>Ga0182030_10028088_pt1 | contig 10079 bp, 8 predicted proteins | sample 812S3MmetaG_FD_121299 | JGI IMG/M metagenome (GOLD analysis project Ga0182030, IMG submission 121299) | Permafrost microbial communities from Stordalen Mire, Sweden - 812S3M metaG (Illumina Assembly) | ecosystem: Environmental > Terrestrial > Soil > Wetlands > Permafrost | place: Sweden... | reverse complement strand
GGGCAAGGCTCGAGGTGCAGCACGAACTGCGCGTAATAGGCGTAGCCCAGCAGGACCGCGCAGGCCGCAAGCCCCAGCAGATTTCCCCGGCGCGATGTCATCAGCGGCGCAATAAGGCGTGCGCGGCGTCGATTTGCTTGGCGACGTCCGCGAGGGAGGTGTGGCGGATGTCCTTGCCGTGAACCATGTAGATCACATACTCGCAGATGTTCTTGGCGTGATCGCCGATCCGCTCCAAGGCGCGCACGATCCACATGATTTCGAGCGCACGCCGGATGGTGCGCGGATCCTCCATCATGAAGGTGATGCATTGCCGCTGAATCGACTCGTATTCCTCGTCGACCATCTTGTCTTCCTGCGCGGTCTTGACCGCCGCCTGGGAGTCCATGCGCGCGAATGCGTCGAGCGCGTCGTGCACCATCTGTGCGACCTGGCGCCCCAAATGCTTGACCTCGCGGTACTTGTCCGCGGGCCTCTCCATGGTGGCGAGCCGCGACGCGATATAGCCGATTTTTTCGCCCTCATCGCCGATGCGCTCGAGGTCGGTGATGGTCTTGATGATGGCGACGATCACGCGCAGGTCGCCCGCGGCCGGCGCGCGCAGCGCCAGAATCCGGCTGCATTCCTCGTCGATGGACAATTCCATGCCGTTGACCTTGTAGTCTTCGGTCGCGACCGATTCGCCCAGCCGGCTGTCGCCTTCGACCAGGGCGGTAATCGCCTTGTGCAGCTGCTGCTCGACGAAACCGCCCATCTGCAGCACCTGGTTGCGGACCTTTTCCAGGTCTTCGTTGAAGCGGCGGGAAATATGGTGGGTGAGATCGGCCGTTTCCATAAAGATTACCTTGGAGCTCAAAGCCTAAGAACACTCGAAAATACACCGCGCGTCAACACCACGCACGATATTTGTGACATCAAGCGCTCGCCGCCCGGCGCACGGTCTGTTCGCAGATCCGCTGGCGCGGAAAATGACAGGTGAACGTGCTGCCCTTGCCTTCCGTGCTTTGAACCTCGAGCCATGCGCCGTGCCGCTGCAGTGCATGCTTGACGATGGCGAGCCCCAGGCCGGAGCCGCCCTGGCCGCGGGAACGACCCGCGTCCACCCGGTAGAACCGCTCGGTCAGGCGCGGGATGTGTTCCGCGGGAATGCCGATGCCGCTGTCGATCACCGAGAAATACGCTCCCTCCGCGTCGGTCCACCAGCGCATCCGCACCGTGCCCTCGGGCAGCGTGTATTTCAATCCGTTCACCAATAAATTGGTGAACGCGGATTCCAATTCGTGCGCCGACCCGTACAGCCCATCCGCCGAGTCCAGTTCGAGGACCACGTGGCGCGGCCGGTCGGCGCTCGCGAGCGCATCGCGGTGCAGCCGCTCCAGCATGCTCGGAACGTCGATGGCATCGCGGACCGCCTCGCCGTCGGTCGATTCCAGGCGCGACAGCACCAGCAGGTCCGCGATGATGGCATTCATCCGCTGCGCCTGCGCACGCATGTCCTTGATGGGACCCGACCAGGCCGGATCGATCGCGGAATCGTCGGCCAGGGTATCGAGATACCCGGAAATCACGGTCAACGGCGTGCGCAGCTCATGCGATGCATTGGCGACGAAGTCCTTGCGCATAGCCTCCAGGCGCATTTGCCGCGTCACATCGCGCACCAACAAAAGGGACTGCCCGCCGCCGTAAGGCACCACCTGCAGGGCCAGGTACAGGTCCAACTGGACCGGCGGCCGGATCACCAGCGGCATGGCGAAATCGTCGCCGTGCAGATAGTGCACGAATTCCGGCACGCGAATGAGATTGTCGATGCGCAAGCCCACATCCACCGGCCGCTTGAGTCCGAGCAGCCGCGCCGCCTGGCGGTTGAACCAGACGATCTCGCGTTGCGTGCTCAAGATGATGACGCCGTCCGGAAGCGCCGCCGTGGAGCGGCGCAATTCGCGGAACAGCTGCACCAGCCGCTGCTTGTGAAACTGCTTGCGCCGGTGCAGCCGGACGACCTGTGCCACGATGTCGCCCCAGACGCCGCCTAAGTCGGGAGGATCCATCTGCGAGCGCAGGCGCAGCCAGCGGTCGAGGCGGTACAGGGTGACGAGCTGCCAACCCAGGTAAAGACACGCCGCCGCCAAAACCCAAAGCCAAATGGGTCCTATGAGCAGGCCCAGGACCAGGCCCAACAGCAGAATGCCCGCGAGCCGCGCGAGCGCGAAGGTCCACATCGCTGCCATTGGCTGGTTGCGTCGCCCTCCCTACGCGTCCCGTGTGGAGAAGCGGTAGCCCGCGCCACGCACCGTTTGTACCAATCGTTCCAGCAAATAAGGCTCCAGCGCCTTGCGCAGCCTGCGAATGTGCACGTCCACTGTACGCTCTTCGACGTAAGTATTGCCGCCCCACACGCGGTCCAGCAACTGGCCGCGCGAAAACACCCGCTCCGGATGGGTCATGAAAAAATGCAGCAGGCGATACTCCGTGGGCCCGAGGGAGATCTCGCGCTCGCCCGCGCTCACGCGGTGGCTGGAATCGTCCAACCTCAAGCCATCGGCCTCGACCACGTCGGCCGATCCCGCCGGCGCCGCACGCCGGAGCACCGCTTGAATGCGCGCCAGCAATTCGCGCGGCGAGAAGGGCTTGGTGATGTAGTCGTCCGCTCCGCCCTCGAGGCCGCCCACTTTGTCCTGTTCCTCGGCCCGGGCGGTCAGCATGATGACCGGGATCTCCTCGGTGTCCTTGGACCGCTTCAGCGAGCGGGTCAGTTCGAGTCCGCTCATGTCGGGCAGCATCCAATCGACCAGCATCAGATCCGGGCGCACATCGACGATCCGCGCCCGCGCCTCGCGGCAATCCTCCGCTTCCCGCACCTCGTACCCCGCGCGCCGCAAGCCGAATGCGACCATGTCGCGGATCGCTTTTTCGTCTTCGACTATGAGGATGCGCTTGGCGGTCATATTGTCTAGTCCCTTGATTCCTTTAGTGCGCCATTACATCGTCACGTTGTGACAGTTCGATGACAGCGCCTATTGGGCGGCGCGCTCCGCCTCGGTGAGCGCGACTTTATCGCGAACGTAGAGCGGGCTTAAGTCCGCGGGGTCGAGTCCCTCGCCGGCCGCCAATCGCAAGGCCCCCAACAGGGCGAATTCTCCGGCATTCGGCAGTGCGCGGGCATCCTCGGCGCCGAGCCGTAATCCCGGCAGCGCGGCGAGCGCCGGATATGCCGCGAACCCGCGGCCGATCCCGTGATAAACGCCGGCCGGCGGCGCCACGGTGTCCGGGGGTCCGACGCGAAGTGCGCCTTCCGCCCTCACGCCGCGATCGCGGTCAACCGCAAAACACCCCCAATAGACTTCGCCCATGCGGGCATCCAGGCAGGCGATCGCCCGGGAGGCGCCGCGCCGGAGCAGCTGAAAAGCGAGCGCCTCCAGGGTCGTCACCGGCACCACGCGCAATCCCGCGCCAAAGGCCAAACCTTGCGCGACGGCCACGCTGATCCGCACGCCCGTGAAGGCGCCGGGCCCTATGCTCGCCGCCAGTCCGTCGAGCATGGACAGCGACAACCCCGCCTCCGCCAATACCGCATCGACCATGCCCAGAATCTGCTGCGCGTGAGTCTTGCCGCCCTCTTCGTAGCGGCCGATCTGCTCATCGCCGCTGTGCAGCGCCACCGAGCATGCCTCGGTTGCTGCATCGATGGCCAGCACGCGCACGGCTAGGTGGCCCGCAACGCGACCGCCGGGGCCGGGTGCGGAGCGCTCAAGCGCTCGGCGAGAAATCGCGCACCGGCCTCGGCTTGGGTGATGACCGGACTCGGCGGCAACGCATCCAGGAAGACGCGTCCGTACGCTTTGGTCGTCATCCTCGGATCGCCGATGACGATCACGCCAAAATCGTCGAAGTCCCGGATCAAGCGTCCCACCCCCTGTTTCAGGGCGAGCACCGCTTGCGGCAATTGATATTCGAAGAATGGATTGCCGCCGCGCCGGCGGATTCCTTCCAACCGCGCCTTCAACAAGGGATCGTCGGGCGAGGCAAACGGAAACTTGTCGATCGCGACGATGCACAGTGCCTCGCCCTTGACGTCCACGCCCTCCCAGAAACTGCCCGTCGCCAGGAGCACCGCATTGCCGAGTTCGCGGAATCGATTCAGCAATGCCTCTCGGGGCGCCTCGCCCTGGACCAGTACCGGAAACGGCGGGTTGGGAAAGCGCAATTGCAGCGCGCGAACGCCTTCCGCCAATCCTCGATAGCTGGTGTACAGCAGGAACGCGCGGCCGCCGCTCGCCTCCAGCAAGGGTGCGCATGCGTCGATGAATCGCGAGGCGAACGCCGCACTTTGCGGGTCGGGCATGTGCGGCGGCAGAAAAATCCTCGCCTGCTCCCGATAGTCGAACGGGCTCTCGATGCCGAGCGTGCGCGCTCCGGGCAGGCCCACCCTCTCGGTGAAGTGCGTGAAATCCGCGCCGACCGCCAAAGTCGCGGACGTGAAAATCCAAGCGCATGGACGCGACTCGACGTATTCGCGCAGGCGTTCGGCAACCTCGAAGGGGGTGTACTGCAGCAGCAGGCCGCTCGCGTTCGCATCCACCCAGCGCAGGCCGGTGTCGTCGGATAATTCGCCGATGGCCGCCAGTCCGTTGGCCAATGCGCCGGCGCGGCGCGCGCAGTTCGCGATTCCGGCGCCCGCGCCGAGGCCTTCGAGCAGGATCGCGATTCCGCTGATCGCCGTCTCCAATTCCGGCAGCACATCCAGAAATGAATCCGGGAGGAGCAGCCATTCATAGCGGCCCGGCCCACGCTGCAGGGCGGCGCGCAATTCCTCGAGATGCTCGTTCACTTCATCGACCGCGCGCGTGATTTCCAGAGCGCGGACCCCGGCCGCGGTCAGCTCGGCCGCGATGTCGCGCAGCAGTATTTGCGCCTGCCGCACCGACCAGGTCTGGCCGAAGAATTGCGCGGCGATGTCCGGAATCTGATGCGCTTCATCCAGGATGACCGCCTCCGCTCCGGGCAACAAATCCCCGAATCCTTCATCCTTGAGCGCCAGATCGGCCAGCAACAAGTGATGATTCACCACCACGATGTCGGCCGCTTGGGCATTGCGCCGGGCGTCGAATACATGGCAGCGCGAGAATTGAGGGCACTCTTGGCCAAGGCAGTTCTCGCGGGTGGAGGTGATGTTCGGCCAGACCGACGATTGTTCGGGCAAATCGCTGAGTTCGGACAGATCGCCGCTCTTGGTGGTCGCCGCCCAGCGTACGACCCGCGCCAGCACCCGGGTGACGCCGCGCTCATCGCCCAGCAGCGATCCTTGCTGGGAGGCGAGTTCCAAACGGTGCCGGCAGAGGTAGTTCGCGCGCCCCTTGAGCAGGGCGATCTTGACGGGCAACCCCAAGGCTTTGGCCAACAGCGGAACATCGCGGCGAAACAATTGATCCTGCAGCGTGCGTGTGCCCGTCGAGATGATGGTGCTGCGCCCCGATAAGAGCGCAGGTACGAGATAGGCGAAGGTCTTGCCCGTTCCGGTTCCGGCTTCCACCACCAAGGGCTCGAGCCGCGCCAGCGCCAGCCCCACCGCCTTGGCCATCGCGGCTTGTTCCGGACGGTAGGCATAGCCGGGCAGCGCCCGCGCCAGCGGTCCGTTGGACTTGAAGACGTCATCGTAATCGGTGTTCATGCACCCGCAAGCCTACGATGTTTTGGGCGCGGTTATTTGACCAGCGCACGAAAACGCACGAACGCGACCGAATTGGCCTTGAGACTGTTCTTCAATTGCCACCGGATGTGGGTGTAATCCGCCGCCACGGCGGGGCGCGGCCTGCCGTCGGAACCCTGCACTCTGAGATTCGCGGCACTGTCGAAGGTATGCCCGCCGTCGACCGAATAGCTGACTTCTGCGCCCGGGCCGACCGCCGAATCCGCGAAATAACGCATGTGCTCGGGAACCGCGTGGATGACGGTCGGAGCATCCAGCGCCGCCGAGGTGATGTTGCGCACCTCCAGGGTGTAGAGCACGTGATCGCCCGGCACCACTCGATCGGCCGGGATCAATTTCACCCTCGAGCGCCCCGCATCCTTGAGCCTCGACTCGACTTCGGCGATCGATCTCACGGAGAGGGTTTCCGCCGCGGCATCCGATGGGGCGCTCGCTGGGGTTTGGGCGAGGGCCGCTGGTATCCACGCCCACGCCAACAATGCGGTTCGGACGAGGCCAAGGTAGGGGTACGTACGCATCGCCTTTCGTGTTTATAAATTAACCATAATCAATTACTTATATCCGATTTTAGAGGCTTGGTCGCGCCATGCTTCGGAAAGACAGCGCTGTCGCAATTCTGCGCTCCCGCGCCACTTGGCGCGGCACCCAGCCATCTGTCATCCTTCCGGGTCTAATAATGCCTGCTTGAAGGACGCCTCATGGCCACTGCTCCCCAGCATGTCACCTCTCTTGCCTCGATGAACCACGCGGTCGCCGCGTGGGTCGACGAGGTCGCCAAGCTGACACAGCCCGATCACATCCAGTGGTGCGACGGAAGCCAGGCGGAATTCAAGGCACTGCAGCGTGAGTTGATCGCCTCGAAGGAATTGGTGGAGCTAGATTCGCAGACCTTTCCCGGCTGCGTTCTGTCCCGATCGGCGCCTTCGGATGTGGCCCGCGTCGAGCACCTCACTTTCGTCTGCACCAAGAATAAGGACGACGCCGGTCCCAACAACTACTGGATTGCGCCCGCCCAGGCGCACGCCCAGATGGATGCCCTGTTCGCCGGCTGCATGAGGGGCCGCACGCTGTACGTCGTCCCTTATTGCATGGGTCCCATCGACTCGCCATTTTCGCGATGCGGTGTCGAGATCACCGACAGCGCCTATGTGGTCCTCAACATGCAGATCATGACTCGCATGGGGCGCGCGGCACTCGAGCGAATCGCCCGGGACGGGAAGTTCGTCCGGGGTCTGCATTCCACGGGAGATTTGAACCCCGCCCGCCGCTTCATCATGCATTTCCCCGAAGAGCTCTCGATCAAGAGCTTCGGATCCGGATACGGCGGCAATGCGCTGTTGGGCAAGAAGTGTCACGCACTGCGCATTGCCAGTTGGCAGGCACGCACCGAAGGGTGGCTCGCGGAGCACATGCTCATCGTTGGCATCGAAAATCCGCAGGGTGAAATCCACTATCTGGCGTGCGCGTTTCCCTCGGCCTGCGGCAAGACCAATCTCGCCATGCTGGTCCCTCCGGCCTCCTATAAGGGATGGAAAGTCTGGACGTTGGGCGACGACATCGCCTGGCTGCACCCCGGCAAGGACGGGCGGCTCTATGCCATCAACCCTGAGTCGGGATATTTCGGTGTGGCACCCGGCACCAATGCGAAGACCAATCGCAACGCCTACGACATGATTCACCACGACACCATATTCACCAATGTGGCGCTCACCGCGGATAACCGACCATGGTGGGAGGGATTGATGGAGGGCAAGCCGGTGATCGACTGGCAAGGGCGGCCCTACGATCCGGCCAACGGGCCTGCAGCGCACCCCAATTCCCGGTTTACGGTTTCCGCCACCCACAATCCCAGCTATTCGAAGCTCGCCGATGCGCCGGGCGGCGTGCCGATTTCCGCCATCGTGTTCGGCGGCCGGCGGCGCACGCTCGCGCCCCTGGTTTACCAGGCGCGCAATTGGCTGCATGGCGTGCTCGTGGGCGCCGGAGTCGCCTCGGAGACCACCGCCGCGGCCACGGACGCCGTTGGCATCGTTCGCCGCGACCCCATGGCCATGAAGCCCTTCGCCGGCTACAACTTCGGCGACTATTGGGCGCATTGGATCAATGTCGGCGCCAAACTCAAGTCGCCGCCGCAGATCTTCCACGTCAACTGGTTCCGCCAAGACGGCGCCGGCAAGTACCTGTGGCCGGGGTTCGGCGAGAATCTCCGCGTGCTGCGCTGGATCATCGATCGATGCAAGGGCACGGCGAAGGCGCGCGACACGGCCATCGGCCATCTGCCGAATGCGGCCGACTTGGACCTTCAAGGTCTCGACATTGCGCCGGCCGCGATCGATGAGCTATTGGCGGTCAGTCCCGGGCTGTGGCGCGAGGAGTTCACCGGAATCGAAAAGTATTTCGGCGAATTCGGCGGCCGCGTACCGGCGCCGCTGGCGGGCGAACTCAAGGACTCGCTGCGGCGAGTTCACTCCTCGCAGGTATAGCGGATCACCTGCGAAGAATTGCTGTCCGGCGCCTTGCCGAGCCCGATCAGCCCCTCGCCGCGGATCTGCATCGAGTCGCGGCGCACGAAGGCTTCCTCGCCGTCCTTGCCGAGCACGAAGGTGCCGTTCGTGCTCTGGTCGATCAGCATGAACTTGTTGCGGTTGATCTCCACCCGCGCATGCAGGCGCGAAATGAGATTGCCCTTGACGACGAGATCGTTCTCCTCGGCGCGGCCGATCGTGATGTTGGCGCGGCCCTCATCCACGAGAACCTCCTGCCCCTGATACCGCAGGCGAAGGCGGTGGGTTTTGTTTGCCCGCTCGCGCTCGCGTGAACTGATGGCGATTGCAGGCACCATGCTGGTGACGTCGTCGGTCTGCCAAAGCACCTCGAACAAGGCCACCTCGCTGCTGCGCCCTTTCAGAGTGGCAATGTCTATCTGGCGCACCGAAGCGCGCCAATCGCTCGACAGGCGCTCCACCATGGTCGCGGTGGTGATGATCTGGCCGGCTTTGGCCTGGCTCGTCATGCGGTTGGCGGTGTGCACGGCGGATCCGAAGATATCCCGATTCTCGAGCACCACAGCGCCGAAGTTGCAGCCGATGCGGATGGCCACGGTCTGTTCGTCGACCTTCAGCTGAGGGTGGGTCACGATCTGCTTCTGCATCTGCGCAGCGGCATTGAGCGCATCGTCGGCAGTGGGAAAGGTCGCCATGACCTCGTCTCCCATCGTCTTGATGACGGTGCCGTGATTCTGCTCGGTCGCCGCCCGCATCACATCGATGCAGATGCCCACCATGTCGCGGGCGCGCAAATCCCCCAATCGTTCGTACAGCTTGGTGCTTCCGACCACATCGGCAAATACGATGGCGACTTCTATTTCTTTGCCCATTAATGGACGATTATACTTATTGTGGCGATCCGACGCCTCAGCCGTTTAGGCCGCTATGCCCTGATTCAGTATCGGAAGCGCCGAATACAGCGTTTCCGGCACGGCATCCGGGCGTGCCGCGACCTCGGAAAGGAACCGCCGCCAGGCCCGCGCCCCGTCCCGGCCGGCCATCAACCCATGCATATGCCGGGTGATCGAGTGCAGGCGGATACCGCGGCGGGCGCAGAATTTTGCGTAGGACACGACTCGTTCGATGATTTGCGCCGGCTGCGGAACCTGCCACTTCGGGTCGATGAGGGCCTGCTCCAGCTCGGCGAGCAGTGCCGGCCGATGGTAGACGCCGCGGCCCAGCATGACCCCGTCGAGGCCCAGCGCGAGATGATTGCGGCAGTCCGCCGCCTGGGACAAACCCCCGTTCAACACCACGGTGAGTTCAGGCCTCTCGCGCTTGAGGCGGTGGACATAATCGTATTTCAGCGGCGGGATCTCGCGATTCTCCTTGGGCGACAGGCCGCCCAGGATCGCCGCCCGCGCATGGACGATGAGCGCATCGATGCCGGCGTCCGCGACCGCGTCGACGAATGCGGCGAAAAACTCGTAGTCGTCGCGATCATCGATGCCGATGCGGCATTTGACGGTAACCGGCAACGCGGTCGCGTCGCGCAGCGACCGCACGCAGTCGGCGACCAAGGCCGGTCTCAGCATGAGGCAAGCGCCGAATGATCCGTTCTTGACCCGGTCGCTCGGACAGCCGACGTTGAGATTGATTTCGGCGAAGCCCGCCGCGGCGCCGATCCGCGCCGCCGCCGCCAGCTCTTTCGGATCGCAGCCCCCCAGTTGCAGAGCCACCGGATGCTCAGCGGCGTGGTGCTCCAGCAGGCGCCGCGCATCGCCGCGGATCAAGGCGGTCGATACGATCATTTCGGTATAGAGAAGCGCGTGCGGCGCGAACAGGCGGTGGACATACCGGCAGTGGCAGTCGGTCCAGTCCATCAT
>Ga0182030_10028087_pt1 | contig 10079 bp, 5 predicted proteins | sample 812S3MmetaG_FD_121299 | JGI IMG/M metagenome (GOLD analysis project Ga0182030, IMG submission 121299) | Permafrost microbial communities from Stordalen Mire, Sweden - 812S3M metaG (Illumina Assembly) | ecosystem: Environmental > Terrestrial > Soil > Wetlands > Permafrost | place: Sweden... | reverse complement strand
GGTTCTGCTGCCGCAAAACTGACCCCGCTCCCATCTTCCTCAGCAAACACTTTCTCGAAGATCTGGTTCAGTCGATTCACCAGCCCCGGCGCAGTGCGGAAGTTGGCGGTCAGCGCCAGGAAGTCGAGCGGGAGTGGCTCGCCAGTCGGAATCTCCAGGCCGATCTCCTTCACGCGGGCAAACAATTCGGCGTCGGCGTCGCGGAAGAAGTAAATGGACTGCATGGGGTCGCCGACGGCGAAGCAGGAGCGGCCGGCGCGGTCCGGCCAGGCGGCGATAAGGCTGGCCAGCAACTGGTGCTGGCGGCGGCTGGTGTCCTGAAACTCATCCACCAGCAGGTGGCGAATGCCGTCGGCGACCGCCAAAGCGGCGTCGGTAGGGTCACCGTCCTCAGTCCGGAGCACGCCCACAGCGACCTGCGCAACTTCTATAAAATCAACGGCAGCGGCTTCAGCAAAGGCCACCTTGAGCTGGCCTGCGGCGTGGCGCAACAGCAGGAAGCAGGCGCGAACGATCGCCCAGTCTTCCTCGGGGTAGCGGGCTGGCGGCAGCTCGCGGACGTCGCCCAGGGCCTCCTCGAATCCCGGAACCGCGCCAAGCTGGGCGATCAGGGTGAGGATGCGCGCCTTTTCGGTCTTACGATCGGCAGGGAAGCCAAGGCGGATGTTGACCTGGCGGCGGAGGGTGCTGGCGTCCGTCATGAGCAGTTTGGCTAGGCAGTTCAATGCCTGGTGCGCCTGCTCGATCTGCTCAGCGGTAACAAACGGGACGTTGGGGAACTCCGCCAACTCGGCCAGCGCCCTGTGCTGCTCGCCGTTTTCCTGGCCGCAGGCGAAGCGGGCCAAGGCCAAGACCTCTTCGCGGGAGCCTTGCACCGCGTCGAGCCGAGCGCTGATCCGCTCCAGACCCTTGCGGACGGCATGGGCGAATGGGCGCTCCAGCCTTGCGCGGAGTGCGTCCCAATCCGGCCGCCTACTGAGCACAAAGTCATGCATCCATCGGTCTCGCTTGGCGAGCATATCTACAAGCAAATCTTCAATTTCCTGCCAATTATTATCGCGCCACTTGAGAAGTTGCTCCACTGCTTCAGCGAGTACCGGATCTGCGCCGGCGATCTGTTCCAGAGTGTTGCGGGCGGCGCGGCGGTAGAGGTCGCCGGGCTGCTCAGCGATGGCCAGGCCGCCGCCGAGACCGGAGAGCAGCGGCTGTTGCAGGGCGAGCGTCCGGCAGAACGAATCGATGGTGGAGATGCGCAGTTGCGAGGGCAGGTCGAGCAGCTTCCAGCCGAGCGCGACCGATCTGTCGAGAAGGCGTTGTGCGGCAGGCCCGGGGTCAGCCGCGCGTAGCTTATCGAGGACGCGGTTGCGCATCTCTGCAGCCGCGGCGTTGGTAAAGGTAATGGCGACAACCTGCCCCGGCTCCTCAACCTCGCCCAGCAGGGCCAAAAAGCGGTCGGTGAGGAGCGTGGTTTTGCCAGAGCCGGCGGGGGCCTGCACCAGGATGGAACGGGCCGGGTCGAGGGCCTGCTCACGCTGTTGCTGATCGGATGGCGATGAAGCAGTTGCGGGCTTAGGCATCGTCTTCCTCCGCGTCAGGATCTTCCTCGGTTCCAACCACGACCAGCGTCTCCTGGATGCGGCACAGCGTGTGCAGGCCGCAGCGGTCGCAGGTCCGGGGTGGGTCGCGGGGATCAACGGCCGCGCGACCGGCAACGAAATCGTGAGCGAGTTGCTCGATGCCGGCTCTCCAGTCGAGCAGCTTTTCGAGTGTCATGGCATTCTTTGCCAGGGCGCTCCCACCCTTGAGATCGCAGAAAAGGGTGAGCACAGGGTCGCCGACGCAACCCGCGAATGCCAGATCGCCGGGCCGAACTCTGGCGAAGGCCAAGCCGCCCAGCTCCTGGTCATCATCGAGCGCAAAGCCAGCGTAGAGAGGCAGTTGCACGTCGTCGGGCCGGGGCGGCTCCCAGGACTTGGGGTTCACGATGCCGGACTTGTAGTCGATGACCAGGACTGAGCCGTCGTTCAGCCGGTCCATGCGGTCGAGGCGCAGTTTGAAGGTGAGTCCGGCAAGCTCGACGTTGTGGCCAGCTTCGGTTTCAAGCACGTCAAACGGAACGCGGGTCGACTCGTACTCCAGCCACGCGGTGACCAGGCGGACGAGCCGTTCCTGCTCCAGCCGCAGGTAGCGTGGGGGCATGCGCTCCCGCAGCGCAGGGCGAAGTTGTGCTTCAAAAACATCCTGCACGTGGTTGGAAACAAACTGCTTGAGATCGGCGATATTCTTCAGCTCAGCGTGCGAGCGAATGCCGCGCGGCTGCCCAGCCCACACGGAATGAAGCACGTCATGGAGAAGCTGGCCACGCTGCGAGGGAGTCAGGCCGGCCTCGGCGGCGTTCCAGCTTTGCGCTCCGAGCCGGGCCGTGGCGAACGCTCGGAAGCCGCATTGCGATTGTGCCGTAAGCACAGCCGAGCCGCCTGCAACGAGACCGGGCGGATGCGGAACGTCATCAGATTCTTCAACCAGAATGGTGATTGGGTCGGGCACAGGCAATGGTGCGAGCGCGGCGGGCAGCGGTTCCGGCTGCCCGGCAAGCTCGACGATCAGCGGGGATGGGCGTGCCTCGGTCCCATTGGTCTGGGCTGCGCAGCTGAAATTGACTTCGCCGGCCGAGGCAAGCAGGCGCTGCGTGATGGCCTGGGCCAGATCCCAGTCAAGCTGCGGCGTGGCGTGCGGCATCTGCGCATCGCGCTGAACCTCAACGGGAAGAAGGGGATGCATGGCCCCTGCGGCCGGCCAGGCCTGCTCGGTGGCGCCCAGAAACCAGATCGCGTCGGCGTCGAGTCCGGCGGACTCAGCCGGGCCCGCAATCAGGATGGGCGCGCCCAGCGATTCGGGAGCGAACAGCGTCTCCTCAAGCGTGCGAGCCAGCAGGGAGAGAAAACCATTCCAGTCGAGGCGCTGACCGTTAAAGCCAAGCGAGCCAGTGGTTTCAAGCGCCTGCTGCCAACGGTTCAGCGCCTGGAATTCGACGCTGGACGTGGAGCGGGCACCGGGCCAACCCGTCTCCGCGACCAGCTGTGGCGCCAGCTCGGCCCACTCCAGCGGCGTACGCGGATGCCGTCGCGCCTCGTCCAGCCGGCGACGGCTTTGCGTCATGCGTTCAATCCAACTTGCCAGTGGCGGCCAGGCCGCCAGTGCGGGTTGCTCGCGGCGCGGGGAGGGGATTGAGCCCAGGAATCCCGAAAGGCTCCAAGTGGGCTGCTCAAGTCCACGGCTGCGCAGCGCCCGCATGTGGGCCTGCAATGCGGAAGACTCCTCGGGAGCCGCTCCGGCGTGGCCGGTAGAAAACAGCCAGTCGAGCTCGTGCTCCGCAAGAGCGCCGGAGAGCCAGCGAAGCAGCATCTGCGCAGTCCGCACAACGGCAATCTGGCTGAGCGGAACGCCAAGGGAGAACTCGAAGACGGGTGGCGCCGCGGGGCCGGTCAGGCTGAGAAAGGCGCGCTCCATCTCGCCGCGCCGGGTGGTTGCGTCCTGCGTGATCACCAGAATGCGCGCATCGGGACTGGCGGCAAGCTTCTGGCCGCACCATCGAGCGCAGGCTGCCAGTTCGGACTTGTCGTCCCGCGCCTGAAAGAAGACCGCCTGCGTCGCGGTCGCGGCCGGACCGGCCTCCTGGCAGTCGCCCCAGGCGTCAAAGACACCTCGTTGCACGGGCAGGATGCGGTCAAACCCGGCCAGCAGCAGTGGAGGTCGCTCTTCAGACGGTCCAGCTTCCAGAATCTGGAGTAGTTCGATAGGCATGCGCGCCGGGCTGAGCAGGCTTCCGGTGCGGCAAGCTTCGTCGAAAGCCGTCAGCCAGCGGCTGAATGAGGCTGCATCGTTTCCCCAGCCGGAGCGCGTGGCGCCGCGCAAAACCTCGGGCGCATGCGAACAGATCAGCCCGTGCGCCTCCTTGGCCAGTCCCGCCAACCGATAGCGCGGCCCTTCCAGCAGCGTAGCCAGCCGCCCATCGGCTGAGGCAATCTCGGCCCAGACAGCCTGTTCCTGCGCAGCGTTGAGCACCAGCCGGCCGTCAGCCGTCCGCGCGCTCCATGCCGAGCGCACAAACCTGTTCCAATCCTGAATATCGGGAGTTTCCCAGGCGGTCAGCCCTTCGGCCTGGCGGGTGCGATTGTATGCCGAACCAACAGCGCGGGCGGCACGCTCGCTGGCCGTGACGACAATTCCGCCCTGGCGCAGCCATGCGTCAATCTCAGTTGCAGCTTTTGCTCCCATTCCAGCGTTATACGCCGCCGGGCCGAGGGTGCGCATTCTGCAAAAGCAGGCGGCCGGGGAGCGTTGTGCTCTCCCCGGCCGCAGGTGAATCGATTCCAGTTTCTCTTTGCCGCAAAACTACCAGCGACCGATCTTACCAGCGCCCGAACTTACCAGCGCGAGATGGTCAGCTCATCCAAATAGACGGTGGAGGTGGATTTGCCCTCGGTGGCGCTATCGATCTGCAAGTTGGTCAGCAGCGTGGGGCCCCAGTGGAGGGCGAAGGCGGAAGGCACCGTGGCCTCGATGCTTTGCAGATTGCCGTCCAGCGTCACCGAATGGTAGGTCACTACGCCCGAGTCGGTGCGCGAATAGCTGATCTGCACGTGATGCCAGGTGTTGGTGGCCCAGCTGCGCGGATTGCAGCCCTGCTTCGACTTGATCCACTTGTCCACGGGCTTGGAAGGCGAGCCTGCGTTCTCTGTGTAATCCCAGGTGCCATTCCAGCCATCGCATTGGAAACCGAAGATAACCGTCTCTCCGTTGGCCATGGTCTGGTTCATATCCATCTCGATATTGGCGATATTGCTGGAGGGGCTGGGAAGGTAAACCCAGGCGTCATACAGGAAGTTCATCGACTCTGTATCGTCACCGAATGAGACGTCGAAGCGCTCTCCGCCGTACTCGGCGGATGTGGCGACGAACTTGCGGGCATTGCCGCTGCGGGAGGGTGAGTTGATCAGGCTCATCCAGCCTGAGGCCACCCCGCCGCCGGTGGCGCTGTCGTTGCCCGCCTTCCAGTTGCCCATGGTCTGGATGCTGCTCACGCTCGCCGTATTGCTGGGGGCGGAAACCACTGAATCGGTCACGGTAATCGCCACATCGGTAACGCAGGAGCCGCCGCCCTTGCCCCACGCCTTGACATGCAACGTATGCGAACCCGCGGAGGCCGCGACCGAGGCATCGACGGTGGTGCCGTTCACGATCGTTGTATCCGAACTGCTGTCGAGTGAATAGCCTATGGCGCTCACCGAGTTCGAGCCGCAGGTGGAAGCGTCGGCTGAAACCTTGAATGGCGATCCCACTTGAGCACCGTTATAAGGCGAGTTTACGGTGACGCCCGCCAGCGCGGGAACGGCCATGACGACAATCAATGAGGAGATCAAGGAGAGCTTGGAGATCGACAGCATGTGATTCCTTTGAAAATTGGGATTAGTTCTGTTTCGAGTTCCTGATCCCGGAGAACGTCTTGAGTGTTTTCCGAAAAATTCCTTGCTGTGTGGCAACTAAGCTTTGAACGTCGGCATCTACTTGTGTGACCGGCCAAATGGGCTTCAATCTGCTCCCCGGTTCAACCCCCGAATCGCAATCTTAAAACCATCTCTCCAGACACCGGTTTTACCCGGCGCAGGAATCCTGTTCCCGCTCCATGACGAAGCGCGGCTATCCATTAAATTTTCAAAATTGGCTGCTCTAGAAGGCAGAAACTTGATGCGCCTGGATAGAACCGTTCAGCCATCCCTCGATTCGCAGTTGCAAAGCTCTGCAATCACGGGTCTTGCTGAAGCAGACGCTCGTTCCGATCTGCTGGCGTACTGAACTCCGGCCCGGTCTTTCCTGTGCCTGGAATTCTCTCGATGTCAACTACATCGGCTTGCTCGGTGAACTCATCAGTTATTTCGCTGCAGCTTGAGCTTGAGGTAGCCTCATATCTTGCTATGACCCGCAGCGGAATGCCATGGTTTGTTCAACGCAATCCTTACATAACTGCCTGCGCAGAACAACGCTTTTCGAGCAAAATGACACAAATAAATTATAACTCGGGCAACCCTGAAATTATTACGTGCATCCGGTAAAAAGTTCTGTGTGATTGATGTAAGAAGTACCATGTTTCCGAGGGGAAAGCAGTACAACTTTGGAAGCACTCGGTAATATCTGCCCAGCAACTACATCGCTATCAGTTGTTTTACAGGCCCGAAGCGTCCCAGGACCGGATTGATACACTGAGGTGTGACGCGCCGATTGTTCGTCTCTTCCATCCTGGGTATGGTATTAATCGCCGGCTGCCACGCTCGACCAGCCAGCGACGCCGATGTTGCGTCGGCGCACAGTTTCAAAACCTACAAGCTGCGCGGCAAGGTTGTGTCAACCAACGCAGCCAAAGGCGAGGCCACGCTGAATCATGAAGCCATTCCCGGCTTTATGGAAGCGATGACCATGCCGTACAAGCTCAAAGACCCTTCCATCCTGAGCGAACTGCATCCCGGCGATGTGATCACCGCGGACCTGCTCGTGTCGCAGGATCCCAACGCAGACGTGCTGCTGGATCACATTGTTGTTGTCGCAGAAGGCAAGCCTGATTACAAGCCTGCGGTAAGTTACCATGTGCCCGTGGCCGGCGATCGCGTGCCCGACTTCAAGCTGCGCAATCAGGATGGCAAGCCCATCCATCTCGACCAGTTCAAAGGCAACGCGCTGCTCATCACATTCATTTACACGCGTTGTCCGCGGCCTGACTTCTGCCCCCGCGTCACGCATAACTTTGCAGTGGTGAATGCGGATCTCGCGGCTGATCCTGCCGCGTATGCGAAGACGCATCTGCTCTGCGTGAGTTTCGATCCGGAGCACGATACGCCGGAGCGTCTGCGTGCATACGGAGCAACTTATATTGGCAGCGATGCAAAGGACGCATTTACGCATTGGGACTTCGCCGTCCCGCAGCCGAGCGTGCTCACACAGATGGCGCAGTGGTTTGATGTGGGCATGAGCGCTGGCCCCGATGACAGCATTACGCACACGCTCTCGACTACATTGATCGGCTCCGACGGCAAGGTAGTTCGTTTCTACGAAGGCAATGAGTGGACACCGCAACAGCTGGCCGCCGATGTGAAGCAGACGCTTGCAGGCAAAAGCTGAAGAAGGTACCCGATCAAACAGGCCTGCACCGAAGGACCGCCCTTCATTGAGTTGAACCCATCAATTGAACTGTGCCCATTCATTGAATTGAGCCCATGAATTGAACTGAATAAGGACCAGCCCATGACGACCGCAATCGAAATACGCAAAAACGCTGCACTCGATTTTCTCTCGCTCGGCGCCCTCGTGCACCGGCTCGATCCGGGAATCATCCCCTTCCGCAAAGCCACCAAGTGCCACATCCACGTCAGCGGCGGCGAGTTCAACGTGGCCGCCAATCTCTCCGACTGCTTCGGCATGAAGACTGCCATCGCCTCCGCCATGTCCGACTATCCCATCGGCGACCTGATCGCGGAGCGCGTGCGCGCCATGGGCGTCAAACCGTTCTACAAGCACTTCAAGCATGACGGCGTGACCGGCCCCAACATGGCCACCGTCTATAGCGATCGCGGCTTTGGCGTGCGCGGCCCCGTCGTGTTTTACAACCGCTCCAACGAAGCCGCGGCGCAGCTCAAGCCCGGCGACTTTGACTGGAAGGCCATCTTCGCGGCAGGCGTCAAATGGGTCCACTGCGGCGGTATTTTTGCGGCTCTCTCAGCGACCACCGCGCCGTTGGCCGCAGAGATGATGCGCGAAGCCAAGGCGGCTGGCGCCATCACTTCCTTCGACCTGAACTTCCGCGAGAAACTATGGAAGATTCACGGCGGCAACGAGCGCGCCGTTGAAACCATCGCCACCATTGTTGAAAATGTCGACGTTCTGGTCGGCAATGAAGAAGATTTGCAGAAAGGTCTCGGCATTCCCGGCCCCGAAGTAGCAGCCAAATCCAAGCTCGACCCCACGGTCTTTTTCAACATGATCGAAGCCGTGATCCAGAAGCACAACCACGTTAAAGCCGTGGCCACCACGCTGCGCGAAGTGCACTCCACCAGCCGCCACAGTTGGAGCGCCGTCGCCTGGATCAACGGCAAGACTTACTCCGCCCCGACCGCCGAGCTTGACGTCTTCGACCGTGTCGGCGGCGGCGACGGCTTTGCCGCCGGCTTTATCTATGGCCTGCTCAATAACGAAGCTCCTGAAGAAGCCGTCAAGCTGGGCTGGGCCCACGGCGCGCTTCTCACCACCTTCCCCGGCGACACCACCATGGCCACCCTGGATCAGGTCCGCGCCTTCGCCCAGGGCGGCTCCGCCCGCATCCAGCGGTGAAGCAGCGGCCGTTTTCGGATGTGAAACTGTGGAGCTCCCTCAAACCGTCTCTGAATCAGAGCGATGCGCACAGAAAAGCGTTCCGCGTGTGATTCTGTGAAGCTGTGAGACTGCGTGCTTTCAGCAAGCCTATTTGCATCAATGCCGCCCGCTCGCGCATCCTTGTGAATGGCGCCCTTCAATCGCACTCCAATGAGGTTTCTGCTTGGCTAAAGTCACACTGATCTTCGCGCTCCTGCTGGTTGCTCTGGGCCTCGCCGGCTTCATCGGTACGGGCAGCATTCATCCGACGGCGCTCATTCCTACCTGGTTCGGCCTGGCGCTCGGCATCGGCGGCTTTCTCGCCATCAGCCCCAGTGAGAGCCGCCGCAAGCTATTCATGCACATCAACGTGACCATCGGCCTCTTGGGCTTTATCGGAGCAACCGCCTCGGGCATTCACGCATACGTGCACGCAACCTCTGCAGGGATGGAGCCTGACCACATTGCTCTTGCCTCACAGGGCTTCATGGCCGGCCTGATGCTGGTTTACGTCATCGCCTGCGTGCGCTCGTTCATCGCCGTGCGCCGCGCAAGGAAGGTGTAGCTTGGGCACCATGCGAAGTGGCAGCCTGGGCATGGGCGGCTCGCGCGCCGAGCGGTCGCCGCGTCACGGTTCAGCGCGGCCCGGCCAGACCGAAACCCCCAAGCCCAAGCCCAGCCTGAAGAAGATGTGGCCGCAGATCTGGGGCCTGATCAAGCCGCGCATGGGGCTGCTCGTCGTCGGCCTGTTTCTCATGGTCATCAACCGTGTGGCCGGCCTGGTGTTGCCGTACACGTCGAAGTCGCTGCTGGACAACGTGCTTTCGTCGCAGCATCCGCAGCCGAACCTGCTGCCGAAGATCATCGCCGTCGTCTTCACCGCCATGATCATCCAGGCCATCACATCGTTCTCGCTCACGCAGCTCCTCTCCAAGGCCGGCCAGCGCCTCATCGCCGAGATGCGCCGCCAGGTGCAGAAGCATGTGGGCCTGCTCTCGGTTGCCTATTACGACGAGAACCGCACCGGCACGCTGGTCGCCCGCATCATGACCGACGTCGAAGGCGTGCGCAACCTAGTCGGCACCGGACTGGTCGAGTTTGTCGGCGGCATGCTCACCGCCCTGCTCTCGTTTCTCTACCTGCTCAAGCTCAGCCCCATCGTTACGCTCTCCGTCTTCACCGTGATGGGCGCTTTCGTCTTCGTGCTGCAATACGGCTTCAAGACCATCCGCCCCATCTTCCGCGAACGCGGCAAGATCAACGCCGAGGTCACCGGCCGCCTCACCGAGTCGCTCGGAGGCGTGCGGGTCATCAAGGGCTATCACGCCGAGGAGCGCGAGGCCACGGTGTTTGGCGCCGGCGTGGAGCGGCTGCTGGCCAACGTGATGAAGTCGCTCACCATGACCAGCACGCTGGGTGCTGCTTCCACCACCGTGCTGGGCCTCGTCTCGTCCCTGGTGATGTACTTCGGCGGGCACAAGGTCTTGGGCCACACCTGGACCGTGGGCGACTACTTCAGCTACAACATGTTCCTCGCCTTCATGATTGCCCCTGTGTTTCAGATCGTGAACATCGGCACGCAGCTTACAGAGGCATTCGCCGGCCTGGACCGCACCAACGAGATCATGAGCGAGCTCGAAGAGAACCAGACCCCGGGCCGCACGGAGAAGATGCCGCCC
>Ga0182030_10028086_pt1 | contig 10079 bp, 6 predicted proteins | sample 812S3MmetaG_FD_121299 | JGI IMG/M metagenome (GOLD analysis project Ga0182030, IMG submission 121299) | Permafrost microbial communities from Stordalen Mire, Sweden - 812S3M metaG (Illumina Assembly) | ecosystem: Environmental > Terrestrial > Soil > Wetlands > Permafrost | place: Sweden... | reverse complement strand
TGAGCGTGCGCTGCACGTCCGGGGCCTTCTACTACACCGCGCTGCGTCCGGGCACCGCCGAGCTGATGGCCACGGTGCGACCCCGCTGCGCCCCGGGCAGCATGTGCCCGCAGTGGATCGCCGACGCTACGATCACGATCCTGTGACCGTGCCGTCACGCTGACCGCCCGGGCCGCGTGCGGCCCTGGCGGCGGCCGGGCCGGCCCGGTTCCGTGCGCCGCCGGGGCGCACCCCAGACCAGGACGTCAATATCCGGCGGGCAGGAACGCTCATGCTCTGGATCGCGAGTCGCGGAGCGTGACGACCGCAGGTCGCGGCGGTAGCGCGAGATCCGCCGTTATGTACTGGAGCAGCCTCTTCAGTACGCTCCGTGCGAGGCGCCCAGAACGGTGTCTTCTGTCACCGCGGTTATTCTAGCGAATACACGGCGAAGTTCAGCAGTCTGGATCTGAAGTGCCTGGTCGCGAAAGGTACGAGAGCGGTCTGCGGGACCGCTCCGCCTACTGTTGTGCTGTCCTGGACGCGGAACTCTATCCTTGTGTCAGCAGCGTATTTGGCTGCGCGTTGCAGTCGGCCTTCTGGACGTGCGGCTTCTGATGAAAGGCTCCGTGCCATCGCTGCGCCATGAGTGGGCCGGCCGTCTGGGCACTCCTCGTCGGCGAGTTCGGCCACACTCCTGTCGAAATCGATCGATTTCCAGACAGTTACGGTAGGTGAGGTGATGTCTTCAGCTGCGGCCGGATGGGAGACTCGGTAGTCATGGCAGAAGCGGACGGCGACGCGGGCCCGGGTGCCCGGCCGGGCTAGCGGTGGGATGTGGCGCTGTCGTTCGCCGGTGCGCAGCGGGACTATGTCGAGCAGGTCGCTGAGGCGCTGCAGGCGCCGGGGGTGCGCTGCTGACCTATGGTCGAAAGACCTCGGCCGACGCCGCCGGGCCTGGCAGCTTCTCAAGCTTCTCCACGGCTCCGGACCGGCTGGCCACTCCCGCGGGGGGCCCTGCGATCCAGTCGCGCAGGCTGACAGCGATCCTCTACGAGAGGCGCCGCGTCCGCGCTGCGCCTCTCGGTTACCCGATCCGCCTACGCCGGCCTTGTCGGCTCGCGCCTTTCCTGGGCCAGTCGCGGCTGCTCAGGCCACCGTCAACCCAGGCCGGCTAGACCATCGGTCCGAACGCGGCCTCCGGGTGTTCCTCGACGGCGCCGTCGCCGGCTGACGAACCCCCGCTCACTGTGCGGCCAGCCAGTCGCCGCGGCCAGCGGCACCTCCCACTGCACGGGCCAATTTACCGCCGCCTCCGGATCCAAACTTTAACCGAGGGCACCAGGCCATCTGAGGAGGTGACATCAGCGGTCAGGTTACAGGGAAAGCCGGAGGGCGGGGCGTCGCCGATGCCAGGAGTGCAACCGCTTGCTCCTGAGTGAGCGTGCGGCCGGTCGCCAGTTCGGCTTCCCACTCTCCGGGCGCCGTGGCGGTGCGAACCCGGGACAGGTACCCCTCGAGCACCTCGACGTCTTCTTGCGGGATAGGCATGCCCACCAGCTCCCGGAGAGCGCTGGCAGCGCCGGCCAGGCGGGCCGCTCGCGGGCCTTCGCCGAGCTCAGCCGCGATGCACGCGGCTAGTTCCAGCACGTCGGCCGTGGCCTCGGGGTCGCCCGAGCTGGCGAGGTAGTCAAGTGTGCCGGATAGCAGGCCGCGTGCTTCCCGGGCACGTCCGGTGAGCAGTGCGATGTAGGCAAGCGATATCAGGTCAACGGCCGCGCCCATGCTGTCTTGGTGCTTGCGGTGCACCGCGAGTGCCTCCTGCAGCAGCTTCGCGGCGAGGTCGGAGTTGTGCGCGTGCAGTTCCGTCTGGCCCAGGTTCGCCAGGGCCCTGCCGAGTTGGCCCTCGTTGCCGATCTCGCGGCAGATGGCGATGCATTGGTTCAGCGTGGAGCGCGCCGCGTCTAGGTCGCCCCGGCGGCGGTGGGTGCCGCCGAGGCTGTTCAGTGCCCTGGCCTGCTCGTCACGCTCGCCCAGGTCGCGCCAGATGGCCAGGCTGCGCTCGAAGAGCTGGACTGCGGCGTCGAGCTCGCCGTGCTGTGTCAGCAGCATCCCGAGCCAGTGCGCGACGGTGGCCAGCGGGGCCCCGGCGTCGTCGGCGGCTAGGTCGGCGGCCCGCTGTAGCCACCGCCGTCCCTCCCCGGCGTGACTGCGGATGTTCCAGAATTGCCCGAGCGCCTGGGCCAGCCGCAGGCCTACGGACACCCGCTCGCCGTCAGGGGCCGGGTCGGCGGCCGACGATCCCAGCGACCAGGTCAAGGCGGCGCTCAGGTTGTCATAGTCGGCTTCGAGCCGGTCCAGGGTCGCGAACTGGGCGGGGCCGACCAGCTGGTCGCGGGCCCCTTCGGCGAGGGCGGCGTAGTGCTCGGCATGGCGTCGCCGGGTGTCCTCCAGCTCGCCGGCCTCGGCCAGGCGCTCCAGCGCGTACTCGCGGATCATTTCCAGCATGCCGAACCGGGGCTCCCCGTCGGGACCTTCGGTCACGGTGACGAGGCTGACATCCATCAGCTCGCCCGCTGCCTCCAGCGGGTCACCGGCAGGCAGCGCCACCGTGGCGAGCGCGTCCAGGTCGCAGCCGCCGGCGAATACCCCGGCACGCCGCAGCACCGCCGCGGATTGCGGGGCCAGCAGGTCATAGCTCCAGGCGATGGTGGCCCGCAAGGTCTTCTGCCGCGACGGCCGCCCGGCATCGGCGCCGACTAGGGCCAGGCTGGGACCAAGCCGGGCGAGCAGCGCCCGGGGGGACAGCAGCTTGACCCGGGAAGCCGCCAGCTCGATCGCCAGCGGCAGGCCGTCCAGCCGCCGGCAGATCGCCGCGATGTCGGCGGCGTTGGCCGCCGACACGGCGAAGCCCGGCCGGACCATGTCCGCCTGCTGCACGAACAGCAGCGCCGCACCAGATGCAGCCACCTCCTCGACGGTCGCTTCCCGCGGGACGTCCAGCGGTGGCACCGGCAGCTCATGCTCGCCCTGCAAGTGGAGCGGCCTGCGCGAGGTGGCCAGCACCACCAGGCGGGGGGTGGCGGCTAGCAGCGCGGCGACGACCGCGGCGGCACCGTGCAGCTGCTCCAGGTTGTCCAGTACCAGCAGAGTCTGACGGTCACGCAGATGCTCCATAACCGCGGCTGGCGCATCCCCGTCCACGTCCAGGTGGACGGCGATGGCCTCCCACATCACCTCGGCGTCGTGGACGGTGGCCAGCGCGACGAAGAAGACGCCCTGCGGGAAGGCGCTATCCATCGAGGCGGCGGCTGCTAGGGCCAGCCGCGTCTTGCCGACGCCGCCGGTGCCGGTGAGCGTCACCAGCCGCACCCCAGGCCGGACGATCGTGGCGCGCAGATGGTCGAGGTCACTCTCCCGGCCCACCAGCGGCGTGGACGGCATCGGCAGGCTCGTCGCGGCGCCCAGGCTCTTCAGCGGCGGGAACCGCTCCGCCAGGCCCGGACCGGCCAGCTGGAAGATGCGTTCCGGCTCCTCGATGTCCTTCAGCCGGTGGAAGCCCAGGTCCCGGACGGACAGCTCGGCGAGCAGCCCGGACTGGGCCAGTTGCCACGTGACGTGGGACATCAACACCTGGCCCCCGTGCGCCGTCGCCGCGATCCGCGCCGCCCGGTGCACGTCCATCCCGATGTAGTCGTCATCGTGCCGGGACGGCTCCCCCGAGTGCAGTCCCATCCGGACCCGGACGGCGGCACCGCCGGGCCAGTCATACCCGGCCAGCGCGCGCTGCGCCGCCGCGCAGCAGGCCACCGCATCCACCGCCGACGCGAATACCACGAAGAAGGTGTCGCCCTCCGCGCGCATCTCCAGGCCCCGGTGATCGCAAATAGCGGCCCGCAGCACCGCCCGCTGAGCCGACAGAGCCTCCCCGTAGAGATGGCCCAGACGGCTCAGCAGCACCGTTGACCCTTCGATGTCGCTGAAGAGCATCGTCACGGTGCCGACCGGAAGCTCCCGCACCCCGGTGAACGAGGCGATGTCGCGCGGCAGCGTCCACGTCGCCGTCGCGGTCCCGCCAGTTCCGGCCGCTGGCATACGGCCCCGCGCCGCCGCCTCGAACAGCGCCCGCTGCGGTCCGGACAGGCCCAGCGCATCGGCCAGCAGCCGAGCCGTTTCCTTGCGGGCGGTCCGGTTGATCCCCCGCTCCAGATCGCTGACCGACCGCGGACTCAGGCCTGACGCCTCCGCCAGCTCTTCCTGCGTCAGCCCGGCATCATCCCGCAGCTGCCGCAGCAGCTCCCCGAATCGCGGCGCAGCCTGCTCCGCCACGGGCCTCACCGCCCCTCACCAGCCCCGGCCCGCCGCCCACACCCGGCACGGCCGGGTGACCGGCGCCAGCCCCGCCAGCAACTCTGCAAAGCCCACCGCCAGCGCGCCGGTAACCAGCGTGGCACAGCACGTCGCACCTCCGCCAGGTACCGGCCGCAGACAGGCAGCGACTGGTACCAGGACGGAGTTCATGGAGGCGTGGCGCATGGCCCCGGCCGACGCGGCCATGCGCCACGCAATCCTGTGGGTCTCCTGTGGGTCGCCACGTGTGGTGATTAGCTCGCCCGCCAGGCAGCCTGTCAATGGCAGGAACATCCCCTGCCATATCCCAACCAGACGGGAGACGATCATGTTCGTGATCGACGACATCGCTGTGGCAGTCGGCGTCCATTATCTCGTTGCCCACGGTAGCGCTGCCCTGGCTGTAAAGGGAGCCGCTATGGCGCAGCATCCGGTTTCGACGGCGGCGACCATGGCCGTCCACCACGGCGTCGGGTCCTTCATCAGTAACGCTACCTTCTCGGAAGCCACCTCCACCGTCCCGGCAGCCATCAACGTCGTCCATGTTCCGATCCTGAACCAAGCGGTCCTTAGCCATGGAGCGGCTGGCACTACCGGAGCGGTGACCGCACTGCACGATGCAATCAAGTTCGGCCTTCCGGTAGCCGCTGGGTTGACGTGCCAACGGCTTCGCAAGTCCGAGCGGTACAGGGACATGAAGAACGATCTGTCAGTGCTCCTCGATAAGGCAATGGCTGCCCTGTGACCGGCTCGCAGGTGGGGAATCTGCAAGTCTTCAGCAGCATTCGTCAGCAGAGCGCTTAGGGTTAAGGATCAACCGTCCAGGCCATTCGTGCCCATGGAGCGTGGAGACCCCGGCGTCACTGGCGTTCGGTTGAGCGCGGGGTCGGGCGGGCGGGGCTGTGACCTGCAGTGATTCTGAGGGCGTAGCCCTGGTTGCGCGACGGTCCTGATAACAGGCAGTGACTGCAACTGCGGGGCTGGAGGTCACCCTAAGTTAGCAGGAGCGGGGCCCGCCGGACGGACGCTAATAGGCTGTGTTCCGGTTATTCCGGCACGCCGTGCCGGATCCCTCACCTGCATCGCGAACAACGGAAGCATCGGAGGTCTCATCCAACCTCCGAAGGGGGGCCCCCCGATGCTTCCGTGTGCGACGCTACCAGCTGCCGGCGTTCCGCCGGCCGACGGCGGCAGCAACGTTCCCGTTTCCGCTGGCGCCGGGGAGGGGGCGGCGGCCGGCGCGGCGCGGCCGCGGGGGCAGGTGCGGGCCGATCGCCGCCGGACCCCGCCGCGGGACGCCGCCGCCAGCTTGCGGATGGTGCCGGAGCTGGGCTGCCTGTGGCGGGGCGCTGACGGGACGGTCACGGAGGGCGCGGTGCCCGGTAACGGCACCGTGGTGATCGGCGCGGCGGCCGGCGCGCACGCGCCCGGCATCGACGCAGCCGGCCTGGCCGCGCAGGCAGCGCAGGCGGCGGGCGGGATCCTCGGCGGGGTCGGCGCGGGGCTGCTGTCGGCGGTGTTCACTCCCGGGCGGATCGGCGCGGCTGTGGCCGCCGCCGCTGTCCCGGCCCGGGCGGTGCGCTCTGCTTCCGCGCTGCTGACCGCCGAGGTGCTGCTGGCGGCGCCGTTTCACCGGGACAAGAGCATGCAGGCGGTGTGGCGGGCAGTGACCGTCCGCGGCCGGGAAACCGACGCCGGCTACGACCCGCCCGCCAAGTCCTCGATCAGCGACGCCTCCCACTTCCTGGGGGTGAAGGTGCCGGCGTTCCTGCTGGCCGCGGTGATCGGCGCGCCCCCGCCGCCCGGCCCTGACGGCAGCTTCGCGCCGCCGCCGGGCAGCGCCTTCGTCTCGCCCGCCCGCGGCGCTGCCGGTGAGCGCGGCATGTCGGGGCCTGTGACGTGCAAGGATGACCGCGGCTGGTCCGGCGGCCGGTGGCACGGCCTGCGGGTGCTGGCCACCGACGGGACTCACTTCGCGCTGCGCGGGAAAGCCGGCACCAGCGCCAGCTGGGAGCATTTCGGGTCAGCCGCGGGCAGCCGGCCGCTGGCGCAGATGGTCGCGGTCACCGAGGCCTGGACGCGTGCCGACGTCGCGGTCGCCGTCGGCAAGGACTGCGCGTCCGAAGCGGAACTGTCCGCCCATCTGCTGCCGGCCTTCGGACCGGGCACGGTCGGGCTGGCCGACCGCGGCTTCCCCTCCCATCAGGCGGCGCTGGATATGCGCGATGCCGGCGCGGACTTCGTGTGGCGCACCTCGTCGTCGTGGAAGCTGGCCCGCTGCGGCAAGCCGCTCGCCGACGGCACCTACCTGACCAGGCTGACCAGCCGCGGGCGGACCATGAAGGCCCGCGTGGTGGAGTTCCGCATCGACTTCCTCACCCAGCTGCCCGCCGGGCATCCGCTGCTGGCAGACCCGGACGCCGATGCCACCGTCACCGTCACCGACGGCGCCGCTGGCCTGCCGGACGTGCCCGGGCTGGTGACCGTGCAGGTCAGCCAGACCTTCACGCTGATCACCTCACTGCTCGGCATCAAGGCCTATCCCGCCGCTGGCATCGCCGCCCTGTACGGCGACCGATGGACCGTCGAATTGGTGTTCTTCGACCTGAAGGTCACGGTGCTGGGCGCCGGCACCCAGTGCCGGTCACCGCACCCCGGCGGCATCTACCCCGAGATCCTGTACGCCGTCGCCGGGCAGCACGCGCTGCGGCTGCCCGGACACCACTGCGCCGTCACCGCCGGCCTGGACGTCCCCGCAGGCCGGCTCAGCTGCGCCGCGCTGCGCGCCGAAATCATCACCTCCACCATCGCCGGGCACGGATCGACCGCGCTGCTGCCCGGCGCCCTGGCCGGCCTGCGCACCGACATCACCCGGCATCCCAGCCGCTGGATCGTGCCGCACCGGCCCGGCCGCCACTACCCCCGCTACACCATCAAAAAGCTACGGTCCCGCAAACCCGGCGACATCGTCGCCGACCAGACCCGCCTCCGCCTGCTGCCCCTCGCCGCCGGCGACCCCGCCGCCGCCCCCGCGCCGCCCGAACCCGCCGAGGTGACATCCCGGACCGGCTGACCAGCCACAACCCGCATCCCCAGGCAACCGGACCGGCGGCAGCCCGCCCGTCCGGACACACCCGCGCCCAGACCCGGAAACCACGCCACCGCCAGCACGCCGGACCCCGCCCGGCCCCCGGGCACCCGTCACGTCACTGAACGTAACGGCCATCGGGTGACCAGGCGCATCCAGCCCGCGACATCCGCTACACACCGTCACACAACCGCGGTCACCGGCCCCCGGGCTATGAGCGGGCATGCCTTGCCCAACCGAACGCCAGTGACCCCGGCGTAGACCTGGGCAGTGTTGGCACTGCAGATCCAGGCCGGGGAACCGGCCCAGCCACCGCCACATCGTCCGCTCAGACAACCCCACGCTGGACGCGGCCGGCGGCACATGCCCCGCCGTCGGCTGACCGGCCGCGTCCAGCTCCAGCAGCCGCCGCGCCGCAGCCGCCCGAAGCATCCGGGTCGCCGCAGGCGTCATCCGATGCCTCAATCACCGTGACGGAACCCCTCCGGATCAAGACCGATGGCCCGGGTCCGGGCATAGCGGAAGGTGCCGGTTTCCAGTTCGCGGGCCAGTGCGGACGTCCCGGCAAACGCCCCCGATCGGCGCCGGGACCAGCTACAACAGCAGACCTGCCATCGACGTCTGCCCGTGCCAGCGGTGGTCGAAACTGTCGAGCACGCTGTTGATGCCCTGGCAGGGGATTGAGCCGGTATGGCACACCGCCAAGTCAGCGGCCCACACGTGATGGACCTGCAGGCCGACGATTACCATATGCAGGACCAGCGCGCCAGGCTGTTCCTGCAGCTATGGTCAGCTATTACAGATAACGGCCCCTTACCTCTGATAACACAACTTTCCCCTGAGCCGGCGCCCGGTAGCGAGTGTGACTCGTACGCGTTATCTCCAACAGCAGCTCGGGCCCGGTGTTAGCGCATTGCCAAAATGGCAGTACCCGCAGTTACCGTGTCCAGCGTGGATGTCGGGTAATCATCTACTGCGCTGGGCTTGAGGCTCCCACGCTGAGGGACACCGTGCGTGCGGCTGGGCGAAGGTGCCGGACGAGAGGACAGTGGTGCCGCCGAAGATGGGCAGAACCTCTGAAACATCCTTGAGCCGCGTAGCGCCGACACACCGTCGCCTCAAGATCCCCGGAATCGCCGGTGGCTTGGTCGCGGGCATCGTTCCGCGCGGACCCGGTTATGGCTCGGCCTCCGAGTCGTCCCGTCTCGGCTGTGCGACGGATACGTGGGCGGACTGCTGCTGTCCGGCGGCGAGGTCTGGATCGTCCGAGTCTGGTTCGGGCCTGCCTACCACATTCATCTACTTGTGCCCAGGTCTGTGCTGCTGGGTTGCCGGGCTCGAGTTTCCTGGCCAGCCGCCCGGACGTCCCGGGGCTAGGAGGCCAACTGTCCGCGCAGCCCAGTGACATCGCGCTGACTGAGCCCGTTCTCGATGAACGCCTGGTCGTCCATCTGATCCAGCACCGTCTCGGCGTTGGCGAAATTACGTCCGGTCAGGCCCGGATCCGGCCGCCGGGAGGCGATCAGCTGAGCCAGGCTGTACCGCTGTAGCATCGCGGCTGTGTCGGCGTAGCCTCGGAGCTCGACATGGCTTACTTCTCTGAACCAAGGGTTCTCGTGCGCTCGGCTGTCTGTTCTGCCCGGATTATGAGTCCTTGGTTCTAGCGGGCCCGAGCGCGAACGGCAGAAAAGCCAGGTGCAGCTTCTTGTCAGGGTCGCCGTTGGCGTGCAGGACGAATTCGTGGCGGTCTCCGGGATCGGGCGCCGGGCGGGTCTCGATGTGGTTGGGGTTCTCCTGGATGGCCGTGACGGCCTTGCTAATGACAGCGGTGACATCGAGGTTGCGTATGAACAGCAGCAGCGTACCCTTGGTGTCGCGCCATGTGAGGTCTCCCAGGAGCTGGTCAATTGCCTTGGTAAAGTCCGACGGTCCAGTCCAGATCTTGCATTCGCCGACGAACACGTTGGTGTCTTCCATGCGGATCAGGATGTCGGTCTTGCCTTTGTGGTTGAAAACCTCGCCTCCGGCCAGGCCTTCGAAGACGGGTGCGGCTCTTGTGAGGTGAGCTTGTTACGCTGCGAGGATGAGGTCTTCGCGGTATATGGTCCGGTGGATGCGCTTATGCTCTTGGCGCAGGTGGAAGCGCCAGTAGTCCTCGAAGTCGCCGTTGGCGGTGAGGGCCCGGAGTTTCAGGATGGCCTCGGCGCCGTGGAGTCCCCATCTCGCGCCCGTTATGTCCATTCTGTCCTTGACGATGTGCCTGCAGGCGCCCTCGATTATCCCGGTGGCGACCGGCCAGCCTTTGCCCAGCGCGGTGGCGTAGTCCAGGTAGGGCTGCTTGTTTTCCAGGTAGCGGGCGGCTTCGTCGGCGCCGGCTCTTTCGGCGGGTGAGTACTCGTAGGTGGTGGCGCGGCGCCGGATCCCGGCCGCGACCTGCCGGGCCTTGCCGTGCAGGATCTTGCGGGCCTGGTCAGCGACCCATTCCTCGGCGGCGGGCTCGCCCTTGTCAAAAAAAGACCAGGCGGCCTTCCAGCAGTAGGACGTGGATGAAGTCGATGATGATCGTGACGGTGACGCCGCGGCGGGCGGCCTCGGCGGTGACGGCCTCGATCTGGGTGTTGTTCCCGTCGATGAGGACCACCCATTCCCGCTGGTGACCGGG
>Ga0182030_10028083_pt1 | contig 10080 bp, 12 predicted proteins | sample 812S3MmetaG_FD_121299 | JGI IMG/M metagenome (GOLD analysis project Ga0182030, IMG submission 121299) | Permafrost microbial communities from Stordalen Mire, Sweden - 812S3M metaG (Illumina Assembly) | ecosystem: Environmental > Terrestrial > Soil > Wetlands > Permafrost | place: Sweden... | reverse complement strand
GGGCCGGCGGAAGCGCGTTTTGCTTTTTTCCATGCCCCACAGCGTAAAAACTTTTCAAGGGCTTGTCCCGCACAAAATGCTAACCCAACCAATGGCAATTACTTACCAAGCAGAAAAGCTGCGTCCTATGGCCAACGCCGGCGCGAGGATGGCGACGGCGCAAAGACGGACTTTGAACCAGCCGGGTTCACGCGAAATCATGTGGAGACAAGATATGACAATAAAAAATCGGTGGCGGGCCCGGCTCGGCGCGCCACTACGCTCCGGACCCCGGCGCGCGCTCCCAAGCCATTGACGGTCGGCGGCGGGTGGATTAGCTTACGCCATGCCGTTCACGGCCGACCAACCTGCATGATGGTGTTGCTTGCCGACCTCCTTTTCCGCCGGCTCCGGCTCTGGCTGTTGCTGCTCGGCCTGCTGCCGGGCGCGGGCCAGGCCCAGACGCCGGATTTTTCCGCGGTGAATGCGCCTTGGTTTGAAGTGCAGACGGCGCATTTCCAGGTCTATAGCTGCGGCACGCCGCAACTGGTGTATAAGCTGACCGGCCGGCTGGAACAATTTTGCAAGGCATACGCCCAGATGGCCGGGGCGCAGGCGGTGGCCTCCCCGCCGATTGTGGTGCTGGCGTTCCCGGATCATGAGCGGCTGAAGCCGTTTCTGCCGCTGTATCAGGGGCGGCCGGCCAATCTGGCGGGGTTTTTCAAACGGGGCGAGGATGAAAACCTCATCGTGCTGGCGCTGCCCTCGGACGCGGAGGGCGGGGGCGACATGACGGTCATATTTCATGAATATACGCACTTGCTGTTCCGGCACAACGACCAGTTCTGGCCGCTGTGGTTGAAGGAGGGGATGGCGGAGGCTTATTCGACCTTTGCCACCGGGGGGCGCGTCGTGAGCCTGGCCGGTCCGATTGCGCATCATCTGGAACTATTGGAACAGACCCCGCTGATGCCGCTGGCAGATTTGTTTGCCGTCGGCCATGATTCGCCGCAATACAATGAAAGCAGCCGGCAGGGGCTCTTCTACGCGGAATCATGGCTGCTGACCCAGTTTCTCCTGGCGGGGGACCGGCCGGCGCTGCGAGCGCGGTTTGGCGGGTACACGGACCGGCTGCGGGCGGGGGAAAATGCGGTGGCGGCGTTCACCAACGCCTTGGGGGTCAGTCTGCCGGCGATGGAGGCGCAGCTCCGGCGTTATCGGGCGAACGGACAGTTCCCGCCCCTGGAGCTGAAGCTGTCGGCGGATCTCTCCAAGCCCATTGATGTCACCACGCGCGCGCTGACGCCGGTGGAAATCTATTTCCGGCTGGGGGACGAGCTGCTGCGGATTGACCGGCTGGACACCGCCGGTGATTTTTTCAAGCGGGCGCAAACGCTGGCCCCGGCCGGGCCGTTGCCGTATGAAGGGCTGGGGTTGCTGGCCATGCAAAGAAACCAGCCGGCCGAGGCGCTGCGGGAGCTGACCACGGCCTTGCAACAGGGTTCCACCAGTTTTCTGGCGTATTATATTTATGCCCGGGAGCGTTACCGGCTCACGGCCAGAGGCGGGGAAAGTTATGGCCCGCTCAAGGATGCGGCGGCGGCGGACATCCGGGACCACCTGGAAAAATCCCTGGCCCTGATGCCGGACTATGCGCCGGCGCAGGAATTGCTGGGCTTCTTCGAAATGGTGCAGGGCGACCAGCCCGTTGACGCGGAACTGCACCTGCGCCGGGCCATTCAATTGGAGCCGGAAAACCCGTCCTATCTCTACTCGCTGGCCCAGTTCCAATTCAAAAACCAGCAACCGGCGGCGGCGCAGGCCACCTTGGAGCCGTTGCTGAAGCCCAATATCGAAGCGCCGCTGCGGTTGCAGGCGCAGGAATTGATCCGGGAAAACACCCGGTGAACCCGGCCCGGTTCTACCCGGCGATGGCGCTCATCTCCACCGGTTCCACATTCACGCCGGTCTTTTCCAGCCAGTCAATCGCGGCCTTCACGTCGTCGCGCGCGCCGTCCAGTTCCAGGCAGACAACGCCGATTTCGTCCGTCACGCTGGCCTGGCGGATGTTGGTGACCACTTTGAACTTCTGCCCGAGCTTCCAGACCAGGGGCTCCTTGATGAGCTTGGGCGGGAACATCAGCCACAGGCGCTGGCGGGTGGGGGTGGTGCCCTGCGTCGGCTTGGCTTTGACTCTTTTAACCATGGATGCTTTGGCCATATCTCAGAAGATAGCGGGGCGCGGGTCCTGAGTCACGCGAATTGCGGCCTCGGACTAACCGCCGGCGATGGCGGGGATGATGCTGATTTCATCACCGTCCTTGAGGGGGGTGGCGCGGTTTTGCAGGAAGCGGATGTCCTCCTCGTTCACATAGACGTTGACGAAGCGGCGCACCTCGCCCTGGTCATCCACCAGTCGTTCCTGGATGCCAGGAAAACGCGTCTGGAGTTCGACGATGGCGTCGCCGATGGTGGCGGCGTTGATTTCAATGAGCTCCTCGTTGTTGGTCAACTTGCGGAGCGGCGTGGGGATGCGGACTTTTTTTGGCATAAATATAAATTAAGTTGGATCTTCATGTTTCTTTTGCCAGAAACTCAATTGGAACTCGATTAAATTCTGTCGGTCTTCCGGCTGGTAAAATTCAACCACACAAGGCCGGTCGGGAAATTGCGAATGCAGTTTGATTTCATAAATTTCCTTCAACGTATTGCCCAACCATAAAATTTTATCTTCGGAAAGATTTGCCAGGTCATGGTAATGAATCTCGGCAATGTGCAGGTGGTTTATGACCCATTCCACCGATGATTTGCCGCGCGGTTGATTTTTCTCAGAACCGCGCAACGGCTCCAAATTAAAACCCTCCCGAAAAATGTAATCCTCAAACAAAACAAATTTGGGCCAAAAAATTGCCGAATAGCCAATTGCAAGTTGGAAATCCCCGCTGCACTGGATCCAACTTTTCAAGTCAATACCCTTTCCGTTATTCCAAGCGGACAATTCCGGGACCATGCTTTCCGGCGGCACTATCACGGCTTCGCCTCCGCAGGCAGCAGATTCAGGACAAAATCGTAAATGGCTTGAGCGTGCTGCAAGGCCGCATCAAATTCTTCGCGCGTGGGCATGGGGTCGTTGGTGAGGCCGGGGTATCGAAAGGCGGAAACGTAGGGGGTTAAAATCTCAGCCATGCCGGTAAACCGGGAGAAAGCGGGCAATATCGCCTCGGCTTGCCGAATGAGCCGGCGGATGTCGTGCGTTTTCTCGAAAGCGAGGTTGTTGGCGGTGAGCCAACCTTTTACGGTTTTCTCCGCCGCCTGCTGACAGTGGTAAATGGCGCTGTCGAGCGGACCGTCAGTCGAACTGGCAACGATGCGCGCCGTTTGCAGATCATGGAGCTCCTTGGTCAGCCACTCGCGGGTGAGTTTGGCGAGGGCTTCATCCATAAATTTTGCGCCCGCGCTGTTCAATCTGATGCTGAATGGAGGCGCGCAAATGGCGGTATCGGTCAAACTCCGCCCGGGTCTGGACGAACACGTCTTTGCTCATGTCCAGCTCGCCCAGACAACGGTGCGCCCGTTGCATCCGCTGGATGCCGCGTTCGTTGCTGTCGCGGACGATGACCATCAAATCCACGTCGCTGTCGTCGGTCGGCGTGCCCCAAGCGTGGGAGCCGAACAAATATATCTCCTCCGGCTGAAACTCGGCTTTCAGCCGTTCGACGGCGTCTTCCAACAGACCGGGGGGGATGGTCTTCACAAGGCTTATGGTATCACTATCCACCGGGCAAGGGAAGCGGGTTCAGGCGTTCACCTTCTCCACTTGCGCCAGCAGCGCCTCAAACTCGCGCAGACTGGGTTTGATCTCCAGCGCTCTGCCGCAATGGCCCTGCACGGCGTCGAGCGTCTTCAGGCCGTTGCCGGTCACGCAAATCACGGCCGAGGCATCGTGCGGTATCTTGCCGGACGCAATGAGTTTCTTCGCCACGCCCACGGTCACGCCGCCGGCGGTCTCGGCAAATATGCCTTCCGACTCGGCCAGCAGTTTGATGCCGTCGCGGATTTCGTCGTCGGTCACGTCCTCCGCGCCGGCGTTGGTTTCGCGCATCACCTTAAGCGCGTAGAAGCCGTCGGCGGGGGTGCCGATGGCCAGGGATTTGGCGATGGTGTCCGGCTTGACGGGCTTGAAGAAATCCAGCCCGGCTTTTTGCGCGGTGGAGATGGGCGAGCAGCCGGTGGGCTGCGCGCCGTGGATGTGCGATTCCGTTTGCGCCACCAGGCCGAGCTTCACAAATTCCTGGTAGCCTTTGTGGATTTTCGTCAGCAACGACCCGGAGGCCATCGGCACAATCGTGTGCTGCGGCAGCCGCCAGCCGAGTTGCTCGGCGATTTCATACGCCATGCTCTTGGAGCCTTCGGCGTAGTACGGGCGCATGTTGACGTTGACAAACGCCCAGCCGAATTTGCCGGCGATCTCCGCGCAGAGCCGGTTCACCTCGTCGTAATGGCCTTTGATGGCGATGACGTTGGCCCCATAGACCAGGGAGTTGAGAATTTTGCCCTGCTCCAGGTCGGACGGGATGAACACGTACGATTTCAGCCCGGCACTGGCGGCGTTGGCGGCCACGGAGTTGGCCAGGTTCCCGGTTGAGGCGCAGGCCACGGTGTCAAAGCCCAGTTCGCGCGAGCGGCTCAGGGCGACGCTCACCACCCGGTCCTTGAACGACAGGGTGGGGTAGTTGACGGCGTCGTTCTTGATCCACAATTCGCGGATGCCCAGCCGTCGGGCCAGCCGGTCGGCCTTGACGAGCGGGGTGAACCCCACCTGCAGGCCCACCGTCGGGTCGCCCGCGACCGGCATCAGCTCGCGGTAACGCCACATGGTGTTGGGCCGCGCCTGGATGGCTCCCCGGGTCAGGGATTTTTTGATTCGGTCGTAATCGTAGGCGACTTCCAGCGGGCCAAAGTCGAACTCGCAGACGTGGGTGGCCGTGAGCGGGTATTCCCGGCCGCATTCGCGGCATTTGAGGGCCTTCATGAAACCTTCGTGCTTTTCCATAATCAGTTCTTCAACGCGGCGGCCGGAATGTACCGGCTGTTTTTTGTTGTGGGGCCAACAAAAAAGCCCCAACTCATGTCTGAGAAGGGGCCGACAAAGGTTCCGCGCTTCTCATTTTTCCCAAGCGCACCCGCGTTCAGGCTGGATTTGGCACCTGCATCGGAATCGAAATTCCGACCGGTTGCCGTGGCGTCAGCGGGCCAGTCCCTCAGCCACTCTACATGAGATTCGTTGCATCAACGAATGCGGATAGCTTGGTATAACCTGCAACGCCTGTCAAATATTTTTTTTGGCCGATTATTTCTCCGCCCGGCCGGCCTGTTTATACTCGTCCTCGTGCTCGCCGCCAAAGGCGGGTTGTTCCCGGGATTTGTCCTTGCGGTTCCGCTTGTGGCGTTTCTCCACGATCAAGCTGCGTTTTTTGCGCCGCTGGCGCAGCGTGGCGATTTGGGCTTCCAAGGCCAGAAAGGCCGCCAGTCGTTCGGCCGGCAGGATTCCCGCCTTCACGGCCTGGCGCAGGGCGCAGCCGGCGTCCGTGCCGTGCCGGCAATCGGCATACTGGCAGCCCACCGTCAGCGCCGCAAGGTCGGAAAAGCCCGCCCGCAGCGTGTTTTCATCCGACCACAATTGCACCTCCTTGATGCCCGGATTGTCAATGATCATGCCGCCGCCGGGCAACAACCGCAGCTCGCGGGCCGTGGTGGTGTGGCGGCCCTTGCCCGTGACCTCGTTCACCGGCCCGGTCCATTGCGCATCATCCCCCAGCAGCCGGTTGATCAGCGCGGATTTGCCCACGCCGCTGGAACCAATGATGGTGGTGGTCGTCCCCGGTTGCAGCAGGCCGCGCACCAGTTTCAAGCCCTTCCGGGTTTTGGCGCTGATCAAGTGAACTGCGGCGTCGGCCTGGAGCGCGCGGATGGCGGCGGCCGCCTTCTGATTTTGGGTCTCGGAATATAGGTCCGCCTTGTTGATCAGCACCACGGGGCGGGCCCCGCTCCGGGCGATCACGGCAAAAAATCGTTCCAACCGGCGCAGGTTGAAATCCGCGTGGGCGTCGGTCACCACGATGACCGTGTGGATGTTGGCGGCCAGCACCTGTTCCTGTTCGCTCTCCCCCACGGCCCGCCGCGACAGGCAGCTTTGCCGGCTCAGGCGGGCCTGGATCACCGCGGTTGGCCCCGGCCCGGATATTTCCAGCGCCACCCAGTCGCCCACCGCCGGCAGTTCCGCCTCGGTTTCCGCGTCGTGATAGACCTTGCCGCTCAGCGTGGCTTCCAGTTCCTGCCACCCCTCCGCGCCCGCCAGAAGGGCGCCGTAGCTGATGCGGTTATCCCGGATCAGCCGCGCGGGCCGCCATCCTCGCAGATGATACGGCGCAAATTCTCTTTCGAAAGCGTCATTCCAGCCCAGCTCAGCGAGCGCACACTCACTCTTCATCTTCCAGGCCCTTGGCCAGAATCGTCTCGATGTGATCAAGCAGTTCCGTGCGCCCCTGACGGGTGACGGCGGACGTGTTAAAAATCTCCGGCATATCCTCCCACCAGCCGGCCATCTGTTCCTTGAACAAGCCGATGTTTTGCGCCAGCTCCTGGGCCGTCACCTTGTCGGTCTTGGTGAAGACCAGCACGAACCGGGTGGAGCGGTCCCCCAGCCAGTGGACGAACTCCAGATCAATGGCCTGCGGCTCATGACGGGCGTCCAGCAGGACAAAGACACAGGCGAGCGTGGACCGGTCGGTGAGATACTGCGTGACCGCGTCATTGAACCTGGCGCTGTTTTCGCGGGCCACCTTGGCAAAACCATAACCCGGCAAATCCACGAGATACCAGTCGTTGTTCACCGTGAAGAAATTGATCGTTTTGGTGAATCCCGGCGTGGGGGAAACCCGGGCCAGACCTTTTTGGCCGGCGAGCATGTTCAGCAGCGAGGACTTCCCCACATTGGACCGGCCAATGAAGGCGAATTCCAGCAAGCCCTCCGGCGGACAGGCGTCCAAATCCGGCGCGCTCAGGTCAAAAATGGCGGACGATATGTGCATGAGTTATTAATGTCCCCCATAGCATGCCCTAAAACCCGTTCGGCGGACATACTTATCTTTGCGCCCTGCGGGTTAAAGGCTGTTCATCCCCAGCTTTGATGACTGGACTATGGGCAATCGACAAGGTAGTTTAAGAAGCGCACGAACGGAATGCGTCTTGAAAACGCAACACTATAACTAATGAGACTTTGATGTACGTTTGTGATTGCCACACCACATAAAATAACGGGCGAAGCCTATACGAACCCTCTGGTTGCGTGGCCAATGCTGGTCAGCGGCGGACTTTTCGTTTGGGGCTGCAGCCATTTTGACCTGGCTTGGTACTGGTATATCTTCGTGGTTTTATGCTGCCTGCTGATGGCCGGGGCAGCTTCAAAACAGGCCGTGATTGATTGCTCGCAACGCGTGGTGTTCGAGCACCACCGCCTGTTTATGCGCATATGCTTGTGGACCCGGGCTATTTCCTTTTCCGATTTCAAAGCCGTTATTTACAGCCAATGTGGAGAGTATGAAGTGTATGTGGGGCTCAGACACCGTTCAGGCTGCAAGATATGGATACGCAATTTTCGGCCGGTTGGCTGCCGTCCGGGCCGGGACGCCCAAGAATTTGCCTGGCGGTTGACTTGTGACACCGACATTGAGATTGACGAGCGTACCCGTCATCCCGCCATTAAAGACTCTTCGCTTTAATGCGCGCGCTCAAACTGCGGATGCGCCTGCAGCTTCGCCCACGATTCCGCCGTCAGCGGGGCTTGGCGGTACACGGCGTCCCACATGGGTTCGGCGCTGTAGGACACCCGCGCCCGTTCCAGCCACTTGGGTGGCAGCGGGTCGGAGAGCAAGGCCGGCGCGTTGGCGGCCAGGGTCGTCTCCTCCTTTTCACCGGTGGCGTGACCGACGCCGACATAAAATCCGGCCAGCAGCAGGGTGACGCGCAACATCGTGCTGCGGGAATAGGTCGGCAGGACGCAGGGCCGCACCGGATCGAGCAGCCGAAACAGTTGGGTGAAGAGTCCGGGCGTCCACATGTGCGGGTTCTTTGCGGGCGAAAAGGCGTCGAACAAAATCGCGTGCGGCTTGGGCAGTTGTGGGGCAACCGGTTGTGTCAGCAGGGTGGGGAAATCCGCCAGGTGCAGGGCCCAGTCCACCGTCTGCCGGCCATTCTGAAACCGCACGCGCCCGGCCTGGAGCAGTTCTTGGAGCGGCGCTTCATAACCGTCAAAATAACCCAGCTCGCTGGCATGTTGCAGGGCGAATTCCAACGGCTCCGGCGTGCAATCAAAGCTCACCACCCGGAGCGCGGCCGGAATTTCGGCGGTGGCCCGCAGCACGGTCAGGACATTCGCGGCCGCCCCCAGGCCGACATCCCAAATGACAAATTCGCCGGCCTGAGTTTGGAGCCGCTCGCGCAGCCGGAGCTGTTTCACATACAACGCCTCCGCCTCCGCCACCGGGCCGACAACTGGATGGAAGGTTTCCCCGTGTGCCAGCGAATGAACACTGTGAACGCCGGAGGCAAGTTGCACGAGCCGGTAATTGGATGCGGGTGTGGACGGCACAGGTCAGGATGACAGATTTTTCTTCCAGGTGAAATGCAAAACCGGCGGTCCACCGTGGCGGACCGCCGGTTTGCCAATGCGATTGACCGTCAGAGCTGCGCCATGGCCTTGTCCAGCGCGGCGATGAGCTGGTTCATGGTGGCCTCGGTTTCGTCGCCCATGTTGGAGATGCGGAAGGTGGTGCCTTTGATCTTCCCGTAGCCGCCGTCAATCAGGAATCCCTGATCTTTGACGAGCTTCTGCAGCTTCGCCACGTCCACCACGCGGCCACCGGGGCGGGCGCCGTTGCTGACGCAGGTGAGGGTGACGGATTCAAAGCCTTTTTCCGGGAACAGGACGAAGCCGTGCTTGGCGGCCCAGTTGTGGACGAGTTGATTGGTCTGCTTATGCCGGGCGTACCGGGCTTCCAAACCTTCGGTGAAGAAGTCTTCGAGTTTGGAGGCAAGGGCGTAAACATGGCCGATGCTCGGGGTGCTGGGCGTCATGCTTTGCTCCGCGTTCTTTTGGAATTCGACGAAGTCGAAGTAGTAACCGCGGTCCTTGGCCAGCGCGGCCTTGGCCAACGCGGCAGGGGAGCCGGCGAACACCGCCAGGCCGGGCGGGAGGGCGAAGGCCTTCTGGGTGCCGGCCAGCAGCACGTCAATGCCCAGTTCGTCAAACTTGATGGGCAACGCCGTCAGGGAACTCACCGCGTCCACGATGAACATCACGTCCGGATATTTTTTCTTCAGCGCGGCGATTTCCGCCAGCGGGCTCATCACGCCGGTGGAGGTCTCGTTGTGGATGAGCGTGAGGGCGTCGAACTGGCCGGTGGCCAGCCTGGCATCCACCTGTTCGGCGCGGATGGGCGAGCCCCAGTCCACCTGCAGGGCCTCGGCCGCCTTGCCGCACTTTTTGGACACGTCGAACCATTTGTCGGAGAACGCGCCGCACATGCAGTTCAGCACCTTCTTCTGGACCAGATTGCGCACGGCCCCCTCCATCACGCCCCAGGCGGAGGAGGTGCTCAAATAGACCAACTGCTTGGTGTAAAGCAACTGCTGGAGCTGCGGTTGGATTTTGGCGTAGAGGTCTTTGAACCCCTGGCCGCGATGACCGATCATGGGCGAGCAGAACGCTCGGAACGTTTTTTCACTCACTTCGACCGGTCCCGGAATGTGCAGTTTGACGTGTGCCATAAAAGTTGGTGAAATTTTTCACAAGTGGTGGCCAAAACGCAAGCGGCATTTCCAGAAGATTTTTCCGGCCCAGGCCGTGAAGTTATCCAAAGCCGGTCCCGCCGTCGCGCATACGCGTCAGGCTTATTTCTTAAGTTTTACGCGGGTCGCTTTCACTTTTACGCGCGAAAAAATCAGGGTGTTTTGATCCTGCACGCTCCATTCCCACGCCTCGCCTTTCTGGATCGCCAGGGTCTCCGCCAAGACCACCGGCAGGTTGACATAATAGGACCG
>Ga0182030_10028079_pt1 | contig 10081 bp, 6 predicted proteins | sample 812S3MmetaG_FD_121299 | JGI IMG/M metagenome (GOLD analysis project Ga0182030, IMG submission 121299) | Permafrost microbial communities from Stordalen Mire, Sweden - 812S3M metaG (Illumina Assembly) | ecosystem: Environmental > Terrestrial > Soil > Wetlands > Permafrost | place: Sweden... | reverse complement strand
TCCAGCGCAATGGATGGAACCGGCGCCTTCACTCCGAGCATGACAATTGACGGTACCGCAGGCAACGTCGGTATCGGGACCGCGGCACCAGCATCCACGCTTGCCGTTGGTGGAACGGGAGCCTCCGGTACTGGGATTTATGGCAATGGCAGCAGCATTGGCGTGAGCGGCAATGGTAACTATGGTGTGTATGGCAACGGCACTACATATGGTGTGTATGGCAACAGTAGCAGTTATGGTGTGTGGGGTAACGCTCCCACGTCTTATGGCTATGGCGTGTATGGCCTTAGCTCTGGTGGCTGGGGTGTGTATGGTAGTGGTGGTACTGGCTATGGCGTTTATGGCAATGGCGGCACCGATGGTACGTATGGTACTAGTGCCACTGGTGCTGGCGCGTACGGTATTAGCACTGCCGGCGGCTACGGCGTATATGGTAGCGATGGCGGATCATCAGGAGGTGCTGGCGGATACTTCACCAATACTTATTCTGCGACCAGCCCTGCTTTGGTCACGGGTCAGGGATATGTCGGCATCGGGACGGCGGCTCCGGCTGCGAGGCTTGATGTTCAGGGTGGCCGTAGTTATTTTTCGGCAGCCTCGGAACAGTATGCGGTTGGGGCGAGGTATATTTCGTCTGGTGGCACAGTTTATTTTGGAGCAACCAGCAATTCCGCGACACCTGATGCTGCCATTTCTAATGCGGGCGGTGGCACGCTGATGACGTTACAAAACGGCGGCAATGTCGGCATCGGAACGACGGGACCGGCATACAAATTGGATGTGAACGGTCAGGTGAATGCCACCGGTTATTGTATCAGTGGCGCGAACTGCATCACTTCCTGGCCGTCCGGCGGCACGAGCCAGTGGACGACGAGCGGTTCGACCATCTATTACAACGGCGGCAATGTCGGCATCGGAACGACGGGACCATCAAGTCAGTTCAATATAAACTCACTCACCAACCTCGCCTCTGTCGGGACTTTAAACCAACAAATAAGATTAGGAGAACCGAGCGGCAACGGTAATTACGGATTGGTGATGGGATACGATTATCTTTCCAGCGTTTGGACAGGTGCGATACAGGCATGGCAAAACGCAGCGGGTGCTCCGCTCACACTAAATCCAAATGGCGGCAGCGTCGGCATTGGAACGGCGGCGCCGGCCCAGATACTCGACGTACACGGAAATGAAAACTTGACCGGAACTTTGTATGGGAACGGCTCAATCTCGAGCTACGGCGGCCTTACTGTTCGTGGAGCGAAAAATGGTTGGGGCGGTCTGAATTTCGAAGATGCCTCCGGTAATAACGAGGGGACGCTCATGGTCAACTCCGCCAATGTCGGAGTTTATAACAGCACCGACAATGGCTGGGAGTGGTATTTCAACAGCGCCGGCGTCTTGCAGACTGGTACGATTCCTGCCGCGAACGTTGCTGCGGGTACTCTCGGAGCGGGAAGCTACACCATGACCGGTAGTTTGACGGATACTGGCGAAGTCGTGAACGGCACGCTGAATGTGGGGACCTCTAATGTGCTCCTTTGGAATTCGTATGGAGGTGGTTTCTATATGACGGATACAACCTGGATCCGGACATATTCAACGGGCGGTAGCAAATATCTGTTCGCGACCTACGGGCTTGATACGGGAGGTCCGTCGGGCATCGGTTGCGGCGGCGGGTTGGGCGGTGGATATACGTTGGATGTTTGCGGAACTGCCAACGTGACTGGAACGCTCTATGTTAACGGCGGATCAGGCAAGATCACGGTCGGCACGGTTGACCCGGTCTATACCATCAATGGCAATAAGTTTGCGACGTACGGCGCAGAAATGACCGGCGTGAAGGGCGAGACGACGGGGGATGTTGATTTCCCGGGGACGAGCTTTGCCGCGGGCAAAACATATTCCTATAAGCTTGACCTGACCGGCGCAACGCAGGCGAGCGACCTATGGCTCTTCAACCAAACAACGCAGATCGCGAAAGATAACATGAACGGTCTTGTCGTGATGCTCACGCCTGGCTTTGACGGCAATGCGTGGTACGCAAAGGATCCGGCTACGGGAATCATCACGATCTTCGCGAAGCCAACGGAGTCCGCGCCGTCTCTTGAGGTGAGCTATCGTTTGACCGCGCCGCGCTTCAATGCGAGCAACTTCGGAAATGTGAGCACGAGCACCGCATCAGGGTTCATCATCAACGATTAATGACGGCTAAAGATAAAATCATTTTTTGGACGGTTATAGTGGTCATTCTCTGCCTGGCAGGAGGGTCGGTATATTATGTGCTGCAGAGAAAAAATAATTCTGTAGCCGTAGCGCCGCCTGTTGATACCGGTGCCGAGATAACGAGCACCGCGCAGGCGCTTGCGGATCCGGCGGACGTATTTCGGTTGGACCTTGCGGATCATGCGCCTCTCGGAACGTCAACTGTACTTGGAAAACCGGTGCCTTCAACGACGACCGTTCCGATTTCCACCATTATGCCGGCCTCTCTATTTTCTTCGTCAACCAATCTGACGTTGCTCAATCTGGCCGGCGATAACCTCGGAAGCATTCCTCCTGGAATCGGCGATATGCAGAATCTTCAGGTGCTTTATTTGGACAACAATCAATTGACGAGCTTGCCGGCCGAGATCGGAGATCTTTCGCAGCTCTGGATGTTGTCGCTTTATAACAATCAACTCACGGCGCTTCCGTCGACTATTGCAAATTTAAAAAAATTGAAGATAGTGGGACTGACGGGAAATCCTATTGCTAAATCTTCAACCGCGATCGCGGCGCTCCGCAAGGAATTACCGAGCAGCACCCAGATCATCATTAAATAGCGCTTCAGAATCATGACGAATCAAAAACCACTGCTTTTCCTGACTGCCCTCGCCGCGATCCTTTTCTGCGTTGTTTTTGGGCGGGATATTCTTGGCGCTCCGCGCGGGGTCCAGAACGTTTCCGCGGCCTCGCCTTCTGTGTCGACGACCACGGCGGCGCCGCTTCCGCATCCGACCCTTCCGATCGGGAGCCAAACCTATCAGATCATGAGCGGCAACACCGCTGGTCCGCACATTGTCCAAGCTACGATCAACCCGCCCGATGTGCACGTGGGCGACAAGCAGGTCCTTTCGGTCGTAGTGTCGTCGGCTGTGAATATCGGTACCGTTACCGCGCTCATAGAGACGGACCATGGCACCACAACGGTACCCCTGTCATTCGAAAAATTCGCCTCAGCGAAAGATGTGCCGGCCCCGTCATACGCGGTGAACGATCGCGGCGAGGTTGTTCCCGCGAGCTCTTTGGCTCATGGCGAACCGGAGAACGTGCTTGAGCGTTTCGCCCGTGCGGTGTTCGAGAGGCCGAGCGTTTCTTCGGCGGCGTCATCTTCGCCCGCACAAAAATATGTCTATACGGGCGAGTGGACGGTGCGCGATACGCACAACATTTATTACCACACGACGTTCGTTGCGACGGATGTGACGGGCGCGCAGGATTCGGTGACGCTCGCGTGGAGCGACGCATGCGGGATCCCGAATAGCGGCGCATGGACGATCAGTGGCGGATGTACGATAAGTTCCCTTGACGGTGTCCAGAGCGGAAATACGACGATATCGGGGGGTAATACCCTCACGCTCAATGCAAAGTTCGCTTTCACGCCGGGCAATTCGATAACTATCACGAGCGGGCACATCGCGATCGGCGGCGGCGGATCTATTGTGGCAGGATATTTGTATTATCCGAACGGCACGGTTTGCTCCGGATATACGACCCTCTATTTCAATGCCGCATCTTCCTGGTCGGGCTATCAATTGCGGACCAATACGAGCTATAGCGGTCTGAATGGCGCTTACGTGGACAGCGACGGCGATGGATATGGCGCAGGTGGTTATACGCAATTCTGCGGAACCATTCCGGGCGGATACACTAGCGACGACTCTGATTGCTATGATGGCAATTCATACGCCCATCCTTATAGCTACTACTGGAGCTCGTACAACCGCGGTGACGGAAGTTACGATTATAACTGCGATGGGCAACAGACGGAGGCACAGACCCAGACCGGCGGCGGCGCTTGCTATGCGCCGACGGGTAATTATCAGTGTCCAGTTGATCCGGGTTTGTTGTCGTTTGGTCCGATGACCAATGGATGGGACGCTTCGAGCCCGCCCGGTTGTGGACAGAGCGGAACCTATATTCAAGTGTATGGCAATCGTTGCACCTACGATGGCGCGGGTAATTGTGAGAATGCCAACTTTAACTCAAACGGAACTACGGCGGAAATACCTACGACCCAAATGTGCAATTGAGGTAAAGAACAGTGTCAGGTACCGTTTATTGCCGTTTAAGATTTTTTTAATCTCTCCAGCATATCCTTTTGTGCATGGGAAGGTCGCCGCGTGTCGATATCGGCAATATCATTTATCACGTCGTGAACCGCGGCAATTTTCGGTTTTCCCTTTTCAAGGATGATGGGGCATATGATGATTTCCTTCGGATTATCAAGAAGGCATTGGAGGTTGCGCCGATGCGTGTTCTTGCTTATTGCCTAATGCCAAACCATTGGCACATGGTTCTTTATCCAGAACGCGATGGTGACCTTTCGCGATTTATGCAGTTGGTCACGCTAACTCATACCCAACAGTATCACGCGAGACAAAAGACGAGAGGATACGGGCATATTTATCAGGGTCGATATAAATCTTTTCCTGTCGAGGATGATCGATATTTTTTAAATCTTGTCCGCTATGTTGAGCGAAACGCGAAACGGGCGGCATTTGTAGAGCGTGCGGAGCATTGGAAATGGTCGAGTGCGTATATTCGTGCCTATGGCAGTGAGTCGCAGGGAAAATTTTTAAGCGAGTGGCCGTGCGAGGAGCCGGAAGACTATCTTAGTTGGCTCAATGAATCTCAACCAAGGGAGGAGATCGAGAATATAAGATATGCAGCACGGAAAAGTAGGCCTTATGGATCGGCGACGTGGACCGCAAAAATGATCGAACGATTTGGTCTGGAAAGTACGCAACGTAATCCAGGGCGACCTCGAAACAGTACCTGACACCGTTTATTGTTATAGGGTCCGTGGATCACTCCCGGTGGAGATTTTTTTCAAACGCGGCGAGCCGTGCTTTGAGGGATGGCGCATGCGTGAGCTTTGGGTCGTGCTGGAGGATATGCGCGGCCGCCTCGCGGCTCGTTTTCACGAGTTCCGGATCGCGGAGTGCTTCAAGCGTGGCGTCCGAGAAGCCGCTTTGCACTTCGCCGAAAAATTCGCCGGGTCCGCGGAGTTTCAGGTCTTCTTCCGCGAGTTCAAATCCGTTCTTCGCGCGAAGGATCGCCTGCAAGCGTGCCTTTGCTTTTTCTCCCTTGGTGTCGGTCATAAGAAAGCAATACGATTGATGTTCGCCCCGTCCGATGCGTCCGCGAAATTGGTAGAGCTGGGCAAGGCCGAACCGGTCGGCACCCTCAATGATCATAATTGAGACGTTCGGCACGTCCACGCCCACTTCAATGATGGATGTGGCGACCAGCATGTCGTATTTTCGCTCTTTGAAATCACGCATGATGGTTTCCTTCTCTTTCGGTTTCATTTTTCCATGAAGCATGGCGAGCTTAAGCTCGGGAAATATTTTTTTGCTGAGCTTTTGGTATTCTTCCTCAACCGATTTCAGTTCCAGCATCTTCATGAGAGACGTGCGCTCACGTTGCGCACCCGTTGTCGCATCGTTCGCGTCGGCAGGCGTGATAAGGGGGCAGATGACGAATGCCTGCCGTCCTTTCTTTATTTCGCCGCGGATGAATTCGTACGTCGATTGCCGTTCAATAGGAGTGACGATTTTGGTGATGATCGGTTTCCGGCCGGCGGGAAGTTCGGTGATAAGCGAAAGGTCAAGGTTGCCGAAAACTGTCATGGTGAGCGTCCGTGGGATTGGCGTCGCTGACATGCTCAAAAAATGCGGCACGAGTGTGGATTGGGGCAAAACAGTACCTGACACTGTTTTCACTGTTTCGCCCTTCGTGGATTGCGCTTGTCCGCGCGCGAGCGCAAGGCGCTGGCTTACGCCGAAACGGTGCTGTTCGTCCACGATGACGAATCCCAGATTCTTGAACCGCGCGGATTTTTGGATCAGCGCGTGGGTGCCGAACACGACGGCCATTTCGCCCGCGGCAGATTTTTTCCAGAACTCCGCTTTCGTGACCTTCGCCACGAGGCCGCTTCCGTGGAAAACGGTGGCGCCGCTTCCCGTGGCGAGACCGATGACGGGCTGTTCCGCGAGTGCGACATTGCCGAGAAATTTTTGGAATGTTTCAAAATGCTGGTGCGCGAGGATCTCGGTCGGCGCCATGAAGACAGTCTGGAATTCATGTTCGGTCGCCGTGATCGCGGCGATCGCGGCGACAATCGTCTTGCCCGAACCGACGTCGCCTTGGAGCAGGCGGTTCATGGGGTGCGGCTTCGCCATGTCCTGCACGATCTCCCAGAGCGATTGCTTTTGCGATTGGGTGAGGGAATATGGGAGCACGGCGATGATCTGCTTGATGCGCTCAATATCTATCGGGATCGGAAAAGCCTGCTTGCTCCCGAGCTTTAATTTCTGCTGGAGATTGAAAAGTTGCAGTAAGAAAAGATTTTCAAACCGGAACCGTTGCTGTGCCTGGAGCGCGTTCTCAATATGGTCGGGAAGGTGGATCTCGCGCAGGGCGTTTTGCAGGTCCGGAAAATCATATTTTGCGAGGACCTCTTCAGGGATCCATTCCTCAAGTTCCGGATTGCGCTTCATCGCCATGCGGATCGCGAATCGGATGCCGCGCGAGGTGAGGCCCTTGGTCTCGGCGTATACCGGGACGAGGCGGCCGGTGTGGATGGCGTTCGCATCCGGCCTTACGATCTCGTACGCGGGATTGTTAAGATAGATCTCGTTTTCTTCGGATAAAGATATTTTGCCGGCGAAGTTCGCCACGCGCCCCGTATGGAGCGTCTGCGCGATATAGGGCTGGTTGAACCACGTGGCACGGATCGTTCCCGACTCGTCGGTCAAGAGAGCTTCGATGATGGTCATTCCGCGGCGGGTGCGGCGGAGTTTTATGTCTTCAACCGCGGCCTGAATGGTTGCGAGTTCGCCGGGCGCGAGGTCGGCGATGGGGCTTATTTTTGAAAAATCTTCGTAGCGTGACGGAAAGTGCCACAAGAGATCGCGCACGGTCTTGATGCCGATCTTTTCAAATCGCTTCAAGAGGGGAGCGCGGGCGCCCAAGATGTCATAGAGCGGTGTTTCAAGCGATATCTCCCGCATGAATGGACATAGTATACCATAAAAATAAATCAAGCGACACGTTTTTTTACGTCGTCCTCCGCGGAGGCGGAGGGATCCGTGCTTCCAGTTGAAAAATATTGAATAAGTCTTAATATAGAGGAGTTAGTATTGCCCCTATAGCTCAGTTGGTAGAGCTGCTCCCTCTATGCGGCAATGCTGCATCGGCCGGTTCGCTCGTTGAAAATGAAAAGATGAAATAGGGATTGTGATCGGCGTGCCCCTATAGCTCAGTTGGTAGAGCTGCTCCCTCTTAAGGAGAAGGTCCCAGGTTCGAGTCCTGGTGGGGGCACGCCGCTCAAAATGATTCCATCTTTTCATTTCCGCCTCGCTGCCGGCCGTAAGGAAAAGGTCCCATGGCCTGTCCTGAGTCTGTCGAAGGATTCGAGTCCTGGTGGGGGCACGGCGTAAAAGAGAAACATATTCAAAAACCATGGCCGAAGAACTGAACCGGGAAATAGAGATGCGCTTTTTAGAGATAGACCAGGCCCGCCTTAAGAAAAAATTGGCGGAGCTCAAGGCGGAGGATCACGGAGAATCTCTGATGGAGGAGATCATCTTTTATGACAAAGATCTGAAATGGCAGTCCATCGGCAAGTTCGTCCGATTGAGGAAGAACGATAAGGGGATATTTTTGACGTATAAGAACCATGAGGTGAATACGGTTGACGGCACGGAGGAGATCGAGTTTGAAGTGAGCGATATGGGAAAGGCGGAAACATTCCTTAGTCGGATCGGTCTCGTTGCCTATCGCCACCAGCAGAAGAAGCGCCATTCATTCCTTTTGGATGGCGTTATTTTTGATATTGATACATGGCCAAAGATACCGACCTACGTAGAACTTGAGGGACCGTCGGAAGATGCCCTGAAGAGCGCCGCGGCCCGGGTAGGTTTTGATTGGAAGGACGCGGTGTTTGAAAATGCCCGTATCGTCATTGAAGAGCGCTACCACATTCCCGTCGGGAGCATGAAGTGGTTCACCTTTGATCGGTTTGAATAAGAGCCAACATCATTTATATGTTTGAACACAGTAAGGGTTCGGGCGATTATCTGAAGCAGATCCGCAACAACGTGGAAGAAAAAACCGGGATCATTGAGGCGGCTCTTGGCGCCGGAACGCTTCCGCGGAGCCAGGATGGGAAGCTGCGGATCGCGGAGCTCGGAACGGGAGGAGGGGAATCTCTGCGCGCACTGAAGGCGGAGCTCGGCGACGTGGCTGATGCCGAACTGATCGCGGTTGATATCGTGCCTGACCTCGCGGCATCTCTCAAAAAAGAGTTGGACGTTTCCGCGGTCGGTGCCGAGGCGAACCATCTTCCATTCGCGAACGGATCCTTGAGCGCCGTGAATGCTTCCGCCGTTATCCATGAGGTGAGCTCCTACGGATCAAAAAATGAAGCAGGAGAGATGCGCTACGGTACAGAGGCCGTCAAAGAAGCATTCTCCGAATTCTACCGGGTGCTTATGCCGGAAGGGATCGTCGCGTATCGCGACGTGCTGGCTCCGGTGGAAAATATTCACGAGATGAAAACGGCGGCCTATGGCCGGAGATCGTGGGCGATGTTTGCGGATTGGTTTCTGAAAGATTTTTTGAAGACCGAACCAAAGTTGTACGATGGCGCAGACATAACCGAGGAAAAGAAAGACGGGAATCTCGTGCTTGGCGCCCCCGCCGGCGTTCAGAGGAAGCTTCAACGGCACTATCTGATGTTGAGGGATTACCTGAGGACCGTGAAGGCCGGAGAATTCGGCATAACCATAGCGAGGTCCGACTGGATCGACAAGGATGCCGGGCTCAAAACGATGACTTTTCTCGCGGATGACCGCGTTGCTTCCGCCATAGACCTCTCTTCTTTTGAAATGCATGAATCAGCCGAAGGGAAGGTATACCGCGCCGATTCCGATCGGTTCGACGAGATCTATGACAAGATGATGGAATTTTATTGGCAACAGCTTAAGGACGGCGCCGATGGCGGGCCGGAGTTTGGAAAGATTATTGACGCATGGAAGGCGCGGGAAGGCGCAGAACATTATCTGTACGGGAACATCGGCGACATGTTGCAGATCGCGGTCCGCGCGGGCATTGATGCGGGCGATCCTCAGGTTCTATTGCCGGAGTTTCCCGAAGACATTACCGTGGCGCCCCGGAATTATTACGATCGTTATCTGGGACAGGCCGTCGATAAGCCGGAAGTCGACGGAAAGCAGATGATCTCTTTCAAGAAGATGCCGCGCGAGCGCGCGATCGCGGCACTCACGCGTCTTGCCGCATCGGATCAGAACGTGGTTGATCCATCGATTCTCAAGGAACTTCGTTCGGAACTGGAAGCTTAATGGTCGTGGCGGAACTCCAAACCGTTGACAAAAGGCATTTTTTGTATTAAAACTGATAACAGTACCGGAACAAGAAGGCCTTAGTTTAAAGGAAGAAAAGAGGTGATGCCGTGTGGCGAAACTTTATTTTACCCGCTCTGGCGCCGACAGGATCGTGCGTCGGAAAGTCGAACTCCAGGATATGCTTCGGAGGACGCAAGGGCAGAAAGGTGAAGCTGCGGAAACGGGTGGCAATCAGTGGCATGATAATTTTTCGTTCGAGCAGCTGGTGCGTGAAGAGCAAATGCTCAATACGCAGATAGCTGAGATCAGCGGAAAGATCAATGCCATGGTCGTCGCTCCCGAAGCGCCTGAGGACACCAGCCGGCTGCGCATCGGGCACATAGCGGTGCTCGGTGTGGACGGCGTAATAAAGACGTACCTCGTTGGAGGATTTGAAGACTCCGACGCGG
>Ga0182030_10028078_pt1 | contig 10081 bp, 8 predicted proteins | sample 812S3MmetaG_FD_121299 | JGI IMG/M metagenome (GOLD analysis project Ga0182030, IMG submission 121299) | Permafrost microbial communities from Stordalen Mire, Sweden - 812S3M metaG (Illumina Assembly) | ecosystem: Environmental > Terrestrial > Soil > Wetlands > Permafrost | place: Sweden... | reverse complement strand
TTGCCGGGCGACAACCCGCTTGATCGCAGCAGCGCTTACCTCTTCATAGATTCCTTCTTCGCGAAGCCAACTATCGAACGTCGATCCGATATTCTTCTTGTTCATCCGGCGTCTCCCTTCTTCCGCTCGTGCGCCAGTTCGATATCCCGCTTGGGCGTCTTCTGGCGTTTCTTCATAAACCCGTGCAGCGGCAACACGCAGTCTGGCTCGGCGCAAAACAACGCCCGGGCGATACGCCCATGCGGCAGACTACTTCTGACCTCCCACAGTCCCCGGCCGAGTGAACGAACCAGCGGCATGCCAATGGGCCAGGAGTATTCAACGTCCTTGATGTCTTCACCGATGATGCGGCGATCTGCTGTGTCCAGGCTCTTAACCACCGGCGCACGGGCTAGTGCCCCGAGTCGGATCGGTAGAACCGCGCGGGCAGCCGCTTGCCTTCGGGGTTTATACGATACAGTATCAATTTTGATACGGCCAGTCAAGCTCAGCTCACGCCGCCCACCCGACGCTGGAAGCCTGAGCGGCCAAAACACGGCCCAGTGGGAGAGGAAGTGACCGCTGCAAGCAGATCGAAACGGATTCCGCATGGCTCATCGAAACTGGGTTCGTTCCACGCATTCCGCCCAACCCACCCGAAACTGGGTTCGTTCCACGCATTCCGCCCAACGCAACCCAAACTGGGTTCGTTCCACGCGTTCCGCCCCACGCAACCCAAACTGGGTTCGTTCCACGCGTTCCGCCCAACGCAACCCAAACTGGGTTCGTTCCAGTTCGTTCCACACATTCGGCCCATCGGCTCCAAACTGGGTTCGTTCCGCACATTCCGCCCGCCCCACCCCGAACTGGCTTCGTTCCACACATTGCCCCAAGCCGCCCAACCCACCCTCCGCGAATCCAACCGCCCTCTCGCCCTCCACCCGGAGATCCCCTGAGACCTTTCTCCGAAAATTCACACCCACTTCTGAGGCAAGCTTGTAAACTCATAGTTCAAAGATGCAGAGCTTCGATCTGATCGTAATCGGTTCCGGGCCCGCCGGACAGCGGGCGGCGATTCAGGGCGCCAAATCCGGGAAGCGTGTCGCCGTGGTGGAAAAGCGCGAAGTGCTCGGCGGCGCGTGCATCAACACCGGCACGATCCCCAGCAAAACCCTCCGTGAAGCCGTGATGCACCTCTCCGGCTACCAATACCAGAGCATCTACGGGATGAACTACCGCGTGAAGGAGAAGATCACCATGGCCGATCTTTCCTTCCGCGTCCAGCACGTCATCAAGACGGAGGTGGATGTCACCCAGGCCCAGCTCTCCCGCAACAACATCGAGGTCCTGTTCGGCACCGCCAGTTTCATGGGGCCGAACCAGATCAAGGTCGTCAACTCGAAGGGCCTCTCGGAATATGAGGCCGGCGTGATCGTGATCGCTACCGGCACTCGTCCGGCCGATTCCCCAAAGGTGCCCATCAACGGCACCACGATCGTCAACAGCGACCAGGTTCTCCAGATGGCGGAGATCCCCAAGTCCATGATCGTGGTCGGCGGAGGCGTCATCGGAGTCGAGTACACCTGCATGTTCGCCACGCTCGGAGTGCGGATCATTCTCGTTGAAAAGCGCCCGCGCCTGCTGGAATTCGCCGACACCGAAATGGTGGAGGCCCTGTCTTACAACCTGCGCGACCATCGCGTCACCATGCGCCTCAATGAGGAAGTGGACAGTGTGGAAGAGAATCCGCAAGGCGGCGTCGTGGCGTGTCTCGGCAGCAAGAAGCGCATCGCGGGAGACGCGCTGCTCTACGCGGTGGGCCGGCAGGGCAGTGTCGACGATCTGAACCTCGAAGCCGCCGGCATTTCAGCCGATGCCCGCGGGCGCATCGCGGTGGATTCCGATTTCCGCACCAAAGTGCCCCATATTTTCGCTGTCGGCGACGTCATCGGGTTCCCCAGCCTGGCTTCCGTTTCCATGGAGCAGGGCCGCATTGCCGCCGCGCGCGCCTTCGGCATGCCGGCCCATTCCAACCCGGCCAACTATCCTTACGGCATCTACACCATCCCCGAGATTTCGTTCGTCGGCAAAACCGAAGAACAATTGACTGATGAAGACGTCCCCTACGAAGTGGGCGTCGCCTACTATCGCGAAATCGCCCGCGGCCAGATTCGCGGCGATACCACCGGACGGCTCAAGCTGATCTTTCACCGCGAAACAAGGCAACTGCTGGGCATTCATATCATCGGGGAAGGGGCCTCTGAATTGCTCCACATCGGGCAAGCCGTGTTCATCCTCGGCGGCACCATGGACTATTTTGTGGAGACTGTGTTCAACTATCCAACGTTGGCCGAATGCTATAAGGCGGCGGCTTTTAACGGATTGAACAAGCTGTCGCGGCTCTAATAAAGGACTAGCTATATGGCACAGAAGACCGAGTCGTTTTCTATTGGCGTGATGGCGTCGGACCACGTCGCCGTGGGCGTCGTGCAAGACCACAAAGTGCGTGGGTCTGTTCACGCAATTCCCGATCTCGCCACCATACCGCCGGATTCACTGGCGCCCGTAATCCGCGAAAAAATCGACGCCATCTGCCTCGAAGCCGGGGTCGATCCGGCCGCCATCTGCGCCATCGGCTTCGGATTCCCTGGAATCGTTCGCGACGGCATCGTCCAGGATTCGCCCAATATCAAACAAGCCAAAGGATTGAACCTGGCGCAGGCTATGGCCGCGGTCTTCACCGGAACCAATTCGAGGATTCCAGTACTGGTACTGAATGACGCAGATGCCATGGCGGCAGGCGTGGCGGCCACGCGTGGGGCTCTCGAAAAACTTGTTCGCGTCTGGACCCTCGGCAACGGCATCGGCTTTGGCCGCTATCCCGAGTTGGAAGGCGCATGGGAGTGCGGGCACATGGTGGTCACGCTCGATCCTAAGGAGCACTACTGCGGCTGCGGCGGTCTCGGACACCTCGAAGGCATCATGGGTCATCGCGCGATGCGCATGCGTTTCCTGGACATGGAACCCGAGGAAGTCTTTGAAAACGCTAAGGATGGCGACGCCAAGTGCCAGGCTTTTACCAAGCTCTGGCATCGCGCTCTGGCCGCCGCCACGGCGAATCTGGTACACCAGGATGGGCCGGGGAAATTCTACATCACCGGTCCAAACTCGGTCTATATCGAGATCCCTCTGCTCAATCAATACCTGCACGAGATGGTCAAAATGACGCCTCTCCAAGGCAGCGTCTTTGAGGTGATCCCCACCAGCGACGAGATCGCGGTGATCGGCGCGGCGGTCAGCGCCGCTTTCCAAAGCCCCGCTTCCTGAAACTTTTCGGCCACCATCCAGGGGTACTCTATCTCTATAATCGGGGGAGAAGTAGCGCATGCCCTCGACCCGCACACCCCCGGAGGCTGGTTTTGATTCCCGCGCCATTCATCGCACCCTGACGGGTCTGCGCGATCGCCTGCGCCTGCAGGAAGATGAACTCGACCGGCTGTGCGAGACCATCCGGTCGCGCCCGAACGGCGCTCCACCCGCGGCGTCCCCCGCACCGCGCATCGCCGCTCTCGAAGCCCGTATCGACCGGGTTGAGCAAGCCCAGGTCGAAAAAGTCGCGGCCAGTCCACCCCTCATCACGCCGCCGCCCGCGCTCGACCAAAAGGCACTGGAAGACAACATTCAGGAAAGGGTCGAACGCAACGTTCTTCCGCAGATGCGTGCCTTGGAGACGCAGCTCTTCGAACAAGGCAAAATGCTACAGGAAGCCTTCTCGGCCATGGGCCGCACCGAGGTCACCATGCGCCGTCTCATCGGCCAGGTGGATCGTCTGCTGGAAGAAGTTTTGCACCGCCCTCCGCCCGTGCCGCAGCATATCGACGTCACTTCCGAGGCAACCGACCCGCCGCCTCGCCCCCGCGCTCGCGAACCGCTCCGTCCGCGGCAGCGCGAACGCTCGCAGATGTTCACCGCCGTTGAAGATCTCGATGATTACGAAGACTCGGAACCCCCGCGCTTCCGCTGGAAGTTCCCGCTCGCCATTTTGGCGCTGCTGATTGCGATTCTGGCCGTCGTCTGGTTTTGGTATTTCCGCGATTCCGCTCCCATTCCGCTCGCTCCCGCGGTAACTTCAACTCTCTCGCCCCTCGAACAGGCGCGCGCTTACGAAACCGACCGGAATTATCCAAAGGCCGAAGAAGCGTATCGCGAACTCCTCGCGAAAGACCCCACTAATGAAGAATTGATCCGGCACTTAGCCAGCGTCCTCTATCGGGAAGACAAGGTGGATGAGAGCGCTGAAATCATGAAGAAGCTCCCGGCTCCGGCGCCCTGACGAAATTTTACAGACCAAAGGTCGTGTAACTGGGGAGAACTGAACTATACTTCTACCCATATGCGCCCTCTAAGTGCACGCATCCTCACGCTCTGTCTCTCCGCGGTCCTACAACTTACCGCGGCAAACTTACTGCAAACGCCCGCCCCGCAGGGCCCGTTTCACGTCGAGGGGAATCAACTGATCGACGCGCACGGACTTTCCTTTCTCATCCGCGGAACACAAACCACCCCTTTCCATCTCAAGTCCGCCGGCTTCGATGCGCGCTCGGGGAATGAGTTCGGACCCCACTCGGCGACCTCATTCAGCACCATCCGCCTGCGCTACAACATGAACGCCGTGCACATTTCCGTGGATGTCGCGGAAGCGAATGAGCCTGGTTACTTCGATCAACTCCAGAGCTTAGTCGCCTCCGCCACCCAGAACGACTTACTCGTGATTCTGGCGGCAACCGAACCGGGCGTCTCATTACCCTCCGCGAAGCTACTCGCCTATTGGGAGCGCTGCGCCGTCGTCTTCAAAGATTCCCCAAACGTGATCTTTGATGCCTTTGAAACGCACTCCGGCGCCGGGTGGGATATTTGGCGGAGTTCCATGCAAAAGGTCGTTCGAACCATCCGCGCAACGGGCGCGCGGCAGCTGGTCGTGCTGGCAAGCTGGCGCGATGCCAGTCTCTTTGAGGGTTACGATCCGCAACTGCTGAGCCGGGAATCGAACATCCTCTATGAGGTCGAGCCGCGCTATGAAACTACCCGGACAGATCAGGACCGTGATGCGAAGTTTGGTTTCCTGGCCAATGTAGCGCCCGTCATTGCAAACGACTGGGATCTGCACCTCGAACAGCTGGCAGCATGCCGGGCTATCCCGTCTGACCCCGTTGCCGCTGGCAAGGTGGTGCTCGATAACCTCGCTTACTTCGATGCACACCAGATCTCCTGGACCGTCTCCTCCTTCGAACCCGGCAGGCTGATTCAAGACACCGGGCGCTTTTTCCCCACCATGCTGGAAGCCGGAATCAAATGCGGCGAAGGCGCGAGCACGCAGGCGGGGCTGGGACGCATCATTCTCTCTCATATGTTCGGCGCCCACGAAGGCAAACTCGTCGTCGTGAATATCAGCGGCGGAGTGGTTCTGCCCCGCGGCGGTTACTCCACGGTCTATGGGCGTATCATGGCCGAGCGGGATTCCGCGGGTTCGAAGCCGCCGCCCTATCACCTCGGCGGTCTGTCGGTCGAAGTCACCGATTCGGCCAACGTGACCCGCCCCGCGCGCATCAACTGGGCCGCCGCCGGTTGGGGCTCGTTGAACTTCATCATCCCCGCGCGCTCCGCCATTGGCCCGGGTCGCTTGACGATACGGCGCGCAGACGGCACGCGTGATATCGCTGAGATTCAAATTGCCGACACGGCGCCCGGCATATTCACGGGCCTCAATTGTCAGGGTCCGGCTATCGGCGCATTCACGCAATCCTCAGTGGGCGGACGCGTTCTTGCATCGGCGCCAATCTACTCATGCAAAGGCGACAACTGCGTCACCGTCGCCATCCCCGTCGCCGGCAAGACCATCACTAGAGTCCGCCTGGTCGCGAACGGGTTCCGCAACATAACATCGGCTTCCCAAATCGTGATCACGGTTGCCGGCGTTCGCGTGCCGGTTCTTTCTTACAAGCCTGCGAATGACTTCGGCGTGGATGACGTGATCATCGCGATTCCGGAATCATTGCGGGGAATCGGTGAGACCGATTTGATTTGCCACGTGAACGGCATCCTCGCAAACGCAGTACGCATCTCGATCTCGTAATGCGAGCGGCGCTCGTCATCTTCGCTGTACAGCAGCTCTGCGCGGGCGCAGGAACTTACCGGTGGGAACTCCCCAAAGGATTTCCCGTGCCTCGCGTACCGCTTGATAATCCCATGTCGATCGAAAAGGTGAAGCTGGGGCGATTCCTTTTCTACGACAAACGCCTTTCCGCCAACGGCACGATGTCGTGCGCCACTTGCCACCGGCAGGAACTCGCGTTCACCGACGGCCGCGCGCTCCCGGCCGGCGTCACCGGCCAGCTTCACCCGCGCAGCGCCCAGAGCATTGTCAATGTGGCATACGGCGCCGCGCTTACCTGGAGCAATCCCGGCCTTCACCACCTCGAAGAACAAGTGTTGATTCCGATGCTGTCCGACCGCCCCACTGAGCTCGGACTGCGCGGTCATGAGGCCGCCACGTTAGCGGCCTTCCATTCCGACGAGGTTTACCGCAGCCTCTTCCCGCGGGCCTTCCCCAAAGAGGCCGGCCCGTTCACTATCCGGAATGTCGCCAAAGCTCTCGCGTGTTTTGTAAGAACCATCATCTCGGGGCGTTCGTCCTATGATCGCTTCCTCCACGATGACCAGCCGGACGCCATTTCGGAATCGGCGAAGCGCGGCGAGCTTCTCTTCTTCAGCGACGGTACAGCCGGCTGCTTCCGTTGTCACAGTGGATTCAACTTCAGCGACTCCGCCTTCCACAACACTGCCCTCTACAACCCATATCCCGAACGGAACCTTGGGATTTTCGAGCATACCCACAGACCAACCGACCTGGGTAAGTTCAAGACGCCCTCATTGCGTAACGTCGCCATTACCGCTCCGTATATGCACGATGGAAGCGTGAAGACGCTCGACGCCGTGCTCGATCACTATTCGGCGGGCGGCCGCGCCTCGACGAATCCCAATCGCGACAATCTTATCCGGGGATTCGTTCTCACCCCGCAAAACCGGATCGACCTGATCGCCTTCCTCGAAAGTCTGACAGACACAGACCTGCTGCGCGATCCACGATTGTCCGATCCGTGGCAGCATTGATAACAATGCGAGTCTGGCTGGCGCGAGGGTCGCCGATCTCCCTCAAGGAGCAACTGAGCGCGCAGTTGCTCCTCGGCATACTGAGCGGGCGCTATAAAGCCGGCGAGAAACTGCCCAGCGTGCGCGAACTCGCGCGGCATCTGCAGATCCATTCCAATACCGTAAGTGCCGCGTATCGCGGTCTTGCAGCGCGCGGGTGGGTGAGCGCCCGCACCGGCAGCGGCGTCTTTGTCCGGCCCACCGGTCTCCAGAAATCGGAAGATCCGCGGGACGATCTGGTCCGCACTTTCGTGGCGGCAGGCGCGGCGCAGGGCTTTACTCTCGCCGAACTGCAGGATGCTCTCGCCCGGTTCTCTTCGCTGGCGCACCCGCGCTCCCTGGTCGTTGCCGACCCCGACCTCGAGTTCGCGCAGGTGTTGGCCGCCGAAATCAGCGAAGGCCTGGGGGCACCTGTCCGTTTCACGTCGATCAAACGCCTGCTCCAGAAGCCCGCGGAAGACCAGTTGGCTCTCATCACGGCGGCCCACCTGGCAAAGGTCCCGGCCAATTTTCCGAACCGTGTCATTCGGCTCAAAACCATCCAGGACGTGGTCGCGGGTCAGATCCGGCCGCCAGGTCCCGTTCTCATCGCGGTGGTCTCCCGCTCGGATGAGATTCATCACTGGTCGTTGAAGCTGTTAGCCGCCCTCGGCTTCCCGCCGGATTCCGTGATCCACCACAATCCCCGCGATCCAAAGTGGAAGGATGGTCTCGCATCGTGCGACATCGTGGCCGCCGACAGGATCGCCGCGGCCGAGTTGCCGGCTGGCATCCCTGCAATCCGGTTCCAACTGGTGGCGGAGGACTTCATCGCAGAACTGCGCGCCGCGCCAGTACAAGTCCAGTAGCATCATCCTGGAACTGGGCCTGCGACAAGGTCAGCCGCCGTCTTCCCATCAGAACAAAGCTAAAGTGGCGCTGCGCTTCCAGGTCAGCCAGATCGGCCACGACTCAGCAACCGCTTAACGGGATTCGTGCACACTTAACGGTGATCGGGTCGAAATCGCGCGACGGAACCGATTCATACCCTGACTGTTACGTCCGCTTGCTTTCTGCGAAACACATCGCGGGGCCTTCCACAAAAGGGTCCCTTAGTGAAACGGGAAGGCTTCTCCACTTGGCGGCGGCATCTGTGAAACGTTCCCGATCCATGCTTCACTATTCTGCGACCCCAATCTGGGGTGCACACAGAAAAAGAGTACACAGGAAAAACAATGCCAACACAAAACGATTCGACACCAACTCAAGATCCGGCCGACGGAACCATACCAGTAATATTGCCGACGCAGGACGTCTGCTGCGAAAGCCCCTGCGATCCACCATGGAGAACGGAGCCGAGCTGCACCATCTTCACTGAAACCAAGAACACAACCGTTGGTCTGGGAAGCGCCACGCCGGTAACCGGAGATTTTGGGCGCGGCTTCGTTAACATTACCGTGACCTATACGCACGCGCTTTGCCTAACTGGCAAGCAACATGGGGGACTGGCTTACACGCTCACGCTTCTGCCGGGCGAGAAAATGACTCTATATCAAAGTGACCGGTATCGCCGTACGACGTCGGAAACAGAGCGGTATTCCGTTCAAACGACATTCGCGCAGTTTGTATCGGCACTGTACCAGCAGCAGAACTCGAACGATTCCAGCGCGTTGATTCAGGTTTTGAATAATCAATCGCAGAGTTCCAGTTCCTCGGCCGGAGGCGGTTTCAGCATATTTGGACTTGGCGGCGCGAGCGGCGGATCCAGCAACAGCAATTCTTCGGGGTCCAGTTCCGCGGTCGATTTGTCGAGCCAGACAAGCGCCAATCAGTTCCTTTCTCTGGCGCAGCAGGCTTCGCAATATACCGATCTGCAGCGATCCATCACAGTCAGCAGCTATGAAGACGCGGAAACCGTTTCCACCACGCAGCGAACGTTGGTCAACATCAACCAGTGCCACGCCGTGAATTACTTCGTGCGAAAAGTGCTGGACGTGTACACGAGCACGACGACGGTGACCGCGGTGACGTTCCAGGTGACGGTGGGAAACTATGTGTCGGCGGTGCTGACGCCGGCGCAGGTCTCTCAGGTGGAATCTCAATACCGGGCGGCGGTGGAAGCGATCCTGAAGACATTGCCGGCGATTGGCGAGATCACTCAACAGCCCACCGTTTTGACCATCCCGACGGATGGCGTGGTCTATGACCCCGAACTCGCGCACTGCTGCGCGCTCGATCCGGAACTGGAGCAGGCAACCATCATTAAGCTCGAACGCGACCAGGCGGAAGCCCAAAAGGCCGGCCTGCAAGTACAGTTGATGGCGCTCGAGATCCAGCGGCGGCAAGCCCTGCTCGCGGCGGGTACACTCACCCCGTTCGAGGTTGCGCCCCCGACCACCGTCGTCGCGTGATTGAATATACTGGGAACGCGCCGCTACGATGCGAAAATCGGGCGGCGGGAGAACCCATGTCCGACGCTGCCAAGACCCATATGACGCGTGAGAAACTGATCGATGCTCTCAATGAAGACCTTTCCCGTGAATATCAGGCGATTATCGCTTATGTGAACTATTCCCAGGTGCTCAAGGGCGCCGCCTACATGAACATTGCCGACGAGCTTGTGGTTCATGCGAAAGAAGAGCTGGACCACGCGCTCCAACTTTCCAACCACATCGATTACTTGGGCGGGATGCCGTCTGTGACTCCGAAGCCTGTAAAGACTTCGGAGAAGGCGGAAGAGATGCTCCAGTTTGACCTCGACAATGAACGGGAGACCATCAGGCACTACCGCCGCCGGGTCAAGCAGGCCGATGAACTCAACGAATTCGCGATTGCGGAAAGTCTGCGCGGCATTCTGGTGCAGGAGCAGGATCACCTCACTGCGCTCGCGACGGCGCTGGGCATTGACCCGCCT
>Ga0182030_10028076_pt1 | contig 10082 bp, 11 predicted proteins | sample 812S3MmetaG_FD_121299 | JGI IMG/M metagenome (GOLD analysis project Ga0182030, IMG submission 121299) | Permafrost microbial communities from Stordalen Mire, Sweden - 812S3M metaG (Illumina Assembly) | ecosystem: Environmental > Terrestrial > Soil > Wetlands > Permafrost | place: Sweden... | reverse complement strand
CCCGCGCGGACAGGCTGCGTCGCCGCGCCCAGCGATGGGTGCGGGCGACGACGACGACCAGTTCGTCACGATGCAGGGTGAGTGACTCCAGGCCGTTGAGGGAGTCGATGCCCTCGACGAAGCCGATGTCGGCGTCGCCGTGGCGGATCGCGGCCAGCACGCGGAGTGAGTTGACGATGTCGATCTGCACGCGGATGTCGGGCCTGGTCTGGCGAAAGGCGGCCAGCCAGCCGGGCAGCAGGAACTCGCCGATGGTGTGGCTGGCGGCCAGCGCCAGCATCCGCGGGCTCCGGTCACCGTGCTCGCGCACCGCGCGCTCGGCGTCAGCCAGTGCGGCGAGCGCCGCCTTGGCCTCGGGATACAGCACCCGCGCCGCGGCGGTGGAGCGCAACCCGAACCGTCCACGCTCAAACAGCACCGCGCCGGTTCGCTGCTCGAGCGAGCGCAGGCGCTTGCTCACCGCCGACGCGGTCAGGCCGAGCGCATCGGCGGCGCCATGGACGCTGCTGGTCTCCATCGCGTGCACGAAGGCGGCCAGATCGGTCGAGGACAACGGGTCGGCAGCAGGAGTCGGCACACGCATAGTTTCTACATTGGAAACGAACACGTCGAGATCTGACTGGTATCGATCCCCGCGGATCGCCCGCCGAGGCGTTGGCGTATCTCGGCCCCAACTGGTTCGCTGCGGTCATGGGCACCGGCATCGTCGCCGTTGCGACCATGCTGCTGCCAGTGCGGTTCGCCGGCCGCGAGCCGCTGGCCGTCGTCGCCTGGGTGATCGCAGCGTCGCTGCTGGTCCTGCTGGTCGCCGCGACGGCGGTGCATTGGCTGCGCTACCCACAGGCGGCGCGCGGCCACGCTCGCGACGCGGCGATGGCGCCGTTTTACGGCGCGCCGCCGATGGCGCTGCTGACCGTCGGCGCGGGCGCGCTGCTCGCCGGACGCCACCTGATCGGCCTCCACGACGCCGTCGTCCTCGATGCGGGCCTGTGGACCGCCGGAACGCTCACCGGCCTGGCCGCGGCCGTCGCCATCCCGTATCTGATGTTCACCGCTCATGATCTCGCGCTCAGCGACACGCTCGGGTCCTGGCTGATGCCGATCGTGCCGCCGATGGTCTCGGCCGCGACCGGCGCCGCGCTCATCACCCACCTGCCCGCCGGCCAACCGCGGCTGGACATGCTGCTCGCCTGCTACGCGATGTTCGGGCTCAGTCTGATCGCGTCACTGGCGATCATCACCCTGCTGTGGGCACGCCTGGCCCAGCACGGTCCCGGGCCGGCCCGCACCGCCCCCACCCTATGGATCGTGCTCGGACCGCTCGGCCAATCGATCACCGCCGCCAACCTCCTGGGCGCCCAGGCCCCACACATCCTGCCCGCCCCCTACGGACCGGCGCTGCGGGCGCTCAGCCTCGTGTACGGAGTGCCGGCGCTCGGCTTCGCGCTGCTGTGGCTGATGATCGCCGCCGCGATCACGCTGAGCACCGCGCGGCGCGGCCTGCCATTCAGCCTCACCTGGTGGAGCTTCACCTTCCCAGTCGGCACGATGGTGACCGGCACCGCCGAACTGGCCCTGCACACCAACTCACACGCTCTCAGCGGCCTGAGCGTCGCCCTGTTCGCGCTCCTGCTGATCGCCTCAGCGACCGCGCTGGCCACCACGACGCGCGGCGCGCTGACCGGCGGGTTGCTCCTCGCACCCATCTCGACCCCCGCAACGGTCCACTGAGCGAGCGCGCGTCGGAGCGCTCGATGATCGGTCTCTCCGCTCCTCCATCGTCACGGGTTGAACAATGGTACAGTTGTGGGCAAACCAGCGACTGGTGAATGACGATGCTGTTCGCACGATCAAGATCTCTCACTCCCGCCGAGGCGCTCGCTGCTCTGCAGCGCGGCGAGCTGCAGCTCGTCGACGTGCGCGAGGCCGCTGAGCTGTCGCGCGGCGCGGTCACGGGCGCCACCCACATTCCGGTCGGTGAACTGCACGGGCGGCTCGCGAGCCTGGATCGCGATCGACCGGTCGCCTTCCTGTGCCAGTCCGGCGCGCGCAGCGCCCGAGCGACCCGCGCTGCCACCAAGGCAGGCTTCGACGCCGCCAACGTGGCCGGCGGAGTGGCGGCCTGGCAGCGAGCCGGCCTGCCGCTCATGGCGCCACCCTCGCGCTGAAACCACTCGGCAACTTCACAACCACAACCGCGTGCCCAAGTATGATGGAAGGATGGCCAAGTCACCCCCCTCCCCGGTCACGCATCCCCTGCCCGAGCCACTGATCGAACTGGTCGCCCAGCGCTTCCGCGTCCTGGGCGAGCCGATGCGGATCAAACTGCTCGATCGCCTGCGGGAGGGCGACGCCACCGTCGGCGAACTGCAGGAGGCGCTGGGCGCCTCCCAGCAGAACGTGTCCAAGCACCTCGGGATCCTGCACGCCGCGGGGATGCTCTCCCGCACCAAGGACGGCAACCACGCGCGCTACGCGATCAGCGACCCCAGCGTGTTTGAGCTGTGTGACCAGGTGTGCGGCAGCGTCCGGCGCCAGGTCAACGAGCTCGACGCCCTCCTCCAGGCCAGCTGACCCCCGACGATCGCGGGTCATAGCCGCGGACGGGCGCTGACCGCCACGGGGTGGTGCGGGGTGCGGGCCGGCGCGGCGGCCACCTCGAGGGTCCGGAGCCGCCTGCGGATCGCGTCTTCAGAGCGGCCAACGAGGCGCGCGAGCGTGGCGGTCGTGGCTCCAGCCCAGGCGTGCAGGATGGCGTCCTCCTGCGCGCTCCAGCGTCCGTGGGCGACCGTAGCGGGCCATGCCGAGCTTCGCCGCCCGGGCTTGCCCCGCTTCCGTGGTGCGCCCGTCCAGGGCGGCGGCGATCTCAGCGCACGTCTGACCAGACGTGTACCCGTCGCGCAGCATGCATCCTCGGCCACCGTCCAGCGACGGCGCGCCGGCGGGCGGTCACCGCGTCGGGAGTTCGTCCCAGACGCGCGGCGATCACCGCCACCGGATCGCCCGCGGCGTAGCCGGCAACGAGCAGCTCGTCCTCGTCAGCTCGCCACCGCGCCGGCATGACTTCCGACCGGACCTCCGACCGTCGTCGCGGTCAGCGAACCCGCCACCAGGTCCATGTGCCCAATGACCAGGCCGCCGATCGCAGCCATCAGCATGATCACCGACCCGATCAGCAGTCAGGTCATGAGCTCCTCTGCCAACACGGAGATGGTCGTGCCCCCTCTCGGCCTCCGCCATATCCAACTACACAATTATCCAATTGTGATAGCGTTATCTGGTGCGGTATTGCCAAACACTCTGAGCGATGGTTGGGATGGAGGTGGTGTGATGAGTCGGATCGTGGTGCTCGGCGCAGGCGTCGCCGGGCACACTGCCGCGGCGTTCGCGCGCAAATGGCTCGGGAAGGACGACTCGGTGACGGTCGTGTCGCCGCGGCCGGAGTACAACTGGGTGCCGTCGAACATCTGGGTCGGAGTGGGTCTGATGAAGCCCGAGCGCGTCACCTTCGCGCTCGCTCCGGTCTATGAGCGCGCGGGGATCGAGTTCGTCCAGGGCGCCGCCCGCGCGATCCATCCCGAAGGGGACGTCACCTCCCCGGATCCGTATGTGACCGTCGCGCTGAACGCCGGCGGCGAGACCCGGGTTCCGTATGACTTCCTGATCAACGCCACCGGTCCCGCGCTGCGGTTTGACAAGACCGAAGGCCTCGGTCCCGAGAACGGCGGCCACAGCCTGTCGGTGTGCCTGCCCTCCCATGCCGCGCAGGCTGCGGCGGCGCTGGACGAGGAGGTGGAGCGGATGCGCCGCGGCGAGCATCGGCGGTTCCTGGTCGGGGTCGGGCACGGGACGTGCACGTGCGAGGGCGCGGCGTTTGAGTACATCGTCAATCTCGAGTTCGAGCTGCGCCGCCGCGGCGTGCGCGATAAAGCGCAGATCACCTGGATCACCAACGAGTACGAGCTCGGGGACTTCGGGATGGGCGGGATGCACATCCGCCAGGGCGGCTACGTCACACCGTCGAGCATCTTTAACGCGTCGCCGTTCGCCGAGCGCGGGCTCGACTGGATCACCCGCGCGCACGCGTCCACGGTCGAGCCCGGCCGGGTGCCGTACGAGACACTGGACGGCGCCGAGGGCGAGCACGCGTTCGACTTCGCGATGCTGCTGCCCCCATTCTCCGGGGTGGGGCTGAAGGCGACCGGCCGCGATGGCACCGACATCACCGACCGGCTGTTCATGCCCAACGCGTTCATGCGCGTCGACGCCGACTACACCGCCCGGCCCTACGACGAATGGACCGCAGCCGACTGGCCGCGGACCTACCAGTCACCGGCCTACGACAACATCTTCGCGGCCGGGATCGCGTTCGCGCCGCCGCATGCGATCTCGGTGCCGCGCAAGAGCCCGAACGGGACGGTGATCGCGCCCGCGCCGCCGCGGACCGGGATGCCGTCGGCGACGATCGGCAAGACCGTCGTGCGCAACATCGTCGACACGATCGCCGGTGCTGACGGGCCGCGCCATACCGCGTCGATGGCCGACATGGGCGCGGCCTGTGTCGCGTCGGCGGGCGCCAACCCGTTCACCGGCACGGCCGCGTCGATGATCGTCTACCCGATCGTTCCTGACTATGACCGGTTCCCCGACTACGGACGCGACCTCGATCGCACATTCGGGGAGATCGGCCTCGCCGGGCACTGGATCAAGATCCTGCTTCACCACATGTTCCTCTACAAGGCTCGGCTGCGTCCCGGCTGGAGCCGCATCCCGGAGTGACCACCATGAACAACGAACAAACCCGATACGCCACCAAGCCGACCCGCGCCACCCTGTTCCTGCGCACCTTCCTGCCCTGGCAGGCGTGGCGCTTCGTGATCATCAACGTCAAGATGATCGACATCATCCGCCGCGGCCACCGACCCACCGAGCGCTCCTAACTCACGTGGCCCCAGCGGCGCGACGACCCCGACCCGTGCCGGCGATCGCGCCGGCACCGGCGTGGGAGCTGCTGTCCGCCGGTCGTGTGCAGCTCCTGGACCTGCGCACCGCGGCTGAGCGCCGCCGCTACGGATGGCCGCCGGGCGCGCGACGTGTCTCACTCGCGCGCCACATCCTCTGGCCCCATGGTCCAGACACGGTGTATCTCTGCCAGCACGCCGTGCGATCAAAGCTGACCGGCCGGCGCGGCGCGGCCGAGATCACCGGCGGCTGGGTCGCCTGGACACGCGCCGGACTGCCCGTCCACCGCGACACCACGGCCAGCGCGCCGCCCGATTGATCGTGTGATCGTGCACAAGACAGTGGATCGAGACGGTTCCCGGCATTCGTGCGGCCACCGAGAAAAACGACGGGCCGACAGCCGATTCGTGATCTCATTCTCGCTCACCGGCTACGGCCCGTTCGGTTCAATCGTCGTCTGAGAAGGCGCGCAGCACCCAGATGACGGCGACGAGGCACGCGGCAAGTTGTACGGTGAACGCGGCGATCACCACGATCGTGGTGGGATCGACGGCCACGAAGACGATCAGTGGCACCCCAAGCAGCGTGAAGCCGAAGACCAGGGCGAACATCGAGAATCGTGCGTGCTTCCCGTCGTGCTCGGCGGCGCGTGGCAGGTGGTTGAGCATTCCACACCAACATTTCTGATTGCATCCGGGAACCGAAGGCACCGGCATCTCACCGCACGTACCGGCGCTGGCGTCGGTCTCTCGAGACACGCAGGCGGCCCCCACACCGACGTGTGCGCAGCGACATCCGCGGCCGGCCACCCCTTGGCGGGGCCAGATGTCAGACCGACCTGCCGCGGCGACGCGCGCCGCAGCAGGCTGATCGGCGGGTCCAGCGCGCGCTACGCGCCCGAGGCCCGCTCGATGACCGCGGCCAGGCGACCACGGATCACGCTGGCGACCGGGGTGAGCTGCGGGTTGCCAACGATTGACATCATCCGCTCGGCGTCGACCGCCGCGATGTGTGTCACGTCGCCCTGGACGTAGACGACGACGTTACAGGGGAGCAGGACGCCGAGCTCGGGCTCGGCCTCCAGCGCCTGATGGGCCAGCGACGGATTGCACGCGCCCAGGATGAGGTAAGGCTCGCGGTCGACGCCGAGCTTGGCCTTCAGCGTCGCCTGCACGTCGATCTCGCACAGCACACCGAATCCGTCGGCGGCCAGCTCCTCGCGCACGCGGGCGACGGCATCAGAGAAGCCGAGCGGTGTGGTGGTGGTCAGGCTGTAGGTGCGGTCAGTGCTGGGCATTCCTGCTCCAATCGCTTGCCGTGGATGATCGCTGCCTTCGCTCGCTGCTGTTGGGCGTCGGACGGCTCGGGGAAATGCGCTGCGAGATGCTCGAGGATCGCGGCCTCGCCGGCGAGGACCTCGCCGCCGGCGACGAGCACCGGGATCGAGCTCGTCATCTCCGGACGCTCATGAGTGGCCGAAGGTGACGTTGGGCAGGATGCGCCGGCCCCACGCGGGCAGGTACCACGCCCAGCGGCCCATCAGCCTCAGCAGCACCGGCAGCAGCAGCAGCCGGATCAGCGCGGCGTCCAGCAGCACGGCGACGCCGAGGATGACACCCATCTCCTTGGGCGGCAGCGGGCCGGACAGCGCGAAGGTGAAGAACACCGCGACCATCACGCCGGCGGCGGCGAAGATCACCCGGCCTGAATGCGCCAGCCCGCCGACCATCGCCGCCTTCGGGTCGCCGGTGTGGTCATAGTGCTCTTTGGCGGCCGAGAGCAGGAACACGGTGTAGTCCATGCTGATCGCGAAGATCATCGCGAAGAAGAACACCGGCCCCCAGGCGTCCAGGAACCCTTGGGGCTGGAAGCCCAGCAGGGAGTGCAGCGCGCCGTCCTGGAACACCCATTTGGCGACCCCGAACGCGGCGCCGGTGGCCAGCAGGTTGGTCAGCACGCCGGCGGCGGCCAGCAGCGGGGCCTGCAGCGCGATCAGCAGCAGGATGAACCCGAGGCCCATGACCACGCCGATCACCAGCGGTGTCTTGGCCGACAGCGCGGTCTGCAGGTCGTGGTTCTCAGCGACCGCGCCGCCGATCATCGACCCGTGCGGCAGCCGGGCGCGGAGGCGGTCGATCGTTGCCGCGACCGCCGGATCAGACGGGTTCTGGCGGGGGATCGCGGTGATCAGCGCGTACCCGTTACTGGTCTGGGTGGGCATCAGCGCGGCCACGCCAGGATCGGCGCGCGCGAGCTGGGTCACCGCGGCCGCGTTCGCGGCCGGGGTGACGATCTGCAGCGGTCCGTCGGCGCCCGGTCCGAACGCGGCGGCGACCTCGTCATAGCCGACGCGCGCCGAGTCTCCGGCGGGGACGACCTTGATCGACGGCATCGAGGTCTTCAGCTGGGTGACGGGGATCGCCAACCCGAGCAGGATCGCCAGCGCGACGACCCCGTGGCGGACCGGCTGGCGCCACAGCCGCTCACCCCACGCCGCAAACCGCGCCGAGTGATGCTCACCCGAGTGCGCCCACGGCAGCGCCAGCCGATCGATCTTGGGACCGATCCGTCCCAGCACCGCGGGCAGCAGGGTGAGCGTGGCGGCGAGCACGAAGATGACCGCGAGCATGATCCCCAGGCTCATCGACCGAAACGCCGGACTGGGGACCAGCATCACCGCGGTCAGCGAGATCAACACCGTCACCCCGCTGAACAGGACGGCCTTGCCGGCGGTGTCCATCGTCACCGCGACCGCCTCAGTCGGCGTCAGCCGGTGGGCGAACAACGCGCCACGGAAGCGGTGCACGACAAACAGCGCGTAGTCGATCCCCAACGCGAGCGCGAACATCAGCGCGAAGTTCATCGCCCAGATCGAGATCGGCATCACCTTGGTGCCGAGATACAGCAGACCCGCCGCGGAGGCCAGACCGACCATCGTCAACATCAACGGCAGCCCCGCGGCGACCAGCGACCCGAACGCCAAAAGCAAGATCCCCAGCGTCACCGGCCAGGAGATCATCTCTGATTTCATCATCGCCGAGCGGTTGGCCGCGTTGAACTCCGACCACATCCCCGCCGCGCCGGTCAGATCGACCTTCACGCTCTGAGTCGACAGGGCCGACAGCGGGCCCTTGAGACCGTCGGCGGCCTTGACCATCCCGTTGGACCCCAGCGCGGCGCCCGCCTGCACGATCGCGGTGTGCCCATCCCGCGAGATCGACACCCCCGCCGACGGAGCGATCACACTCTTGACCGCCGAACTGGCCCGCAGCGTGCGCTGCACCCGGGCGACCACCTGCGCGAACGCGGGATCAGATACCGTCTGGGTCGGGGAATACACCACCGTCATCAGCGCGTAGCTCGACAGCCCCTGGAAGTCCTTGTTGATCAGCGCCCGGGCCTGCACCGATTGCGAGCCGGTCGTCTCCCACCCCGCCCCGGCCAGCGCCGTCTCCACCCGCGGCGCGAAGAAGCCGAGCACCAACGCAACCAGCACCCAGCCGATCAGCACCCCCCGGAAATGGGTCGCCGTGAACCGGCCCAGCCGGCCGATCGGACCGACATTCACCGCATGCGGATACTCGCCATCTGAGACGGGCGCGCCGTTTGCACCCGGCGCGCGCTTGGGGTCAAGCACCGCCATCAGGCCACCACACCCTCGCCGGCAACCGGCGCCGGCGCGGCCGCGAGACGGTCCAGCGCCGCGACGAGATCATCGGCACCCACCACGCCGGCCTGGGCCGCGATCGGCTCACCGTCGCGCAGCACGATCAGCGTCGGGATCGACCGGATCGAAAACGTCGCGGCCACCACGGGTTCGGCGTCGACGTCGACCTTGGCAAACCGATACTGCGGGCGCAGCGCCGCTGCCTTCTCGAACTGGGGTGCCATCGCGCGACACGGTGCGCACCATCCGGCCCAGAAGTCCACGACGGTGAGCCCGTCCTCGACCGCCTGGGTGAACGTGTCCTCGGTGAGATGGGAAACGCTGTCGCTCACAACTGCCTCTCTCGCTATCGACGCCTACACAACTGTACGTTAGTAAACTCGGCAAGAAGATAGCAGCCCTTGAGCCGCCCAGCAAGGTCACTGTCCTCACCGGCGCATGCGGGCGGCGAGCTACGGTGCTTCGTCAGCAGCGTGCACCAGCTGCACCATCCGTGCCCGCACCGACTCGGGCACCGCGATCTGCCCCCGCTGGGCGCGCAGCGCACCCACCACCGTGGCCACCACCTGAAGCGCGGCCGGACACCGAGCACACGAATCGAGATGGTCCTGCACCGCCGCTGCCGCCGCCTCGGGCAACGTCCCGTCCACGAACTCGCGCGCATGCGCGCGAGCGTCACGGCACCCCGGCGCCGGCTCGGTCACGGCCACCGCCCGCGCCACGCCCACCACAGCGATCAACCGGACCCGCGCGCGCTGCAGGCGCTTGTGTGCCGCCTCGCTGCCGACCCCCAGCAGCACGGCGATCTCCGCCACCGGCCACCCCTCCGCATCGTGCAGCACCACCGCCACGCGATCGGCGCCCGACAACTCCCTCAGTGCCGCGCGAACCGCAAGATCATCCTCGAGCGCCTCCAGCACGGCCGCCGGATCCTCCACGTCCGCGATCAGCACGTCCGCCAGATCGACATCGCGCGGCGCGCGCGCAGCTTCGCGGCGATGCGCGTCGACCACGCTACGAGCCAGGATCACCCGCAGCCACCCCCCGGCGGCCGCCCCCTCACGCAGAGCGCGCCGCCCGCGCCATGCCCGCTCCAGCGCGTCCTGCACCACGTCGTAAGCGTCGTGCTCTGACCGCGTCAGCCGTCGCGCGAGCGCGACCAGACTCGGCAGCTCGCGCTCGATCCGCGCCCGCAGCTCACGGTCAGCCGCACGATCATCCCGGTCTGATGTCCAGTCCCGCGGACTCATCCCGTCCTCCAGAGAGCAACACCCACCACCACCGAGGTCAAAGCCATGTCGTTCGTCACATTCATGAGCAGCACCCAAGGACGCGCAATCCGCATCATCGCCGGAGCCGCGCTCATCGCCGCCGGCCTCCTCTCCGCCGGCACCGGCGCCATCATCATCGCCATCGTCGGCGTCGTGCCACTCGCCGCCGGCGCCGCCAACGT
>Ga0182030_10028075_pt1 | contig 10082 bp, 6 predicted proteins | sample 812S3MmetaG_FD_121299 | JGI IMG/M metagenome (GOLD analysis project Ga0182030, IMG submission 121299) | Permafrost microbial communities from Stordalen Mire, Sweden - 812S3M metaG (Illumina Assembly) | ecosystem: Environmental > Terrestrial > Soil > Wetlands > Permafrost | place: Sweden... | reverse complement strand
TGCCACCTGCTCGGCACGAATTTCGTCGAAGCGCTGCTGCGGCACTTCCTTGTCGGTCACCTGATTGCCCCGCCGGTCGCGGCCGTAAACGGCCATGCTTGAACAGGTCGATTATAGATGCGGACTTCTCGACTGCCGAACGAATATTGGACCAAGGTCCCGGGAAAGGGCGAAAGACCTGATCCCGGACTTGAGGCGATCGAAACCCCGCTTGCCGTCCGGCGGAAATGCGAAGAATAATGCCGGGATGAAGCTTCTGATCGTCGACGACCATGCCATCCTGCGCGAGGGGCTCGTCGCGCTGCTCCAGCAATTCGAGCCGGGTGCCGATGTCCTGCAGGCGTCCGGCACCATGGAGGGATTGCGCCTTGCGGAGGCCCATCCCGATCTCGATGCGGTATTTCTCGATCTCAACATGCCCGATCAAGGCGGCATGGAGGTCATCCCGGCGTTCGCCCAGCGGTGCCCGCAATTGCCGGTGATCGTGCTGTCGTCATCAGAGGATCCAAGCGACGTGAGGCTTGCCTTGAAATCCGGCGCTTTCGGCTACGTGCCGAAATCCGCCAGCCCGCGAAACATCCTGTCCGCCCTGCGGCTCGTGCTCTCCGGAGAGATCTACGTTCCTCCGCTGATGCTCGATCTTCAACCCGTTGCGGCCGATGGGTCCGCTCGCGTTGCACCCGAACCCGGCGAGCGCCTCACCGAACGGCAGACCGAGGTGTTGCGGCAACTGTGCCACGGGCTTTCCAACAAGGAGATCAGCCACGCGCTCGAGCTGTCGGAGAAGACCACCAAGTCACACATCACGGCGATCTTCAAGGCACTCGGTGTGGTGAACCGCACCCAGGCCGCTGCCGCCGCGCGGCGCGCGGGAATCGTGACAGACTGAATTGCAGCGCCATCGCAAATTGGAAAAGAATGCGCGCGCGATCGAACAGACGGCGAGCCGCGTCAACGGCTTTTCGTCACCGGCGCATGTGCGGGTTGGCGTGCTGCGGGCACGTGGGGGCTTACCCGGATCGTGAATGACCGCGTCGAAAACCGCTGGTCACGCTCCGCGACCAAGACCTGGTTTTAGGACCTGGTCTTAGGACCTGGTCTTAGGACCTTCTGAGACTAGCGAGCTGCGCGATTTCAGGAAAAGATGTCCGGAATTAAGCGCTTATCAGACAGCCGCCTGATTAAGCAGCAATGGAGCATGACATGTCGCCGGATCGATTCAGCTTTCTTTTGAGCGCAAGTATTTTGGCAGGTTTTTTAGCGGTCGCACCCGCTTTCGCGGCTGATCTGCCTGCTCGCGAATATCCCAAGGCGCCTGCGATCGTTTCCCCCGCCTATGACTGGTCGGGGTTCTATGTCGGCGCCAACGTCGGCGGCGCGTGGAACAGTGGCACAACGACAAACACGGCGCTCGATGGCACGTTCGTCAGCTCCGGAGCCGCGAAAAACAGTGGCGTGATTGGCGGTGGCCAGATCGGCTATAATTACATGCTCTCGCCGAACTTCGTGGTCGGCATCGAGGCGGATGTTGACGCGACGTCACTCAAGGGCTCCGTGCTGTCGATCGACGGCTCAAACCAGCACAGCACCAAGCTTGACGAGTTCGGGACTGTCCGTGGCCGGGCCGGCATCGCCCAGAACAATTGGTTGTTCTACGGCACGGGAGGCTACGCCTGGAGCGAAGGAACCGTGACGCGCACCCAGTTCGCCGCGGTTGTGTCAATGCCGCCGATCCCGGCGCCGGCCGGCACGGTCGAAACGTCGTCGAACACTCGAAATGGATGGGTCGCGGGCGCCGGCGTGGAATGGGGGATTGCACAGAACTGGACCGCCAGAGTCGAATATCTGTATCTCGATCTCGGCAATGCGACGTCCGTGTTTCCGCTTTCAAACAGGCAACAGACCAGCAGCTTGACAATAAACGTGGCTCGGTTCGGCGTGAACTATAAGTTTGGCGGTCCGGCGATGACACAATACTAAATCCAGTCTGTCAGCTCGATTCAACAGAGCCGCCTTTCGGGTGGCTTTTCTTTTGGCGTCACGACGGTTCCGGGCGGCCCGGGCGATGGACTGACCATGCTGAAAGAGATCGACCGATCTGCATGGCGCAAGCCACGCGGGATCGGACTGACGCCCACGTCTCGCTACGTCAGAGACAAGTTATTTCCGGGTTAGGGCGCTGATCGTGTCACATTGGACCACTGGTCTAGAAATAAACCAGTCCCCCGTCTCACCAACGATCATCCTCGAATCATTGTTTGTGACATAAAATTATCTGCGCCACCGAGATCCGCCCAAGCACGAGCATCGGTCAAAGCATGTTGGCGGGAAAGTCCAATCTAGCGTACGATGCGCGTCAGACGGAATTGGATTCTATTGTGCAAGAGCGGCCAGATCGCATTCGGCGCAGATTGTCGGCGATATTGGCCGCCGATGTCGCCGGCTATTCCCGGCTCATGCACCATAACGAAGAGGCGACGCACGCTAAATTGACCGCGCTTCTGGTGGACGCTGTCGAACCGGCAATCGTTGAGCACGGTGGTCATATCGTCAAAAATACCGGCGACGGGTTCCTGGCTGAATTTTCGAGTGCCGTCGAAGCGGTCCGGGCTGCGACGCGGTTCCAGACCGGCATCCTTGAAGTTACAATCGGTGATGACGAGGATGAGCGTATTTCTTTCCGGGTGGGCATCAATGTCGGTGACGTGATCGTCGAAGCGCATGACATCTTCGGAGACGAGGTCAACATCGCAGTACGGCTCGAAGGCATTGCCGCTCCCGGCGGCATCTGCCTCTCGTCCTCTGCCTACGAGCACGTTCGCGGCAGAGTGCCGCTCGAGTTCACCGATTTGGGCGAGCAAAGTCTTAGAAACATAGCCCGCCCGGTACGCGCCTATGCGGTGGTCGGGGTTGGATCGAACGGCGGGACACAAGGCAGCCACACGACGCCGGGCCCGCCCTCAGCGCACCGACTCTCCATCGTGGTGCTGCCGTTCGACAACATCGGCAGCGAACCCGAGCAGGATTATTTCGTCGATGGCATAACCGAGAGCCTGACGACAGACCTGTCACGCATCGCCGGCTCCTTCGTGATCGCCCGCAACACGGCGTTCACCTTCAAAGGCAAAGCCGTCGACGTCAAGAAGCTCGGACGTGAGCTGAAGGTCAGCTACGCACTCGAAGGGTCGGTGCAACGTAGCGGCAACCGCCTCCGGGTCAACGTGCAGTTGATCGATGCCGAAACCGGCGAGCACGTTTGGGCCGAGCGTTTTGACAAGCCCCTCGCCGACCTGTTCGACATGCAGGATGAAATCGTATCCAGGCTTGCAAATACCTTGAATTCCCAGCTTGTTGAAGTCGAGGCGCGGCGAGCAGAGCGTTTGCCAGATCCCAATGTCATGGCCCTGATTTTTCAGGGGAGCAGTTTTTGGAATAAGGGTTCGACCCCCGAACACATGGAGAAAGCGCTTGGCTTTTTCGAGCGCGCCCTGGAACTTGATCCAACAAACATCGAGGCGATGGTCAATGTGGCGGCCGTTCATGCGGTGAATGCCGCGCTGTATCTCGTTGACGATCGCAAAGCGCGGTTTGCGAAGGCTGAAACGATTTTGACCAAAGCCCTATCCATAGCTCCTCAACACGCTCGGGCTCATTTATTTTTAGGTATCGTGCAATTGTCGACGAACCGTGCGGCGCAAGGAATTTCAGAATGTGAGCGGGCACTGGCGCTGAACCGGAATTTGGCCGATGCTCATGGCGCCATTGGCGTCGCCAAGATTTTTATTGGCCGCAGCGAGGAAACCGAGGCTCACATTGCGGAAGCGCTGCGGCTCTCGCCCCGCGACGACAGTATTTACCGATGGCTGCATTATGTTGGCGTTGCCAAATTGCAACTCGGCGCCGAGGCCGAAGCAGTCGTGTGGCTGCGCCGATGCCTCGAGGCCAATCGAAATTATCCCATCGCGCATTTCCACCTGGCCGCTGCGCTTGCACGTCTCGGCTCGCTGGACGAGGCGCGCGCCATGGTTCGAGCGGGACTGGCGCTTGATCCAACCTTCACTATCCAACGTATGCGCGGCATTACATTGAGCGATAATCCGACTTTTCGTGCCGGAAGCAGGCGCATCCGCGAGGGTATGTGCATGGCGGAGGTACCAGAGGAGTAGGGACTCGGCACGACATTTGCGAGCGCGCAGCGCCAGCCCAGCATCCTGCGGCCCATCAATACCAGGTCGGAGGATCGGACGTCACGGGGGAAGCAAGCAAAGACGTTGAGCAAGGGCGGCGCGCGGCCGAAAAACAACGGCGGGGTCTGCGCCACCTTCAGCGGTCCCAGAAACATCGCACCGCCGACGAAGCGCAGCGGAAACGACCGCGCCTTCCTGCCCTCCAGCATCGCTTCCTTGCCGAGCGCGTTGACGGCGGCGGCGACGTTGGCGTTCTGCTTCACCGCCCTGCCTAGGCCCGGAATCGCGCGGTCGAGCGCGCCGAGCAGCACTCGCCAGCCGTCAAGCAGCGCTAAATCAACCGCAATTCTCGTAATTCTTACTTGCGCGAACAGCGGTGACGATCGGAGTCAACGCGACAAGACATCGCGGCGCGTTTGAACGATGGGTACTTGGAGTTGTGTCATTGCATGTTACCGTCAACGCATTGCACGGTGATCGAATTATGTTGGATCTGATTTGCTATCACCAGTATATTTGGGGAACAATCGCAGCCGACAGGTCGCGATGGCACAGTGACGGCTTTCCGGACGGCGTAACTCCGCTTGCCGGTGGCGGCTTGAACTTCTCCACACCGCAGAGCCGTGTCGTGATCCCGCGCCGGGATGGCGACCCCTGGGGCGCCATGGGGGCCCTCCGTGTGGAAATCGTTGCGAGCTCGCAGCAGGGCGGCGGCACCATCGTCGATGCCGACGGTTGCTTTCGCGTCAGCTTCGACGGTCCGCAGATGATTGTGGTCGAAATCCTGGGCTATACGCTCAAGGTCGCGATGAACAATCTTCCGCTGGGGAATTGGGTGAACTTCCAGTTCTGGCACGACGGCGTGAACCAGCTTAATTATTACTTCAATCTTATTTCCGGCGATGCAGGCGGCACTGCGTCGCCGAGCAATGTGCCCGGCCAGGTCCCCCCTGTCGGGCCGCAAGGCGTGTGGATCGGAAACCGGATCGGCAGCCCGAACAATCACCTGAACGGCAACATTTCCAGCGTGAAGATCTGGCGGCTCGATCCCGAGTCGATGGTCCCGCCGTTTCTTGGCAGGCCGTTCCCGCCGCCGCTCCTGAAATGCTGGGGAGACATGATCGGCAAGATCAACCAGGCGGCCGCCGGCGATCCGGAATGTGCGGCGTGGTGGAAGGACCTGATCGAGCAGCAGCAGAACCAGCTTGTTGCGCGGCTCGGACAGAAAAGTCCGGACACGCTCGCCGAGCTTTATCAGATGTGCGACGCCTACCAGCAGCTCTGGTCGGCCGGCAAGGTCGGCAGTGCGGAAATGCAGGCGCTCATGGTGAAACTGCGCGACTGGCTCAAGAGCGAGGGAATATTCTCCGCGGATGATCCGGCGCTCCGGAGAACGCTGCAAAATCCTTGCATGGCGAAATTCACCGGCGCGGCCGGAGACCTTAACTGCGATCCCGATGCCCAGGCGTTGATCAAGGCCATTCTCGGCGTCGGCAACTGAGCGAATGGATAGCCATTAAGGATTCGTGTGATGGGCCCGACGCCTGACCAGATTGCGCTCATAAGACAATACGAGCCTGCACTGTACTTTTCTGGCGTTCCGGGCGCCCCCGGATCCGAACGGTTTTTCCCGAGCGATGCCAAGCGCTATCTCGAGCGCGCGGCGCTCTACCTTGCCAAGACGCCGTTCGCCACCAGGACCGATTGGGGAACCCCGGTCGCCATCGCGGGCCAGCTCGGAGCCATCAACGGCGAAGCTCCCATATTCCTTGGCCAGTTCAACGAAGCGGCCTCACCGCAGTATCCGTTCCTTCAGACCAATGCGGGGCAGGAGCATTTTCTGGACGTCTCGGGGTGGACGTCCAACGACACCCGCGCCGATCTGGATCACCTGGCTTCGCTGTACGCGACCGATCAGGGTTTGAAAGACAGCCAGTTCTGGTATCACGCCGAATTTTTTGATGCCGCCAGATTGCAGAATCTGTTTACGGAGTTGGTTCGCAGCGGCAGTGCCCTCAATTTCAATAACCTGTTCGGTTCGACGCCGGGCAATCCGCCCGTTCTCACGGACCCCGCGCTGATCTGCTATTATCTGTTCTACCCGGCTCACGAGGAATCGCTGAGCGGCTGCGAATACGCCCCAGGCCAGATCGTCGATACGGCGCGCGACTTCGCCAGTTTTGCAGGCGAGTGGAGCTGCATCGCGCTGTTGCTGGACCGGCCGAATGTCGCCTCGCCGTATGTGCCGAAATGGGCGGGACTGACCAATCGCAATGTCGGCAAGACCAGCGTCAATGGCGAGGAAGTCCGCACCACCATGCGGCTCCTGCCATGGGCTGCGATGGATATCTATCAGGTCACCCATCCGCGCCTGTTCGTCGGCCGGGGCAGTCACGGCCTCTACCTTTCCGGCGAAACGCCGCCGCCGCTCACTTTCGCTGATCCTTCGGCGGCGTTCTGCGGTGGCGCGACGTCGTTAACCACGGGCCCGGTTGGGGCTCCATCCCCCCCGCTCTACGGTATCACCACTGGGTTCCTTATGACCAAAGTGATCGCCGGCTCAGCCGCCGGCACGGGATTACTGGGGCCGCTCGGCGGAATGGTGGGCGCAGCGGCAGGCCTGGTCTGGGGCATCGCCGAAATTGCGGATACTCCGCGACTGGACGGGGTAGATCCTCCCGAAACGCCGTCGCTGCAGTCGACCACCGATACGACAGGTTCGAACGGGATCGTGATTTATCCGAAGGGCCTGCCGCCCGTGGGTGTCGGTCCCGGCAACGGCCGGGAATGGCAAAGTGCCGACAACGTTCCTATCGGCGACCGCAAGTATTTCTTCACCGTCGACCGCGCCACGCAGGTGCTATGGGGCGATGATCCCGATGGCCAGGGCTACACCGGCCGATGGGGCGCGCATGTCGCGCAGGATCCGCAGACCCGCCGATCGGGGATGACGTTTCCGAAATTCTGGCAGCTTTTCTTTGAAACACTGGTGCGCAACGACCTGCCGTCGAGAACCATTGTGTTGGAGCGTTTGGAGGGGCCGACATGGACGGTCCCGCAGGATTGGAACGTCAAGAACAACACGGTTGAATGCATCGGCGGCGGTGTCGGCGGCGGTACCTCGGTCGCGGGTGGCGCGTTACCTGCTGGAGGTGGTGGCGCTTACTCCAAGAGCGTCAATCTGGCCTGGTCGCCAGGCCAGGTGATCAACTTTTCGGTGGGTGCGGCGGCCGATAATCCGGGTAACGCCGGCGACACCTACGCCAATCCATCGGCAGCGGCCTTTCCCAGTTCGGGTGAGGCCGTGGGAGCGAGGGGCGCGAGTGCGTCCACTGGAGGCTCGTCCGCAAACGGTTATGCGACGGGTCCCGGCAATGCGAAAAACGCCGGAGGTAACGGCGGGACGTCGTCCTGGGGTGGCGGCGGCGGCGGTGGCGCGGGTGGCCCGAATGGCATCGGTGCTAACGGCGGGACGACGACCCTGGGCGGCACCGCGGGGTCGGGTGGCGGCGGTGCCGGCGGCGGAACGGCAGGCAGTTCGACGGCCGCGGATGCCCCGGGTGCAACGGGCGCGGGATCGGGCGGTTCGGGAACTGGCGGCAACGGAGCGGCGGCGCCATCCGGTGCAGCCGGCCCAGGGGCGAATGGAACCGATCTCGACGGAGCCCATGGTTCGGGCGGTGGGGGCGGCGGCGGTGCCGGCGACCCCACAAATACCATAGCGGCCACGGCCGGTGCCGACGGCGGCCGGTACGGCGGCGGCGGCGGCGCGGGCGGATGCAGAGCCGACGTCGGCAGCACACCTGGTGGCAAGGGAGCCGACGGGATCATTGTCATCCGCTACGTTCCCGCTGGCTGAAAGACAGGAGTTCCCCGACGACCATCCGTAGTCCGGGTTGCCGTCGCTATGCGATGACGGTATCGTCATTGGCTTCGTCAGGTCGCGCTGAACTCATGCCCTGATCATCGACGACCAGGCTTCGGCGATCGGGTTCTTCTCAAAACAACGGCGGGGCCTGCGCCACCTTCAGCGGTCCCAGAAACATCGCACCGTCCACGAAGCGCAGCGGAAACGACCGCGCCTTCCTGCCTTCCAGCATCGCGTCCTTGCCGAGCGCGTTGATGCCGGCGGCGGCGGCGACGTTGGCGTTCTGCTTGACCGCCTTGCCGAGGCCGGGAATCGCGCGGTCGAGCGCGCCGAGCAGATTATTGAGGTCCGCGGTTTTGACGCCGGGCGCGACCCGATCGAGCGTCGCCTGCGGCACGCCCTCATCGAGCATTTTTTCGATGCCGAGTGCTGCGATCGCCTTCTCCAGACCGGCCACCGTCATCTGCAATTCGCCATCGAGGCGCCCCTCGGCGCTGAGGCCGAGAGAACCCGATGCAACCGCGATCAGGTCGCCCTGCTGAATCCGCGACTGCACGATCTCGACATGGCCGCCGGCAGCCTGGATTTCGCGGAATCGCTGCGGCCAGGGTTTTGGCGAAAAATCCTTCAGACCGGTCAGTATCGCCCGCACGTCGGCATCGAACGGCTCCGCGAGCAGCGGATGCACCCCCTGCACGCTGCCTTGCTCGATCCGCAACACGGTTTCGATATCGGGATGATCGGGCGCCGAACCTTCGACCAGACGGCCATGCAGCTCGATATGCCTGGCGCGTGCCAGCGGCGTCTGGGGCGATACGTCAGTGCGGTCGATCGAGGGATCATCGAACACCAGAGAGATTCGCTGCGGCACCGCCGGCAATCCCGCCACGCTGCTGCGCGCCTTGCTCCAGTTCGCGATCATCGAAGGCTGGCCGGGACCGGCGATCGTGGCCGGCGCGGTGAATTCCGCGATCAGCAATGTCGGGTTATAGATCTGCGACACCACCAGGATTTCGCCGAGCTTGGCGGTGATCGGCGTCTTCGTCGCGGCCTGTTCGGCGGTTTGCGAAACCAGCGATACGCTGGCGCCGTCGCAGCGGACTTCGAGGCGGAACGGGTAGCCGGCCACCGAGCGTCTGGCGCAATCATAGATGCGCCCGGACCTGGCCTCCCGGGCCCGCCACGCATCCGCGGTTTCATCGACCTTGGAGGCGGAATAGAACCAGAACGCGCTCCACGCCGCGGCGGCGATCAAAAGCAGGACGGGCATGAAGAAAAGGCGCCAAAGCGGGCGCCGGCGCGGCGCGAGGGTCATGTCGGACATCAGGCGACCTTTGACCAATGAATTCGTCAATTAAGCGGTCGTGCGGTGGCCGAAAGGTTAGCGGATTTTCCGGCAGAACGGAAATTCCGCTTCGCCTGAAAACCGTCTTCTGATAGCGGTCCGGGCGATGCCAGCGAAAATCGTGTCCGAAGCGGAACTGTCAAAGGGCGACCTGTGGGTGTTCGGCTACGGGTCGCTGATGTGGCAGCCGGGCTTCGAGTTCATCGAACAGGTTCCGGCACGCCTGATCGGCGAGCACCGCGCGCTCTGCGTCTATTCCTTCGACCACCGCGGGACACCGGAAAAGCCGGGCCTGGTGCTCGGCCTCGACCGCGGCGGCGCCTGCCGCGGCATCGCCTTCCGCGTCGCGGCAACGCAACGCGGCGACACCATCGACTATTTGCGCGGCCGCGAGCAGACCACCAGCGTCTATCACGAAGTGATGCGTTCGGTCTGGCTTGAAAACGAAGCCCGGCAGCGGGTCAGCGCGCTCGCTTATGTGGTCGACCGTGGCCACGTCCAGTATGCCGGACGGCTCTCCCTGGCCGAACAGCTGCATTACGTCCGGCAGGGGCACGGCCGTTCCGGAAACAACCGCGACTACGTGCTCTCAACCGTCAAATCGATCGAAAAGCAGGGCTTTCGCGACGAGCCATTGCATCAACTTGCATTGATGCTGCACAACGACACGCCGCTGCACGGC
>Ga0182030_10028072_pt1 | contig 10082 bp, 11 predicted proteins | sample 812S3MmetaG_FD_121299 | JGI IMG/M metagenome (GOLD analysis project Ga0182030, IMG submission 121299) | Permafrost microbial communities from Stordalen Mire, Sweden - 812S3M metaG (Illumina Assembly) | ecosystem: Environmental > Terrestrial > Soil > Wetlands > Permafrost | place: Sweden... | reverse complement strand
ATCCGCACCACCGGTGCAGGACGGAAGTCAACATGTCGGGATCGTCCACTCGCACGACGCCGGTCGATCCAGTCGCCACCGGGGCCTTGACGAAGGCGGGGAACGCGGACCATTGGCGCGCTCGCTCCGCGGTGCGCGCGACCATGCTCGGGGGTTGGGTCAGTCCGAGTTCTAAGAGGGTGGAGCGCGCCGCGACCTTGTCTTGGAGGCGCACCAGCGAAGCAAAGGGTGGCACCGCGGTCGCTAGACCCAAGCGATGCAGACGCGGGAGTTGATGTGACAGCACGGCGACCTGTTCTTGGGTCGGGAAGATCACTTCGGCCCCCGTACGGGTCGCCGCTTGGACGAGGGAGTCGAACCAGGCAAATGGCTGCTCGCCGAAACGTGGTCCGCGCTCGAGGCGCGTGACGTGGCGGGTGAATCGGGCCAGGCAGAGCGGGTCGGATTGCACCGCCGACACCTCGTGGCCCAGCTGGTCGAGCCGGGTGGCAACTTGGCGTGAGGTCAACCCGGCGCCGTCGGTCAGGATGATGCGCATTCAGTAAGTATAGAGAATAAGCGTAGAAAGAAAACAAATAGAAGTGCTGTTCAGACCTGTAACAGTTTAGTTTGTAAGTGTGTAATCTTGTAACTATGAATATGACTTCCAAAGAGCAACACGCACACCGAGGTGGCCGTCGAGGCGGCGGGCGCCGAGGAAATCAGAATCCGCCCTTGACTCCCGAGCAAGAGCGCCTCATCGGTGCCTGGTTTGCCGGGCGGATTCCCGACGGGTGGTTCGAAGGACCGGTTTCCATCGAGATCGACCCCGATGAGATTCAGGTCGTCGGGACATTGCGGGCACCCGAAATGGCTGCCGGTTCGAGCGCCGAAGAGGTGGCGGTGGCACAAAGGGCGCGCATCAGCGGCTATCGCGAAGAGTCACGCGACGCGCGCATGCGCATCGCCGACGAGGCGCAGCCATCGTTCGGCCGCACCGTGTCGTGGGGAGCCCAGTGCGGCGATTCGCGCGTCTTGTTCACCGTTGCGGGGGTGCCGGTCATGACCAGGCTCCGTCTCGACGAGCGCCGGGTACTCGACACATTGATCGATGCCGGTGTCGCCCGCAGCCGGAGTGAGGCATTGGCGTGGAGCGTCCGGCTGGTGGCCGAGCACGAGGGCGACTGGATCCAAGAGCTGCGTGACGCGATGTCCTCGGTCGAAGCGGTTCGGGCCCGTGGCCCCAAGGGTGCCTCCTCGGACTGAGCGGCCGCATCGGCGATACTGGCGGCGTGGGAAGACCAGCCCGAATCGATCGCGCGGCGGTGCTGGCCGCCAGCCTTGCGGTGGTCGACGAAGGAGGCTTGTCGGCGCTCACTATGTCAGCGGTCGCCGACCGTTTGGGCGTGACGTCGATGGCGCTCTACCGACACGTGACGAACAAGGCGGATCTCTGCGACGGCTTGGTCGAGCAGATCTTATTGGAGGTCCCGCTTCCGGATCCGAATGATCCGTGGCCCGATCGACTCGCTGCGCTCGCGCGCGGGACCCGTATGGCTGCATTGCGTCATCCCGGCGCCTTCGGCCTCTTGTTACAGCGCGCCGCCGTCACGCCCGGAGCGCGTCGCACCCGAGACGCCGTCTACTCGGCGCTTCGTGAGGCGGGTTTTGGCGAGGACGATGTGGTCCAGCTGGAGCGACTGCTCTCGACCGCCATCCTCGGGTTCGCAGCCAGCGAGGCCGAGGGGCGTTTTGCCGCTCACACCTCCGAGCAGCTCGACGCGGACTTCGTACGGCTCCAGGCCATGCTGGCCACCGCCATTTTCGATGCACTGGCTGCGAAAACGCCATGAAGTCCTACCATGGCGCATGGGACATTTTCATCAGGTAACCGACGACCTTCGGGCTCCGTACCGAGAGTTGCGCGAGGCAATTCCCGAGGTGATGGCCGGAGCCAACGCCATGCATGTTGCGGCCATGGCCGAGGGCGTGATCTCCGCCAAGACCAAAGAGCTCATCGCACTCGCCATCTCCATCACCCGTGAATGTGACGGCTGCATCTCGGCCCACGCCCGGGGCGCAGCTCGTCGCGGCGCGACCGTCGAAGAGGTCGCTGAGATGATCGGCGTGGCCATCTCGATGAACGGTGGGCCCGGCACCGTGTGGGGACCGCGTGCACTCGCGGCCTTCCACGAATACGCCGACACCTGAACGCGCAGCGCAGCGCTGCGCTGCGCTGCGCCTAAGCGTTGACGGCCGCGTCCGCCAGCGCCGAGGTCGTGTCGCGCGGCGGATCATCGAGGTGGCGCGGCCACAGATGCTTGGCCAGCACGACGTTGGTCTCGCCCGCGTACACGAAGAGCTGTGAGCCGAGGGAGAGCCAGAAGATCAAGCCGAGCACGATGGCGAAAAATCCGTAGAGCTGGGTGGTGTGCCGCAGCACATGATTGACCAAGATCCCGCCGATGGATTCGAGAACCGTCCACCCGAGACCGCCGATGAGCGTGCCGGGAAGCAAGGCCCGGCCCGCGGTGTCCTTCGGCGCCAGGATTGAGAACGCCAGGTAATAGGCGACCAGATTGACCGCGCCCGCACCCACCAGCGTAAAGACCCAGTAGGCGACGGGGGATTCGTGCAGGCTGCTCCCGCTGATGGTCGAGATTCCGGCCAGCACCGCGCTGCCGATCACCGCAACGGCAATGGTCCCGAGCAACAAGAGGCCGCGGATCACCCGGCGCACCAGCGTGGCGGCTTGATGGCGCGGCACCCCCCACATCAGCTCACTGGCCCGCTGGATGGTGTTGGTGACCCCTAAAGAACCCCAGAGCAAGCCGATCGCACTGACGATAAAGGCCAACGGCGTCGCCTTGTGGAGTGACTTGATGCTCGAATCGAGGTGCTGGCCGACTACGGGGAATTGTGAGAGGGCCGAGTTCACGATCTCTTGCTCGGTGTGCGAGTTGGGCCCGACCACAAGGCCGACCACCGTGACCAAGAGAAGCAGGAGCGGAAACACGGCCAAGAAACCGTAGAAGGTGATCAGGGCCGAAAGGGAGCCACCGCGGTCATCGCTGTATTTCTTGATGACCCCAACCGCCACCGCAGTGGGCGCGAACGCGCGCTGCCATCGATCGAGGCGGCGCACCAGACTCTGGCGCAAGGTCAGGGTGTGACCACCACCGGTGTGAATCGGCAATCCAGGTGCTTAATGCCGTTGATGAACGGGGACCGCAGCCGGTCGGGCTCTCCGACGCTCTCGATGTCGGGGAGCCGCTCAAAGAGTTGACGGAACATGACAGTGATTTCTTGGCGGGCCAGGTGGGCGCCGAGGCAGAAGTGTGGCCCTGCCGCACCGAATCCGATGTGCGGATTGGGGTCACGGCGGACGTCGAAGGTGTAGGGATCTTCGAACACGTCCTCGTCGCGATTGGCCGAGTTGTAGAACAACAAGACCTTGTCACCCGCTTTGAGGGGCTGGTCCCCGAGGATGGTGTCGGTGCTCACGGTCCGGCGCATCCAGATCACCGGAGTGCCCCATCGCACGATCTCGTCGACGCCCGTCGATGCGATACCCGCTGGATCGGCCTGCCACAAGGCCCGCTGGTCGCGATGTTCGCTGAGCGCCAAGAGTCCGTGGCTGATGGCGTTGCGGGTGGTCTCGTTGCCGGCCACCACCAAGAGGATGAAGAACGACGCTATCTCTGAGGAGGTGAGTGCCTCGCCGTCAATGTTGGTGTTGATCAGCGCGGACGTGACGTCCTCGGTCGGATGGCCGAGTCGGGTCTCGGCGAGGTCGGTCATGAGCACGTTGAGCTCTTGGGCCGCGGTCATGAGGGCCATCAACGGATCGCTGCCCTCGGGGATGAATTCGGGATCCCCATTGCTCAAGATGATGTTCGAAGCACGAAAGACGGTGTCGTAGTCGGAAGGAGCGATCCCCATCATGTCGCAGATGATTTCGAGCGGCAGTCGAGCCGCCACCTCGGTGACGAAGTCGCAGCCGCCCGATTCGGCTACCCGATCGATGACACTGTCGGCCACAAATTCAATACGGTCCTCAATACCTTTGATCATTCTCGGGTTAAAGGCCGCCGAGACGATCCGGCGCAGGCGCGCGTGCCTCGGATTGTCGGTGTTGATCATGGAACCGAAGAATTCGAGCATCTCTTCGGGCAAGTCCGACATGCTCGTTGCCCCCTGTCCCGAAGTGAAGATCTCGGGGTGGCGACTGGCCTGGGTGATGTCGGCGTGCCTGGTCAGCGCGTAATAGCCGGGCCCCTTGGGGATGACCATGGAGAGTTCGGCGGGAATCTCGGGCTCTTGGAAGAACGGCATGGGCCGCTCACGGCGCAAAAGCGCGAACGCACCCTCACGCTCCTCCCACGGCCGAGTCCAGAACTCGATGTCGGAGAGGTCAATTTCATCGAGGCTGAGCACTTCGTTGGGTTCCACACCAAGGAGCCTACCCAGCGTCCCTAAGCTCAATCCTCATGTGCGACACGCTGTGCGGACCGGGTGCGGCCGGCATGATCTTCGCAAAGAACTCCGATCGACCGATCGGCGAGGTGCAGTTGGCCGTCCCTTTCGGTCGACGGGCAACCGCTGGGTGCACCTTGCGAACCCAGTACCTCTCCATTGGCGACACCGGGGCTCACGCAGCGTTGCTCTCGTGTCCGACCTGGCTCTGGGGCGCCGAGCACGGCGTCAACGAACACGGGGTGGCGATTGGTAACGAGCGGGTCAGTACCGTGCACCGGGCGCGCGAGGCCAAGCCCGCGCTCATCGGCATGGATTTGGTTCGCCTCGGGCTCGAACGAGCCCGCTCGGCCGCGGCGGCCGCTGAGATCATGACCGACCTTTTGGAGGTACACGGGCAAGGCGGCATCGCCGACGCCATCCACGAAGAGGCCTACGACTCGTCTTTTCTCATCGCCGACGCGACGGAGGCCTATGTGCTCGAGACCTCGGGCACCAGCTTCGTGGTTGCCCCGTTTCCCAGTGGCACCGCGATCTCGAACCGGTTGAGTCTGGGCACCGCGTGGGTCAGGTCCTCCGACGATGTCGGACCCGGCGAAGACTTCGATGACCACCGCGACAAGCGAGAGGACACCGCGTATGCCGACGTGAGGTTGCGGGCCAGCCGTGCGTTCTTGGACGGACGCCTCGACACCGGGCTCACGGCGCGGGCCGTGGCGGGGCACCTGCGCGATCACGGGCACGGCCCGTGGGGCGCACCCGGGGCGAGAGGACCGGTGGTGCCCGCGCCCACCGAGTTCGGTGACGACTTCAGCGGCATCACCGTGTGCATGCACGCGCGAGAGCTCAGTGTCACCGCGGCATCCCTTATCGCCGTGGTGCCCAACGAGATTCGAGACGGCGCGCCCTTGCAGGCGTACGTGGCGCTCGGCAGTCCGTGCGTCAGCATCTATATTCCGGCCTTTCCCGCGACGTTTGGAGGTCCGCCGCTCTACGTGCCCAAAGAGCTCTCCCACGAGACTCTGTGGCGGGCCGTCGACACCCTGCGCCGCGCCGTCGAAGCGAATCCCGACTTGATCCACGAGGTCAGATCGGTGCTCGGGCCGGTCGAAGACGAGCTGTGGGCCGAGGCCGACGACATTGCGCAACGTCCAGGCCTGTGGAATCAGGTCGGACCGTCATGGGGTGAGCGCGCCTCGAAGGCGATCGGCGAGTGCATCAGCCGTTACACATCCCCTGAGCTGGCCTGACCCGCCGGTACACTCGCCCGAAGGGACAACCGGGTTCCTACTCGCCAAGGAGAAACCGATGTCAACCATATTGACTAGCGACGAAATCGCCCTGGGCGATGAAGTCTCGTCAAAGTTGGAGAAGCTCTGGGGCTGGTACCTGACGGGGGGAATCCTCTCGGTCATCTTTGGATTCATCGTCATCAGCTACAAGGACGTCAGCGTCAACGTCTTGATCTACTTCGCCAGTGCCTACTTCATCGCGGTGGGGATCTTCATGTTGGTCGGCTCCATCGGCATGCTCAAGGATCGGTGGCTCCTCGCCACCCTCGGCGTGCTGTGGATTGCGGCCGGAATCGTCGGCTTTGTGTGGCCGCACATCACCATCTACATCATCGCCATCTTGATCGGGTGGTCGTTCCTCGTTTTTGGGGTCGTTGACATCATCCACTCGCTCTACCGGCGACACCTGCCGCATTGGTGGATCCAGTTGATCCGGGGCGTCGCTTCGGTGGTCATTGCCTTTTTGGTCATACGCCACCCCGGCGGCACGCTCACCGGCATCGTGATCCTGCTCGGCATCTGGGCCATCTTGTTCGGGGTCATCGAGATCGCGGGCGCCTTCTCGGCCCGCCATGCCGTGCGGGACTGGGAAGCGCTCAAAACCCAAGCCAGCCAATAGCGCGGGCAGCTTCGGTGCGCTTCGCCAGCTTCTCGGTTCTCGGCGGGGAGGAACCCAACGAGATCCGGACCGGTCTTATCCTCGACGCCGAGGTCATCGACCTCGGCGATCCGGCCGTCGGGTTGCCGACGTCGATGCGCGAACTGCTCGCGCTCGGCGAAGCCGGCGTCGAACGTGCCCACGCCGCCTCGGCCACCACAGCGGTGCGCTATGCGACCGAGTCGGTGCAACTCCACGCGCCGGTCCCGGACCCGCCGAACATCTTGGCCATCGGCATGAATTACCGGGCGCACGTGGCGGAGATGGGTCGCGAGCCTCCCGAGTATCAATACTGGTTCAACAAGCAGCGCACGGCGATTGCCGGCCCGGGCGACCCGATCGTGATCCCGAGCGTGTCGAACATGGTCGATTACGAAGGTGAGCTGGCCATGGTCATTGGACGACGCTGCCACCACATCCCGGCCGATCGGGCCATGGAGGTGGTGGCCGGTTTCACCGTGATCAACGATGTGAGTGCGCGGGACTGGCAATGGCGCACGCCGACCTTCACGATGGGTAAGTCGTTCAATTCCCATGCCCCGTGCGGTCCGTGGATGACGACCACCGACGAGGTGGGGGATCCGAGCCAGCTCGCTATTCGCACGTGGGTGAACGATGACCTGCGGCAGGACTCGACCACGTCGGATCTCATCTTCTCGTGTGCCGAGATGATCGAGTACCTCACGACCGCCTTCCCGCTCGAAGTCGGTACCATCATCGCTACGGGCACCCCGGCCGGGGTTGGCGCCGGCCGCCAGCCGCCGAGCTTCCTCGAAGATGGCGATGTGGTCCGGATCGAGATTGAGGGCATCGGCGAGTTGGTCAATCCCGTAGTCCAAGGGGCAGATCCCGTGCCTGTCGGGCTCGATTAGGCCGTACTGGGTCACAAATGCCCCGCAGCGCGGCACAATGGTGGGGTGAGCAATCTCGAGACACAGATCAGTGACGATGAGCGATCCGAGCGGCTCAGCAAGCTCGCGGGGATTATCGATCTGATGCGCCCGGCCGTCCAGGCCGACGGTGGTGACCTGGTGCTCGTCCGGGCCGACGTCGAGACCGGTGTGATCGAGGTACAGCTCCAGGGCGCCTGCAGCTCGTGTGCGGTGAGTTCGGCCACCCTCTCGGGCGGGGTCGAGCGGATTCTCCGGGAGCGTTTGCCCTGGGTGACCGAGGTTATTGGCGGTCTCGACGATTCGTTGAGCGTCGACGAGAGCGCGTCGCTCGGAAGTGGTGGGTACGTACCGAGCTGGTGATTCTCGGCATCGCGGTGCTCATTAGTTAGCAAAACTAAGTATACTTGGAGCATGACCCCAGCCCCGGCCCCGACCAAGGCAGCGACGATCTCTTTGGAAAACGAGGAGTTGGCCGGGCGGCTCCGGCTGGCCATCAATCGCCTGCAGCGCCGCTTGCGCCAAGAATCGCTGGCCGGGCTGTCGCCGGCGCAGGCCTCGGCCCTCGGGTCGGTGTATCGACTCGGGAGCCCAACGCTCGGTGAGCTCGCCGCGGTCGAGCAGGTGCAGCCGCCGACGATGACTCGCATTGTGGCGACCTTGTCGGACTCGGGGATGGTCACCCGAGTGACCGACACCGCGGATCGGCGCAGTGCCCGGGTACGCGTGACGCCGGCGGGGAAGCGGTGCCTTGAGCGGATCCGCACGCTGAAGAACGCTTTTTTGACCCGTCAGCTCGCAGAACTGAACCTCGAAGAGCAAGCAAGGGCCGGCGAACTCGTCGACCTCCTCGAGCACCTGTTGAGGGAGCCGTGACGCGCCTGCGCGGCGCAACCCGAAAAACGTTCGCCGCCCTCTCGGTGCGCAACTACCGCCTCTACTTCACCGGTCAGGTCATCTCGGTGTCGGGGACTTGGATGCAGATGGTGGCCCAGACCTACCTCATCCTCTTCGTTCTCCACGGCACCGGCGTCGACGTGGCCATCGCCACCGGCTTGCAGTTCTTGCCCATGCTCTTCTTGGGTACCTTCGGTGGGCTCATCGCTGATCGACTCCCCAAGCGCAAACTCTTGTTCGCCACCCAAGGTTCGGCGGGTCTTTTGGCCCTCATATTCGGCATTTTGGTGGTGAGCGGCCACGTACACCTCACCGACGTGTACATCCTCGCCGGGCTGCTGGGCGGGGTGAACCTCTTCGACAATCCCGCCCGCCAAACCTTCGTGCCCGAGATGGTCGGGCGCGACCTGCTCCCCAATGCCGTCAGCCTCAACTCGGTGGTGATGAACGGTGCGCGGGTGATCGGCCCGGGAATCGGTGGGGTGCTCATCGTCACCCTCGGCGTGTCGACCTGTTTCATCGTCAATGCAGCGTCCTACGCCGCCGTGCTGGTGGCCCTCGCCTTCATGCGCACCTCCGAGCTGCACCCGACCCAGGCGGTGGCCCGCGCCAAGGGGCAGATCCGCGAGGGCTTTCGCTATGTGTGGTCGACGCCCGATCTGCGCAACCCGTTGATCTCGATGGCCATCGTCGGCGTCTTCGCCTTCAACTTCACCATCACCTTGCCCTTGCTCGCGAAATTCACCTTTGACGGTGGCGCGGGGGTCTACAGCGCGTTCTTGGCCGCCATGGGAGCGGGGGCGGTGGCCGGCGGCCTCTTTACCGCGCATCGCAGCCGACCATCACAAAAGCTCCTCGCGCTCATCGGGATGATCTTTGGGACCTTGATCCTCGCCGTGGCGTTTGCCCCGACCAAGAACATCGCCATCATCTTGTTAGTCCCAATGGGTGCTGCCTCCATCTCGTTCATCACCACCAACAATGCGATCCTCCAGCTCCGATCGGATCCCTCGATGCGGGGTCGAGTCATGTCGCTCAACGCCATTGCTTTTCTCGGTTCCACCCCGATTGGAGGTCCATTGCTCGGTTGGATCAGCGATGCCAGCAGTCCGCGGATTTCGCTGATGGTGGGCGGGGTGGCCACCTTGGCCGCGAGCGTCCCCTTGGTGTTGTACGCGACCCGCAACGATCGCCGCCGCCGAGGCGGCGAAGTGACCATCGATCCCGAGGTGGTGGCCGACGAGGACGCCGAGGTGGTTCCGATCCCCCTGCCTGATCGCCGGCCGGTGTTCCGCAGTGGGGTCGGGTGAGCGGGCGCGACTGATGAGGGGCGGGTTCGCTCTAGTTCGCCTTGGGTTCTTTGGGGAGTCCGAGGACGCGTTCGGCGACGATGTTGCGCTGGATCTCCGCGGTGCCTCCCCAGATGGTCTCGGATCGTGAGAAGAAGAACAGCGACTGGATGTTATTGACCGGGTAGTCGGCCCGGGCCCGTCGTGCCCCGGGCAGTACGGTGTCGGCGCCGTCATCGCCCAAGAGAATCTGGCCACTGGCGCCCAGGATGTCCATCGCCAATTCCATGGTCGCCTGATGGGCTTCTGACCAGAACATCTTGTTGCAGGCGCTCAGCGCGGCCGTGGTGTTGGTCCCAGCCAGCACGTCGGTCAAGGTGCGATAACCGTTGATCTGCATGATCTTGATGTTGGACCACGACCGGGCCAGGCGTTGGCGGATCAGCGGATCGGTGTTGACGCCGCGATGGGTCGCCAGTTCAAGAATCTCATCGAACTCCTTTTGGAACCGCCGGTACCCGGTGGTCGATGACGTGCCGCGCTCGAATCCGAGCGTGGTCATCGCCACCTTCCAGCCGTTGTTGACGCCGCCGACCACGTT
>Ga0182030_10028071_pt1 | contig 10083 bp, 5 predicted proteins | sample 812S3MmetaG_FD_121299 | JGI IMG/M metagenome (GOLD analysis project Ga0182030, IMG submission 121299) | Permafrost microbial communities from Stordalen Mire, Sweden - 812S3M metaG (Illumina Assembly) | ecosystem: Environmental > Terrestrial > Soil > Wetlands > Permafrost | place: Sweden... | reverse complement strand
GACGAGACGCTCGCAAGATTGCCGATGAGATGCTTTCGAAGGTTGAGGATAGCTATATAGAGAGTGCAATTTCAATGCTGCTTGATCTTCTTGCTAGTGCGAACGACGAAGCTGGCGCGAGCAGCATGACGAGCCGTAAGATCCGTCGGGAACTTCGAAAACGTGGACATCGAGGAGGACTACGGGGAACGGAATAAGAGGTAATTCGAAGTTTGGATAACTCTGATGGTCCCGTGTGTAAGCAATGGCTAGGATGGGCCATTTCAAAGCAAGGGGTGCTCAATATAATTGGCGACGATTTGATTGATCGAATCGAAAGAGGTGGGAAGCCAGTATGCAGACAGCTCGGTTGGAGATAGAGAGGTTGAAGGTTCGTCAAGTCGTGGATGATTACCGCGGCGGAAGGTTAGTGATTCCCGAGTTTCAGCGCGAATATGTCTGGAAACCAAGCCGTGCGCCAAAGCTCCTAGATTCGATCTTTCGTGGCTACCCAATCTCTGTTCTTTTGCTATGGACTAGCACCGTTGAAGCGCGAGCTCGGCGACGCGACCCGCGGCCTACCCGTTCAACCTCTGTCTCCTGGCTCATTGATGGACAACAGCGAGTTATAACGCTGTCACGCATATTGAGTGGCGATGAGGGGATTGACGTAGTTTTCAATCCGGATGAAGATCAGTTTCGCCTCGCCAACGCTGCGACACGGCGGGACACCAACTGGGTCCGGGTTAGTGAGCTGCTCGATGATGAGTCGTACCGACAAATTCGCCGCACACTGCCAGAAGGCAATAAGGGCGAGAAGCGAGAGGCGCAATTTGAGCGCGTACGCCGAATCCGGGACTATGAGATTCCGGCTGTTCGGATGGTTGACCATACTTTCGACGAGGCCGTTGAGGCGTTCACGAGGATCAATACCCTTGGAGTCAAGCTAAAGAGAGAAGACATTGATAGTGCACGTGTGGCGGCGAAGCACAGTGGATTTATCGCGGACGAGGTTGCGCCTTTTGTTGTTGATTTGCGCCGTCAAGGTTTTGAACGTTTGAATGTGATGCATCTGTTTCGTGCCTGCGCGTTTGTGGCCATGCCGGATGGTCGAATTCGCACGCCGCTCCACGAACTCAGTAGGGCAGAGGTAGTGAGCGCATGGGCACGAACCAAGAGAGCTACCGACCAGGCAATTGCTCTGGTGCGGAATGAATTTGGACTTGTCAATATGGACATCCTGTGGAGCGGGGCGCTTCTGGTGCCTGTAATAGCTATTTGTGCTACAACGACACCTCGCGAGCGCGATCCAAGGGGCATTGCGGGTTGGCTCGCAATGGCTGCGCTCCTTCACAGGTATAGCACCGGAGCTGAATCCGCACTTGACCAGGATCTTAGAGCATGTCGGTCCGACGATCCTGTAGGTAAGCTCCTGACCAACATGCGTCGCGATGCAGGTGGGTTTGCCGCCATCCCTAACGACTTCAAGGGCCCATTGAACGACAGGGGAGCCATGTTTGCGGCTTATGTTGCTTGCCGTCATATGGGGTTGCGAGATTTATTTTCAGGGTCGCAAATGGTGCTACAGGCTCATGTTGACCGGCACCATATCCTCCCACGCGCACAATTCCCAGAGCGGGACAGACCCAAAGCTGACAATGTTGCCAACATTGCGTTCATAAGCGGCGAGGTGAATCGTGCGATCGGGGCTGCATCACCAGATATCTACTTAGGAAAACTTAAGTCCGAGGTATTGGAGAGCCAGTGTATCCCGCTTGACAGGGATCTTTGGCGCATCGATCGAGCAGAAGACTTTTGGCGTGAGCGCCAAAAGCTTCTAGCTGAGGGATTCAATGAGTTTCTTCGAAAAATGATGCCGGGACGTCGCATCGACGCTATGTAGACCAGAGCGCGCTTAGGTTTCACTATTTTGGTTTTCTGTAACCATAACCACAAGGAAAGAAATGAGGATTCGACCTTAGCGCACGTCTCCAGTGCCGCTGCTGATTGGATAGAACGCCATTAGGATGAGCAAATTCAGTTAACTTAGGAAACTGAGCTCATCTAGCTCCTTAGTATCTTGGGATGGCGTAGATTCGGATTGCGTAGACGGTGACCTGCCGCTTGGGCCATTTGCACCAAAGTCAACTCCAGACGTTGCTAATTCTGCAATCCGCCACTTGCTGGACGAAACTTTGGAAAAGCATCCACCATCGCGCTCACGGCAGCGGAATTCCTCCTTAATAGTGCCTCCACCGATGCGACGCGCAGCCTGCGATACCAAAAAGCAAGAGGAGGAAGTGAAGTCAAATTATCTGGATCCTCGTTTGTAACGGTATTCTCAATCTTGCTCGCAGCTTGATTTAAGAATTTGACAGCAATGCCGCGATGGCCGCTCACCCAGAATGCAACCAGGGCAACCCGAAGGTCGGCGTCTAGGTCGCCAGACGGGCCGTTGCCAATCAATGCCCGCCAGTCGAACTTCAGGTGCGCCAATCCTTCAGGAGTGATCTCATAGTCTGTGTGACTTCGCGGTCCTCGTGTATCGACCTCACGGAGACGCGGAAGTGGACTATAGTCCTGATTAAAGTATGCTCGGCCACCGGGCCTTACAGACTTCGTTTTCGCTCGGAGGTGCGTTGCGTGCTTCTTCAAGAGCACTAAACCGCCTTCGGTGAGCCTTTGCAGAACTGGTCTTATCTCTCTGGCAGAGAGGTCCGTAGCAGATTCAACACCTTCGCGTGTAGATATCCCACTGTCAATCAGTGCCAGCACAAAGAGATCGAGATCACTACAAGAAAGTTTGTCGAGAGTTTCAGACATGATTACAAGTATACGGATGGAATCGAAATAGACGGACCGACTTGAGGTACCGTGCGAGGCCGCAACCATTCTAGACCTCGGTTGCTGGAAGGTGCGCATCGGCTTCAGCTGAGCCAGAAATAAGGTGGGTGAATGCTCTTGTTTTTCGGAAAAAGCTCCAAAATCGAAGGGTTAGATTTTCAGAGCGGTTCGAACCCTTGAAGCTCAATATTGGCCCTGATTTGCAAAAGTCTGACAGATTGTTTTTCGCTTGGAAGCCTGCGTGGCATACCACAAGCCACGAGTAAAAAGGATTCTTCTTCTGGGCTAAGAAGGGAACGAGACTTTGCCCACGCGTGAAGCTCCCTCCAATACTGGTTTCCGAGTTCAACCACCGTAGTTTGAATCTCGATCCCGGTCGCGATCGCCTGCTGCGCTTCAGCATCACGTGTAACAGTTCTATCGACCTCGCGGCCTACAAGTTCACTCGCCAATCCGCGCTGAAGCGAGATGTGAAGAGCCTGCACCCGATGCCAGCAAACCTCCTTCTTGGCCCATTCGGTGACGTTTTGCAGCCCACCGTCTGGCGACACAATGACCTTGAACACCTCACCGGCTACCTGAGTCAACTGAGCCTCGATCGCTGGAGTAAGGCTCTGCCGTGCCCAGCACGCCTTGAAATCGAAAGAATCGCCCGTACCTTCAAACTGGATCAGGTGGGCAAATTTTGCGATTGTATAGGCGACGACGTTTGCTCGATACCCGCCTTGATACCAAGACTGACTGGACACGAGCTCCTCTGTCCTCCTGAAGAGCATGGCCTTGACGGCAACGCGTCTACAGTATTCCTCATTGAACTGTTCTGGATTAACGTCCCACTCCGACTGAACGTACGTACTGAAAGACATGAAATTCTTCTGCGCTCCCTGGTTAACAATGTTTGGGAGATAGCGCCATGCATTCTCATACTTAGCAAGATCGACCTTTGTAATGAGCTGCCGACGGGGATTCTGTAGTTGGAACAGAGTTCGCTGTGTCGGGGTCAGCTTTGCCTGCTCGTTCAGGTATGTGCCACGAGCTCTCTCATAGAACCAGTGAGTTCCATACTGTGCTCCACCAATTGCAGGTGCCCGAAGCACGCGAGAAATCTGTTCAATCCGCCGATGGAAATCCTGATTGGAAAGAAAATCCGCTTCACTGACTTTGTTTTGCGTGTTAGCATACTTCGCAATCAACGGTGTGTACTTGCCGCTGGTCTCCGGTGGAATAACGGAGAGTTTCATCTGGACGAAAGCCTGTTCAAGCCCTGAGTCCTTGTCAGCAAGAGCATTTGCGAGTGTTGCCGTCGTTTGTCCTCCATTCACAATCTGGAGGTCGGTCACTGCTGTAAGTCGCAAGCCGTTTCTGGTCTCAGTCACCGCAGTGGTCGCAGTGGCTGAAATGCCATTATTGTACGCAAAGAACATTGTTGGCTCAGTGGCTACGGTCTTGCGGATTGCTTTATTGATCCGGCCGCGAGTGCCAAGGAATGAGCGAACGTTTCCTTCAAGCAAGCGGCTTCCGTATTGCTGATAAATGCTGGCTAAAACGGAACCGGGTATGACACATAGGAATGCACGATAATCATCAGAATCAACGCTTGCGGCGAGACATGGAAGGCCACCGGAAACGACCTCTGTGAAGTCCACAGTGAGTTCATCTCGTCCGGTCCGTGACTCATATACCTGGTGGAAGCGGTTAATATCCCAGATATGGAATTCTGTGGGGATACCTCCGGCCTCTCCCTCGGGCCAATCCTTGACTCGTGTGCTTAGCGCCCCATCTGTGATCAAATACAATCTCAACCTTGCAATTTGCTTTCGCTGCTGCTGCAAGATAAGAGCCAGAGAATGGGCAGGTGAAGACTCCTCCAATGAGTCGAGCATCCGGCCTGAAAAGGCATCCTCGCAAAAGGCTACAAGCCTACCAAATAACGTCTTTGCCTGGGTCTGGTTGATGGTAGGCATTTCAGGCGATCCGGAAAAATCAGCGACTACGAGGCGCAACGATCCATCAACACTATCCTGCGCGAATCCGTCTACAGCGAGAGATCTATTTCTGAAACCATTTCCTCGAAAATAGCATGGCTCGAAGTCGGAAATCTCCTCAGCGTCACTCAACAAGTCTGCGCAGACATCCACGAACGCAGCATGGGTAAAGTTTGATGCCGCACTGGCACGGGCCTTTAGGTCTTCAAGAAACTCCGCCCTGTATTCAATTAGCTCCATCGATGTACTCACTCCGGTATGCCCCACACTTGAGAAGATCGAGATCGTAGGTAACTCGCGAGATGCCATGTGGAAGCAAAGAGGCTATGATTCTTGGAAAATCTGGACCAACAGGATAGTAGTGGATTTCTTCTGCAGTAAATCGTTGAAGCGCATAATCATCTCGGTTGGCATACCCGGCCTCGGCGAGTCGTAGATCAAATTCTGCGGCTGAGGTTGGTGCATCTTCAATATCTCGACGGATATCCGCGACCAATTCTGGAACTGAGACACCTTTCGAGATGTCTGTCACCACCACAGCAAGTTGAAGCGGATTGGAAGCATTCTCAAGCTGATCAGCAGAAGCTATGGAAATGCGGTGGGCACCTGGCAGAATTGTTTTGACCTCGACGAGCCCATTACCAAGCTGAAAATCCTGTGGCGCATCCAGTGGTCCATTCCAGGCTTTCACAGCGACCGAAACGCCAAACCGTGGGATCGCGACGGTCTTGAGAAACCAGAGTTCCCCGAAAAGACCACGGAGTTCCAGGTCGCTGAGGCCTTGGCGTGGGCCGGCCTCCAGCAGTCTGCGCCATCGATTTAATCTCTTGAGCAGCACCGCCGCCCCGTTCTGTCTCGTAGAGTCTCTCGTGCCTTCGATAAGGTCCATGCATAAACGGCCGAAGACTGTCTGGAATTCTGGACGACTAAGGCGAACAAGAATTGCAAACAACCCGTCGTGTCGCTGATTTAGTGTGACCTCAATGACGCCGGCGGCAGGTATTTCTCTAGGTGAGGACTCCGTGACTAGCATGAGCGCTCGCCTTCCCTCGTGGTCGATGCCGCCATAGAGGTCAAGCGGGTGCGCTGCATCCATCAAGCGGAATGCGCCGACGCTCGCCGGGCTCTCTGCGATCTCCAACCATAGATCATCAATCGAGGTCATCTTCTTCCTCCGCCCCGTCATCCTCATCATCCAAACCGTCCTGAGCAGTCCTCAACTCGACGAGGTTGATGCGATATGCGACACGCTTTGCCACGTCGGAGTCATCAAACTCACGAAAGCTCAGACCGAGGCCGATCAACTCGTCTGGAAGTACTGTGGCTGGGGATTTGTTGGCGTGTGGCTCAATCAGATGCAAAAGCAGAAGAGGCCGGGGTCTCTGCTTACGGAAGATTCGATCTGGCATGCTTTTCTTCGGTTCCGACTTCCGGTATTCCGCTGTGAGCTGCGCAACCACTTCAGGAGCCAGTCCGGCACGCTCAATCCCGCGAGATGCTATCCGGGCACTCTTTCCTGACACTAAGACACTTTCAGAATAGGGTTGGACATTGCGGACGTTAGAAGAAACAACAATTCCTGCGATGGTAGCCGGCTCCCCATCTCCTTGAGGCACCACAACGTCCCATTCTTGGAGAAACTCCTCGGATGCACTCTCCACAAATGCAGCTAGATCACTAGCTTGAAAAGACACATTCGCAGGATCTACCGAGAAGTTTCGGAGCAGTTCCGCGACCATTTGTTTGGGGACTCCGGTCCAGCACGGGTTCCCATAGCCGTAGGCCCCTATGTACTTGTCATCCTGCAAAAGCTCAAGTAAGAATCGTTCAACCGCAAGTCGATTCGATCTGATCACATTGTCATTGGTACGTATGTACGTTGTCTCAAGACTCTCGCCGCTGATGCTAACAATTCTTTCCACGAGTGTGGACCGACGCATCTTGTTCTGGGCTGTGACCATCAAGGCCCCTGGATGTGCACGGACCTTCAATCCAAAGTCAATCGGCTGGCGGTTCTGGTCGCGCATCTTTCTCAACAGTTGCCGAAGTTCCAGAGTAGCGTCGGCAATATGGGTATACCAATGCACCGCTTCATCGGCGAGCCAAATCCTGCAGAGATCTTGGTACCCGTCCCGGTAGCCAAACCATCGCCCCATTTGAAGTAGCGTGTCATACATTTTGGTTGAGCGGAAGAAATAGCTGGTGCTTAGACCTTCAAGCGTTAGACCTCGTGACAGACTGTTTCCTCCAACCACAATGACTCTAAGTCCTGTGTCTCCGTACATGCGAAAGTCCAGACTGGCCGCGCCGGTTCGCTGGTTGACTGCGCGAACAACTACTGGGACCGCGCCACTCAATAGTGCGCCCTGTACTTGATCCCATGAGTAGCCAGAATCTCTAAATTCTCTCATCCAGGTTTCATTTAGAGCCGCGAGAGTCCCGACACGCAACGCCACCGAACTGTCCATTTGGCTGTAGTTTCTGATGTCCTGCTGGACCTCGACGAGCCAAGTGTGAAGAAGAGCGGCAACCTGATCTTGCACAGCCGTAAAGTGGCTTACATTAACCAGCATGGATCGATGCGTAGGTCCTTCGCCGCGGAGGTCACGGATGGTTGTGGCAAGCAAGAAGGCATGGGCAGCGTCGAGAAGGCTTTCCGGCAATTCCGTAACTATCAGCGAAGACTTGTGCTTCGCCGGGAAGATGACATCTGCGTCTTCAATTGGCCTCAGAACGTTATCATTTGCATCATCTCCGAATACTACTTGCGGACCGAAGTAATTTGATGGCGCTTCGAGTGCGTAAATAAAATGTCTCGGAAAGAGGTCGCTCTTGAGCATCTCATCTTCCGTGTCCGGGTCAATAAATACATTTGCAAACGGCGTTGCGGTGAAGCCGACATAACTTGAGTGCGTGAATTGTGCAAGCAGCGAACGAATCCGGCGATTAATCTCAGCCGGGTCCTGGTCTTCGCGCCTTGTGTTGACGGAGGCATTGTCTGCCTCGTCATCGATGACAAGGACTGGTGCATTTATTTTTCCGTCTGGGCCGGAATTGAAATCAGCGAGCCATTTTTCGAGGTTCTGAAGTATGCTCTTGTTTTTCTTAATAACAACAAGCACTGGAACTTGAAAGCCGTCCAGCCTGAATCCGAGAGTGTTCAGCAAGCTTTTGTTGAAGTCGCTCAAACGAGACGTAAAGACACCTGCCGCCTTGCTGCCATCGATCAGCCCAACTCCCACTGAACGGCTTGTGCGAATCTTTGTCAGTTCGCCGGAACTATCCAACCCCACAAACCCCTCATCCAGCCGTTCCTGTGTCTGACGTCTGAGACTTTCAAGGGTGCCGGTCATGAGAACAATGAGGCGATATCCAGCATCCCCTGCCTTGCAGATCAATCCTGTATATGCGGCAGTCTTGCCCGATTGAACATCTCCCACAACTAGGCCCCTTCTCCCCCAGTGATCATTGTCCGCAGGGTTGCCCAACAGGTCGAGAATCTCGTCCGTGACTCTGTCAAGCGTCGCAATGACCTGAGGTGGCCATTCCTTCTTTGCAAGGAATTGACTGTAGCGGTGCCAAAAGAAAGGATCGATCTGGGGCTTGCGTGCATTTAGCCAAGGGCGGTGCTCAGAGACCAGAGCCACACCTGAATCCATGATGATGGATACCTTCGTATACACGCGGCGAAGGAGGGCGTCAAAATCTACTTCTGATACAGGAAAGGCAGAGCGAAGCTGATTGGCAAGAGCGTTGACTTCATCCTCTGTTGGCGCCCGGTCAGCCGGCAACAAGACCAATAGGGTTCGTTCAAGGTTCCGTGCGTTCAGATCACTCATGGGAAAGTCTCTCAGCGATGGTCTTGGACAGCGCGGGCGTGAAGCTGAACGGCTCTATCGTTGCTATTGTTTCGAGAAAGCGTAGTCCCGCCTCGCTCCGGCGCCCGACGATCGATAATATCTGACTTGCCAGATGTTCAAGGGATTCTCGTCTTTCTTCCTCTTCAACCTCAGGTGGTCTGGCGTTAGAGGCCATGTCCAGATAAATTGCATCGACCGGAATACTTTGCTCCAGGACACTCAAGACCTCATCCATTAGCTCCTTGTGAGGCTCTGGCAACACCGTCACAAGAGCAGAAAGAGCCGGATGGCTTCGGTTGATCTTGTATGTCACACCGTCACGTACTATAGTTCGGTCCCATGCGTGTATCACCTTGTCGCTGGATGCCTTCTTGCCTCTGAAAGTGAAGACATTTCGACTCCCATCTGTGATGCGGCCTATAATTTGCCTTAATTTGTCTCGAAGTGCTTCGGGGGGGAATGTAGCTGCCTTCTTTATGTCGAGCTTCCAAAGATGGTCTAGTTTGTTGGATATATCGACACGAACCCTTGCAAGCTTTGTGAGTTCTTCCTGGCGCACGAGACGAAACCAGGAACCCCAACTGATTAGCCGACGATTTCGGTATACGTAGAACCCTTGATTGCGGCGAAGTCCCTCTTCTCCACCGGCTAATTCCAGATCGGCTGGTGAAAGGCGGGAGATGTACGGAAGAATGTAAGGCTGAACTGTAACTCGATCACCTTCGAGTAGAAAGTCTTCCTGAGGCAACGGCTGTGTCGCTCGGTTACGAGTCAAGAATGGATCAATTGCCTGCACGGGATTGTTGTTGATCGAAATCGCTATTTGCGGGAATTCCGGGCCAGGGGCAAGAAACCGATGGAAAACAAGGGCGAGATGCTTGCGCAGCAAGTCGATTCGGGTGCCGAGTGCGGAGTGAATTGAGTGTTCGCCTGCTGTAAGCCTATCAAAACCTTGCCAGACAACTAATGTTCCATGCCCGCATTCGATTAGCTTGCCTGCAAGTGGGAGTCTCTCTAGTGTCGGAGATGGGACCTGAAGGAGCATCCAGTCCTTGCGAACAGCGATGTAGTCCAGATCCCAGCATCGACCGCTTAATACACTATCGCGCAGCGAAGCAACTGTGAGGCGCCTGCACTGCGATAATGATGCGGTTTTCAAACCCAGCCCAAAACGCCCTAAATCACTTTGCTCTCTGTTGATGTTAGGGTTTGTACTTCCGTGGCGCATTGCAGCAGTTAGCGTTTCAGGTGACATTCCTGTACCGTCATCGAGAATCGCCACGTAAGGGTCATCAAATGGAGAGAAGTTGATATCAATGGCGCGAGCTTGTGCCGAAAGGGAATTGTCCATGAGATCAGCGATGGCTGACTCGAATGAGTAACCGATGGCACGCATGGACTCAAGGAGATCGGAG
>Ga0182030_10028069_pt1 | contig 10083 bp, 8 predicted proteins | sample 812S3MmetaG_FD_121299 | JGI IMG/M metagenome (GOLD analysis project Ga0182030, IMG submission 121299) | Permafrost microbial communities from Stordalen Mire, Sweden - 812S3M metaG (Illumina Assembly) | ecosystem: Environmental > Terrestrial > Soil > Wetlands > Permafrost | place: Sweden... | reverse complement strand
TCCCCGCTGCGATTCGCGCGGAATGCGCGCTCCCAAGACGACGATCGGCAGCGAAATACTCATACGGGTAGGGGCAGGGCGCGGTACGCTCTCCGGCCGTACCACGACTGAGTCGTCGTATCGAGATTCGCGGGGAGCCGAGCGAGGATGCGCGTCACCTTTTGGGGAGTTCGCGGGAGCATTCCGACGCCGGGGCCGCAGACCGTCGAGATCGGCGGCAACACGAGCTGCGTCGAAGTTCGCGCCGGCAAGTCGATCCTCATCTTCGACGGCGGCACGGGGCTGCGTCAGCTGGGCAAGACGCTCGTGAAAGAGATGCCGTTCACCGCGCACCTTTTCTTCAGCCACGTGCACTGGGATCACATTCAAGGGTTTCCGTTCTTCGATCCGGCGTTCGTCGCGGGCAATTCCATCCACCTCTACGGCGGAAACAACGTCTCGCGCACGCTCGAAGAGACGCTCGCCGGGCAGATGGATCACCCGAGCTTCCCCGTGCATCTCACGCAAATGGGCGCGACGATGACCTTTCACAACCTGTACGAGGGGCAGGTCCTGGAGATCGTCGAAGGCGGCGACCGCGTGAAGATCTCGACGGGCGCCGGCAACCACCCGAACGGGGTCTGGGCGTACCGCACGGAGCACGGCGGAAAATCCGTGGTGTACGCAACCGACACCGAGCACTACGCCGTCGTCGATCCGAAGCTCTCGAAGCTCGCCGCGGGCGCGGATGTGCTCATCTACGACGCGCAGTACACCCCGGAGGAGTACGCGGGGACGGCGGGAAGCGGAGGTCCGAAGACCGGCTGGGGGCACAGCACGTTCGTCGAGGCGGCGAAGCTGGCGAAGGCGGCGGCCGTGAAGCAGCTCGTCCTCTTCCACCACGATCCGATGCAGAACGACGCCGCCGTCCGCGACAAAGAGCGCCGCGCGCGCGAAATTTTCCCGAACACCATCGCCGCCCAAGAGGGGCTGACGATCGATCTCTAGGGGCTGCTCGCCGGTCGCGCGTTTCGCGAAATAATTTCGCCGCCTTTCACCTGCGCCTTTCGCCGTTGCGCATCTGCGCGGTGAGAGCCCTACAAAATCGCGGAAACTCGCGCGCTTCGGCCTGGCATCGTCGATGCACGACGCGGTGCGCAGGAGGCGCGCCATGGCGACGCTCGTCGAAGGTAGTTCGCTCCGCCTTTACAGGCAGAACATGTCGTCGCTCGCGCCGCTCGATCGCGAGGTCGAGCGCGATCTTGCGAAGCGGTGGCGTAAGGGCGACGAGCGCGCGGGCGAGAAGATCGTCGAAGCGTGCCTGCCGTTCGTCATCTCGATCGCGCTCGAATACCGCCGGTGGGGGGTGCCGATCGAAGACATCATTCAGCAAGGGAACTTGGGGCTCCTCCGCGCTGCCGCCAAGTTCGATCCCGATCGCGAGTGCCGCCTCGCGACGTACGCTGCGTACTGGATCCGCGCCGAGATCCGCGAGTACGTCGTACGCGCGTACCGCGTCGTGCGCCTCGGAACGACCAAGGGGGAGCGCCGCGCGCTCCGTGCCTACCGGACGACGCGCGAAACGGATCCCGAAAAGCTCGCGGCCGTCTCGGGCCTCACGCCCGAGCGCGTCGCGATCTTGCTTCCGCTGCTCGCCGCACGTGAAACGAGCCTCGACGCCGCCGCGAACGACAACTCGCCCGTCGGCGAACGGCTCTCGTCGCACGGCCCCACGCCCGAAGACGACGCGAGCGCGAGCGAAGGGCGCGCGCGTGCCACGCGCGAGATCGCCAAAGCACTCGCGACGCTGTCGGAGCGCGAGCAGATGATCGTCAAGGCGCGGATGATGAACGACGATCCCGTCACGCTGCAGGAGCTCGGGACGAAGCTCGGCGTCAGCAAAGAGCGCATCCGGCAGATCGAAGAGCGGGCACGCGGCAAGCTACGAACGCAGCTCGAAGGGTTGCGGGAGATGGCCGAAGCGATTTAGTGCGCGCCGCCCTCACGCATTCCACTTGAGCCGAATCACCATTCGCTTCGGTCCGTCGAGCGCGTGGACCTCGGTGACGTTCTTGGCGCGCGTCTGCGCGAACGCATGCCGATAGACCTCCGCGACGCTGGCGCGCCCGTGAGGCGTGTCGACGAATGGACTGTCGTTGAGATGAATCGTCGCGCCGAGCGCCCCTTCGTCGAGCGTCGCATCGAGCGTCCCGCCGACGTTGTCTTGCTTCCAAAAAACCGGCAGCCGCGCGACGAGCGGCGCGGGCGGCGCCAGGTGGAGGATCATGCGCCGTATCACGCCCATGCTCAAATCCCACTGTCGCCGCACGCACCGCGCCATCGCATCGCGCGTCCGATTCGCCGGGCCTTCCCACGTCGCGAACCCCCACGCGATGAGGTGGCGCGCAGGAAACCACCGCCGACTCCCCCCCATCAGCTCGCTCGCGAACTCGTCGCGCGCTTCGCCGGACAAGTTCGCGATCACGCGTTCGCGACCCGGCTGCCCCCAGAGGTCGGTCACCGCACGGCGAAACGCAGGCGCCAAGATCCAGCGGACGCTCGGCTCGGTCGGAATGGATCCATCCGAAGGCACGACACTGTCAGACTACCTCGACCGCGCGTCGCGTGCCGGCCGAACGCGGGGGAGAGAAGCCGGGCGTAGTGGCGTATGAGTCTGGCATGACCGATCCCGAGATCTCGAACCCGTACGAGGCACCGAAGAACGCTCCGTCGATGGGCGGAGCGATGACGCCGGGGGAGCGTGGGGTCCGCAAACGCGGCGGGTGTCTCGGGGCAATGCTCGTCTTGATGATGATCGCGAACCCGCTCGTCGCGTTGATGTACGTCGTCGGTCGGGAGAGATTCACCGAAGCGCTGCACGCGCCCGATTGGGCGATCCCGACGCTCGCCACCGTCGCCCTCGTGAATTTCGCCTCCGCGATCGCCGCGTGGCGATTCAAGAAATGGGGGATATACGGAGCGTGTGCCGTAGGGATCGTCGCGCTGGCGGTGAATCTCTCGCTCGGGCTCGCGCCGGCGCAAATCGTGATGGGTCTCCTCGGTCCGGTTCTGCTCGTCGTGCTGGCGTCGCGGCAGTGGCAAGATTTCGACTGAGAGCAACCGCTGGCAGCGCGGGGACTACGGGGGGGGGAGACCGCAATCGGCCCGGCGACGACAGCGGCGCCCCCCCCTGCTTGCCGAGGCGGCTACCTCGCGACGAGCTGCGCGAGCGGAAATTCTGCCGCGTACATCGTGGCGACGCCGCACTTCGCCGTGACCTCGTCCGCCGAAATCGTCGCGCTCGCCGTGCCCAGCGAAGAGAACGAGTAGTTGGTTAGCGTCGTGCCCGCGGTGATCGTGCACTCGGTGCCCGAGAGGTCCGCGTTCGGATAGAGCTTCGCATCGGCGAGCAACACGTTGGGGCCCGACGAGGGAATCGCCGTCGGCGCGCACGAGCTCGTGAAGTCCGTCCCCGCAACGAGTCCCTTCGTGAAGTCGGTGCTGATCTGCATCGGCGTGCCGTCGCTGGTGATGACGAAGCCGCCCCAGAGATCGAAGCTCGCCGCGAGGAGGAACGGCGTGCCCGCGCCGGCGTGCTGCGTCCCGTCGCTCTCCCACGCGCCGCCGCCGACTTCCGTCATCAGCGTCGCTTCGTTGTTGAGCGTCGCCGTGCAGAAGGAAGAAAACGCGGCGCTCGTGGCGCCGTCGTCGGCGGCCGTGCCTCCGGTGCCGGGAGTCGAAGAGGACGATGAGCACCCCGCGATGGCGAAGAGGGAGAGAGCGAAGAGAGAAGTCGAAGTGGTCACGGAAAGTATTCGGTTCATGGGAACGATGGACGGACAGCGAGGCGCGTCATTCACGACCGAAGTTGAACGGAGAGATGCGTAGGTCGTGATCGCTCTCGCGCGCCACACGCGGGTGTTGCGATCGCAACCGGCGCGCAACCGGTGGGTGCTACGACCCGAGCTCTCGATTGCGACCGCGACCTCGGCCTTCGGACCGTATGAAGTCGCGGAAAGACGATGCAGCTCCCATTCACTCGAGATCGTCTCCTGCGGTACACTGACGACATGCGGCGCATTCTGGCCCTGTCGGCGCTGTCTCTCGCCGCGGGCGCCGCGTGCAGCCACGCGTCCGGCGGCGGCTCCGCCCCGTCGACTCCGTTCACGGGGCGGCCCGGCGATCTCGGCGCGTCGAGCTCCGTCATCGACCACAGCGGCGCAAACAGCGGCTTCGTCGGCACGCTCCAATCGGGCGCCGTCGGCGACGACTGGCAACCGGCCGGCTGTTCCGGCACCGTCCCGGTCGCGACGGGCGTCACGGGCGCTGCGTGGGGGTCCGAGGTGTATGGCACGACGGACAAGTCGCCGCATGCGGTTCACACGAGCTTCCGCTTCGACACGTCGAGCTCGTTCGCGGTCATCTGGGAGACCGACGCGGCCACGCAGGCCACGTGGGTGGCGTACGGCGACTCAGCCGACAAGCTCGATCACTTCGTCCAGGGGGTCTCGTTCACGAACCCTCCGTCCGCCGAAGATCGCCTGGCGTATCCGCTCCTCGCGCACGAAGCGCATGTCTGCGGGCTCGTGCCGAGCCACACGTACTACTACGCCGTCGGCGGCGACGGCTGGTGGGGGAGCGTCTATTCCGTCACGACCGCGCCCGCGGTTGGGGCCACCGATCCCTTCCGCTTCATCGTGATGGGCGACTCGAATGCATTCTACGATCTCTACGCGCCGCTTCAGGTGAGCGCCGGATCGTACGCGCCGATGTTCACGCTCTTCACGGGCGACCTCGTCAACTCCGGGTGGATGCAAGAGGAGTGGGAGAGCTGGTTCACCGCAGGCGGCAGCTTGCTCGCGACGATCCCGACGATGACCGCTCACGGCAACCACGAAGACATGGCGGTCGGATACTTCGCCCTCTTCGCGCTCCCCGGCGTCGAAGAGATCTACAGCTTCGATTGGGGTGACACTCACTTCGTCGTCTTGAACGACTCGCCTGCCCCCGGCGAAGACTTGAGCCAGCGTCAAGCGCAGTTCCTCGACGCCGACCTCACCGCGGCGCAGGCGCGCGCCGTCCCGCCGACCTGGATCGTGACGAGCCACCATCGCCCGATGTTCAGCAGCGATCCGCAGGAGGGGAGCAACCTCACGGTGCGCGACGACTGGCAGCCGATCCTCGAAGCGCATCACGTCGACGTCGACTTCAACGGCCACTCCCACCACTACGAGTCGACGCTGCCGATCCTCGGGACCGACGGCGGCATCGTCGACGCGGGCGGCATCCGCTACGTCACGTCGGGCGCGGCGGGCGCGGCGTTCGACGCGCCTACGCCCACCCCCAACGCGTGGAGCAACGTCTACTACGCCGGGCTCGCGCTCGCGGTCATCGACGTCACGCCGCACACGCTCTCGATTCAGGGGCGGCGCGTCGACGGCACGGCGATCGAGACCGCCCCCATCGTGCTCACCAAGTAGCGAATGGCGACCCACCCGAGCCTCACCGTCGAGTTCCTCGCCACGCTGCTCGAGCAGGCGAAGCTCCTCTCGCGCGAGCAGCACCAAGACGTCACGGCGCGGAGCCCCGTCGAGCGCGCGCGCCTCTTTCGCCAGCGCGCAGCGGGCCCGCGGGCGCGCGGCGGCGGGCTCGACGACGTTCATCCGGCCGAAGTCATCGCGGCGATGGGGCTCTGCGTGCGCGGCGACGAGCGGATGCCGATCGACGAGAAACGGATCATGGAGGCGCTTGCGAAGCACCTGAAGATCCCGTTCGTCGAGCTCGATCCGCTGAAGATCGACGCGAAGCTCGCGCCGCAGCTCCTCTCGCGCCCGTTCGCGCGCAAGCACACCGCGCTCATCATCGCGGCCGACGAGCGGACCGTCACCGTCGCCGTCGCCAACCCGCTCGATCAGGGGCTCGTCGAAGATCTCGTCAACCACGTGCGGCGCAACCCCAAGCTCGTCATCGCGACGCCGAGCGACATCCAGCGCCTCATCACCGATTTTTACGGCTTCCGCGGCGCCGTCGCGGCCGCCGAAGAGCAGGTCACCGCCGGCGTCGACATCGGCAACCTCGAACGCTACGTGCGCCTCACGCGCGTCGAAGAGATCGAGGCGACCGACAGCCACATCGTCGCGGCGGTCGAATACCTCCTCCATTACGCGCTCGATCAGCGCGCGTCCGACATCCACATCGAGCCTCGGCGCGAGCAGTCGGTCGTCCGGATGCGCATCGACGGCGTGCTCCATTCGGTGCACACGCTGCCGAAGGGCGTTCACGGCGCGATCGTGTCGCGCATCAAGACGCTCGCGCGCCTGGACATCGCCGAGAAGCGCCGGCCGCAAGACGGGCGCATCAAGACGTCGCGGGGTGATCACGAGATCGAGCTCCGTGTGTCGACGGTGAGCACGGCGTTCGGCGAGAAGCTCGTCCTTCGCGTGTTCGATCCGGAGGCGGTCTTGCGCGGCCTTGCCGAGCTCGGGATGTTCGAGTCGCAGCTGCCGCTCGCCGAAGGGTTTCTCTCCCGACCGAACGGCCTGCTCCTCGTCACGGGGCCGACCGGCAGCGGAAAGACGTCGACCCTCTACGCCGCGCTCCGCGTGGTTGCGCGACCCGAAGTCAACGTCGTCACGATCGAAGATCCCATCGAGCTCGTCGTCGACACGTTCAACCAGGTCGCGATTCAACCCAAAATCGGCATCGACTTCGCCGAAGCGCTCCGTCACATCCTCCGGCAAGACCCGGACGTGATCATGGTCGGCGAGGTGCGCGACCTCGAGACCGCACAGATCACCGTGCAAGCCGCGCTCACTGGCCACCTCGTCCTGGCGACGCTCCACACGAACGACGCGGCCGGCGCCATCACGCGCCTCCTCGAGCTCGGCGTCGATCCGTTCATCTTGGCGTCGACGCTCGTCGGCGTCATCGCGCAGCGCCTCGTCCGTCTCGTCTGCGCGAACTGCCATGTCGAGACGTTCCTCACGCCCGATCAGATGTCGATCCTCGGGCTCGACGTCGACGCGCTCGAAGAGCAGGGCGAGTCACCGCAGCTCCAGGTGGCGTTCGGCGACGGATGCGTGAAGTGCCGCTCGACGGGGCTCGTCGGCCGGACCGGCGTCTTCGAGGTGCTCCCCGTCGACGACAAGATTCGAAAGCTCATCATCGCCAAGGCGCCCGCGAAGGACATCTTGAAGCAGGCGCGCAACGACGGAATGATGACGCTCCGCGAAGCCGCCATTCGCAAGCTCGCCAAAGGGCAGACGAGCTTCGAAGAGGTGCTGCGCGTGACGGTGGAAGGCTGAGACGCGATGTCGACCGAACGATTCGGCCTGGAGCTACGCGCGAGGATCGCGGCGGGAGTGCCGATCGTCTACGTCGTCACCCACGAAGAGGGGCGCGCGCTCGAGACCATCATCAGCACGCTCGGTCGCGCCCGGCTGACGACCTGGACGTCGACGCGTGGGCTCGACGGCGACGTCAGCGTGCGCGGCGCGGCGGCGGCCATCCAGGCCCCCGTCACGGCCGAGCGCCCCTTTCGTGTGCTCTGCGATCTCCACCCGTACGTCGGCGATCCCGAGGTCGTGCGTGCTCTCCGCGATTTCGTCGGCGGCCCGCGGCCGAAGTACGCGGCGCTCATCGTCGTCTCGCCCGTCCTCGCGCTGCCGGTCGAGATCGAGCGGGACGTCGCCGTCCTCGATTTGCCCCTCCCCGATCCGAGCGAGGCGGGCGCGCTCTTCGACACCGAGCTCGCCAAGGCGGCGAAGGCGCGCGGCTTTCCGCGCGACGCGTTCGTGCGGGCCGCGCTCGGCCTCACGCTGGGGGAGATGTCGCGGGCGTTCCGGCTCGCGGCGGGCGAGAAGGAAGTCGCGGACGGCCTCGAGCGCGTCGTCTCCGAAAAGCGCGCCGCGCTACGCAGAAGCTCGACGCTCGAGCTCATTCCGTCCGAGGTGACGCTCGACAACGTCGGCGGCCTCGAAGTGCTCAAGGCGTGGCTCCGCTCGCGGGTGCTCGCATTCGACGACGGCGCCCGCGCCTTCGGACTCGCCGAGCCTCGCGGGATGCTCGTGTGCGGCGTGCAGGGGTGTGGAAAGTCGCTCGTGAGCAAAGCGGCCGCGCGCGTGCTCGGCCTCCCGCTCGTCCGTCTCGATTTCGCCGACGTCTTTTCGGCCCCGTCGCCCGAGCAGGCGTTGCGCGAAGCCATGCGCGTGAGCGAAGCGCTCGCGCCGCTCGTCCTCTGGGTCGACGAAATCGAGAAGGGGCTCGGCGAGGGGACGCAGGACGCCAAGCAGGCGCGCGTCTTCGGCGCCTTCCTCACCTGGCTTCAAGAGCACCGCTCCCTCGTCTTCGTCGCGGCGACGGCCAACGAGGTCGAGCGCCTCCCGCCCGAGCTCACGCGACGTGGCCGCTTCGATGAAATATTCTTCGTCGATCTCCCATCGGGCAAGGAGCGACAAGACATCTTGCGGCTCCAGCTCACACAACGCGGCCGCGATCCGGCGGCGTTCGCCGTGGACGCGATCGGCGAAGAGCTCGAACACTTCTCGGGCGCGGAGCTCGCGCAGGTCGTCACGAGCGCGCTCTTCCGCGCCTATGCCAACAAGCGCGAGCTCACCGATCGCGATCTGCGCGCCGCCGCTCGTGAGACGACGCCGCTCGCCATACTCTACGAAGAGCGGATCCAGGCGCTCCGCGCGTGGGGCAAAGCACGAGCTCGCCGCGCGTCGGCCGATCGACGCACCCTCGATCTGTTCGGCGACTGAGGGACGTGCGCGCGTCGCCGAGACGTGCGATCAAGAGGCCGTGCGCTGCCCTACTGCGTCGAATCGTTGGAGCGGGGCCACGCGCGATGATTCGAAGCAGGAGTGCTAGGAGGACGGCCATGGTTCGGAACGCGTGGATCGGGTGCATCGTTGCGACGTCGGCTGTGGTGGGGGCGCTTGCTGGTGCGGGGTGCTCGAGCTCGTCGAACCCTGCGGCTCCCTCGAGCGACGCGGGCAGCGACGTGACCGCGCAGGGCGACGCGGCCCCCGACGCGGGGCACATCGATTCGGGTGCGGACGCGGACGCCGCCCCGCCGGCGAGCGGCCTGCTCGATCCCGACTTCAATGAAGCCGGCGTCGCGCTCGCCGAGAACACGTCGAACCCGAGCGGCGGCACGACCGACCAAGCGCGCGCCGTCACGATCGATCCGCAGGGGAACATCGTCGTCGCCGGCTGGACGAACGACTCGGCAGGGACGGGCGACGAGAGCGTGGCCGCGTGGCGCTACCTCCCGAGCGGTCTCGCCGACGCGACGTTCAGCGGCGACGGCTCGTGGTTCATGAGCAAGACCGCCAGCCCGAGCGACACGCTCGATCTCGGCACGGCCGTCTGCCTCGACGCGGCGGGCAACATCGTCATCGCCGGCATCGCCCACGATACGAGCCCGCCGATCGACATGGCGATGTGGCGCCTCACGTCGACGGGCGAGCTCGATTCGACGTTCAACGTCGGCGGACATGTCAGCGAGACGGACGTCACGGGCGCGACCGGGGCGTCTTGGGACGAGGCGCACGGCTTGGCGTGCACGTCGGCGGGGCTCGTGGTCGCAGGGTTCACCAACACGCAGTCGGAGCCGGCGAACGCTTCGAACATGGCGCTCTGGCGGTACCTCGCGTCGGGGGCGCTCGACACGGCGGGCTTCGATGCGCCCAAGGGGTACGTCGCGGCGGTGAACGCGACGGGGACCGAGACGTCGCCAGGCGACTCGGCGAACGCGGTCGTGATCGACGCAATGGGGCGCATCGTCGTCGCGGGCGCAGGCCCCGACGCGAGCGGCAACTACAACGCGGCGCTCTGGCGCTACACGTCGACCGGGGCGGCCGACACGACGTTCAACGCGACGGGGCACGCGACGTTCGTCGGCGTCGCGGGCGCGTCGACGCTCACCGCGGTCGCCGTCGCGCTCGACGCGAGCCAGAACATCGACTTCGTCTCCACCGGCAGCAGCGGATCGAGCGCGTCGGGCGTCTCGGTCGTCGGGCGCGTGACGTCCGCCGGGGTCGTCGACACGACGTTCGGCACGAACGGCTTCGTGCAGCTCTCGGCCCCGAGCAGCCACGC
>Ga0182030_10028068_pt1 | contig 10083 bp, 2 predicted proteins | sample 812S3MmetaG_FD_121299 | JGI IMG/M metagenome (GOLD analysis project Ga0182030, IMG submission 121299) | Permafrost microbial communities from Stordalen Mire, Sweden - 812S3M metaG (Illumina Assembly) | ecosystem: Environmental > Terrestrial > Soil > Wetlands > Permafrost | place: Sweden... | reverse complement strand
GTCCCGTAGAAATTGCCGTCATTGCCCTGCACCAGCCCGCCCTCTGGATAGTACCCATCGTTGGAATAGCTGGGAAAGGAGTGGAGATTCGTTTCGCTGCCGCTGGGGCTGATCCGAAACACGGTGCCGCACCCGGATTCGCAATTGCCGCTCGACCCGCCTCCCTCGGTCGTCCCATAGAAATTGCCGTCGCTGCCCTGCACCAGCCCGGCATATGGATAGCGTCCATCGCTGGGGGAGCCGACAAAGCTGTGAAGATTTGTCTCCGTCTGTGCTTCGGCATTGAAAGCCCGACCAGCCACAACAACCAGGACAATGACCAATGGAATGCGAAGAATCTTCATGGTTTTTCCTCTTTCGTATCGACGCCTGTTCCCATGACCGAGATGATCCGTTCTCGAAAAGTCTCCCATGCCACAATCCAACCTGACCAAAACAGTGGGTTATGCTGGCACGACAGGGGTCAGCAACTGAATGAGAGGTGGGGGTTGTACGCCAGACGACCGCCGCCAACTCGCTCGGGCGGTTTCCTAATAGCAACCCTGCGACCGCAAGTCAATGAGTTTATGATGTACAAGGTCGAGCAACCCGACCGTAGTTGAGCGAGAATTGGTATCCGAACCGTCCAGTTTTTTGGCGAGTGGGGCAAAATCTCATTCCGTTATTTCGTAGCCAACTCCTGCCTTGAAGAAAACGGGCAACCGGGCAGACCTAATCTAGAATCCAATCGTGGCGGCACCGGGAGGTATAACTCGGTTCTCCCAGACGGACGCCTAATAGAATTTTGGTCTTTGAGTGGGTGTATAATCACATCGCATTCTTTCCAAAAAAACATCCATGCCATTTATTAGGACAAGCGCAATGTGAAACGGGCAACGGGTTAACGATTCTCAGGGTGCCAAGCGGGCGCGATAGAAGCGGGACGGGACGTTGGTGGCGGCACCGACGTCGAGGTAGTTGGTCAGGGAGCCGGTAGTCGTATTGTTGGTCACGATGAAGATGTCGGCGAAACCGTTGGTGGTATAGCTGCTGAGAGTTCCCCCGGCGATAGCTTGCAAGGCATTGGTCTGTCCAGGAGCCATCAACCACGTGATGCGCAGATTATTGCCTTCCCGAGCAACCGAAGTGATCCGGAAGGCGTTGGGATCAAGGATAACACTGCCGACGATGAGCGTGCCGCCGGTGTGGATGAACTGGCTGCAGGTATTCGTCATCACCAGCTTGTCGACCTGCAACACACCGTTGCTGAGAACCAACTGGCCATCCCGTACGTCGATGAATCCCGTATGGGCGGCATTGGTCACGATCAACTGCCCGCCATCCACCGAGGCGTAGCCGTCAGTAACATCATTGTTGCAATCTCCAAGCGTAATTCCTTCGGAGACTGTGACTGAGCCACCATTCACCGTAAGCGTGGCCGCCTCATAAAGTTGGATTGTCTTTGCTGCCAGTTGGCCGCCGGAAACACCGCATTGCGCCTCGCCCTCTACCACTATCGGGGCATTCGTAACGAACAATTGTCCACCTGTTATAGAAACAGTCGCTCCAGGAAGAACCGCGCCAATCTGGAGATTGGAACTGAAAATTGAAGTGCCGCCACTGATCGACAGAGCGTCATCCGACATGAAGGAGCCGACATAAACGTCGCGTGCGAGAAAGAGTCCGTTAGAAACTGTCATGCTATTGAGGCCGGACGGCTCACCCACGCCGAGGCTTGTAGTGCCATTGGTGACGACGAGCATGCCGCCATTCAAGGAGACGCTCCCAGAGCCCTGCTCGCCGGCACCGATGCCGAGCTGTCCGCTCAAGGTGACGGTGCCATTATTGATCGTTAATTGGCCACCGCTCCTTGACCCTCCCAGACTGACATCCGCTGCGAGGAACGTAGAGTTCGACACGGTCAAGGTTCCACCACTTTCATAAAAGCCTCCGATGAATGTATCTGCGTTGGTAACTACAAGCAGACCGCCGTTTACCACAAGCATACTGCTCTGCGAATCTTCACCGCCATTACCACCATTACCAACAGTCAGAGAACCTGACAATGTCATTGTTCCACCGATGACTTCGATTGTTCCGCTAGAAACGCCCCCTGAGGTGACCGTGACATCCCGAGCTTTGACAACAGCATTGGAGATGATGAGAAGCCCTGTTGTACTGTCAGTGGCAACCTGGAGACTGCAGTTTGTCGTGATCAGTGAGCCACCCGTGAAAACAATGGTGCCGTCATCCAATAACTGCCCACCGAGCACACCGTCAACGATTAGCGTGGAATTGGTGCTGATCAATTCTCCTCCGCCTTGAACCTCATCGCCGAAACTGTTGAGACTGATCCCGATGGTGAGACCGTCAAGAATGTGCAAGGCGATGGTGCCGGTATTGTCAAGGTAGAGAGTGTCGCTGGCTGATAGAGCGGATATGCTGAGGTTGCTGATGGTCAGGGTGCTGCTGAAACTGTTTGCCGTAATGCTATCGATTGTGACCGTCTCCGAGGCGGCGTTGGTAATGAGAATCGCGGACTGCTGAATTGACGGCGGTGTTGCCAGTGACCAAAGACGGGGCTCATCCCAGAAGCCATCGCCGGAACTGATGTAGCTGTTGGTTTGCGCCTGCCCCGAAAACACACCTGACAACCAAAAGAAACAAAGGATGATGTTAAATGGGTAGTGGTGCTTATTCGGAAGACCGGTCTTGGCCCAACGGGCATCGGGTATTCTCATAGCGCCTCCAGTAGCAACTCGCAAAACTCCAACTACTCCTAGCCTTCGCGCAGACGGGACGCGCTGGGGTCGGGAAGCGGCCCCACAAACGGGGTGATACTTGGCTTATACGCCTGTGGGTATCGGGACTGCAAGGTATTTCGGGAAGCGGTTCCCTGGTTCTTCTGTAAGGAGAGTACCCTACAAGATTGGGTCGTCATCACCGAAACCCAGACACCGCTGACTGCGAACGAACCGCATCTCGGCTGTTATTCGGTGGTGGGCTTCCGAGGTATCAACAACTCGAACAACCTCAGTGGCTTAGCGATTCTTAGGGTGCCAGGCGCACGCGGTAGTAGCGGGATGGCTTGTTCGTTGCGCCCCCGAGGTCTAGGAAATTGGTCACCGTGCTGGTGGTATTGGTAACTGTGAAGATGTCTGTGAAGTTGGTGGCGTAACTGCCACCGGTGCCAGTACCGACCTGCAACGCGTTGGTTCTCCCGATGCCGGTCATCCACGAGACGAGGAAACTGTTGTTGGTCTGAAGGACGCTCGTGATATGGAAGTAGGAGGCGCTGTTGGTCGGAATGGTCCCGGTCAGATACTCCTGCAAGTTGTTCATGCCGTCACCGTCGGGATCGCAGGTGGCGCAGGAGACGCTATTGGTGTTGGTGCCGCTCCCGCCGAAATACTGCTGACGCCACAAATTGGGAATGCCGTCTCCGACGGTGTCCGCAGGAATGGAGACAGAGTAGGAAACCGATGGCGACCAGGGGCCAGTAAGCATGAAGTCGCTGGAGCGGGCTTGGAGTGAGAGATTGTTGGTATATGGCGCACCCAAGTTTGCGAGTGCGTTCCACACGAGGGTGTGTAGCGTTCCTGTCGGCATCGCGGTAACGGCGAGAGTTGGCGAATAGGCAACGCCATCAATCGTTTGGATCGTCGCATTCAGCCAGTTCGACGACACAGGGTCTTGATATTGCAGTACTGGGTAGCAGTTGTTGCCTTCGGCCTTGGTAATCGTGATATTGACCGTCGAAAGCGTGCCGCCGGAGTTCGGTGTCGGCATGATGACTGTGGTGGGTGGGGTTTCCGGCACGTTGGGAAGCGCGGGAAGACTCTGCTGTGGTCCCCAGTAAATCAACTGGCAGGCGTTCGGTGATGCAGGATCTACCATCAGACCAACTAATCCTTGGCCCGGACTGAGTCCGTTATAGGCCGCGAGTTGTTGCCACCCCTTCCCTCGATAATGTCCGTCGAATAATTGACGCTGCAGTGGAGCGGTGTTGTTGTTGGTCACCCAGGAATACACACTCCCATTCGGCTCACCCGTGAAAAACACCTGATTGCTCGTGTTGAGAATATTAGCGCAGGCCAGACCGTAGCTCTGTGCCACGCCATTGCTTTGCGTTATTGGCACGCGCAATAGCGTGTTCGTCTGGTACGTGCTGCCATTGACGAGAAACTCGCCCATCACGAAATTATCACCCGCGTCAACTTGTCCGTCCTCATTCAGGTCATCGACAAACGTGTAGAAAATCGAGGCGGCATTGGTCTGTCGTGGGAATCCGTATGCGAGTGAGTACCCACGCCAGTTGTTTGTTCGCGTGGCGGACACTTCTGAAATCACAACCGGAGAGAAACCACTGGTCGCCAAGCCAAGCACTTCCTGAGGACCCAAAGCACGATTATAAACTCGCACTTCATCAATATCGCCGACAAAGTAATCTGCATTTGGGAGGCTACCGATTGCAGCAACTGTGGAATCTGCCAAGAGGGAGCCCGTTTGTGACACAGAATAAACAAGAACTCCGTTGACATAAAACCAAATCGTTTGGCCATCATATACAACTGCCACATGAGACCAAGTATTAAGTGAAGGCGCTCCGTACGGTGACGTTACCTCTCGATAGCCGGATGAAAATACAGCGCCGAAATCCAGATTGCCGGATAGCAGACGCATATAGCAGCCCCCCGACCCGCCCGATTGCTCGTGCTTCCGAAAGATCGTGTACACTCCTTGCCCCATTGGATTAACCCATGCCGCAAGCGTAACGGCCGAACCATTCACTTCCAAGCTGGGGCTGTCGGGTATTGTGATGCCTGCGTTCCCATTAAAATAATAGGCCTGATTGGGTACGCCAAAACGATTCATCGCCAGCGTCGCACCGTTGACGGTTCCGTTGTTTCCGTTTGCACTTTGGTCATTCGCATTTCCGTTGAACGGGTAGTAGGCAACCAACCCTTGCGTGGAGACGCTGCCGATCTCTTCAACGCCACCGGCATCCAAGAGTCGAACGGTGGACGGCGTACTGTTCACCCTACTCATCACAGACACAGTTCCTAGTCCCCTATGTGAAGAGTTTGTCGATATGGACAAGGCGCTCCACGAGTTGCTCGTCAGAGTCAAACTGAACAACGATTGATCAGGTGTATTTGTCGGTGATAGGATGGCGAAAACGCCCGAGTTAGATGTAACACCCAACACATACGCAACTTGGCTGGTATTGCCTACTGAAAGGGGCGTCACCTGCCAACCATTTGTACCAAGCATCACCTGCGTGATCGTGCCGGTGCCGCCTGTTTGTCGCGTCCCAAGGTAGATGGCAGCACTGGTTGTATTGCTGGGCTGACCGATGGCAACGCTCGTGATGCCAACACTTCCGACGGCGACTGTTTGCGTTGACCACCCCGAATATGTCTGGGTGAGAATCATCAGTGAGTTTGTGGCGGTTCCTGGACTACCATCCGCCCCAATTACGATTTGGTCCGCACCGAGACCGAAGAGGTGCCCAGTACCCATCACGAAGTTCGACGGGATGAAACCGGGAGAAAAGTTCACGGCGTTGGTGCCACTAACGCCAAGCAGCAGGTTTGAAATGCTCGTCGGATCTAAGGGATTGGCTCCTGCCTGATAATACTGATAGACCGTCCAGCCAGCACCGTTTGGGTCGGTGTAGGCGTTGGCGTTCGTGTACGAGAGTCCGTTAAGAAACTTCCAGAGATCGGGCACACCGTCGCCACTCTGGTTGTATTGAAGGTAGACCTGCTGCAGCATGTTTCCATTGCCGTCGTAAACGTAGCCGATCGAAGTTCCGTTTGAGCCTGCGTTATACTGAGCTCCAACGAGTCGATCATTTCGGTCATAATAGAAGGTGTTCGGATACACCACGGACAATCTGGCGAAGGAGCTGGAGTTTGTGCCCAGTATATTCCAGAACACAACACTGTACAGACCATCCTGAGCCGCTTGAGCATTGGAAAGCGTGAGAGTGGAATTGGTCTGTCCGACCAGATTCACTCCGTTAAACTGCCATTGATAATAAATAGGCTGTGCTCCGAATACGTTGACCTGAAAAACCACGTTTGACCCCGGAGGACTTACTTGGCTTTGAGGCTGAGACAGAACAAAAGCTGGCTGAAAGCCTGCATCCGCTTGGCCAAACAGTTGACCAAGGACCATGTTGGTTGTGAAACCGGCTGTTGGGGTGGAAGACGGTTGTGAGCCGGGGAGCAAATCGAATCGAATATATCCAAACCCACCAGAACCTCCAACATTTGCTCCGCCTCCGCCTCCGCCCCCCAAAGCGCGAAAGGAAACACTGCTAGTGACCTGTCCCATCACGTATATACTGCCGCCCGCTCCGCCTGCCGCACCCTCGATCTCATGGTTTCCAGGATAGGGACAACCAGGGCCACCATTGCCCCCGTTTCCCGAGGCAGAGACCACGCCTGAACCGCTGATGAGGTTTGCCGCAATAAGGATAATGCCTCCGCCGTTACCTCCGCTTGGCCCCCCCACTGGGCCGTAAGCGCAATCGCTGCCACTGCCACCGCCGCCGCCACCTCCAAAACTAAGGTTGCTCAATATCGGTAAGCCGAAAGTGGGCGCTCCTTCGCCTCCGACTTTGGCCCCACAATTTCCCGAGGACGGTCCTGCAACTCCACTACCACCGGCCGAGCCATTCCCACCGCCTCCCGGGGAACTGTCATTGCCTTCTGACGTCCCCCCCCCTCCTTGTGGGTTAAACGTGGTTGCTTGTTGCCCTAATCCTGTGGTGCCTTCACCTTGCCAGCCCTGACTACATCCGGGTTCCCCTCCTTCCCCTCCTCGATACCCATTCCCGTCCATTATAATAATGCCGCTTGAACCAATGTTCAGATTGCCTTGGCAAAGGAAGCCGAGCACGCCACCGGTGGTTCCATTCCAAGCAGAAGCTGTGAGCGTGCCGTTAACGGTGACCGACGTATACTCAGGGACATGAACCGCCTGGATTTGGACGCCCGCTTGGTAGATGCTGTAGCTGTTGCTCAGGAGCCCATAAAAGATCAGCGTGTTGTTGGTGACCGTACTGATACGTTGAAACTCATAAGTACCCGCAATGTTCTGCGAGAAATTGGTGTTCGGATCTTGCATGGCGATGATCATCACCAGTTCGTAAGGCGAAAAACCATTTGTTGACGCCACATTCAAAAGGTTCGTTCCGGCTGGGTTGACGCCTACGACACTCGTCAAGTCATTGATTGTTACCGTCTGGTTGGTATTGACCGACAGGCTGCCGTCACGGCCCGAGCCGATAACGAGATTCGTGGACTGGGCATATGTAGACGCAAACACCCCAAGGATGCAAAACGATAGCAACTGTAGCGTGGCAGTTTGGAAATTATTGTGCCCGTTGGTCATAACGTCGACCCTCGTAGAGTGCGAATCATAGAGGATGCCCCTTACGTACCACCGTATTGGGCGGCGGACTAGATGAGGGCACTACGCACTGAAGTGCTGTCGTGGTTTTAACCGGTGCATCTTGAACTGCGATGCTGATGGGGTTACCGGCGCCGCCTCTACCACTTGAACCGGAGGTCGCGCCCGAGCCCATCGTGGGACTGCTGCCTTTCGTTGCTTGACCGCTATTGCCGATCATTGCAGTGAGATTGGCTGCAGGTGTGAGGGCAGACAACGATTTGCTGATGTCACTCGATAGCGATTGTGAGCCAAGCTTAAACGTTTGTGAAATATCATAGTCAATGGGTATGTCGATTGCTGAAGAAGCGATCTGTTGATTAAATGCAGTCGCGGCATTCGGAGAGAACCCACTGTTGCTCACAAGAGAGGCGAATGGATCGTCCACCGGTCTTCCGACACCGTTTGGAATTAAATTCTCCGCCAAATTGTCAGATATGGATTCTGATACTTGCCCTAGTATCGCTCCCGCAGCAGTTGCCTTAGCAACAGAGCTTAGGTTGATTTCGCTAGGAATTTGGCTGATGTTCTTCGCGTACGAAGCTTCCTCTACAATCTCTCCAACAGCTCCTCCTATCGCGCCTGCGGGAGCGCCTACCACGCCAAATGTAGCCAGGGCCCCCTGTACCGCACCAGAGGCCGCCGCGCCAGCTACTTCATGTAGATTTATTGGCTGATGCTCAAGTACAGCTTGTGTGAACACGTCCACACCCGCACCAATCGCTGCTCCGACACCAGCAGCAACCAATGTATCGATGAGTGCGAACCTTCCATTTGGATCATTATATGAGAGAGGATTCGACTCACCGTAACGGTATGCAACCGGTCTCCAGCTCGGCCCAATGTGCTTTACCGGATCAGTAGACAGGAATGCGCTAGCGTCGGCAGAGTAATAGCGGGCACGCATGAAGTATAGGTCAGGAACGTCCTCAGTCACTCCTTGGCTGCCCACAAAAAGGTACGAGTTTGTAACTTGAGTCTGGAAATTGGTTGAACCAAGACTGCGCCCGTAGGGCGTGTACGCATACAAAGCCGTGTTCGTCCCGCCGTTGCCAGTAAGGGCGATGATGTTGCCCTGTGCATCGGCGTGGTAACACGTCAGATTGCCGGCGTTGTCGACTTTGTAACAAAGGTCAGGCCCATAAATGTAATGGGCAGTGATCTGGCTGTTGCCGTTCATGTCGCACAACACGCGCTCCATGTCGCCGGATAGATCGAGCGCGTAACGTGTTTCGGTTCCATTCACTGTGCACGAGATGCGCCTGCCAATTGCGTCGTACCGGTTACTGATGACCTTGGAGGTGAGCGGAAAAAGGTCCCAATTGAGGAGGGTCACACGATTGTCTTCGTCGTAAGTGAAGACAAAACCCTGACCCGATCCCAACGCATTCGTCATGTTTCCGGCAGCGTCGTAAGCGTATGTGTAATTATTGCTGGCAACACCGGAATCCAGTTTGCTGATCAGCCGACCGGACGCTGTGTATTGTGAAGTCTCGTTGTGCATCGAAGGCTGTGGCCAATGGAGCGTGCCTTGTTCCGACGAGGCCGACTTGTTGCCGTTGTGGTCGTAGGCGTAGGTCAAGGCAATTAAAAAGCTGTTACTGCTTGATCCCTGATACTGAAGACCGGTTATGTGTCCTGCCGTATCAAACGTGTTCGTCTGAACAATCCCGTTGGGATACTGCCGTCTTATCAACCGGTTTGCAGCATCATACGCGTACATCACATGCCGATTGGCCCAATCCTGTTGAAACACCAACCGGCCAAGCTGGTCGTATCCGTTAGTGACGGCGTTGCCGTCGGGGTATGTCAGGTTGGCGACCCTGCCCAACGGGTCGTATGAGTAGCCAATGGTTTCGCCAAACGGACCGATGCACCCAGATACACGATCCATCACGTCGTACGAGAGCCTTGTCGTGGTGAATAATGCGGGAGGTACGAATCGAGTCAAGACCGTGGGATTATTGTTATTGTCGTAGATGGTGTTGTCAGCCCGTCCCGTGCTGTATGCTTTGGTGGTAACACGGCCTCCGTTGTCGTACGTGTAGGTGGTGACCCTACTGTTAGGGTCGGTCTGCTGTTGAAGGCGAACGAGCACATCATAAATGTAGTGCCATGTAAAACCATCCTGGTTTTGCTCCATGACCCGTTCGTTCCGATTGCTATAGGCCATTATATAGTGGCCATTCAGGGCGTCGGTGATGTTGGTGATGTTGCCGTTGCTATCATAGGCGTAGAGCCAGTTGAAACCTTGGGCGTCTATCCATTTGATCAAACGGCCACGCGCATCATAGCTGTGCTGGGTGGGATTGCCATTGGGGCTGGTGATTGTCTGTATCCTTCCCACCGTGTCGTAGGTGGTCTGCACCGCGTTACCGAGCGGGTCGGATTTGACAACGACTCGATCAAGCCGGTCATACGTCACAGGCCAGGACTGACCGAGTTTGTCGATGGTGACAACTCTATTGCCATCGGGATCATTTTGGTAGCTGACCGAATTGGTAAGTGGATCAAAGACTTGAGTGAGCCGATCGGCGTTGTCATATGCGTTGCTGATCGTGTTCCCAAGGGGGTCGGTCACGTTTTGAAGCGCACCTCGGCTGGTATAATTGTAGTACCAAATCGCTCCCGCTCGATCCACCG
>Ga0182030_10028065_pt1 | contig 10084 bp, 7 predicted proteins | sample 812S3MmetaG_FD_121299 | JGI IMG/M metagenome (GOLD analysis project Ga0182030, IMG submission 121299) | Permafrost microbial communities from Stordalen Mire, Sweden - 812S3M metaG (Illumina Assembly) | ecosystem: Environmental > Terrestrial > Soil > Wetlands > Permafrost | place: Sweden... | reverse complement strand
TGCCGCAGCACAGCCTCCAATCGCAAGGTGACGTCTTTCTCACCCGTATAAGTGGCATAGACCTGGCAGCGCCGACCCTGACGCAGTTCCTCTTTGACGTCGGCGATCAGGGCGCGCTCCTTCGCGTAGAGAGCCTCTCGCGTGAGGTTCTCCGGTTCAGTCACCAGGAACTTCACATATTCCTTCGTCTGCGGATCGAATGCCCGCGCCCAGATTTGATCGAAGTCGTAGGGATGATCGGGATAGAGCAGGAGTGTGTTGAGCAGGATGCTCATCAGGCTCTTGTTGCCGCGATGCGCTTTCATCGCGGAGCGAATATCCTCCTCCAGCTTCTCGTAAGCCTGCTGCAGGACATCGTCCATATCAACCGAAATGACGCTCTCGTCGTATCGGGGCAGATTGTCCGAGATGTCCTCAAGCGACAGAAACGCCGTCGTGGTCATCAGGAACTTGCCGAAGAGCATCGGTGATGCTCCGGGCTTCCGCAGAACCCGGACCGTCTTCTTGGTTGCCCTGGAACAGGCGTTGTCTGCCTCTTCCACCTTCTCGATGGTTTCGAGAACGCCGTACTGTTCCTGGAAATCCCGCCTGCCCTGCCCTCCGTATGCGAAGCCCTCGCGCACCATCGCGTGCGGCTCCATCCGGTAGAAGATGTTGAACAAGTCGTCGGCGTAACCGCCCATCAGCGTTCCCGTGAGCGCGATTAATCTCTGAGCTGCGCGTCCGAGCACGCCGAGTCCGTTGCCTTGCGCCGTGTCGCCGGCCAGCTGATGCAACTCGTCGGCGATGGCGAAATCAAACCACCCGCGCATGTAGCGCCCGATGTACTCGATTGGCGCCATGCGCTGAATGCGCGTTCGGTCAGCCTGCCACAGCGCCGAGAAGCGCGTCGCGCCGCCGCGGGGTGCGGTCAGCGCCTCCGAGACTTTCAGCTTGTCAGTGAAGTCGAGCGCGGTTAGCTTCTGCATCTCCGAATCGAGAATCGCAAGGCCAGAATCCGGATTGACGACACCGCCCAGATTCGGACCGGACTTTGCCTTGAGATAGACGTGCTCCCAGAAGTAACCCAGCTTGCCTTTGTCTTTGCCGGTGATGAAGAACGTCGGCCCAGGAAAGCGCTTCCGCCATTCCTTGCGGCCCATGCGCCGCATTTCGGCCAGGCTGAGGCGTTTGCCCTCGTAAACCGTCTTGCCTTTACTCAGCTTCACCTCGCAGATGCCGTGCGGCCGGCTGGGATCGCCGCCATTGCGCATGTCCTCTATGAGGAAGGCGCGGGCTCGCGGTATCGTCAGCAAGACCTCGCGCGCCCATTTGTGCGTGATATGCGATGGGCACATAACCAGCGTGGTATTGGGCCGCCCATCCGCCAGAACATGGATTGTGCCCAAAGCCATATAGGTCTTGCCCGCGCCGCACTCGGCGACGATGCGCGCTGCCTTTGCTTGGCGCAGATACTTGGCAGTCCCAGTAATGGCAAGCCCCTGAGCGGGGAGCGCCTTGCGCAGAAGGGACGCCACTGCCGGAGCAATGGGGTCTTTGGTGCTCTGCAGTGGAGGATAGGTTTCGAGAATGCGCGAGCCCAGTTCAGCCGCGTGGGCTCTGAGGTAATCGAACGAGGATTCCATGCGGTCGCCTCACAAGGGAGCACTTTGGGGAGAACTCAGTAGATACTTTGGAAAGGAGATGGGAGGTGCTGGTGAAAATGAGGAAACAGGAGACAAATTGCCGACGATTCGATGACACAGCAGAAACTTGAAAACATAGAGCGACAGAACTCTTCAATGAGCGTCAACGTCTGGTCGATCCAATATTCTGATCTCCGCGCCGACCGGAGGCTTGGCCGACTCTACCAAACGAGTTCAGAACTTTCCAGCGTGCCGACCATGAGCCTAGGTAACAACCAACCTCAACGAAAAGAATGTTGAGTGGGCACCCACTTGGCAAGTCTCATCCGCCCAGAGCGTGGATCGCTGAACGTCCTATCACTCATCAGCTAGCAGCGTCATCGATTCGCCGTCTGTCAGGCGGCGAATACGGGGAAACCCTTCGGCTTCAGTGTCCCAAGCAACCCCATGAATCGGCACCAGCCATCGCGGTTGCATGCTGTTGGCGAAGGCCCGCAGATCAACGGGCGAAGCATGGCCACTGGTGTGAAGGTGGGCGGCTCGAGATCCGCCATCATCGAACCATTTATGAACCAATCTGCCGTCATCATTCTCGAGGTAGCCACGCCACATGGACCAGCTCCAGGCGTCGGCGGCGTTCGGTTCGACACCGCTCCTCGCATAGTCCCGCATCAGCGACGGGCGCACCATCACGACCCATTTTTCGTGGGTTGCACTCAGCTTCTTCGCCGAGATGCCGAAGGGAACCATGCGCTCCACGAACGCTTCGTTGCCCTTCCGACGATACATCCGCGCCATCGCGCTGGTGACGACGATCTTAACGCCTGCCCAATCCGGCCGTGGCAGCTTGCCGAACTCACCCAGCATCTCCAGCACTTCGGCCGCGTAGAGATCGACCACGAGGGTTCGGCCGGTTTTGAGGCAAGCCCGGTAGAGCGTGACGGTGCGGTCAATGTTCTGGGCCGACCATGACACAAACACGCGGCCCTTGGTTTGGCGAAACAAAGCCTCGAAATCGCTTTCCAGATCGCTCTCTGTGACGCACGACTTATCGCTGCCCAGGTTGGTGCCCTCCATTAGGAGCACATCGATGTCCGAAGGCGGCGCAGCCATGAAGCGGTCCACCAAGACGGATTTGCGCCCGTGCGTTCGGAAATCACCCGAGTAGAGGATGCGTTTTCCCTCCACCTCGATCAGCAACATATGGGCGTCAAAGGCACTGTGATCGGTCAGGTGCGGCGTAATCCGAAACGGCCCCACCTCGAACGGCGATCCGCTCTTCCACAGTCTGAAGTCCCGATCGATCGGTTTGCCGAAAATTCCCGAGGTCAGTTGAATCAACCGCTTGGTTGCCTCCCCGCAGAATACCGGCCACTCGCGAGGTGTTTCCTCCAACAGGCCGTAATGATCCTGATGTGGATGCGATATGAGTATGCCGTCCATTGGAGTCTTGAGATCCAATGTTGTAGGCAACAAGCCGGTGGCATCGTTGGGCGCGTCCAAGGGCCGACCGACATCCAGGACAATGCGATGGTCGCCGGTGGCGATCTCGATGCAATTACCGCCGATCTGATTAGTCGCCCTATGGACGGTGAGCCGAACTTCGTTCACTGAGCGTCCGCAAGCACTAAAAGAGCTGGGCCTTCCAAAACAAGCATCGGAATTTTGCCTTTCAGCTTGGCCTCATGACCGGATTTCCAACTCGTCCAAGCCGGCCCCTTGGGGGCTGCTTTCAGATCAACGACCACTAGATTCGCCAAACGGGCCACGTCGAGCCTGTGGGCCTGGCTTGCGGCGACAATGCTGTCCCCCAACTTCAGCGCAGGGCCAATCTTGTTCTCGTCAGCTAGTGCTCTTAACTTGACAAGAAATCCAGCCGTCCTTCGGTATGCACTTTCGACTTGCTCAATGTGTGGATCCTCCTTAAGGAAGACACGGTAGTGAGAAAGTTGCTCCAGCACGTGAGGGAATTTGTCCTCCTCGAACTCGGCCCTGCAACGGATACGGCTATCGTCGACCGTCTTGACTTCCCAGAAGACCACTTTCCCGTCTTCAATGGCCACCAAGTCCATCCGAACGGCCACCTTGGGGAGAGTCCACGCGGGGAGCGCCATTTCCAGATCAATGACGTGATCGTTCTTCTCGACGAGTTCATCGACGATCGACTTCTCGACGCCGGCGTGTTTTTCCGCGACATTAGCAATCCAATGGCGGAGGGTGGAAAGGCCTTCATAGATCGCGACCTTCGTGTCTCTGAAAAAGACGCCGTTTTGGGTCAGACGCAAATACGGCGACTTAGACATCCCAGGCTGCGGCTCAACCCTTACGTATTTGTAATGCACATAGGCAACGAGCTCGCCCGACAGGTATTCGACGCGAGCGACGGATTGGCCGAGCCGATAGAAGTTGAGATAACCATTGCGGATTGCGATCCTGAGCCCATCTTCACCGCTGCAATGGCCGCTCGGACGCCAAAGAGAGAGAAGGTCCTTAAACCAATGGGGCTCGTCGCTTCTCGCTGCGTTTTCGAAGGCGCTCCAGCCGGTCAAGCAACGTTCGAACTTCGCGTAATGGCCCGTCGTGGCCCCTCCAAATAGCGCTCCAACTGCGCGATCACGATCAGTGTCCAAAGACGCCCCCTCCCGCCGTTCATATATCTATTCATTATAGAGTCCGAGAAATCTACACCCTCGCTGGATAAATCCATAGAACCGAATCTACAAACTCTTCGAAGCGGGTTACAGTGTTGCCGGCAGAGCGAAGCGAGGCCAAACTATCGGTCCATTCCTCTCCGGAAAGCTCAGAACGCGGGAACGCAGGCCATCCCCGATCCACTCAAGCATTTCCTCGGTCGTCGCGGAGATCAGAACAGGCTGGCAACCGATTCCGTCGATCTCCTCGATCCTCTCTCTTCCCTCGACGATTCCAAGGATGTGGTCGGCCCAGATCGGATCGGCAGGTAGCCCCAGAAAGCTCACCAGCGTGGCCCATGCCTCATCGCGCCGGTATCGCAACAGGATCGTCCTTCCCGCGCTCCCATTGGTGTGGAGATACTGGGACACGGCCAGCAGATGACGCACGGGATGTTTGCGGCCTGGCAGGGTCACGGCCCCTTTGTAGCAGGACGCATTCTCGCCGAGCGACACCTCCTTTGTCTCGCCGTTCGGAAAGGTCAGGCTGAAGGCGGCCTTCTCGTGAACTGCCGCCGTAATTGCGCCGACATCCGAGTCATTTCCGAAGACGCTCAGAAGATGTGCCTGCCGATCTTCCCCGATATGGCGATCGACCCGCAGGCGAATTCGGGTAGATGCCTTTTCCGTGAAGCGCACGTACTCAAGCAGCCCGAACCGCAGGTGTGCATTCTCCATCGGCTTCGTCCTCCTTCTTCGCCGGCGTCTCAGTGAGCTTCAGCGTTCTCCCATCGGCGTAGACCAGGTACAACTCATTGGCCCACCGCTCTCGGTGGTGGATGATCTCGGTCTCTCCGTCCTGTTCAACAAAAGTCGTCACATGCTTGACGGAGCGCCAGCGGGCTATGTGCCGGTCGTCTCCCTGGCCGAAGACGCCGTTCAAGAGGCCAGCGGTACACAGAAGCCCAACGTGGCCGCCATGCAGCGGAGTGATGGGCCGGCCAGTGGCAACGTCCTCATGCGGCATCAGCAGCGGCGCCGCCTGTTTCCATGCGCCTGATTGCGGTAGCAGGTCTTCTAACAAGTCGTAGGGAAGGCCGCGATAGCACAGCTCCGACTCGCCAGACGGAGGGACGGAATACCGAGGGCACGCGCCTGACTGCAACTCAGGAAGTCCCAGGAAGCTGCCATAAAGACCAACGCTCAAAAGCTGCCGCTTATTGTTTTCAACGGCTGCTCCCCTGACGTCGCGCCGCAGACCAAGCACCGCGATTTGCCGGTACTTGACCGATTCCTCATCTGTCATGCGAAGAACGGCGAGCTGGGTGAAGTGGGAAGCAAGGATGCCAGCGCAGTCATGCAATCGCTCGAACGGGATCACCAGGATGAGAACGCCTTCCATTGCCAGCCAGCGGTAGGTATGTTCCAGAAACACAGCCTCCATGCGCCGATTGGCAATCGAACCGATCTCGGAATCATAGGGCGGGTTCAAATACAGGAACGAGAACGATTCAGGCCGTGCAATGGCGTCAAAGGCATTGCCCTGGATGGTCTCGATGCCGTTGGTGCCTGCGATCCGCGCACGTTCGGCGTCGAGTTCGACACCATAGCGCCGAGCCGGCGCGTCGCTCGTAACGAGATGCAGCGCAGTTCCTTGTCCTACGCAGGGGTCGACCACCGAAGCCGGTCTATCAAAGGAGAGCAGTGAGCGAAGTTTCACTCCCTCGGCCTCCGGTAATGGGTAGTAACCCATTTTCAGGCGCGCGACATTCCGCATGAATACACCTCACCTCGTGGAATTTCTCATAAAATGTGTCACTTGAACCATAAAATGGCACCAAGTGCCAAGTTATGCTTCAAGTCTTGCGGCTGGACCCATGGCCCTGTCGTTATGGCAAGGCAATGTGTCCGATTTCTCAAGGCAAGGAAGGACCCGGTGTTTACGGACGGTACCCCGTGGACGGAAAACGGGGCGGCCAGAAGAGCCACATTTCTCCATTCCTATTTAATTGACCGCGTTCAAGAAATGCCTTGACTCCGTCCCCCCATTCGGTTCACTATTTGACCATGGTCAAGAATGAGCCGACTACGGACAAAGGAGAGCAGACTCGACAACACATTTTTCAATGCGCGCTCGATCTGTTCCGCGAGCAGGGATTTGACGCGACGACGATGCAGGACGTTGCGGATCGGGCTGATGTCGCCAAGAGCGCTACCTACTACTACTTTCCGAGCAAGGAAGCGATCATCCAGGCATATTACGAAGCAGTGCAGGCAGATCAGGAGCGAATATGCGCTGAGGTCTTTGCCCACACTGAAAAACTGAAGGACCGGCTGCGATCGGCAATGCACACAAAGTTCGACCTGGCCAAGGAGGATCGGAAACTGCTGGGTGTGGTCTTCCGGTACACCGGCGAACCAGATCATCCACTGTCGTGCCTGGGCAAAGCGACGACGGAGATTCGCCGCCGCAGTATGAATGTGTTTCGCGAGGCCATTGCCAAAGAGACGCTGCCGAAGGATCTCGACTTATTGCTACCAGTTGCTCTCTGGGCGCTACAAATGGGGCTGCTTGTGATGTTTTTGTATGACAATTCGGTGGAACAATGCCGGACACGGCGGTTGGCAGATGGGGCACTTGATTTGACGTTGAGGTTGTTGGGACTTGCCAAGCTCTCCGTCCTGAAACCGGTCCGAACAAAGATTCTTGCGCTCCTGCGAGAAGCAGAGCTTCTACCCGTGGCCTGATCGGGGCGAGCACGACAAAGGGGTGCCAATGTTCGCTGAAACTGTGGAAAAAGCAAAACGGATTGGATCCACGCAACTGAGATTGATTGTGGCCTTTGCTGTCTTGGTAGCCTGGGCAATTACTTACCGCGAGGGGAGTTTCCAGACCCTATGGTCTTTCGCAGCCCTTCTTGATGCAATTCCTGGACTGATGGCTATTCTTCTCTTGTTTACACCAAAAGCAAGGACCTTAGCCGGCTCAATCTTGAAAGGCATCGTTGTGGCGTTGCTGATTGTAGCCCCACTTTTAAGCGTAGTTTTTATATGGATCATAATTGCCTCGCCACTCTTCTATGCCGTGGGGGTAATTGTCCTTGGTCTCATCGAGCGTTCGCAGAAGAAACGCGAAGTGGTAGTGTGTGAAACCGGTGAGGTGAATGAGAAGATCAGTTCCGCACAATGGACGTTGGTAGCGCTCATCGTCGCCTTCACGATTGGGGGGGTGCTTTACAGTCTTTTGATGCATCACGGCCTGGGACATAGTGCTGCCATGTTCCTCGGCATTCCAGCTGTGTTGGCAATCCTGCTTGCGCTCACACCGAAAGCAAAAACAGTGACGGGCGGCATACTGAAGGGGATCACCCTGGCGCTGCTGATTGTTGCCCCACTGCTCGGCGAAGGATACTTGTGCATCCTTGTGGCTTCGCCGTTGTTTTATGTTGTCGGAATCATCGTCGGTATCATCGTGGACAAGACGCGCAGAGATCGAAGCGTAACGCTGAGTTGCGTGGCTTTGGTCCTGCTGCCGTTGTCACTTGAGGGAGTAATTCCTGCACTGTCCTTCAACCGCTCTCAAACGGTAGAGGTTAGCAGAGTTGTGGCCGCTTCGGCGGATACGGTAGAGCATCAGCTTGCGCTCAGTCCGGATATTACAACAAGATTGCCGCGAACACTGTGTATTGGATTTCCGCGGCCATTGAAAGCATCCGGCGGGGGATTGGAGATTGGCGCGATACGGACAATTCATTTTGCCGGGGCAGAAGGCGACCCACCCGGCGATCTGACGATGCGCGTCGTAGCGAGCCAGCAAGGCTATGTGCGTTTCGAAACCGTGAGCGACACAAGTAAGCTCACACAGTGGATTGCATGGACCAGTTCTGAAGTTCAGTGGAAACAGATCGACGGGGCGCATTCGCTTATAACATGGCGCGTACATTTCGAAAGGCAACTCGATCCCGCATGGTACTTTGCTCCACTGGAGCGTGCTGCCGTCCATGAGGCAGCCAAGTATCTGATCGCGGCCAATGCCATGCCTCACGCGAACGCGACACCCACGCGGAGCAACTGAATGAGGGCAGCCTGGATGAATGACGCCTGGATGAGTGTCACAGACTGGGAGCGTGCCGCAGCTCTATACGTTCCGCTCACGGCCGCGTTGATCGCACGCGTGGTGCATGGACGACAACCTCGACAACTTGCGGTATCTCTGCTCGGTGTTCTATGGGTAATGCCGGCTCTGTTGGCGGTGCAAGCCATGAATAGCTGGGCAGGCTGGTGGAGCTTCGCTGGCGACGGTGCCGAATTTCACGGCATGCCCATCGAGTGTTTCGTCGGGTGGGTGTTGTTATGGGGGCTGCTACCGCAACTTGCGTTTCCACGTCTGGCGATTGGTTGGCTGGCTGCCATTATGGTGGCAGCCGATCTTGTGATGATGCCTGTGTGCAAACCCTTGGTGAGATTAGGGCCTCACTGGATGCTGGGCGAGGCCTTTGCGGTTGCCGTGGTACTTTCTCCTGCGCTGTGCGTAGCACGATGGACAAGTAACAGCACACATCTGAAAGCGCGAGCCGCACTTCAGGTTGCAACATCGGGACTGCTCTTCCTCTATTTGGTACCGGAGATCGTTTTTGCCTTGAGGCCGGGAGCGGGTTGGGGACCTCTCCTGCGCGCAGACAATTTGAGCAGACAGATAGATATCCAGTTATTGTTGCTGATTGCTGTGCCTGGTGTCTCTGCCGCAATGGAGTTTGCCGAGCGCGGTCATGGGACGCCCATTCCGTATGACCCGCCAAAGCGTTTGGTCACCAGTGGCATGTACCGCTACTGCGCCAATCCGATGCAGATGTCCTGCGCTGCGGTCATGCTTTTGTGGGCCGGCATTCTGCAGAACGGCTGGCTGATCCTCGCAGCCGCTATGTCTGCGATTTACAGCGCCGGCATCGCACACTGGGACGAGAAAGAAGACTTGGGCCGCCGCTTTGGTAATGACTGGCGAGCCTACCGAGCCGAAGTGCGGAATTGGCGGTTCCGCTGGACTCCGTATCATTCTGGCCCGCCCGCCCTTATCTATATCGCTGCCAGCTGCGGACCGTGCAGCGAATTGTCGTCATGGCTTGAAGCAAGAAGTCCAGTTGGATTGCGTGTTATTGACGCCGAAGAACTTCCGTCAGGTTCGATTCGTAGAATGCGCTATGACCCAGCCGATGGCAGTTGTACGGTTGAAGGCGTAAGGGCGATGGGAAGAGCAATGGAACATCTGACTTTTGGCTGGGCTGTAGCGGGAGCTTTGCTACGAATGCCGGGGATCTGGCAAGGCGTGCAGCTATTGATGGATGCCAGCGGCTTGGGTCCACGTACCTTGGTCACGACGATTCGCGGGTAGCACAAATCAGCGCGCAGAGGATCTAATCGCTTTTCATTGGTATGGATGCATGGATTGAATGACCCACATTGCGTTCGGTTTACGCCAGATTGGCTTTTTACTTCGAGATACAGAGCGCTTTGCGCGCCTCACGAAGTGCCAAAGTGACGACAGTCCAATCGCTACGAGCCCTTTCTGGAATCCGTTCAACGATTTTGGTCATGGACGGGTACAAGCCCTGGCTTTGAAGCTCAATAACTATGGTGCGGATTTCGTGAAACAGTAACTGATGTCGATGCTCCGTCTCAGCTGCGACGCACCGGCGATGCTGCATCGCAATCATGCGTCGCACTGCTGGGAAGTACTTGTTCATGAACCACAATGTAATCGCCAATCGCTTGCAGACATCGCGGACGGTTGGCACTGGAATCTCTCCGAGTGCGGCCTTCGCTTTCGCCTCA
>Ga0182030_10028064_pt1 | contig 10085 bp, 9 predicted proteins | sample 812S3MmetaG_FD_121299 | JGI IMG/M metagenome (GOLD analysis project Ga0182030, IMG submission 121299) | Permafrost microbial communities from Stordalen Mire, Sweden - 812S3M metaG (Illumina Assembly) | ecosystem: Environmental > Terrestrial > Soil > Wetlands > Permafrost | place: Sweden... | reverse complement strand
GAGACAGTCCATGACTTGATCTGTGGCATCCTGAAATCTATCTTCGCCCAGCTTGCACAACTCTGTCCGCGCCGCTTCACAGAGGGAACCAGGATCGCCACTATTTAAGGATAAGTTCTTAGTTGATGTCGGTTGCATGGCTTTCTGCCTCCATGACGCTTCCAAACGCGCAAAGCGACAATGCTGGGAACAAAGGATTCTTTCGATGTGGATCGGACGCTTGGAATCCTGCCCGGTCCTTATCAAGCTCAAGTTTTTTGATTCTAGCAAGGAATGGCTATAAAATCCGCAGTTGAATGTGTTCCTTGGTCAAACGATTGATCCTGAAAGCGGGTTACCATCGGTGTTCATGATTCGCTGATTCCATGGTATCAAGTAGTTGACGGATTTTTTCATGTGAAGAATGATGTGCGTTTCTTGGAGATGAAAACTGTAAGGAAACCGTAAAACTGACCATCGACCCATGAAATCAGATCGGATTCGATTGCGAAGGCCGGAATGGAAGATAGAGCAACAGAAAAACGCAGACGGCAACAACTTCAGCAGCCGCGATGTACCATGGCCATGGTCCCAGCAGACTAAGCAGTGAGGTATTCTGCGGCTTGGCGCGAAGATACATATAGTCGGTCTTGAAAATGAAGTCGAACGTGCCGACAAGTAAAGCAAAGATGTTCAACGCCAGCATCGCTCTGCCAACTGATCCGGGTCGTGGACACGCCAGTTTGGACCAGACCAGAAAAAGTGCGCCGCAGACAATGAGTCCATGCGCCACAAAAAATTGAATGGTTCCAAACGACGGAAATGGCTCCCACAAATTCGGCGTAAGCAGCGCCATCGTGGCTCCAGCCAATGCGCCGTAGTATGCCAGATCGAAGACCGTCCGATTGAGCGTGAACAACGCGATGATCACCAGACCGAGCGAAGCATCGCAGAGTTCGAGAGGAAGATGATCGGGAAAGGAAAGCTGGCCGTGCGTAATCTGGTATCCGTAAAAGACGGCCGAGTCCGCGAGCAGCACGAAAGCAAAGCCAATACGCAGTGATCTCGCGGTGGGAGACAGACGCCGCTGCACAAGTGCAAGTGTGGCTGCAAGCAATGGCACGACGGCAAGAATGAAAATATGCGCCGGTCCCATAAGGTTGAAATACGGTGGCATCAGCGTCTCCAGGCCTTGATAGCCATTTTAATTGTGGGGCCAAAATTCTTACCCCTTACGGCGTGCTAAATTCAGGTACAACATTCCTACAATTTGCAATTTGATTGCAGAATCCATCCGGCCACAGCAATTGAAACTACAGCAACGACAATCCCACCAAGTACATCGATTCCGTAATGCCACCCGGTGGTGACGGTTGAGATGCAAACCAACCCAATCAGAATCCATAACCAAACACGAATACGACGAAATGAGCCAAGTGCAACACCACAAAGGATAGCGAGTGCAACATGAAATGAGGGAAATGAGATGATCCCGACGTGAATCAAGTCCACCTCGACAGGTCCGGGGGACTTCAAACGCATCAAGTATGAGGCCACTCCAATTTGCTCGCTTGTTGGTCGAAAACTTTGCGTGGTCCATGGCCCGATTGCTGGCCACAGTGCAAAGATTGCCGAAGACAAAATGAGAGTGAGTGTAGTACCTAGAACAAAACGACGGGTTGCATGCGCGTATCCAAAAAACGGCAGCGCCAATATCGTTATTACTGCTAGCGGGCCTACTGACGAATATGCAAGGACAAAAATAAGTTTAAGCACGTGCGATTGATCAACCAAATAAATAAAAAACTCCGTCGAAATGTGCATTCGCCTATCGATCAACATCAAATCTTGATCTACCAACGGGCGGGGACTTCTTCCAGCAATCAGGACCAGAGGCGACAGCGCATTGCTCAGGAGAACAGACCAGATCACCAATTCGGTAGTTTCGACGAGTCGAGGGAGCGGGCGCAGAACGCAATAAAGTAAACATAAAAACAGAAACAACGTTTCTGGCCAAACCTCTATAAATATAGATATTCCAGTCAAATGCACAAATTGTGACAGCACAATATCTGCAAAAAATAGCATCACAAGAATAGAGAGCAAAGTGATGTTAAATGGAGTAGCGGACTGCGCTAGACTCAGTCGCGCGCGAATAGATTTCGCGGCCCGCGATACTAGAGTGCCAGGCTGTATTGTCGGGACGTGCATAATGATATAGGACGATCCTAGCAGACATTGTCTATCCTTTGGAAGGATTGGTGCGAATAACTCCAGCTATAACTCTGCAGAGATTCCGTCTGTTGAATTATTACTTCGGACTTACTGAGAAGCTACGGAAACAGGAGCACCCAATTGTTAAAACCCGGGTAATCCTCCCAAAACTTACCTCCCCGTTCCGCCCACAGTCATCTTGTCCAGTTTGATCGTCGGCATACCTACGCCAACCGGCACGCTCTGGCCATCTTTGCCGCAGGTGCCGATGCCCTCGTCCAACTTCAAATCGTGGCCCACCATCGAAACATATTTGAGCGCCTCAGGCCCGTTGCCAATCAGCGTCGCGTCGCGCACCGGAGCAGTGATCTTTCCGTCTTCAATCAAATAAGCCTCCGAAGCCGAGAAGACAAATTTGCCGTTGGTAATATCCACCTGGCCGCCGCCAAAGTTGACCGCATAGAGACCACGTTTGACTGAGCGCAGAATGTCAGCCGGGTCATCATCGCCAGCCAACATATAAGTGTTGGTCATGCGCGGCATCGGAATATGCTGATAACTCTCGCGGCGACCGGAGCCAGTGTTGGCCGCGCCAGTCAGTCGCGCAGACAGCTTGTCCGTCAGATAACCGCGCAGAATGCCGCCTTCAATCAGCACCGTCTCCTGTGTCGCCGAGCCTTCATCGTCAACGTTCAGCGATCCGCGCCGACCGGCAATGGTTCCGTTATCCACGACAGTGACTTTGGAGCTTGCCACCGATTGGCCAATCAGACCCGCAAATGCCGAGGTCTTCTTGCGATTGAAGTCGGCTTCGAGTCCGTGGCCAACGGCCTCATGCAGCAGAATTCCGGGCCAGCCCGGACCAAGCACCACTTCCATCTCGCCCGCCGGAGCAGGAACCGCGCCGAGTTGCAGAATTGCGCCGCGCGCAGCCTCGTGAGCAAGGCTCTCCGGGCTTTTCGAGCCTACAAATTGATTCAATCCCGCGCGCCCGCCGCCGCCCGCAGAGCCTTTCGTGGTGTTGGCTTCATCTTTCGCAATCACAAAAACATTCAGTCGGCAAAGCGGCTGCGTATCGCTGGCAAAGGCTCCATCGCTGGCTGCAATCAGAATCCGCCGCAGTTCTTCAGAGTAACCGGCGCGCACCTGCACAATGCGCTTGTCGAAGTTGCGCGCGGCCCGGTCGGCGCGGAGAATCAGTTCCAGTCGCGCCGCCAGATCCAGATCGAATCCGCCCAGTGGAACAGGATAAAGATCGGCAACCGGTGCCTCGACAAATCCCTTTACCGTCTGCGTGGCTGGCCCGGATGCGATCAGCGCAGCCGTGCGTGCAGCATGCAACAGGCGCTCAGGGTTCAGGTTGTCGGTATACGCGTAGCCGGTGCGTTCGCCGCTCAGCACGCGGATGCCGCAACCCGCACTTGTGCCCTGGCTTGCGGACTTGACGATCTGCTCATCCACGCCCAGCGAGGTGGCCAGCACCGACTCAAAGTACAGGTCAGCATAGTCGCCGCCCGCGCTGAGAGCCTCGCCCAGACAGCGTTCCAGCAGCCGCTCGGTAATGCCGAACTTGTCAAAGAAATATCGCTTGTTGCTGACGCTGGCAGTGGTCGGGAGCGGGGAAACAGACGGATTCATCATCGTGGCTCCAGTTTACGCTGTATCGCCGAATCTGCCCTAACCAATCCGCAAGCCTCTCATCCTGCAACGTCGATCCAGTTCTCGCCAGCTATCCGCTATCAAATGACGCGACGAAACTCAGGCTGTCGTAAACTGGATTCAGCGTTCAGCCCAGCCAATGCCACTTAATCCACAAATCGTTCTGCAAGAGATCACCGCCATTACTCCAGAGTCGACGCTCCTTCAAGCGCGCTCGCTCTTGCTCGAATATGGTCGTTTCGTCATAGCGCAACCTGGCGTTACAGGCTTCTGTTTCGGCTCTTTAGAACAGGAAGCAGCCCGTCTGCCGCATAGCTATATTGAGCAAGGCGGTGGCTGCCTGCTGGCTCAAGAGCAGGGTCAGCCCCTCGGCTTCATCGCTTGGCGCTCACTACCACCACCCGTTGCGCCTCAAGCCTGGGAACTCAAGCGTCTCTGGGTACGTCCCAGCGGACGCGGCGCTCGCCTGGGGTTTTCCTTGACCCAGGCTGTCCTTGACCGCGCCATTGCCGCAGGCATCAATGCTGTCTATCTCGACACTGTCGCAGACACCATGACCTTTGCCTATCGCCTCTATCTGGAGATGGGCTTTCAGCCGTGTTCTCAATACAACGACAACCCTGTTGAAGGCATCACCTATATGAGGAAGAGCCTTTGAACGCCGCGCCCAACCGCCATTGAAATTCTCGCTTGACGCGTAGACCCTATTGGTCCCCACTCAACAGCGATCCCACAATGCCGCCGAGCATCCCGCCGCCCATCGCCGCCGGAGCCTGCCTGTTTTCGCCACGCGGCAGATACTCGCCAATCTGGTGCGCCAAGCGTGAAATCGGCAGCGTCTGGAGCCAAATCGTTCCCGGCCCGGTCAACGCAGCCAGAAAGATTCCATCCCCGCCAAACAGCGCATTCTTGATCCCGGGCACTGTTGTAATGTTGAAACCAACCGAAGCCTGAAACGCGCCCACATGTCCCGGATGCACTCGCAGCGTCTCGCCCGGAGCAAGGTTCTTCATTATCAATTCGCCCGACAGTTCCAGCCACGCCATGCCCACACCGCTCACCCGTTGCAGCATAAAGCCATTGCCGCCAAAGATCCCTGCCCCCAGCGATTGCTGAAACCCAACCCCAATTGTCACCTGCGGTGTGGCGCACAAAAACCCATGCCGGTGGACCATGTAATCCATCCCCTGCCCCAGTTGCACCGGCACAATATGCCCCGGAACCTTGGTAGCAAACGAGACCTCGCCCGGTGCTCCATACGCGCGATACTCGGTCATAAACAGACTGCCGCCGCCAGCCACCCGTTTCAATACGCCAAACAAGCCCCCGCCCCCGCCCATCTGCGTATGCGTTGTCATCTGGATCGAACTGGTCATCCACGACAATTCGCCGCTCTCTGAAAACACGCTCTCGTTAGGGTCAAGTTGCACATCCAGCACGGGCATAGTCGTGCCCTGAATCCGCGTCTGCATCGGTAAAGCCTCCTCTTAGCCAACAGTGTACCTGCCTATACGCAACTCCCGCCCAACTTGTTGCATTTTTTCATGTGGAATCTATGCGACCCTCTCGGACAATTTCGCCTTGTTACAACATTTCCGCCTACACATCGCACCACAATCGCAATGCAACCATTGCGTTGTTCAATCACATGGCCGACGCATTCGGCCTTTGAGAGGGGTGGGAAATCATGACTTTGAGATCTGCACTAGCACCCTGATGTTGCTGGGCAGCGGAATCTTCATCATCGCCGCGATTTTCAGCAGCAAAATGCAACCCACTCAAAAAGCAACATGCGAGCGCCGCGACACTACTGCTGCTCCCGTCCATGCAGTGATTCGCCCGCATCATCACGCCCATCAATAACGTAAACCCATCCGCTCAGCGGCGACTGGGTCTGCTTTCTTTCCGCTCCCAGATACGAATAATCAAATCGCAGATCGTCAAACTCAACCGTAGTCCACAGACGACCGGGCGGTAACTGCGGCGGATCCATCCCGGGCGCAGTCACCTGCCCAACATCCCGCACCACAGCCCATCTTCCCCAATCCAGAAAAACCTGCCCCAGCGGAGTGCGCTTGGCCACCTCGACAGCCGCATCAGCGGCAGGCTTGTAGATCACATCCCGGTGCGGATCGCTGACGATTTCGCCGGTCCAGATATTTACCTCTGCCGTCTGAAAATAATCCGCCGTCTCAAGGATCGCGTGCCAGCGATACGGATTCAGCGGATAAGGCTCCAGCCCAATGCGTTTCACTGCGGCAGTCGCCACCTGCGTGCTTTCAATCAGCGAACGAGCCTCTGTCTGCTCCACCCACCGCCAGCAACACAGCAGCCCAATCCCAACCAGCGCAAAGATCGCCCATCCGCGCCCGCGAAACTGGGTTCGCCGTGCGCCAATCTCCCCTGCCACCAGCCCCAACAGCCACGGCACCGTCAACGCCACCAACAACAGCGCCCACTCCAACGGTTCGGCAATAAACACCAAACTTCCCGCATACCAGTGCGCGTTGATCGGAAAAAATGGCCGAACCCCGTAGTTATTCGTCCAATCCAACGCAATGTGACTCAGCGCCGCAATCATCGCTGTGAGATAGAGCCAGCCCCAGCGCACCGGCAGAGTCTTAGCGTTTTGGTGGAATGCTTCAGCTTTGCGAGCGAGCTGCCGCTCCCACCAACGATCCAGCAGCCAAACCACCCCAACCGCCGCACCAGCCACCAGTGGAACGGCCAAGAATGTGTGCGTTATTCCGCGATGATGTTTGAGTGATTCAACCGGCCCACGCAGCCCCCACAAAATATCAATATCCGCCGCCTCAGCCGCCAACACAGCAACCAGCGTCGCGTACTTGGTTTTGCGGTTCAGCCCCGCCCTGCCAATGCAGGCTCCGGTCAAAAAATGAGTGACTGGTTCCATGCATCCAAGAGTATCGCGTTCATGCCGACTATGAATTCCTAGACCCCATTGCATCCAGCTTCCCGGCTCTCCTATCATCGACCTGATGCAAGACAACAGTTCCAATCCCGATCAAGCCCAGCGCGCCGCCGAACTCCGCGCTGAACTGCGGCGTCACGAGCACCTTTACTATGTTCTCGACGCACCGGAGATTGCCGATGCCGCCTACGACGCGCTGATGAACGAACTTAAGCACATCGAGGCCACACATCCTGCGTTGCTTACCCCCGACTCGCCCACACAGCGCGTAGGCGGCAAGCCAGCCGACGGCTTCCAAAAGGTTCGCCACTCGCGCCCCATGCTCAGCCTCGACAATGCCTACGCTGCCGAGGAGTTGGCCGACTGGGACCGGCGCGTGCGAGAACTAGCCGGGTCGTTGCCCGTCGAGTACATGGCCGAACTTAAGATGGACGGACTCAGCATTGCGTTGCGCTACGAACCAGGCAGCGATGGAAGCGCGGTGCTCTCTGCGGGGCTTACCCGCGGCGATGGCCAGATCGGCGAAGATGTAACTTCGAATATCCGCACCATTCGCAGCATTCCGCTTACTATTTCCGCTGAGACACTCAAAGAACTTCGCCTACCGCAGGGATTCGAAGTGCGCGGTGAAGCGGTGATGCCCGAGGCTGCGTTTCTGCGCCTCAACGAAGAACGCGAGCAGCAAGGACTAGCCCCAGCCGTCAATCCCCGCAACGCCGCTGCCGGTACGCTGCGCACACTTGAGCCGAGCATCGTTGCCAATCGCCGCCTGGAGTTCTACGCATACTTTCTGTTGATCAACGGAGAGTACTTGCCGTACGGACAACGTAACACGCTAGATACGCTTGCAGCCCTTGGCTTCCGCGTCAATCCTCATCGCAAACTGCTCGCATCCGTCGATGAGATGATCCAGTTTATTGATCAGACCGAAGCCAAACGAACCAGCTTGCCATATGAAATCGACGGCGTCGTTCTCAAAGTGGATGCATATGCCACGCAACAGCGTCTCGGTTACACAGGCCGCGCCCCGCGCTGGGCCATCGCCTATAAGTTCACAGCTAAGTCAGGCATAACTCAGATCAATGGCATTACTGTACAGGTTGGCCGCACCGGCAAGCTCACGCCTGTCGCCGAGTTATCCCCGGTCTTCATCGGAGGCACCACTGTAAGCCGCGCAACCTTGCACAATGCAGACTTCATCGAGCGACTGGGACTTATGCTGGGCGACTGGGTCAAAGTCGAACGCGGCGGCGATGTCATCCCCAAAGTTGTTGAAGTAGTCGAAGACGCCGACCATGCGCGTGGAACACTGCCCTTTGTTTTTCCCACTAAATGTCCTGAGTGCCAGCAAGCCGTTGTTCGCGCCGAGGGCGAAGTGGACTTCCGCTGCGTCAACGCTAACTGCCCAGCCAAATTGCGTGAGAGCCTGCTCCACTTTGGCAAGCGCGCTGTGATGAATATCGAAGGCCTGGGCGAAGCGGTTGTTCAGCAGTTACTCGATCACAAGTTAGTGGGCAGCGTCGCCGACTTATACCAACTTACCGGCGAACAGTTAGTTACTCTCGAACGTTTCGGCGATAAGTCAGCGCGATCACTGCTTGAAGAAATCACTCGCTCCATACAGGCTGGCCTCGCTCGCGTACTGATGGGGTTAGGCATTCGCTTTGTCGGCGAACGCACCGCCGAGTTGCTGGCCGAGGAGTTCGGATCGGTGGATGCATTGATGAGTGCGACAGCCGAGGAATTGGAGCGCGTTGAAGAGGTCGGCCCGCGCATCTCTCAAGCCATACTTGAATTCTTTGCGCAACCCGCGAATCTGGCTCTGGTGCAAAGTCTCAAGGATGCTGGCGTGGATATGACTGCCGAGAAAAAGCAACGATCCACGCAGTTGGCTGGGCTGACTTTCGTGCTAACCGGCACCCTGCCCACTCTCACGCGCGATGAAGCCAAGGCGCGGATCGAATCCGCCGGTGGCAAGACTTCAGGCTCAGTAAGCAAGAAGACCAGTTACGTTGTTGCCGGTGAAGAAGCCGGTTCCAAGCTCGAAAAAGCACTTCAACTTAAGATTCCCGTGCTAGACGAAGCGGCGCTGCTGGCTTTGCTTGAAACCAAACCGGATCAAGCCTGAGGAGTTTCCGGCAAAACCGCAGCAAGGCTCTCCGACACCCGTACATTTGTCGGAGATGGAAGCATCCCGCTTAACGGCACCAGTGGCAGCAAAGCCAAAACAAACAACAAAAAGTCCATCAACATGGCAGCCTCGCAATCTTCATTTTCCGGTTATACAAAAGCTACAAATTGGATCGGCGCCGAATTACAGTCTCGGTTCGCCGCTCGCCTGCGCGCATCTCGCGTTCCCGTTCACGTTCCCATGCCTCAGCACGCCAGTTTCGCGATGCAAAACGCGGCGTATCCTCTGAGACGGCTGGAGAGAGAGAAGTGGATACAACTCCGGGTGGAGGAACCTCAACCAACCCACGCCCCGGCATCGTTACCACTTCAACCGGGGCACGCTGCGGTGGTCGTTTAGCCACAGCAGGCGTTGGCGTTGGAATCAGTCGCGCTGAAGATTCAACTTCTTCGTAGGCTGCGTTTGAAGTCAAACTGGCATCGGTGTGAGCAACCATCTCCCGAACATCCTCCGCCTCTTCCACGGCGTTCGGTTGCGGTCGCACGGCCAGAGCCTTGGCCATAAAGTCGTCCACCAGTTTGTGCAGGCAGGTTTGCCCACACAGGTGTCTCGACCCTGGACGAAGACGGTTGCGCGAGTTCCAACCGCTCACTCGCAGTTCCCCGCCCTGGTCATAAGCCACAAACCAATGGTTGGTCTGTTTCTTCTCGGTCCCGCATATGTCGCACGATATCGCCTGCCGGATCACCGCATTTCCCCCTAGGTCCGCACAGTCTTCCAGCGGTTCATTGATCCCAACCGTTTCCTTCAGGCCCATGCGCATTAGGCATTCCACACACGCCGCCATCTGCGCCAATCAACCTATGTGAAAACTTTTGAAATCCCCCACCTCCATTTCATCGTGCGAGAAACAGAATAGGCGAGAAAACTGAGGAAAGAATCGGAGGTTGAAGCAATTCAGAACAACAATTCGAATAGCTGTCCTGAAACGGAACGCACTTCGGCTGCGATTGAAACAATTATGCGGAAAAGAGTTGGAACTACGCTGACTGATTCAAAACCGCCAGAAACGGAATGAATCTTGAGCCACTTGCATCCTTCCGCTTGGACACAGCCTTCTTCTCCACTGAATTAATCTGCAAGGATTTTGGCTAAAAATAAATATGGTAG
>Ga0182030_10028063_pt1 | contig 10085 bp, 8 predicted proteins | sample 812S3MmetaG_FD_121299 | JGI IMG/M metagenome (GOLD analysis project Ga0182030, IMG submission 121299) | Permafrost microbial communities from Stordalen Mire, Sweden - 812S3M metaG (Illumina Assembly) | ecosystem: Environmental > Terrestrial > Soil > Wetlands > Permafrost | place: Sweden... | reverse complement strand
CTGAATGGGTAAGACGCCGGTAGTCGATGCACGCACAGCCGGGGCCTCCATGGTGAGCAGGCTGGCTTCAGGTGTTGAACTTAAACCTGCGTAGCCCAGAAGTACTGCATTGCGCGCATACCACGGTGCGACTCCAGCCGCGAAAACAAGGACAAGAACCGCGATGCGGGTGAAACGTTTGGGTGACAGAGAGAGGGTGAGGATCTCGGCCGGTATCAGGAAGAGTCCCACTGGCCGAACCCACGTGGCTGCAGCCGTGAGGAGTGCGACTGCGACCACTGGTCCGAGCCTGCCATTCATCCGGCAGACGAAGACCCACAGGATAAACCCCACGAAAAGGGCAAACAGGGTGTCGCTCAACAACGTTGCGCTCGAAAATATCGCTAAGGCGCTGAGAGCTTGCAGGAGGGCAGCCAAAAGAGCCGCTCGGATGCCCCATAGGCGGGTCGAGATCAGGAAAGTCAGGTATACCAGCACAACGTCCAGCAGAACCTGGACGAATTGGGCGACGCGATAACTCCTCGCATCGCGGACTCCGCATAACACCAGAAAAAACGGGTATCCCGGGGTCCGGAACACTTCCGGATGCCCGTCGGTAAAAAACCTGCCATCATTTGCCAGGCTTACGGCTGGTGTCAGATAAGTAACGCTATCCTGCTCGGCTGTGGTGACAAGCAGGTCCCGTTTCCTTTCAACGAAAAGTGCAAAACGGAGGGCGAACGCCAGCGCCAAAATAAGGATTATCGATAATCGTGTCTTCAATCCGGCACCGTTTTTTTCGTCTGGAATCAGAAAATGACAATTATGACGTCCAGTTTGTGCCCATGTTACCACTCCCGCTGCGCGACCTCGCATAATCCCCTGACTGAATTTGAGGCTGCCTGCAGTGGAGCGCGTGTGCATAACCAAGAGGGCTTTGCCGAATGAGGGTACTGCACGTAGTCGACAGTCTGGACGTTGGTGGCGCGGAAACACTATTAACAGGTTTGTGCACTCTTTGGTTAGGTTCCGCCATCCAAACTGAGGTATATGTGCTTCGGGGCGGAGGGTTGCTCGAAACCACATTGATGCGAGCCGGAGTGCCAATCCACATCGCGAGCGGCCGCTCAGTCTATTCGCCGGGGCACATCTGGCGACTGGCGCGCTTCCTCCGACGGCACCAATTCGATATCATCCATGTCCATCTTTACCCTGCGCAATTGTGGGTTTGTCTTGCGGCTCGTTTGTCGCGCTCGCGAACGCCGATCATAACGACGGAACACAGCACGTCGAATCGCAGAAGGACGGGCTTATTCCGGTGGCTCGACCGCTGGATGTATCGTGAATTCGCGGCGATTGCGGCAATCAGTGAGGCAACCCGCAGCGCGCTTACGGCACACATTGGCGAAAACGCGCCCACGATTCGTGTGGTGCCAAACGGAGTCGATGGCGGGCGTTTTGAGTTTTCGGGAAAGCGTCGAAGTGAGCCTGCGACCGACGGGCTTGTCATCTTGTGTATTGGGAGTCTCACACGGGTCAAAGATCAAGCGACCATTATCCGGGCGATAGCGAAGATCGACGGTGCACGCCTCCTTCTCGCGGGCGATGGGCCGTTGCGCCTGGAACTGGAGGCTCTGGCGTTACGGCTCGGGGTTGGATCCCGCGTTGATTTCCTGGGCGTCCGCGAGGATATTCCGCAACTCGTGGCGAACGCGGACCTATACGTGCAGTCATCAATATGGGAAGGGTTCTGTCTTGCTGTCGTGGAGGCGATGTGCGGGCGCGTTCCGTGTATAGTTTCGTGCAATTCCGGCTTGCAGGAGGTGGTAGGAGACGCGGGGATTTATTTCCAGCCTGGGAATGACGACCAACTTGCTTCGGCCATCAGAGCACTTTCGAGAAACGCGGAAGAGCGAGCTGCAATAATTAACCGCGGCGTCGTTCAGGCTGCCAGATTTACGTTACGGGCCTGCGGTGAGGCATATGAACGGCTGTATGGGGATACAATTCGACTTCTCTCAAATACCGACGGCCGCCGAATTTGAGATCTGCAGAACCCCATGCTAACGTCGATTCAGATTTTCCTTTCAGAGCAGTCTGCGAAACTATGAAAGTGATACTGTCGGGATCAGGTGTTCCGGTTCCGGCAATTTGACACAACGACTCGATATGCAGCGCCAAAGCACTCTTTACAGACTTCGTCACCTTCTCCTCTGGATCGGGCAGTTTGTCGTTTGCGCGGTTTCTGTGTTTTGGGCGTTTCAGTTGCGTTTCGACTATTACGTTCCGCCTGCCTACAAGCGGGAACTCTATTTCGCGATGCTTGTGTGGCCAGTCGTGAAGCTGGCGGTATTTTTTGCTTTCGGGCTCTCCAGCGGGTGGTGGCGGTACGTCTCACTGCCGGATCTGATGCGACTCACGGTGGCGAATCTGGCGGCTACGACTGCTGTGACCATGATCACGCTTTTCACCCGCCCGGCAGGTTTTCCGCGAACAATTTATCTGATCGATTTTCTGATTTGTCTGGGCCTGACCAGCGCGGTGCGCATCAGCCGGCGCGTGATGCTGGAACTGGCAGCTTCGCTTTCGCGAGACCGATCGACCGGAAGAACGCTGATCTATGGCGCGGGAGACGCGGGTGTCGCGTTGCTGCGTGAACTGCGGTCGAATCCCGCGGGTCCTTATCATCCGGTCGGCCTGCTGGATGACAATCCTTCCAAGCTGGGCGCCACCATTCAGGGGGTGACGGTGCTCGGAACCGGGCAGCAACTGGGCGAACTGGCGAAAAAGCATAACATCGAAACGGTGCTGGTTTCCATCCCTTCGGCATCGGGTCAGCAGATGACTTCGATTCTGCAGCAGTGTCACGTGGCCGGGGTCGCGTTCAAGACGATACCCAGCCTTTCGCGGATGCTCGAAGGCAACGAGAATCTGGCGTCGCAGATCCGCTCGGTGGCGGTGGAAGATTTGCTCGGCAGGTCTCCGGTGAGTCTGGATACGCGGCGCATTGAAGAGAAAATCGCGGGCCAGACGGTGATGGTCACCGGGGCGGCGGGTTCGATCGGATCGGAGTTATGCAGACAAATTGCCCGTTTTCATCCGGCGGTTATCGTGGCTTTCGAAAGCTCGGAGACAGGGCTCTTTCATCTGCAGAACGAATTCCGGAAGACATTTCCGGATGTCAAGCTGCATGCGGCAATCGGGAGCGTACAGAATATCAGGCGAATCGATGAAGTGCTGAGGGAGCATTCGCCGGCGATGATTTTTCACGCCGCGGCTTACAAGCACGTGCCGATGATGGAAGCCCACATGTTCGAGGCGGTGGAAAATAACATATTCGGCACCTGGAACGTGGCGACGGCCGCAGGGCGGTTCGGCGTGGGCGATTTTGTTCTGATCTCAACCGACAAAGCGGTTCGGCCCACAAACATCATGGGGGCGACCAAGCGGTTTTCAGAACTGCTGATTCTTGCGCTAGGAGACAGTGCTACGAAGTTTGTCGCGGTGCGGTTCGGCAATGTCCTCGGAAGCAATGGCAGCGTAGTGCCGACTTTCAAGCAGCAGATTCTGGCAGGTGGTCCGGTAACAGTCACGCATCCGGAAATGCAACGCTACTTCATGACGATTCCGGAGGCCAGCCAACTGGTGTTGCAGGCGTTCACGATGGGTCGCGGCGGAGAGGTATTCGTGCTCGATATGGGGGATCCGGTGAAGATCGTGGATCTGGCGCGCAACCTCATCCTGCTTTCCGGGCTGCGTCCGGATACCGACATTCAAATTGAATTCACCGGAATGCGTCCCGGCGAGAAACTCTACGAGGAACTGAGCCATCTGGAAGAAGGCACAGTGGCGACGCCTCACCATAAAGTCCGCGCATTTACCGCTCAGGCGAACCAGCTGCCCGATATGCGCAGGCTTCTGGAAGATCTCAGGCGAGCGCATGACGTGCGCGACCCTTACCGGGTGGTACTGACGCTGAAGGAGGCGATACCGGACTATACTCCCAGCGAATACGTTCTGCCCAAGGCGAAAGTGGCATACGACTCGGGTCCCGGCGGGTCATGACACCTGCCGTATCTCAAAGTGTTTCCGGGACGATACCCGCGGGGTCGAAGCCGCGCGTTCTGTTTCTGGTGACGGAAGACTGGATTTTCTGTCTGCACCGATTGTCTCTGGCCAAGGCTGTACGCGACAGCGGCTATGACGTGGTGGTTGCTACCCATGTGACGGGGCAGATGCATGCAGAGAAAATCGTAGCCGAAGGTCTCCGGCTGATTCCGATCGGGATGTCTCGCGGCGGCATGAATCCATTTGCCGACATCGCTGCCACCAGCGAGTTGGTTGGCGTCTACAGGCGCGAACGGCCGGTTATCGTCCATCATGTGGCGCTGAAGCCTGTGCTTTACGGGTCGTGGGCGGCGCGGATTACGGGTACACGAGTTGTGGTGAATGCTTTCTCGGGCCTCGGATACCTTTTTACGGCGACGGGATGGAAGACCAGGCTGGTGCGCGAATTTTTCTGCTTCCTGCTTCGGCACGCTTTTGCCGTTACGGGTGCTACCGCGGTATTCGAGAACGGCGACGATTACGAGACGCTCAGATCGAAAGGTGTGGTGACGGCGGCGCGATCTATTGTGATCCGGGGCGCCGGAGTGAACGAGGATAAGTTTTTTGCGACTCCCGAGCCGCCTGGAGATCCGGTTGTACTGCTGGCCGGCCGGATGTTGTGGGATAAGGGAATTGGCGAGTTTACGGAAGCGGCGAAGATCGTCAGGAGCCGTAACATTGCCGCGCGATTCGTTCTGGTGGGCCGACGGGACCCCAGTAACCCGAGCAGTATTCCCGAAGAGCAGTTGCGGGAGTGGCAGGCCGAGGGGCTTGTCGAATGGTGGGGTGAGCGTAACGATATGCCTGAAGTCATGAGGCAAGCCCATATCTTCGCTCTGCCTTCGTACCGGGAAGGCTTGCCGACAGCCGTGGTGGAGGCCGAGGCTTGTGGGCGCCCGGTTGTTGCGACGGATGTGCCGGGGTGCCGCGAAGTTGTAAGAGATGGAGAAACCGGATTCCTGGTGCCGGTGAGGAATCCTCAGGCGCTGGCGGAAGCACTGATAAAGCTGATTGAAGATCCGGGGCTGCGTCGGCGTATGGGCGAATGCGGCCGGAAGATGGTGCTGGAATCATTTACCGAGCGCCACGTCTTTTCCCAGGTGCTCGAACTCTATCGGACGATGTTGGCGCGCAAGGCGGCGGGCGCCGGTCGCAATTGACTGTCCAATGCGGATACTTGTAACCGGCGCCAACGGATTTGTCGGATCCGCTTTATGCCGACGGCTGACTGAAGCGGGGCATTCGGTGATTGGCGCTCTGCGCTCTCCGGGTCGGACCTCTCTCAACACCGGGATTGACACGCGGATTATCGGCGATGTGGCTGGTGACCCGCCATGGCGCGAAGTGCTCCCGGGTGTGGACGTTGTTATCCACCTGGCCGCGCTGGTGCACCAGATGGGTAAAGTCACGCCCTCGCCCGATGAGTACAGGAGAGTAAATGCCACGGGCACCCGGCAGCTTGCGGAGGCCTGTGCCCGGCATGGCGTGCGCCGCATGGTTTTTCTGAGTTCGGTCAAAGTCAACGGCGAAGGCACTCCGCTGGAGCCGTTTACCGAAGAAAATGCGCCCGCTCCGCTGGACGCTTATGGCATTTCGAAGCTGGAGGCCGAAGAGGGACTGGGGGCGGTGGGGAAGATGACTGGCCTCGAGACCGTAATAGTTCGTCCTCCGCTGGTTTACGGTCCCGGAGTGCGTGCGAATTTCCGGCGTTTGCTGGCTGTTGTGGCCAGGGTCAGACCCTTGATCGTACCGGAGCTAAGAAGTAAACGCAGCATGGTTTCGCTGGCTAACCTCGCCGACATGCTCGCTGTTTGCGCGGAGAATCCACGTGCGGCAAATCAGGTTTTTCTCGTGAGCGACAACGAAGACGTGACTGTTTCGGATCTGATGCAGCGACTGGCGCACGCCATGAATCGCAGGATTCTGATAATCCCAGCATCCGAGGGGCTGCTGCGGTTTGCCGCGAAGGTCTTCGGAAAAGAGCAGGAAGTGCGGCGGCTCGTGGACCCGCTGAGGGTTTCTCCCAACAAGGCGATGACTCGGCTGAACTGGTCACCCCCGCTGGATATGAACGCGGGCCTGGCGCAGACCGTGGAATGGTATCGCGGCCTGTCTGGAAGCCGGGATCAGGCATGATTGTCCTGGCGCCCGTTCTGCTGGCACTATCTTACGCGGTTACGGGATGGATTCGCCGCTATTGTCTGGCCAGGGGGATTGTCGATATCCCCAACCAGCGCAGTTCGCATTCGCGGATTGTTGCGCGAGGCGGCGGAGTCGGGTTCAGCGGCCTCTTTCTGTTGGTGATTCTGGGTCTGGGGATTGCGGGCGTTGTGCCGGGACGAGCGGCCACCGGGCTGGTGGGCGGTGGGTTCGTTATAGCCGTCACGGGATGGGTAGACGACCGAAGCGGCCTGACGCAGGTGACCCGCATCATCCTGCATCTGGCTGCGGCCGCCTGGGCAGTGGCCTGGATCGGACCTGTTCCGGCGATTTTCAGTGGATCCACCATGTGGCTGTGGCTTACGCAGGTAGCGGGCGTTATCGCCTTCGCATGGATGATCAACCTGTACAACTTCATGGATGGGACCGATGGCATTGCCGGCGTGGAGGCCGTGACGGTCGCGCTGGCGAGCGGCTTTCTGTGCATGATGGCCGGTGTGGCAGTCACCGGTCAGGTCTATTGGATACTGGCGAGTGCGGTTGCCGGTTTCCTTCTGTGGAACTGGCCCCCCGCGAAGATATTCATGGGCGATGCCGGCAGCGGCTTTCTGGGTTTTGCTTTTGCTGCGATGGTTCTGTGGGCTTCGGTGGAGAATATCCACTTGTTCTGGCCCTGCGTCATTCTGCTGTCCTTATTTGTGGTGGACGCGACCACCACGCTGCTGCGGCGCATGCTGAAAGGTGAACGATGGTATGAACCGCACAAATCACATGCGTACCAGAAGATTGCGCGAAGAAAAGGTCACGTTCCGGTAGCCCTCGGGGTTGCGGCTATCAACATCGCGGTGTTGGCGCCGCTGGCGTGGCTGGCGTGGCTCTATCCGCGGTCAGGGCTGCCGCTGGCGTTGTTGGTTGGCTGCGCTTTTGCGGGTATCGCACTAGCCGTAGGAGACAGGACTGCCTGAGACCCATCACGCGCTCTTTGCCCTTGAGCACCGCTCACGCGGCGGTTGCTATTTTTGAGCACCGCTCACGCGGCGCTCTTAATGCCCCTGAGCACCGAACGATCCAGCGCCACGGCCACGCTGCGCTGCAGCAACTCGATACTCACTACCATCATCCACGCGTCCTTTTGCGATACGATTACGCCCTCGGCGCCGCGCAGCGGGCCGTGTTCCACCCTGACCTTCTGACCCGCACGCAGAAACGGCCACTGTTGCACCGGGAAGCCGGAAGCGACGAGGGAGCGGACACTCTCGATTTCGCCGTCGGACAGCGCCAGCGGCTCGCTGCCAAAGCCCACAATCGATTTCACGCCACCCAGCCGCAGTACGGGTATTCGCAGCGCCTTCGGGTCAAAGCGGGCGAATACGTACCCGGTGAACAGCGGAACATCGATCACTTTGGTGCGATCCGACCACAGGCGCTTGTCCTGATAGGTGGGAAGAAAAGCTTCGACCACGCCCGACTGGCCGAGCGAAGACAAGCCGTCCCGTACACGGAATTCGTGCCTCGGGGCTACCGTTAACGCGTACCATCGATCCAAGCGGTGCTTCCTTTTCGGATGGCTTTGGCGGCCATTCGTTACAATCATTCTTAGTTTAGCTGCTTCCCGGCGCTAGTTTGAGTACCGCTCCCTTGCGGTCGCGGCTCAGAGTGAAGTTCTGCGGTTCGGAAGAGAGGATTGCGCGGCAAATCGGATGACGGAAGAATCACGCGTTGCGGTGCTGGGAGCCGGACTCGCCGGGCTTGCCACAGCGGCGGCACTGGGCAGCGCGGGCTTCAGCGTCGATTTATATGAAGCCCGGCCCTTTCCGGGCGGTCGCGCCACTTCATGGCCGGTATCCGGCGCTGACGGTGAGGCTGGTGACGTCATCGACAACTGCCAGCACGTTCTGCTGCGCTGTTGCGTCAATCTGCTGGATCTTTACCGGCGCCTCGGCGCGGAAGACAAGATCCGGTTTTATCGCGAGTACTTCTTTATCGAGCCGGGTGGCCGTACTTCCATCCTGAAGCGCGGCATGTTGCCTGCCCCGGCTCATTTCGCGGGCTCGTTTCTAGGGCTGGCATTCCTGGATCTTCCGGATAAGATTGGTATCGCGCACGCGATGCACGTGATTCCTCGCGAGTTCCGTACACGCCGCGATCTGGATCAGATCAGCATGCTCGACTGGCTCATCGAGAAAGGGCAAACACCCAATGCCATCGAACGCTATTGGAGGCAGGTGCTGGTGAGCGCTGTCAACGAAGAGCTCGACCGCGTGGCGGCGGCGCACGGCCTGCAGGTTTTCTGGCTTGGCATGCTGGCGCGAAGCGATTCGTATGAGATGGGGCTGGCCGCCGTGCGGCTGCGCGATCTTTACGACGAAGCGTCTCTCGCCAAAACCGGCGCCGTTCGCATGCATCATCGTGCGCCCGTAACGGCCATCGAATATACACCTGATTCCGGGGTCACAGCGATCCGGGTTTCGGGCCAGCGCGTGGAAGCGGACTACTTCGTCTGCTGCCTGCCTTTCGAGCGTCTGCAGCCGTTCATGCCAGAGCTTCCGATCGAATGGAATGCATTTCAGCATTCCCCGATCACGGGCATTCATCTGTGGTTCGACCGCCCCATTACGGAACTTCCGCATGCTACGCTGCTCGATCGCACGATTCAGTGGATGTTCAACAAATCCGAAGGCCGCTACGTGCAGCTTGTGGTGAGCGCATCACGCTCACTGACGGCGATGCCGCGCGGCGAAGTGATCGATCTTGCGTTGCGCGAACTTCGGTAGTTTTTTCCGGCAGCACAGAACGCGATCCTTGAAAAGGCGCATGTCATCAAGGAAGTTCGAGCGACATTTTCGGCATTACCTGGCCTCGAAGCGAAGCGGCCGCCAGCCGTAACGCCGCTCGCCAATTTTTTCCTTGCCGGTGACTGGACGCGTTCCGGCTGGCCCGCCACCATGGAGGGCGCGGTCCGCAGCGGATACATCGCAGCCGAGGCTGTGGCGAAAGCCGCTGGCCGGCCGCACCACTTTCTGATTCCCGATATCGCATAATGGACCTATGAAGACGATGCGTGCCCTTCTGCTTTTTCTGACCTTCGTTGCAGCCCTGACGCTGACGGCGGCCGATCCGACGACGCTGACGGTACACGTGGTATCCGCCCTCACGGGAAAACCCATCGACCGCGCCAGCGTCATTGTCAGATTCAAAGAGGGCATGGGCGTCAACCTGAAGAAGATTCAGACTTCCTGGGAGACCAAAACCAATCAGGACGGCAACGTAACGCTGCCTACCATGCCTCAGGGCAAGGTGGAGATTCAGATCATCGCATCGAACTATCAGACATTCGGCGATATGTTCACGACCGACAAGCCCGAAGAGACGATTGAGATCAAACTGAACCCTCCGCAGCAGCAGTATTCCGAGGACTCCAAAACCAAAACGGTGCCGAAGTAATTCGTCCGGATTCTTATGACCGCTGAGTCCGCGGAAACCCGGGGCGCCACTGCCGTCCCGATCCGCAGCGTCTGGCGCGCGCTGATTCGCTTCGAGCCGCAGAAGATCGTCCCCGAAGTTGCCGTTCGCAATACTATTGGCTTCAGTTGCGCGGTCATACTCGGGACAGTTCTCGCGTCGCCATCGACGGGGGTGGTTGCGGGGCTGGGTGCGCTCAACGTCTGTTATTCGGACGGTCCGGACCCGTATCAGTTTCGCGCACGCCGGATGCTGATTGCTACGCTCCTGGTGGGCGCGGCGGTGGTGTTCGGCGCTCTTTCGGCGCACAGTAATATTGCGGCGGTCACGGTTGCGACGATGTGGGCCTTCGCAGCCGGCATGCTGGTAGCGCTGGG
>Ga0182030_10028062_pt1 | contig 10085 bp, 7 predicted proteins | sample 812S3MmetaG_FD_121299 | JGI IMG/M metagenome (GOLD analysis project Ga0182030, IMG submission 121299) | Permafrost microbial communities from Stordalen Mire, Sweden - 812S3M metaG (Illumina Assembly) | ecosystem: Environmental > Terrestrial > Soil > Wetlands > Permafrost | place: Sweden... | reverse complement strand
TCGTCAGCGCAACGATCAGTGCGCCGCGCCAGTTCCCCAGAAACAGGAACAGAATCAGCGTCACCAGAATGAAGCCTTCGGCGAGGTTGTGCATCACCGTATGCGTGGTGAACTCAAGCAGGTTGCTGCGGTCGATAAATGGAACGATCTTTACCCCAGGAGGCAGGATATGGTCGTTCATCTGCTTCACTTTGGCATGGAGCGCTTCCAGTGCCGCGTCCGCATTGGCGCCTTTGCGCAACAGTGCGACGCCGTGAACTTCATCGTCGTTGTCGACGATTGTACCGTCCTCGCGATGAATCGATCGCGCGGTCTGGCCGAGGCGGATCTTCGGGCCTTGCGCAACCACGGCAATGTCTTTGACGCGGATCGGAGTTCCGGTCTTGGTCAGAATGACCGTGTTCTCGATATCGGCTACATTTCTGATCTGGCCCACTTCGCGGACATTGATCTGCTGCAGACCGGCTTCCACGAAGCTGCCGCCCGCATTGTTGTTGTTGTTGGTGAGTTGCTGCTCCACCTGGCTGAGGCTGAGGCCGTAAGAGATCAGCTTGTTGGGGTCAACCCGAACCTGGTATTCGCGCGTCGGTCCACCGAAACTCGCAACATCGACGATGTCCGGGACGGCTTTCAGGCTCTTTTCGACGGTCCAGTCTTCGATGGATTTCAGATCCATCACGTCATACTGCGGGTTGGTGCTGTGCAGGGAAAAAAAGTAGATTTGGCCGACCGGGCTCCAGTCGGTTCCCATCTGCGGCACGACGCCGGTTGGCAGGGTGACTTGAGAAAGCCGCTCGAGAACCCGCTCGCGGTTCTTGAAATTCTCTTCGTTGTCGTCAAAGATCAACTTAATGTCGGAGAGGCCGAAGAGAGAGAAGGAACGCAGATGCACCACCGCCGGGATGCCGCTCATGGCAACTTCCAGCGGCACCGTCACCTGCTGTTCCATTTGCTCGGCGGAAATGCCGGACCACTGGGTGATGATCTCGACGTAGTTGTCCGCTACGTCGGGATAGGCTTCCACGGGAAGATTGTGGAAGGCGACCGCTCCAAAGGCGATCAGCAGCAGCGTGAGAGCAAGAACGAGAAGCTTCTGATCGAGCGCAGAATCGACAATTCGCTTGATCATTTATTGCTCCACCGTGTTCTGCATGACGAGCGCATTCTCTACGACCTGATCGCCCGGCCTGAGTCCCGAAACGATCTCCTGCATCTTTCCAGGCAGCATGTTGCCGGCGACGACTTCCAACCGCTTGAAAGCCCCGTTACCCGTGGGCACGAAGACCCAGTTGCGGTCGTGGATGTGTAGAATCGCGGTCGCCGGAACCGCCCCCCGCGTCTCCGCCTGTTTGCCGTAGAAGGTCGCCGTGGTGAACATCCCGATGCGAAGCATTCCCGGATTGGCCACTTCCAGACGCACTTTCGCGGTACGGATGGTGGGGTCCATGGTGGGCAGGATGTTAGCGATGCGGGCCTTGAGAACCGTGTTCGGATAGGCGTTCAGATGAATGTCGGCGGTCTCGCCGACGTGCACGGCATCAAGATCGTTCTCATAAACATCGCAGATGATCCACACGTAGGACAGATCGGAGATGGTGAACGGGTTGGGACCAGACAGACCCTGAACGCCCGCCGCGTTGGTCACCTGTTGGTCGGTGATGATGCCCGAGATGGGAGCGACGACATCGACGATTCCCGACGGGTGGTCCTTATCCACGCCGAGAAGATGCAACTGTTCGGTCGCGGTATCCAGATCGATCTTGGCGTCCTTGGCAGTGGCGTCGGCTTGTTCAAGAGCGCTCTTGGCTGCGGCGCCTTTTTCGTAAAGAATCTTGGTGCGCTCCAGTTGTATCCGCGCCAACCGCTCTTCGTTCTCGGCCTTCTGATACACCTGGAAAGCGCCGTTCACATCGTTGCTCCGCACTTTCAACAACAACTGACCCTTCTTCACCGTGTCGCCGAGCCGTGCATGTATCTCCACCACCCTGCCCGTTGCAAGTGAAATTGCAGGTACGGCGCGAGCGATGTCGGGCTGCACCACGCCATTCACATTCAACTCCGGCGCCGCTTTGTGTTCGACCGCGGTGGCCAGCGGAAACTGATCGAGATGATCTACCTTGAAGTTGTTGGCATCCATATCCGGAACGACCGTGGCCTGTGGCGGAGCCTCGGCTTTCGGGTCCGCCTTGCTGTCCTTGCAACCAACAAGCAGGAGACTGGGGAGCAGAGTAAGAGTGGCAAATAGTATCAATCCTGCAGACTTATTTTTCACTGGATCACCTCGCGGCCCACGGCCATATTCAGTTGCGCTGCCGCCGTTAAATAAGAGCCGACCAGGTTCACATAAGCCAGTTGCACGGATCGGTACTCGCTCTCGGCGTTCAAAAAATCAAGCAGTGAAGCCCCGCCATTCTTGTATGAGAACAAGATGGTGTCGCGTACGCGCACCGACTGTTGCAGGTACTTGGCCTTGTATGGCATCAGCAGTTTCACGGTGCCGTCCAAGGTGGCGTAGCCGGAGTCCACATCGCTGAACACCTGTGCCTCCGAGGCGTCGCGCAGTCTTTCATTGCGCGTGATATCAATTTGCGTACGCAGTTTCTCACCTTGATTGCGGTCGAAGAACCGCAGCGGAATGCTGACGTTGATACCAACGTATTGATCGAGGGGTTGGTTACGCCCTGCATCGACGCCGAGAGTCGGGTCGGCGGCGCCGTTTGACACCGCCAGCTTGTGGTCCGTGTTGGCCTTGTCCACGGCCTGTACGGCGGCCTTCAGGTCGGGGCGGTTATCCAGGGCAATCTTGCGGAACTCGTCCTGGGTCATGGGTAGCTCGCTGAAATCGAATGTCCCGCTGACATCGAACTTATCAATCGGAGTGCGATCGTTGAGCAGCGTAAGCAGGGTTATCTTTGCCGTGCGCAGGTTGACATCGGCAGTTTCCAGGTCGGACTCATACTGCACCCGCTGCAACTCCAGACGGTCTAGGTCGATCTGCGCGATGTCGCCAGCCTTGAAACGAATTCTGCTTAGGTCGAGCACATGGTCGTAATAGGCCAGGTTATCTTTCGCAAGTTGCGATACCGCCTTCGCCTGTAGCGTCGATACAAATGCGCTGCGCAAACCGAACAGCAGCGACCTCTCCAGCTCGGCCTGCGTTGAGAGCGCAATCGCGGTTCCCTTCCGCGCGCTCTCCAGCCGCAATTCCCGCTTATGCTCGCGTTCGTGCAAGTAACTGAGGCCGGCCACGGTCAACAGATCTCCGCAACAGCTATGGGTCGGGCCGCCGGGAAGCTGAAACTGATCGGCGGTCAACGAGAGCGTCGGGTTCGGACGAAGATACGCCGTGATCTCCTGCGCCTTGGACTCATCGATATTTAACTGCCCCGCAAGCAGCGTTGGATTGTTCCGTTCAAAGCTGTGGCGCACCTGATCCCACGTCATCGGCGATGGCGTCTGAGCCACAACGCCGACACCGGTCAACAAGACAAGTGTGCAGCACAGCCGATGCAGCTTTTGCATCCTTCACTCCATTCAATTCCGGTTTGCGAACTGCCCGAATGCGACGATCAAACATTTATTGAGTTCAGTAGGCGAGGCAATCATTTACGACTAGAAAGTCTATTCTTAGTCACTCCGAGGTTGTATTTTCTACGACAACAAAACCGCGCCACGACAGCGCTTTAGTTGTGGAGGCACACAGGCTCCAACAACAGCAGCTCTTCTTCAACTCAATTAAAACTGATTCGCCATAAAACGCGGCTAAAGAGTTCCTAAGAAGTTCCTAAACAGCCTGTACTCAATGTTCATAAGGATATGTGGCGGGAAGCGAGGTGAGCCCCGGCCAGGCAGAGCCACTGGGTGTGACTCGCCTGCCGGGGTTGAAGGTGGAAACTACTTCATGGGTCCAGCTGCTAACGGTCCAGCAACGAAGAAGATTAGCGGCAATCTCGCCGTCGCACCAGGTCAGCGCGAACCGTCGGCTCTTAGCGCATCCTGTGCTCCAATGCGTGCATTGGCCTCCGTCTGCTTCGCATCTGACACCGTGTGCACCTGAATATGATTGTGTGTGACTAGTCCCGTTACAGTCGCCTTTCCGCCAGCGAAACCTTCAATCTTCCGACTGTTACCTTCCAGGACATACGGTGTGTCGTCGACACTCAGGACGAATTGCGAACCCCGCTCCACGCAGGCCAGGGTGCAGGTCTGCTGCGTCTGATTCCTTTGGCATGTGTACGTATGCGTGATTTGTCCTTCGCATGTCACCGTTCCCGTCAGGCTTTGTTCCACCGTCGTCTGCGAAGCGTTTTGTGCTGCTTCTCGCTGCCCAAATGCGAGTACTGAACCGAACATTAAAACGGTTGCGACCACAGTTAGGTGTTTCACTGTTAATTTCATATCAACGTCCTTCCATTCACGTTCTTTTCGGTGCGTGAGGCCTTTGCGTTTGATTATCAATCGCTTCTTGCGCCAGAGCGGACTTGATACCACTCGGGTCTGCGGCAATACTATCTAACTTAGATATCGGATCAGCTAAATGACAACTAAAAGGTTCGTAAAACCTTTCTAAACTGGCTCGAGAGAACGAATCCACCGCGAGAGAGACCCTTGCTCCGCTGATAATGAGTTCCCCATCGTTTGCCGAATGGTTCTTATCATTTAGTAGAGATAAGCAGAGGGGATGTGCATTGGCCATTATCGATGGAGGACTTTCGGAGCAATCGCTAAGGCGGTATTTAATCAGATACCGAAACAGTAGGGATCACCAGGCTGCAGATTCTACGCAAGCAGCCAAGCTCGAACTTAGTCCGTCGTAACGGAACCAATATGAACCGGTTTACTAAGCTTACGATTTGATCTTCGGGTTTTGTTGCGAGGTGGTCGGCTGTTTTACTTGCGGATCGCAGCAAACCGGCTGTACGAGTACCATCCGTCGTTCCACCAGTGCAGGTCGAGGTAGCGCCCTTCCGAAGCCTCATACAAGCATGGAACATTGCAGTAGCCTTTGCGGTCCTTCCATACGGAACCAAGACCAACCACCGAGAACTTGCGCTGCACCTCAGGGTACTCTGCCCCGAACGCAAGAAATTCTGGCAGTTCCGCAGCGCGCAATCCTTCCCTGTCCAGTTCGTGAAGAACGTTTTCCGATTCCATGCGTTGGTCATAGCGAACCAGGATGATTTCCAATTGTGCCCGGCCGTGCCGCGTCGATGGAAAATTATCTCGGGTGATGGAGCCATGCACTCCCTGGTAATTGCCTGCATTGATCGCCTCTTCGAGCGGCAGGTCGTAATTCACTGACAGTGGGAAATTCTCTCTCGGGTTGTGTGCGGCCTTGGTCATGGTATCGGCAATCTTTTCAAGGAGGTCATCGCCTTGGCTGTCAACTGCTCGGACGATGTCGTCCTCGGATTGGCCTCGTTGTTTCAGTTTGCCGATTAATCGCTGAAAGATTGCGGATACATCGTTTGACATGCCTTTCTCCCTCGCCACGACCCATCGCACTCGCCGTGGACGACACCGTAGCGTACCAAACTAGCATAATGAGGTTCAGCTTTTCTGCACATGTACCGGAACGGAGCGCCTAACCGTTAATCTACCGGAACGTAATAGCTCCGTCTGGCCGTTACATGCAGCTTTGGCATGCCAGCCGCTCTTCGAACCGTGATTTTCACCTTTCGCCACTTACCGTTATGATCGAGAGTATCTGGCATATAGCCGAGGACGTATTGATTGCGGAGTTTCAGGTTTATGTTTTCAATCGACGAAAGCAGGGCGGCGCGATCCATTGCGGTATACATGTGCCCCCCGGGCACCTTGGCGAACCCCTCAAGCGAGGCCAGCCCCGATCGCTCCTCCGATAAGCACGAGAAAGGATTGTGCAAATCAACTGCGTAGACCTGAACGTCAGTTTCCACTAGTAGCCTTCGCAGTTCCTCTTCTGGGTACCGGCTGCAATTGTCGCCGCCGTCCGAGATAACAACCATTGCTTTCCTTGAATATTGCGCCCGCTTCTGAAGATCGTTCGCAGCCAGATAGATCGAGTCCCGTAGTGCCGTGTATCCCTTGGACTTGAGCGGGTCCAAGACGCTATGGACGTCAGCAAGATCTTTGGGCACAATGTAGTTTCCCGTAGTGTCGCGAGCGAGCATCAGCCAACAGTCATCATTGGGTGAGGCTAGGGCAAACAGTCGCATCGCGGCCTGAATCGCTTTCGGTAGCTTGGCTTCCATGCTCCCGCTAGCATCCAGTACCACCGTTAAGGAAATCGGCATGTCCTCGGTTAAGAAGTAGCGAATCGGCTGTTCTTTCCGGTTATCAAGAATTTGAAACTCTTCCTTCCGAAGTCCTGTCATTACCTTCTGCGCGCAATCCAAGACCGTGACGTTAATGAGCACTAGGTCCACATCTTTCCGCAACCTGGTGCCAAGATTTGTAGGCTCTTAATTGCGTTCGCATTTCGTGCCCTAGTGAAACAAAACCCTGGCGTACACGGTTTTCTTTGTGCAAACATAGTTGGACCCACGCGTTATAAAAGCACGCGCAAGGAGCAAAAATACTGCCGCTCCTTCTCGACCTACTTCCCTACCTTCGAGAAAGGAATTGGACGCATTTGCGACTTTTCCAATTCCTTGACGTCCAGCATCCCGTCCTTGTTTTTGTCTAACCTCTCGAATTCCGCTTCCATAAAGGTCATCCACTCTTGCTTGGAAACCTTTCCGCTCTTGTCTGTGTCCATTAGGAGCAACAACTGCTTAGCTGCATTCTCCCCGGCGATAATCGCACTTCTTCTTTCGCTTCGCGGCGGCATCTGATCGCCATTTTGAGCCGCGGCAATTCCAACCACGGACAACGTTGCGATAATCCCAATGACCAATACAACCAACACGATCTTCCGTCTTTCAGACATCGTTGGCCTCCTAGTTACGCTCGGTCGCTGGTTAGAATTTGACCATTAGGTCGATATCGATCAGGGCTTCATCCTTCCTGAGGTCCGGCCTCCACAGTCCGCCAGTTGCGGGGCCGCAGGCACCTGTAGCGGACGGGCTACCGTCAAGGCAGACGAATTGGGTAGGAAATCCGTTATTGGTGCCCGGTGTGCCGCCCAAGAATGGAGGTGGCGTAACTCCCCCGTGACCGGACCAATAGGGCACATTGGTATGCCGGTAATCGTACTCGGTGCGGAACGTGAGCCACTGCCTCGGCATGTAATCAAATGTGATCGAGCTATCCCACGCTTTGAACGGATCGCCGGGATTGAAAGTAAAGTAGGGCGAGCTCAGCGAGGCTGAAGCAGCAGTCTCTCCATTGATAGGCGGGACCAGCACCAAATAGCGCCCTGGGTTGTTGATCTCGCCGGCACCGATCGTCAGGCCGAACTTGTCCTTCTTGAACCAGGTTCGGTCGTAAATCATGAAGCCGACAAAGCTTTGCTTGGGGCCGCCCGACTTGTTACCGTAGCAGCTTACGCCGCCGCCGAATTCGCAACCTAAGTCGCCAGTAAAGGAGAACGCCATCTTGTCGACGACGTGTGCCGGCTTGTCGTAGTACTTGATCTCGATGCTGTTGTCGGTGTGAATGCGGCCGCGTTTGGGTATGTAAAGATCATCATGGCCCAAACCATAATTATTGGAAACGATGTTCAACCAAGGTCTCGGCGTCCACTTGATCTGCCCGCCAAGCCCCTTTCTCGAGTTACACGATCCGTACGACTGCCATCCATTGACTAGCCAGGGCTCTATTTTCAAATGGGCCGTGGGGAATATCTGCACCCTTACACCTTGAAAAAACCACGGCGTGTTGGAGGAGACGTAGGAGGGTTGGTAGGCCCAGTTATCGAAGTTGTAGTAGCTGAACAAGCCAACGTAAGACATGAAAATTCCAGCGTCAAGGTTGATCCCATGCAACGCGTTCAGATGGTATCCGCCATATGCTTCCGATAGGTAGCGATTCGCGTCTCCAAGGTTCCATTGACCCTTCGCCGGACTAGGATCATTGCGTACGGTCGCCGTAGAGTAAGCTCCAAACTGAGTCATAAATCTGGCGCGGACGTTGTCGTAGTGGAAATCGCCGCCGATTCCAAGTTGCTCCAACTGGATTTCATTAGACCGGAACAGTTCGCTCGAACCACCCATCGAATCGTCCGTCGGTTTATTAAAGCTGTATGAATAGGTAATGTCGGCTCTGATTTCCGGGGTAAAGAACTTCGAATCGAAGGCGACGTCTTTGTTGCGCGGATTGCCGTTTAGCCAAGTCCAGTCCCAGTCCGAGAAAGGATCGATTTTCTTGGGAGTTTCGGGCGTGGCTGTTGGAGCTTCGGTGGCCGTTTGTGCCACCGCAAGGCTCGGCTCGGCAGCGGGGGCAGCCTGTGCTGCCGGAACGGCGGATATCGTCGGAGCTTCCGGAGCCACGGCTGCTGCCGCAGGCGGCGGTTGCGTTGTACGGCTCTTCAGTTCCGACTCAAGCTGCGCGATGCGCGCCTCCATAGCGGCAAGCTGCTTCGCGAGCATTTCCGGATCCTGTACGACCACATGACGGTCAGGAGATGCACTGCCTGTAACGCCAACATCTGATGCCACTTTCGTCTGAGTATTCGGTGGTGTCTGCGTCTGGGCATAACCGCGTTGAGTAAATGCGGAACTTAGAAAAAGGATCAAGGCTGAAGCTGCAGCCGCTACGATCTTACGCGACGGAGTTCTCATGTACATTTCTCCTCATTACGAATCAGGTCTGCACGTTTCACGGTGCCTCCATGGAAAGTACACATTGCGTAAAGCCACGATGCCTTTCTTGCCCATGGAAAGCGCTGGCCTGTTCAGGCTACTCTCTTCAGAAGTGCCTTGGCCTAAAAAGTCACTAAAGCCTCTCTAAAAAGTCCATAACGGAACAGTAAATTCAAAACTCTGCGTGAAGTCTCTCTAAGGACCGGCTGCGCGGTAACACTTTGTAAAGAATGCAACTGTTGGCGTTACCCGGACACTCTTTGTTAATTTAGTCCATCATCAACAGAGAGTGTCCTTAGCTGCCCGCTCGTCGAGGACAAAGAAAACGGGAGTAATCTCTGTGGTCGACGAGCATCAGCCATCTTTCAAGATCATCAGGTCTGGACTGCCGGAACCGTCTCCGGCCAAAATGTGCGCCGACTAAATCCAATTGCTTTACTACTAAACCGATACTCGTCAGTTGTTAGTGCGAAGCCTCGATATGTTCATCGACTGTCATCTCTTATGGTCGAAATCGGCGGACATTGCGTGGCTGATTGTGCTCTTACTTCGCATCCTGTGACTCTGATTGCGGCTGCGAGTTGTCTGGGCTTCTCCAGGTGTTAGCGCCCATGCTGGATGGCAGCGAGTTGCTCTGGCGTGGCGCGCTGTGCCAATTTGAAGCTGTCTGCACTTGAAGTCGGTCATTCACGGCGAGTCCGGTAACAGTTGCCTTTCCGCCGGCATAAGCTTCAAGTTCGCGGCTGTCGCCTTCGAGCAGATATGGCTTGTCCCCGACCATCAGTACGAACCGTGACCCCTGCTCCACGCAGGCCAGAGTGCAGGTCTGCTGTGTCTGGTTCCTCTGGCATGTATAGCGATGCGTGATTCGTCCCTCGCATGTCACCGTCCCCGTCATGCTTACTGGAGCTTGCGAACCCGCTGACTGCGCCATGGAGAAGCATGAGGCTAACACTATAACTCCCACAAGTAGAGACAGATTCTTAACTGTTTTGCTCGGCATATCAACATCTTTCCGCACACGCTTTTTCGGAGCGTGTGCATTGGTTCCGTCGGCCTTTCGTACGGCTATCTAGGCTTCACGACAGACCCAATCTACTACTTTCGATGTTGGCGGAGCTAAACGATAACTAAAAGGTTGGTTAAAGCTTTCTAAATTGATCCAAACGGGTAGCTGAGTGAGTACAGTCGGCACTAACAGGTGGGTCATGCTTTTACAGCCCGACATCCTTTCGAGACCACTAGGTCTCTGACCGCGTGATGTTGTTTCTTGTGTAGCCGAACTTTGCGCGAGCCTTTGTGCGCGTAAAGCGCCAGTCGATGGTGGTTCGGTCGCGGTTCATCTTGCGGTTCCAAGCTCTG
>Ga0182030_10028061_pt1 | contig 10085 bp, 4 predicted proteins | sample 812S3MmetaG_FD_121299 | JGI IMG/M metagenome (GOLD analysis project Ga0182030, IMG submission 121299) | Permafrost microbial communities from Stordalen Mire, Sweden - 812S3M metaG (Illumina Assembly) | ecosystem: Environmental > Terrestrial > Soil > Wetlands > Permafrost | place: Sweden... | reverse complement strand
GTCATCGAGAGATCGTCCAGAGAAGCGTCAGCGCCTCCACCGCCAGTTCGCCGGGGCTGCCCACGTCGATCCCGATAAGGGCTGACGGCCGCGCCGGCAAAACGAATTCACCGCCGAGACGCAGAGACGCTGAGGAAGACAAAGTCAAAACCGGAGAGCGCAGAGCGGGCAGAGAGCGCTGAGGGCTGGTATCGCAGCGTGGCGGAGACGGTGGTCATCGAGAGATCGTCCAGAGAAGCGTCAGCGCCTCCACCGCCAGTTCGCCGGGGCTGCCCACGTCGATCCCGATAAGGGCTGACGGCCGCGCCGGCAAAACGAATTCACCGCTGAGACGCTGAGGAAAACACAAAGTCAAAACCGGAGAGCGCAGAGCGGGCAGAGAGCGCTGAGGGCTGGTATCGCAGCGTGGCGGAGACGGTGGACATCGAGAGATCGTCCAGAGAAGCGTCAGCGCCTCTACCCACGCTCGCACAGCGCCAGCTCTCCCGTCTGCCTCTCTGCGTCTCGGCGGTGAATCATCGTCTCGATTGCCTGCGGCACTGGCAGTCCACTGACCCAAAAAGGAGAGCATGGAGAAGCATGCACACAATCCTTTTGATGACCACTGTCTCCGCCAAGTTGCGATAGCCGGCCCTCAGCGCTCTCTGCCTCCTCTGCGCTCTCCGGTTTTGACTTTGTCTTCCTCAGCGTCTCTGCGTCTCCGCGGTGAATACCACTTGCCACCCGCCGGACAAAAAGGCGAGCATGGAAGATCATGCGCACAATCCTTTTCCTATTCGCGGCGCCCGCCCTGTTCGCTGCCGCGCCGGCATTGATGCCGCTTCCCGTCAAGCTGGCGGCCGCTCCCGGAAAGCTCGTCATCGACGCGAATTTCGTCGTGGAAACCGCCGGCGGCGCCAATGCCCGCCTCGCCCCGGCGGTACAGTCTTTTCTCGCCCGCGTCACTCGCCAGACCGGCGTTCGCTACTCCCCCGCCCCCCCGCCGGCAGCCGACGCCCACCGTTTACTCATCGACTGCGCCGGCGGCCCCGAATATCCCACGCTGGGCGAAGACGAGTCCTACACCCTGGACGTCGCCGGCGCGGAGGCGCACATCAAGGCCGCGACTGCGGAAGGCGCCATTCACGGATTGGCGACATTCGCGCAGTTGATCCAGCCCGGACCCGATGGCTTTCAAGTCTCCGGCATTCACATTGAGGACCGCCCGCGATTTCCCTGGCGCGGTTTGATGCTCGACGTTTGCCGCCATTGGATGCCGGTCGAAGTGGTCAAGCGCAATCTGGAAGCCATGGCTGCCGTGAAGCTCAACGTGCTCCACTGGCACCTCTCAGAAGACGACGGCTTTCGCGTGGAGAGCAAGCGCTACCCGCGCCTCCACCAACTCGGCTCGAATGGCGATTACTATACGCAGGAGCAGATGCGCGACATTGTGGAGTACGCCCGCGGCCTGGGCATCCGCGTGATTCCCGAGTTCGACATGCCGGGGCACAGCACGGCATGGTTTGCCGGATATCCGGAGCTCGCATCCACGCCCGGGCCCTTCGTTCCCACGGACCACGGCGGATCGGTGATGGATCCGTCGAAGGAGAGCACCTACGCCTTTCTCGACGGCTTCATCGGCGAGATGACGCAGATCTTTCCCGACCCCTATTTCCACATCGGCGGCGATGAAGTGGTGGCGCGCATCTGGAACCAGTCGGACACCATTCAGGCCTTCGCCAAGGAGCACGGACTGAAAGACGCCGCGGCCATCCAGGTCTACTTCAATCAGCGCATCCTGAAAACCGTGCAGAAGTACGGCAAGACGATGGTCGGCTGGGACGAGATCCTCGTGCCCGGGCTTCCCACCGACGCGGTGATCCAGTCGTGGCGCGGACAGAAGTCGCTGTCGGAGGCTGCGGCCAAGGGGTATCGCGGCATCCTCTCGTGGGGATATTATCTCGACCATCTGAGGCCGGCGTCCTTCCATTACGGAGTCGATCCGCTGGGCGGAGCCGACGCGGCGGCTCTCACGCCCGAGCAGGCTTCACGCATCATGGGCGGCGAGGCGTGCATGTGGGCGGAACTGGCGGGGCCGGAGACGGTGGACTCGCGCGTCTGGCCGCGCACCGCGGCCATAGCCGAGCGCTTCTGGTCGCCGGCCAACGTTACCGACGTCGACTCGATGTATGCCCGCCTGGAGCAGGTGAGCCGCAACTTGCAGTTCACCGGAGTCATGCATCGCGCCAACTTCGAGCCGATGCTCGACCGCATCGCGGGCGACCGGTCGCCCGAACCGCTGCACATACTGGCGGAGGCGATTGAAGCGCTGGGATTGGGGCAAGGGCGCACCGGCCGGCCCACAGGACTCATGCCGACCAATCGATTCGTGGACGCATGCTTGCCGGAAAGCGAACTGGCGCGGTCGCTGGAACTGGCGGCCAAGCGGTTGGTCGCCGACCCCGCGGGCGATCGTGTCGATGCGGCCCGCTTGCGCCGGCAATTCGAAGCCTGGTCGGCCAACGACGCGCTGTTTCAGCCGCTGGTGGAGAACAATAAACTCCTGGAGGAGATCGCCCCCTTGTCGAAGGATCTGTCGGCGCTGGGGGACGCGGGCATCAAGCTGTTGGGGTATTTGACGCCGCCTCCAGAGGCAGCGAAGCCGAAGAAGCTCAGCCGCAAGGAACAGAAGGCCGCGCAGGAAGCGGAGAAGACGGCACAGGCGGCCAAGGCGGAGTGGCTCGCGAAAGAGAATGCCGAGTTACAGCGTCTGGCGCAAGCGCCCAAGCGCGGAGTCACTCTGCCAGCGGACGTGCGGCTGGCGGCGTTCCGGCCGGTGAAAGTGCTGGCGGACGCCGTGGGGAAATAGTACGAAGGAATTGAGCTGCCGATGAACGCAGCACGGCAGTGCCGTAACGAAACGCATCGTCACTGCTGAGACGCTGAGAAGAAGAAACCGGAGAGCGCGGAGGAGCAGAGGTAACTGCGCTCCGTTGCGACGTCCGCAATCCTCAAGGCCGGCCGCTGCCGCGAAACCGGTCGTCCTGTGAACGGTGCCGATGAACGCTGGTCGAACAAGCATCTTTCCTATCGGCGTTCACACGCGCGGCATCGCGTTAGCGCATCCATTGGCGAAGTGGGAAAAGAGATCTGAGCCGCCGATGAACGCAGATGAACGCCGATAAAACAGCGCTCTTTCTTATCGGCGTTCATCTGCGTTCATCGGCGGCTAATATGGTTTTGTCTACGCCAGCGCGAGATTCAGATTCTCAATCGCTTCGTCGACCTCGGCGATGCTCTTGTATCCCACCGTCACGCTATCGACCCCAGCTTGATTGAAAGCAAACTTCATGGCGGCTTGCCGGTCTTCGCGCGTGGTGAAAGCACCTTCGCCGACGAGCTTCATGCTGATCACGCCCATACCTTGCTGTTTCACCCGCTTGGCATGGTCCACCACTTCACTGACGTTGCCCAGCCCGCCGGTGGCGTAATCCTCGGCGTCCATCTTGACGCCCTTGTGATTCATGCGGATCATAGCGATTTGCAGCCACTGATTGCCGGGCATTTGACGCAGAGCCGGCAAGCCGTGGACCGACGCGCCGCGCCCCACTACCGCCTTCTTCACCTGCGCTTCCGCAATCCCGTCCTGCCAGCGCGCCGTGTCGCCCGGCCAGGTGGCGACATGCTGGTAGTGCAGCAGCATGATGTCGAAATAATCGGTGTTGGCCAGCTTGCGCAGCTCGTCGATCTTTTCCTGTGGGTCCACGCCGGGGCGGGTGGTTACCTTCGACATCAGCCGGTAGCTGTCGCGCGGAATGCCCTTCAGCGCGATGCCCAGCATCTTATGCATCTCGCCGTACGTTTCGGCAGTCTCGTAGAAGCGGATGCCGCGGTCATAGGCGTGGCGGACGAGCTTGGTAAAGCCTTCCTGCCCCAGGTCGCGCTGCACCTGCCCGCTCATGGTACCCGTGCCGAGCGCCAGACGTGTCACTTTGACGCCGGACTTGCCGAGCGTCACCCAATCGGCCGCCGTGCCGCGAGCGGCCCGAACGGGGAAACTTCCGGTTCCCGCGAGGACTCCGGCGGCGATGCCGGTCTTCAAGAAATTGCGTCGTGAACAGTGGGCCATTGGTCCCTCCCAATGGGCCAATCCTATCACGACTTGCCGCGCGGCGCAGGACCACCAGACACTATAATTCGAGAATGCGCCGTTTCCGGGTTCTGCTGTTGGGGGTAGTGTCACACTTGGGCTTGACGGGCGCCGACATACAGGCGCCGCCGGCCATCGTCCCGGACGGCGTGGTCAACAGCGCGAGCCGGCTTCCGGCATCGTTGCGCGGGGGCGCCATTGCCGTCGGCGCGCGCTTCACCATTCCCGGGGTGCGGCTCGGACCCGAGAAGCCGGTACACGGCAGCGAGTCCGATCCGCCGGTCAAACTGGCGGACGTCGCGGTGCGGATCGCGCAGGGGAATCGCGCCCTGGATGCCGGACTGCTGCTGGTGATCGCCACAAATATCGAAGCGTGGATGCCACCCACCGCGCCGCGCGGCGAGGTGGAACTCACCGTGACGTACCTGGGGCGCGCGAGCGAACCTTACAAACTCTCGCTGGTCGCCGCGAGCGCCGGCTTCTACACCGCTGCCACCGCGCCCGATGCGTTGCCCGCTGCCGGCCGTAAGCCCGATGCCGCTCCCGGCGATTCCGTCACGTTCTGGGGCACCGGGGTGGGGCCGGGGCTCGACGTGGTCGTCGGGGGCATACCCGCGGAGAGCGTGAAGATTGCCGCGGCGGAATGTTGTAAGGGAGTGGAACAGGTCGCCTTCCGTGTGCCCGCCGGCGCGCCGATGGGGTGTTATGTCCCGGTCCTGGCGCGCGCCGCGGACGGCCGGATCAGCAACGCGATTCCCATTGCGGTACACGCGCCGAGCCAATCATGCCGCGACGAACTCGACTGGTTCCGAGACGGTGTGGAGCAGGCCCGGAATGCGGGGTTCATAGCACTGGCGCGTGTCTCGATCGACATGCACCTGGCGCCGAAGATGAGCGCACAGTCGCGGTTCGACTATGGCATCGCCAGTTTCGGCCGGCAGGAATCGGGGCAGCGCGAGTTTCCGCCGTTGCCGCCCGCGGGCACTTGCTCGGTCTTCACGGCACGGTTGAATTTGCGTCAGGTGCTAGGGCAGGCGCGCGCGTCAGATTGGGCCTCGATTCCGGAGAAGACGCGCGGCAACAAGCGGCTGGATGCCGGTGACGCAATCTCGTTGACTGGTGCCGGAGGAGTGCGCAGGCTGCCCCGCGATACCCACCAAAAAGAGTATTACAGCGCCAGGCTGGGCGGCCTGAGTCCCATGTCCCGCGAAGAGGCCACCCCACTCTATCTGAAAAGCGGCACTTACGCGATCTCCGCTCCAGGAGGCGCGGACATCGGGCCGTTCTCCACGAAGCTGGAGGTGTTTTCTCCGGTGGTGTGGAAGAATCGCGACCGCATTGACGTAGTGGATCGCGACGCTGGAGTCACCCTGGAATGGAAGGCCGCGCGCGCAAATGACGCGATCCTGATTCTGGCCGCGAATGCCGACCGTGCCAGCGGCGACTCGGCCGTATGTTTGTGTATGGCGCACGCGGCTGATGGCCGTTTTCACATTCCGTCCATGGCGCTCTCCAATCTGCCTGCCACGCCGGACGCTGACGACCTGGAGGCCAGCTTTCTGGCGCTTCTGGAACTACCCGTCAATCCGCCCGCCCGCATCGAAGCACGCGGCTTGGATCAGGCCTTCGCCGCTTTCTTGTCGGCCAGCGCACGCACGCTGCAGTATCGGTGAAACTCGCTGAGAAGACATTTCACCACAGAGCATCGAACCGGGCGGGCCCGGTTTGGCGGGGGAAGAAACTCGGCTGCGACAGTCGATTTTTCGCCTCCGCTGTGGTGCGGCCAAGTCCTTTATTTCCAACAAATCTTCGCTTTTGTTTCTTAGGAGGCACGGAGACGCAGAGAAAATCTTAAGCGAGATCACAGAGGTGACGGAGAACACAGAGAAAGACTCGCCGCCCGGCGCCGGCTGCTTTGTATTACCGAACATGCGAGTCTTTGGGCACCGCGACGATTTCGCGCGGCCCGGTCCCCGAGAGCCCGCCCAGACGACAGCCAAAGGCCCACAGCCAGGATCTGACCGCTGAGAGCTTGCGGTATTGCCGCACTTATTGCACGGTCAGATAAGCGTTCGCCTGCGACGTGAGTCCGTTGACTTTCAACACCACCAGATTGTCGCCGGAAGGCACCGCCGGCACCGTGATGTTGAACTGATATTCGCCCGGCGCCACCAATCCGGCGAAACTCACCGTCGCGGGCACCCCTCCGATGGTCGCCGTGACGGTGTTAACCGTGGCCGGCGCTCCGCTGAACGTCTGGCTGAAATCAGTCGCCGGGCTGGTGGGACCGAAACCCGTGCCGTACAACTCCAGCGTGTCGCCAGACTTTGCCGGAACAGTAAGACCCGCGTACAGGCTGGTGGGTCCAATGTATTGTCCGTCGATGCGCACTGCCGCGACGTATCTTCCACCCTGCGGAGAGAACATGAAGAGCGCCGGACTAAATGACGACTCGGTGCCCGTTATCGTATTGCTGGTTTTGCCGTTGTAGGTGACCTGCACGGGGACCGGCCCTGTCGCCGTATCGGCCGGCGCCAGTACGTTGATCTGTGTGGGGCTGATGAAGTACACGTAGGCCGGCTTGCCGTCGATAGTCACGCTCACCTGATCGAGCTGGATCGGAAGACTGGTGCCGTTGAAGTCGGCGCCAGTCCAGGTGCGGGTGCTGCCGGCAAGGTTGGCGCCCGTGATGGTGGTCCACGATCCCTGCGAGAATCCGGGCAGATAGCTGGCGGCGTTCTCCACGTAGGAAATGGTCAGGCCAGTAATGGCACTCACCTTCAAAGTGAGCGATTGGCTGCTCACGCCGCCGATGGAAAGAACCAGCGCCGGACTTCCCGCAGTGGTAGATGGCGGTATCTGAATGCTCACCTGGTATTGCCCTGGACTGCTGCTTGAGGCCACGGCGCTGAACACCGTCAGTGCCGTGCCGCCCAGAGTCACACCCGGCAACTGCGCGGGTTGCCCGCTCGCGTTCACCGCGCCCAATCCAGTGGCGACGATGGTGACGGTCTCCCCAGGTGTCACTGGCGCCGCGGGGCTCGCCAGCACATTCCCTTGTCCACTTCCGTCGACGCTGAAAAGCGCGGGCGCATATTGGGCCAGCGTGACGGCGAACGGCGCGGATGTGCCGACCTGCGCTGACGACGAGCCCAGCGTAGCGTTATTCGGAATCACTATCACCCACTGCGTCGCACTGGCCGACACCACCTGCGCTGTCTGGCCGCCGACCGTCGCGCCGGCCGACGCGCTCGCCGGCAGGCCTGTCCCGACGATCGCCGCCAGCGAACCGGGCGCCAAGGCGCTTGTGAAGGAAGCGTCGTTGGTAACAGAAGTGATCGTAGGCGTGCTTGTGGACACGGTGCTCGCGATCCCCGAGAAGACGGCCATGAAGGCGTCGCCCATGGTTTCCGTTGTGGTCACGCTGCTTTGTCCACCGAAGGCCTTCTGCGCCGCGCCCGACGTGACCGGCAGGTTCGTCGACGTGGTGGCGCCCGCCACAATCACGTTGCCTTGCCCATCCACCGCAAGCCCGTCGATAGCATCGCTCGAACTGCCGCCGTAGTAGGAGAGATATTGGAAGGTCGTGCCGTCGGCACTAACCTTGGCGATGAAGGCATCGCCCGTGGGGTCGGTAAAACCGGCGGGGCCGTTGCCGCCGAACGTCTTCTGTTGCGCGTTGGATGTGACCGCCAGGTCGGTGGAATTTGCAAAGCCGCCAACAATCGCGTTGCCGCCGGCGTCGAGGGCGATCGCCATGCCTGCGTCGTCCTGCGTGCCGCCGAGGTAAGTTGCCCACGTCAAGCTGCCGCCGGAAGGCGCGACCTTGGCGACGAAAGCATCGCCCCACACAAATCCCCGCTCGCCGGTGATACCGGAAGGTCCGGCGAACGACCTCTGGGCGGCGTTCGCCGTGACCGGGAAGTTCGGCGACGATGTGAAGCCGGTGACGTATGCCGCGCCTGTGCCATCGACTGCGATGCCCATGACAGCGTCGTCGGCGTTCCCGCCCAGGTACGAGGAGTATTGCAGCTTTCCGGTCGTATCGAACTTGGCGACGAATCCGTCTCCCGTAGTGATCACCGGTTGGGCGTTTTGGTTGGCGGCGCCGCCGGAATGAGTCTGGAAGCCGTTGAGTACCGGGAAATTCGTCGAGACGGTGTTGCCGCCAATATACGCATTGCCGGAGGCGTCCACCGCGACTGAACTCGCGCTATCGTCCAGCGTCCCGCCGAAGTACGTAGAGAACACCAGCGCGGTGCCCCCGGCGTTCAGCTTGGCGAGGAAAGCATCGCCGAAGTTGAGAAACGGAGCGCTCGAGCCGCAGCAGAACGGAGCGCTTCCGCCGGCGCCCCCGAAAGTCGACTGGTACGCGTTGGCGGTGGGGAAGTTAGTGGAAAGGGTGGCTCCCACGACGTACGCGTTGCCGGAACTGTCCACTGCAATGCCGGTTCCTTCCTCATCGTCCTTTCCGCCCAGGAAGGTGGAATAGATCAACGCGGATCCGGTGGGATTCAATTTGGCTACGAATGCGTCACCGAAAGCGGCGTAGTACTTGCCCGCCCCGGCGCCTCCAAAGGTGGTCTGGACCGATCCCTTCACCGTGGGGAAATTCGCGGACGCCGTGAAGCCGGTGACGTAGGCGTTGCGTTGCGAGTCCACCGCGATAGCCGTGGCGGAATCGTCGGCCGATCCGCCCAGGAAGGTGAGGTAAACGAGCGCGCCCGCCGAAGTGTACTTGGCGATGAAGGCGTCACCGCCCACATCGCCATAAGTGTTCGCGGCGCCGTGATAGGCTGTCTGCAAGGCGCTGGCAGTGACCGGCAAATTCACCGAAAAGCTGAACCCGGCGACGTAAATATTTCCCGCGCTGTCGACCGCCACGCCGCGTGCGCCCTCATTGTCGTTGCCGCCGATAAAGGTGGCGTACGCAAGGGTCGGGTCGATCGTCAGTTCACGGCCGTGGTCGTACGCACCCAGAGCGAATGTCACACGGTGTCCGTGCAGTGCAAAGGCCCCGGCGACCGCTTGGCGCACACCGTTCTTGCGCTGGTAAACATTCGGCTTCTTCCACCGGATCTCACCGGCGGCGGTGGCAATGGAGAGCGCGCCATCGGCGTCGATCTTCACCGCCGAGGCGCCCTCAATGTCGAACGCGATCTGGCGCGCGTTGGCACCGGGATGTACCACGAAATCGTATTCCAGCGCACCGGCATCGCCGTGGAACACCAGATCGATGCCGCGATACACGCCGCGCTCCACCGCACGTGTGAAGAGCGGCTCGCCGCTGCGCCATCCGGCCGGATCGGCGCCCAGGAAATAGCTGGCTGTGGCCGCGAGTGGATCTTCTCCAACCGGCCGCGAGCCGGCGTTCCCGGCTAATTGCGCCGTCACCGAAGCTGCCCGGCGATGGGCGCGGCCGGCGACTGTTACGGTAGTCCTTCCCGATTCCACTTTGAGACTGTAGGGCCCTTGCCGGGATACCAGACTGCCGTCGGCAACGGATTCGAAGCTGAGCGGCAGGTGCGCAAGCGTGTTCTGCACGCCGGAAGTTGCCGCGGAGAGGAAAAGAGGTGAGAAAGCCAGAACGGACAATCTGATGGAATAAGGAACCATTGAGCACCCGGTGGGGACCATTATACTCACCATTCGAAAAGAAGTGCTGCTATCTTTCCATCGGTTGCGATCCGGTCGCCGGTGGCATTGCTGGTTTCGCGCGGCACCTGAGGTCGGTCGAACAGCTCGAAGGCCTGGACGCGCCGCGTAAAAAGCAAATCGTCAACCACTTTTTCGCGCTCACTGTCGATCTGCGGATCGATGCGGTGGATGAACGTGCGGTCGGACTCCGAAAAGTCGATTCCGGTATCGTGAGTGGCCGCTACAGCCCAAATCGGTTTGCCGCCGACCGCGCCCGGCCGCCGCCAGATCCGCAGATGATGGCGGCGCGCGAAGGTGT
>Ga0182030_10028059_pt1 | contig 10086 bp, 12 predicted proteins | sample 812S3MmetaG_FD_121299 | JGI IMG/M metagenome (GOLD analysis project Ga0182030, IMG submission 121299) | Permafrost microbial communities from Stordalen Mire, Sweden - 812S3M metaG (Illumina Assembly) | ecosystem: Environmental > Terrestrial > Soil > Wetlands > Permafrost | place: Sweden... | reverse complement strand
CGCCTGCGCTCGGAACTCGAATTCCTGCTCGAGTCGAGCGCCCACAACATGGTGTATTGGATGGAGCGCCGCATCTCCGGCGGAGCGTCGTCGGAAAAGCCCACGGTGCGAGGAGCCCTTCGCCCGCAGTCGCGCACAACGTTCCTGCAGGCCACGCCCATCGACGTTTCCGAGCTTTTGACCGAGCTGGTCTTCGAGCAGATTTCCACCGTGATCCTCACCTCGGCCACACTCACCGTGCAGGGCGGCTTTGAGCACATCCGCAAGCGCCTGGGGTTGAACGAGGCGCGGGAGCTCGTGGTGCCGTCGCACTTTCGCTATGGCGAGCAGGCGCTGCTTTACCTGCCCCCGGAGATGCCCGACCCCCGCGACCCGGAGTTCCTGGAAGCCGCTGCCCGCTGCATCCGCCGGGTTCTGGAGATTTCGCGCGGCCGCGCCTTCTGCCTCTTCACCAGCTACGCGCAGATGCGGGCCCTCTACGAGCGCCTGCTGCCGGAGCTGGATTTCCCCCTCCTGCTGCACGGCTCCGCCCCCCGCAAGGCCCTGTTGGAGCAGTTCCGCGAGACGCCCAACGCGGTGCTCTTTGGCACTTCGAGTTTCTGGCAGGGCGTGGACGTGCAGGGCGAGGCTCTGAGCTGCGTCATCATCGACCGGCTGCCCTTCGCCGTGCCCAACGACCCGGTGGTCTCCGCCCGCATGAGGGCCATTGAAGAAGCCGGCGGCAAGCCCTTCTTCGACTACCAGGTTCCGTCGGCGGTGCTGACGCTGAAGCAGGGATTCGGCCGCCTCATCCGCTCGCTTGAAGATCGCGGTGTGCTGGTCCTGCTGGACAACCGCATCCGCACCAAAAGATACGGCCAGACCTTCCTGGCCAGCCTGCCGCCCTACCGGGTGACACAGACGATTACGGACGTGGAGGAGTTCTTCGAGGGGAGTATTGACCTGAATTCACCCTAAAGGGCCCATCTGCCCTTGCGTGTCGAAGGCGCACAGTCCTTTTTTCGGCTTCGTTTCCTGGATTTGAAAAAAAGTTGGTTTCGCGGGGCCCGTGAGCGAATATAAAGGGAATACAAGGAGAGCGGTAACATAAATGAGAGATGGCATGACGAATCTAAGCGTGGTTTCGTGCAATGGGAAATCGCCCGCACCCAGGAAGAGCCTGGATGCCAGTGTTTTTGTCGCATTTGGGCGAAGACCCCGGCTCCTAGACTTATTCTGCTGCGCGGGCGGAGCCGGTACCGGATATTTCAGAGCGGGGTTTGACGTTGTCGGCGTCGATCTCAATCCGCAGCCTAACTACCCCTTCGCTTTTTTGCAGACCGACGCCCTGAGCCTCGACTCAAAATTCATCTCGACGTTCGACGCCATTCACGCATCCCCTCCCTGTCAGTCCTACTCTGACCTCGCAAAGCGAAACGGCAATGCAGACGCATGGCCGCGTCTCATCGACCCAATTAGGGAGGTGCTAATTCGCTCGGGGCTACCCTACATCATCGAAAACGTCGAGGGCGCGCCACTCCGCAATCCTACGGTCCTCTGCGGCACGATGTTCAAGGGGCTGAGGGTCATTCGCCATCGGTTATTTGAAACGAACTTCCCGATTTTGACACCTAAGCATGGGACTCATCCGAAGGTTCACACCTTCGATAAGCGTAAAGCACACTACGGTAAGACCAACGACATGGTTGACTTCGTTCAGGTGACGGGAGGGGGTAACTGCACAATAGCCGCAGCGCGCGATGCTATGGGCATCGACTGGATGACAAAAAACGAGCTAAACGAGGCAATTCCGCCCGCCTATACGAGGCTCATCGGTAAGCAATTGCTGGCATCTATGGTTGCATCAATGCTGAGTGAGCCGGAGATGCGACTCAATGCGTAAGGTTGGATCTAAGGAGCGAATTCGGCAATTTCTCCTTGCTAATATCGGGCGGGTAATCACTTCAATCGAGATTCGAGATGCTGCGGGCGCGGAGGTCAGCGAATGGGCGCGCCGGGTCCGGGAATTGCGCGAGGACGAGGGCTGGCCGATTCTCACGCATAACGACAACGCTGGCCTGAAGCCCGGTCAATACCTTTTGAAAGAGGTCCCGAAGAAAAACTCACCCGTCGTCTTCTCGCGAAACATTTCTGCGAAGCTGCGTGCGGAGGTGCTGGACCGAAATGGCTTCACATGCCAGATGTGCGGTTTGACTCCAGGCGATATCGACCCGTCAACCAGCCGCAAAGTCCGCCTCCATATCGGGCATATCGTTGACAAGAGCATCGGCGGCAAAGACGAGTTATCCAACCTCCGCACACTCTGCTCAACCTGCAACCAAGGCGCCAAGAACATCACATCGGTTAAGCCGCCTGCAATATGGCTTCTATCCCAGATTCGGAGGGCAGGTCAGGAAGAGCAAAGGGCCGTCCTGGATTGGCTGCGTAAGAAATTCAAGGTATGACGATGTATGAATCGCAGCGAGAACATGCGCGCAATCCGCAGCAAGGACACGGTGCCCGAAATGGCGGTGCGGAGCCTTGTGCATGGTCTCGGCTACCGGTTCCGTCTCCACCGGGCAGACCTTCCGGGCAAGCCGGACCTTGTTTTCCCCGCCCGCCGCAAAGTCATATTCGTCCATGGATGTTTTTGGCATTCTCACGGCTGCAAGGCCGGGCTCATACCTGGGACGAATCAAGATTTCTGGCTGCCGAAGCTCCTGCGAAACAAGCTCCGCGACGGAGAGAACCTTGAAGCCCTCGCGGAACTGGGCTGGGCGCCTCTGGTCGTTTGGCAATGCGAATTGCGGGATAGCGGCTCGTTGCTCCTCAAAATAAAGCGATTTCTGGACCGCCCATGCTAAATTCCGGCGGAAGGCAGGCCCGATGCAGATCACCGCGCAAGACGTCCTCCTAGTCATCGACTTAGAGAACGATTCTCGTCCCGGCGGCGCGCTTGCCGCTGCGGGCGGGGATGCGGTGATCGAGGTCGTGCACCGCATCGCACCGAAATTCGAGAATGCTGTGCTTGCGCAGGACTGGCACCCCACCTGACACTCTTCGTTCGCGTCAAGACAACCGCTTCCGCACCAATAGATACGGCCAGACCTCCATAACCGGCAAATCGATTAGAATTGCGGCCAAACGCCACTGACCTTTTCAACGACCCTCAAACGGGTTACGAAACTCTCTGACGGCGGCTGGCTATTGCGCATCGATCGCGAGCTTCATCCAGGAAGCGGCGCGGGGCAGGCAAGAGTGGAACGCGGAGGATAGACAGTTGCCCACGGTTGGGTTGTCGATGATCGTCAAGAACGCCGAGAAGGACATTCCTTATTGCCTCCGCAGCGCAAAGCCGGCCGTGGATGAAATTGTGGTGGTGGACACGGGGTCTACCGACCGGACCAAAGAGGTGGCGGCGCAATGTGGGGCCCGTGTCTTCTCCATCCCCTGGGAGAATCACTTTGCCAAGGCGCGCAATGCCGCCCTCGAGCGCATGACCACGGACTGGGTTCTTGTCCTCGACCCCGATGAAGAGCTATCTCCCGAAGCCGCCTCAAAGATCCCCTCCTTGCTGGTCTGCGACGAGACGGTTGCAGGCTACCTGTTCTTGCAGCGGAATTACATGAAGTCCGACACGAAGTGGATCGGCTGTCAAACCGTGCATCCCTGGACGGGCGGCATCGAGCGCGCTCAGAGCGCCATGATTTATGTCGATAACCCTTCCTGCCGGCTGTTTCGCAGAACCCCAAAAATCTTCTATAGCCGCCGTATCCACGAGATACTCGATCCCCAGATCCATGCTTTGGGTATGAAACTTGAGCCTACCAATCTGGTGATCCATCATTTTGGGTTTCTGGTCGATGCTGGGTCCCGGCAAGCGAAAGACTCGGGTTATCTGGAACTCCTCAAGCTGGCGGTGGAGGAAGACCCCAACGACGATTGGAACTGGATGCAACTCGGCATGGCGCAGGAAACGCTCCTCAAGGATGAGGACGAGGCGATGCAAAGTTACCGCAGGGCCAGCGAACTCTGCGCGGGCAATCCGAATTCATGGGTGTGCCTGGCCAATTTGCACCTTCAACGGCAGGAGTATCGGGAGGCGATTGAGGCAGCGTCACACCTGCCAACAGAGGGAGCGCCCGGCGTGATTCGGCTCTCTATGATCGGGGATGCCCTGCATGGATTAGGCCGGCTGCAGGAGGCTCATCGCGCCTATAACGCCGCACTCCACCTGGCTCGCTCCAATCCGCTCAACAACGGAACCGGCTCCGACCTGTTCCTGGAGAGCCGGCTGGGTTACACCGAGGTTCGCCTGGGCAGGACTGCTTCCGGCCTGGAGAAGCTCAAAAGAGCTGTCGAGGCGGCTCCGGATGTTGCGGACCACCATGACCGGCTGTTGAAGGCACTCGTCCTTGTGCAGCGGAACTCGGAAGCCGCAGAGGCTGCCGAGGCGGCAATTGCTTATTCCCAGACCGAATCCGCCTTCGCCCGAGCCGCCGCGCTGCGCCTGCACGTTGGAGACAAGGAGAAGGCACGGAATCTATTGGACCAGGGACTCAAGCTCTTTGGAGGTTCAGAACGTTTAAGCAAACTTCGCGCATCGATTCCTTCGATGTGAAGTTTCAGCAGGCTGCCCAGACCGGCTTTCCCTGAGAGACGCCTTCCCCATTCAGGCTAGGATGGAATGGCAGCACGCGGCCAAGCGCCCTGCGCACCGACGACTTTCTGAGAGAGGTTCCGGAGCCCAATGCAAATCACCGCACAAGACGTGCTCGTGGTCATCGACGTACAGAACGACTTTTGTCCCGGCGGCGCTCTGGCTGTCGCGAATGGAGATGCGGTGATTGAGGCCGTCCACCGCGTCGCGCCGCGATTCGAGCATATTGTGCTGACGCAGGACTGGCACCCTGTCGGGCATTCTTCGTTTGCGTCGAGTTATGCGGGGAAGAAGCCGTTCGAGCAGGTCGAGCTGAGCTGGGGGACGCAGACTCTCTGGCCCGAGCACTGTGTGCAGCAGACGCACGGCGCGGAGTTTCACCCCAAGCTCGGGTTGCCGCGGGCGGAGCTGATTCTGCGCAAGGGTTTCCGGCCGCGGATCGACTCCTATTCCGCGTTTTTTGAAAATGATCGAATCACCCCCACCGGTCTGGGCGGCTACTTGCAGGAGCGGAGCCTGACCCGCGTTTTTCTGGCCGGGCTCGCATACGACTTTTGCGTCGGCTACTCGGCCCTCGATGCACGGCGGTTGGGGCTGCCCGCGGTTGTCATCCGCGACGCCTGCCGCGCCATCGATTTGGACGGTTCGGTGGCGAGAATTGAGGCGGGGTTTGCCCAGGCCGGAGTGATGTTGATGGAGAGTGCAGCGCTTTTCGGCTGAAACTGCCTTCTTCCCGGTAGAATCGCATCAGGCTTGGCGGACGCGCTCCGCTTCCCCGCTTATGTCCCGCAACTTCTACATTCTCGCTGCCACGCTCGGGTTCTTCGCGCTGCTCTCCTCGGCCATGGCGCTGGTGCCTTCGAGCTTTCAGCCGGGGCTGCCGGCCAACGGCTCCCTGTGGCGGACGGTGGCCTTGTTCCTGCTGCTTGCGGGCCTGGGGTCGGCGCTGGTGGGGGTCATGAGCCACCTTTTTGAGCAAGTGGACCGGCGCAGCGAAGAGGCGCGCCTGGCCCGGCGAAGAAAAGAACGCGGCCCTCGCGGATAGATCTTCATCCGAGGGCGAGAAGCGCCCCAGCGGCGGCCAGAGCAGATGGAAACCAGCGGCGGCCGCTAAAATGGAAGCTGGGACATCTCCCCGCCAAGAATCGAGCAGACGCCGATGTATGAAGTCACCGTGGAGGCAGGTTTTTCCTCCGGACACTACCTCCGCAATTACAAGGGCAAGTGCGAAAACCCGCACGGGCACAATTACAAGGTCCGCGTGACCCTGGCCGGGGCGGAACTCGACGCTGCGGGCCTGCTGCTGGACTTCAAGCTACTCAAGCACGTGTTGCGCCCGGTGATCGAGCGCATTGACCACCAGATGCTCAACGATCTGGAGCCGTTCACGGTGCTGAACCCCTCGGCCGAGAACCTGGCCAAGTACTTCTATGACCAGACCAACGAGCAGCTCGCGGCGATGACCGAAGGCCGGGTGCGCGTAAAGGACGCGACCATCTGGGAGACCGACACGACCACGGCGACGTACTACGAGTAGGCCACCGCTCAGGCGGCAGGGACCGCCGCGCCGCGGATGTGCTTTTTGGCGATCTCTTCGATCTCCGGCTCGGTCAGCGCGGACAGGTCCACGGTTTCCGTGGCCACCACCCGCTTGAAGGTCTCCGGGTGGTGGGCCTTCAGGTGCTCCACCAGAAAGCTCAGAGCGCTGCTCTTGCCCGTCGCATGGCCGAGGAGGACGATGGACTCGGCATGGGCCAGGTCCTTGGCGATCTCCTCATAGAAGGTGGTCTCCTCGGGAATATGTTCGCCCTGGTAATGGGCTTCCTTGCGGTGGACCAGGTGGTGTTGAAAGCCAAAGGGATCGTAGGGCTCAACGGTGGTCTCGCCTTGTGGCCGGCTGCCCCCCAAGTCCTGGTAGATGTGGGCGAAATGATGGTCGATCACGACGACCATGCGCCCGGATTGGTGCGCCGTGGCCGCCTTCCCCCAGACTCCGGCTTCCTTCAGAAAGCGGCGCAGCCGGGAGACCTCTTCCACGTCCATCTTATTGTCGCTCGGGCACTTGAAGAAGGCCCGCTGGGAGCCGACCACAAAGGCGAACTCGTCGTTTCCGTGCGGCTCAACCTCGCCGATTTGCCCGATAAGGTCAACCAGGGAAGTCCAGGTGAGATTGCGCGGCAGCTTGCCTTCAACCAGACTTTGCAGCAGCTCTTCGTGGTCGTGACGGATGGGGGTGTTCATCCCTCCAGCATTTCACCGGCAAGGGCTCTTTCGCTGCTCCTGTTTGCTCACCGCGGCGCGCGGGACGCCGGGACGGATGGCCGCTCAGTTCATCTGGCTGGACTTCGACTTGAGATACTTGTCGAAGGGAATCTCGAAATAGAACAGCTCGTCTCCGTCGGCGTTGCGCAGTTCGCGTACGCGCAGCTTGGCGCCTTCCAGCGGGCGGTCGAGCCCGGAGACGTCGTAGAACAGGAAGCCGGCGCGCGTCGTGTGGGGCTCAACCACCAGGGCCTGGTATTCGAAGGTGTTGAAGTCCTCTTCGATCTCCTTGTTGCTGGCCTTGGGCTTGAGCTTGATGCTCGGAATGGGGCCGGGCATGGGAATTTTGCCGCCCTCGCGCTCCTTGCGGGTCATGAGCCGCTCCACGTCTTCCGGCTCGGCCGCCGGGATCTTGTCGCCGGCGGCGGTGATGAAGACGATGCGCGCATCGCGCAGGCTGATGGGCCGGTTGCCGTTGTTGGTCACAATGAGGCGAATGGGCATGACCCCGTGGCCCAGGTAATCGACGCGGAAAATGGCCGCCTTTTCGCGCGTATCGTAGGGTTCGGCGGCGATGGCCACCTTTTCTTCGTCGTGCACCTCGACGTCGGCAAACTTCGTGGCTGGCTCGACCGGCGGCGCCGTGTGCTCGGTGGCCACGGCAGGCAGCGCCAGCCAGAGAAGACAGAGCGGAATTGCCCGCAAAGTACTCATCGTGCTCGACTGTATCATTGGAGGCCCATCTGTATCATTTGAAGATTAGACCGGGGAAAGGCGAATTCCGTCACGTATGATTCTGTTTTTCTATAACCTGGCGCTGCTGGCCGCACTGGTCGTGGGGGCGCCGTGGTGGCTTTGGCGCATGGCCACCACGCGAAAGTACCGCGAGGGGCTGCTGGAACGTTTGGGCCTGGTTCGCCTGGGACTGGTTCGCCTGGGCGCGAAGGCTCCCCTGATCTGGGTCCATGCCGTCTCCGTCGGCGAAGTGCTGGCGGTCAGCCGCCTGGTCAAAACCCTCGAAGCTGAATTGCCGGAATACTTGATCGCCGTCTCCACCACCACCCGCACCGGCCAGGCGCTGGCCCGGGAGCGCTTCGGTGCCGAGCGCGTATTTTATTGCCCGCTGGACCTGCCCTGGGCGGTTCGCGCCTATTTGAACGCCCTTCAGCCGCGCCTCTTGGTGCTGGCCGAGACCGAGTTCTGGCCCAACCTTCTGAGCGGCTGCTTCAGGCGCGGAATCCCCGTGGCCGTGGTCAACGCCCGCATCTCCGACCGCTCCTGGCCCCGTTACCGGCGGCTTCGCAGACTCTGGCGGACCTTTCTTGAGCCGCTCAGCCGGGTTCTGGCGCAGAGCGAGGCCGACGCCGAGCGGCTCAAGGCCATCGGCTGCCGGCCGGAACGGGTTTCGGTGGCCGGGAACCTGAAATTCGACGTGCGTGCCGCCACGGAGGCCGACGCAACCCGGCGATTGAGGGCGCTGACCCCTGGTTTGCGGCTCCTGGTGGCGGGCAGCACGCTGGAGGGCGAGGAAGCCGCTCTGCTGGAAGCCTGGCCGCAGCTGCTCGAAGCCGATCCGGAGCTGGTCATGGTCCTGGCGCCGCGCCATCCGGAGCGATTCGCCGCCGTCGCGGCGCTGCTGCAGAAATCCGGCCTGAAATGGGTCAGGCGGTCAGATTGGCAGGCCGCGGAAGCGCACTCAGCGCCGGAAGACTCTCCGCGGCCGATCCTGCCCAGCCAGCTCGAACCCGGCCAGATTGTCCTGCTCGACACCATCGGTGAGCTGGCCTCGGTCTATTCCCTGGCGGCCGTGGCCTTCGTCGGTGGCAGCCTGGTACCGGCCGGAGGGCACAACCCGCTGGAGCCGGCACAGTTCGGGGTTCCCATCATCATGGGCAAGCACTACTCCAACTTCCGCGCCATCACCGAGCTGCTTCTAGAGCGGGATGCGGTCCGCATCGTCGAGCTTTCCGGGTTGACCGAGGCGCTCATTGAATTGCTGTCTGGCGCCGGCGAAATGGGGGCGCGCGCGCTCAAAGTCTTCAAGAGCCAGGCCGGCGCGACGGAGCGAACTGTGGCAGCGATCAAGGACTTGCTCGCTGAGAAAGTGCTTACCGGGAACGAGTTCAAGGGGAGTAGCAAGTGAGACGCCCCTGGCTTGCTCCCTTCACCCCGCTCTACGCGGCCGGGCTCGCGCTGCGTAACCGGCGCATTGAAAACGGCTCTGAGCCGGTGCGCCGCCTGCGCTGGCCCGTGGTCAGCGTCGGCAACCTCTCCACCGGGGGCTCGGGCAAGACGCCGCTCACCATTGCGCTGGCCAAGGCGCTGGCCGAGCGCGGCTTTCATGTGGATGTGCTCTCCAGGGGCTACGGCCGGAGGAGCAAATTGGCCGCACGCGTCGACCCCGGCGGCTCGGCCGAGGAATTCGGCGACGAGCCGCTGCTGATCGCCCGCGAGGCCGGCGTGCCGGTCTACGTGGCACGGCAGCGCTACGAGGCCGGCGTGCTGGCCGAGGCCGAGACGTCGAGCGGCGAATCTTCGCGGGCCGGTGCCGGCGTTCATCTGCTCGACGACGCCTTCCAGCACCGCCAACTGGCCCGCGATGTGGACATTCTGCTCCTGAACCAGGAGGATTGGCTGGACAATCTGCTGCCCGCGGGCAACCTGAGAGAGCCGCTCACAGCTCTCCGCCGAGCGACGGTGCTGGCCATTCCGGCCACCGAGCCCGGCCTTGAAGCCGAGCTCGGAATCTGGGGTTGGCAGGGGCCGGTGTGGCGGCTGCATCGCACCATGGAGGCCGCGGCCTGCGACGGTCCGGTGGCCGCCTTCTGCGGCATCGCCCGCCCGGAGCAGTTTTTCGCCGGCCTAGAAGCCGCCGGGCTCAGGCTCGCAGCCCGCGTCGCCTTCCCTGACCACCACCGCTACACCCCCGCCGACCTCCGCCGCCTGGCGGCATCGGCCAGGGCTGCCGGAGCGACCGCCCTCGTGACCACCGGGAAGGACCAGGTCCGGCTGGGCAAACTTGCCTCCACCCTGCCCGCATCCCTTCCGCTCACGACAGCCGGCCTGCGGATCGAGGTTGAGGAGCAGGACCTTTCGTGGCTGATCGACCGGCTACAGTCGGCCCCGGCACACCCGCCCCTGTGAGAAAATCAGACCTTGCGCATGCAATCCAAGTTTCGCTTGCT
>Ga0182030_10028057_pt1 | contig 10086 bp, 9 predicted proteins | sample 812S3MmetaG_FD_121299 | JGI IMG/M metagenome (GOLD analysis project Ga0182030, IMG submission 121299) | Permafrost microbial communities from Stordalen Mire, Sweden - 812S3M metaG (Illumina Assembly) | ecosystem: Environmental > Terrestrial > Soil > Wetlands > Permafrost | place: Sweden... | reverse complement strand
GACGGTTTCCCACCACGGCTTCCACCCACCGAACATCGTCGGTCACTTTGGCACCCGTGGGAGCTTGGCGCTGCTTGCGGCGTTGTTGCAGCCAGTTGGCGAACGTCGTGTACTTGATCCCAGCCCACTTCGCAAATTTCTGGCCGCTCATCCCGCTCTGGTCGAACTCCTTCAGGATGGCCTCCCGCCGCTCACGCGGCGTCCTCACCCGCCCAGACGAATCTCGTTTCAATATTTGTCCATCAACCGGCGCAATGGTAAGTGTCATAGCTTTTCCAAGCTACGGCATCTACCATTCACTCAACCAGTGGTGCTACGTGGGACGCATACAGCACATCCGGCGCGGCGTCGAACGCATCTTCGGCTGGTGCAAAGGCGTGGGCGGTTTGCGCAAAACCCGCTACCGAGGATTACCCCGCGTCACCCTCCACGCCCAACTCGTCGCCACCGCCTATAATTTGCTGCGCATCGCCAATTTGCTTTAAACAGGGGCAAAAGGCAAAATCATCTCTGCCGATTCCCAAGGGTACAGTGTGAATAGCTTTCGATGCTTTCGGCCATCCCCCTATTGTCTCCGGTTCATCCTTGGGACGAAGTATCGGACAATCTTTTCCGGATGCGCCACCGTCACCGACCAAATCTCTTTGGTTTGGTGGCAAAGCACAGTCAATCTTCGCTCGTCCAGAGAAGTATCGTCCAAGCCGGCACCGGTATCCAGGTTGAGATGCCCCAGCGACCATTTGGGTCGGTCTACTACAGTATGGCCACAATACACCGGGGCTAGGCCCTTAGTGCGCTGCGAATAGTACCCCTCCCAAAGCAGACGTTCGCCGGTCAAAATCATGATGAGAGCCTCGGGATCCGATGACTGCTCATACTGCTTCAGGCTTTGATTGGTTATCAGCATTGCTCGTTCTCCAATAAAAGAGGTAACAGCAGCATGGACGACATGGTAAGCGGGCCGTTTATCACCGACTGTAATGATATGAGGGCAGTTGTTGAGTTTGCCCGCTAGCGGAAATAGGTCGCGGCGATCATGGTTCATGTACCATTGCCCTCCGTATTGTCCAATCTGCGCGCAAAACCTCTGCGTCCAAGCGTCGGCTCCTCGCCCGGAAGCAAGATTGACCACGAAGGCCAGATCGTGGTTACCAAGGACGTTGTAAAACCAGCGGCGATTAAGCAGCCGCAAGCATTTGCTGGATTGCGGTCCGCGGTCGATCAGGTCGCCAACCGAGATAAGCCGATCTCGCTTGGGTGAAAAACGCACCTTGCGGAGCAGGGCCCAGAGAGATGAGTATTGTCCATGCAGGTCACCAAGAATAAAATCTCGTCCCAATCGATTGGCCGGAAGAATGAGCCTGGATACCTTATTGTGAGAGTGAGAGGTGTACATCGGAAGATCTACGGCTTTTGCTTTTAGCGCTACTCCGCGCGCATCTCTTCGACAGCATGACGCAGCTTGGCGAGGGCTCTCGCGACGTGCCGCGCGGTGTCTCCTTGTGTGATAACCAGTAGGCGCCCCTCTTCATCGCGCACGAATGATAATATCATTTTTTCCTTGTCGGTCCTGAAAATGGGTGTGAAACCTTTGCGTGGCCGATCCCGTGGGCGAACGCCAACGGTCAAAGTAATCTTGCCGAGCTTGGCGAGTGCATTCACATGTTCGGGATCAGCCAATTGCGCAAAAAGAGCCTGCGCGTCCTCCACATTTACCCCGGGCATCACCCGGACAAGGGCAAAAGGAGTGTCCTCTTCGTAGGCCATGCCTGGCTGCAAGAGCGAAGGTGGCTGCGTAGTAGAAAACCGAGGCTCATGGGACAGCGCCATGAAAGCGTGCAACTGCGTTACGCGCTGAAAGGCACCTCCCCCTCTACTTCCAATTAGAGATTCGCGGACTCCATCGTCTATGCGCCTGGGTGATTCTGATTCCATATTATACCTCCAGAATTTCGGCCACGGCTGGCGCCGCGTATTCTGCGTGGGCCACCTTCACCTTCAGGTTGGGGAGCGGGTGAAAGTACGCACCATGATGGGTGTGGCCGCAGAGGACAGTAATGGTGGCCTCCGGATTCTCCGCGGCAATCTCCCGCAATGCCTGCCCAAACGCCACATTGACAAAATGCGGGGCATGGTCAGGAGTCGAGGGTTTGTTACGGTGGAGTGCAGCCTCTTCAAATGGTGGAACGTGAGTGGCAATAATCAGGTTCCTGGCCTGGGCCAAGGCTATCGGCGCTAGCGCGCGAATGTAATCGGCGGATTCGTCGCCTAGGCGTCCCAACCGTTGGAACAGCTCCTCAGTATCCAGGTTAGTCAGATCCTTAATGAGTACATGGTCGTTCATGCGAACCGGGGATCGACTACCCATTCCTGCACGCCCGTCTGCCCAGCCGCGGTGGCCGATGAGCGCCGTTTCAGCGTTGAGGGTGATGACCTCACCGTTTCCAAGATGAATGAGGTGCGGATGGACTGCGCAAAACTCGCGAACCAGGCCGACTACCTCGCCGAAGCTCCCTCCGTAAAAATCGTGGTTTCCCAGGACGAAGTAAATGGGGCACGAAAAAGAAATGACCAGTGCCGTCAGGTATCTCCGCATCGAGGGGGCGGTGGCAATATCGCCAGTTATCAGAATAGCGTCCGGGCGATGGGATGCGACCCCAGAAAGGAACGAATCCGCCTGTGCTAGAGAAAGAAATTCCAGGTGCGGATCGCTGATCCAGATGAGTTTCATGATTAATCGTCCGTGTTATGGCTGAACACAACGGCGTGTGGAGCGTCAGCGCGTCTAGGCCCCAAAACTTGTCTCATATTCGATCTCTACCGATAGCGGATTCCTGTTTTTCCACATGCGCCCGGATGGCCGCCCGGACGGCATTACGCGGTGAATCCACGGGGCCGATCCCGACCGCGCAAACATACTGCCGTCGAGCGGGGTCATCATCAATAGGGTAGCCCCAGCCATAACAGCGTGTCCCCCCGGAAGGATGCTGTAACTCGAAGACCTCCACGTCGCCTTCCCAGGCGACCTTTCCCTGCCATATTTCCAGGATGGGTACGCTTTCGATGTGGCGGGCCTCTACTCCGTGGGTGTGGCGAATGGCATTGGTCAATCCCTGAAGGTAAGTCATATATTCTATTCACTCTCGGCGACATCGTCAGTCCACTCTTTGACCTTCTGCGGGCGGCGCTGAAGGCCCTCGGCAATGATTGCGTTAGGTTCTACCGTTTGGTTTCCGGGAAGGATGTCGGCTTCGTTGTTTTCGTACAGGTCGGTCACCGTCTTGATGGCGGCCAGTTCTTTTGAGCCATCGATCGATGATAAGTCATCGCGGTAGTAATCGAACCAGGGGAGTCCATGCTGGGCGTAGAGCTGCGCTGAGATTAGACGCTGCGGAGGCCTCGCTTCCGTCACTGATCTCCAGGTTTCGGAATTGCAGAGATGGACGAAGCAGCGACTGGTCAATTCATGGTCGTAATCTTCCAGGGCTCGTTCATCCTTATAAATCTCCTGGCGCATTTTTCCACCGGCACCTAATCCCATGTCCGTGGAAACGAACGACCGTTCGCGCATGTCTCCTGCACCACCGGCCATCATGTATCGACGAATATGCTTCACTCCGCTCGTCTCCGGTTCGGGCAGTAGAGCGGGCAGAATTTCCACGAGACGCCGAGGAAACCAAGTCCTACCAGATTTCTCAAAATATACTGCTGCCTTGATCGGATAGACTTGGAGTTGGAGGCCGCCATGCTCAGCCTCTCCGGTGATCTGTTCTTCCGCGGTGTATCCTCTTCCCAGCGGCATCGCCACGAATTGCCGGATGTAGCCTTCACTGACGCAGTAACCATCCAGCCAGGGCTGCTGCGGGAGGACCAGATAATCTTGCGGATCCTGATGAATGGAGGACGACCATGCTTTGCCTGACACCGCATTTATTTTCCCAGTGCCAACTTTGAGCGCGCAAGGATAGTGACCGTCGAAACGAAGCCAGAGAGCCTCGGCTTGATAGATGGGCATCATGACCCCTCCGCGCTTGTTCCAGGCCGGTGGAACGGTCTTCGCGTAATCGTCTATGTGCACGAGGGGAAATTCTCCGAGACTGGGAGGCAAAGGGTAGGCCGTCCCATCATCCGGAATTCGCAGGGTTCGTTGAAAAGATACAGTGGTGACCACCTGGCCCTCCCCGTTGAGCTGAAAGTGCGCATTTCGACCGAAGGTCTTTTTGATTGCCTTCGCCACCATGTCGGGCGTCAGGGAACATAAAACCTCCTGAGCCTTTTGCTTATAGTTCTCCGTGAGATCCAGAAAATCTTCGTTATTGTGCTGCAAGGAAACGAACGCGGAAGCGCGGTTTTCAGCCAAAAATCCCGGCGTCAGTCTTTCAACTTCTGCGTTGGACAGCCGGGTGAGTTCGGCGGCAATTTTCGGAAATACGAAACGGAGGAGCTTATTATTTTCGAGTATAATCATAGGTGTTGTTCTTAAGCTGACGAAATAGCCGGCAAAGAGCCGGGACGTGGCATTTGGACTTTCCTATACTATCCCAGCTCGACCGGGTCGTTCTATGGGCCTACCGGCCTAAAAACTCTTGTCATTTAATTTTCACCCTAAATTTATCCAGATTCGCGCGATCAGATTGAAATTGGGTTTTTGGACCTTGCGGGGACTCGGGCCGCAGAGAAATGGGCGAAAATCAGCTTCTGTCGGCTGCGCATCCCCGTTTTTCGGTACACCGCGGCAATCTGGTGCCGGGTCGTGGAAAGAGAACACCCCCGCGCAGCGGCAATCTCCTTGTTGCTCAGGCCCTGAATCGCCAGGTCGCAGACATGTTTCTCAGCCCAAGTTAGTTTTGAGAGAGGAACTGGGATCCTGCCTTCTCTGACCTCGGTCAAAACTTCGACCCGGAAAATGGGAAGAATGGTCGAGAGAGACTTCTTCAGCACGGTCTCAATGACGACATTTTGCCTTTCATCAACCCTCATCTGGTTTTTGCTGTCTCGAATCGCGCTCAGTATTCCTCGGGGCAACTTCGTAATCCTGGGATCCTTCAGGAATGAATGGCTTGGATCTGCCATCGGCCCCAAGCCCCATTGTCCCTCGGCAGTCGAGGCCAGCACGTCCCCGCGGGAGTTGGCAAACGCCACCGCCAAGTCAGGAGTCCGGACACACTTTCCCAAGCATTCGATCCTGCATCGCAGCGTCTCCATTTTATGCACTATTTCAAGAGCACCGCAGAATTCCGCGGCGATTGACTCAATCTCCTGGAGCGCATCAGGCTCTTGAGAGAATCCAACAATCGCCATTAAACCTTCTTCTACCCAGCAGGGGGCCGCGTATTGCCTCTCAACTTGGTCCAGGAAAAAGGGCTTCACCCATCCGGTATCGAACGAAAGCTCGCCCGACTTTCGCGGAACGCGGGTGTAATCGGGTGATCCTCCTTTTTTTAGGGCCTGCCATTTCTTCTCAATCAAAATTTGCGCATGGCAGGTGTCCGGCCAGAGGATGATCCAGGGCGCCGCGATTCCCGCATACCGACAGCGAAGGCCGAGCCAACGAACGACCTGTGGCAAGGATTCTAGGTGCTTAACAGCAGAATGGCTCAAAATCCTTCGGAAAATGAAAGATTTCACAACTCACCAGCCTTGCGGTTTCGATTGAAGAGCTACTGTCCCGGGTGCTCGCCGACTGGACGGGATGGGGGATGCTTCAGAAATTAGAATCATAACGTCACGACCACGCTGCCAAAGACCGGGCGGCGTCGAAGGGTGGGATGCGAAGGACCTGGTAAAGGGATTTCTCGGTCCGGATTAAAAGGCCTTCGATGCGAATGATGCGACTACTCGCGAAGTCACCGCGACAGACCTTTCCATTGCACAGCCAGCTCCGTATTATAATTTTTCCCGCAACTTGGGGCTTCGCGAGTAGGTAGCCCTCTTGCAGGTTACTCGGCTCACTTATAAGAGAGAGGGTGAACAAATCAGGGGTAGAGAGGCCGCTCGGCACCCGGTATTGGGTGATCCTCACATAGGGATGAGGTTTCGTTTGTGTGCTCACGACTCTCCTTTCTCTCGGCTTTTGATATGGAATTCTCTACAATCGCTTTGTAAATCTGATTCCATATTAAGATTCCTCCACGTATTCGAGGGACAAGATGTACGCCCAAGCGCGTTGGGCTCGCGCCAGACGCTGCTGCCCGATAGCGAAAAGGGGAAGGAGCTGCCGCGAAGACAGGAACTCCGTTTCCTTATCCAAGATCAGCTCAATGGCGGCTAGAATTGTGCGCCCTCCCGTCCGCAACCTCTCGCATCGGGCTTCTTTAAGGGCTTTCTCCCCGGAGTAGCGGTACCACAGGGCCTCGCGAAACAGGGCGAAGTCCCTGTCCAGTTTGGCCCCAGACAGCGGCTCGGCACGGTGGTCATGAATGGTGGTGATGTGACGATGAAAGCGGTCGGCTAACAGACGAAACTGGATCTGCAAGAGTGCAAGCGGCTGTTCGAGTTCTTCGAGTAGCCGGTAGGCATTCTCGACCTCTTGGAGGTAACGCCAATGCGAAACCATGGTCTTACCAGAAGTATCTGCGGGAGGTTCAGGTGCTGACGGGCGCCGCAAATGCGGATAGCGACAGAGAAAATCCGCCACCATCTGTTCGAGGAAGCGCATTCCTGTTCTCGATTTTACGGCGGAATCCAGAAATTTTTCCATTTCTGCATCTTCCAGCTTTGGCAGCCCCAGGTCGGAATGAATCCGGATGATCGCTTCACGAAAGTCCTTTTTCGTTGGCAAACTGATTTCAATCAAACGGCAGTTGAAACGGAATAAAATTTCCTCAGGGATGAACGGAGAAGTCGCAATCTGATCGTGCAACGACGAGCCCTGCTTCTCAGCCGCCGCAACCAGGCGCTGCCATGCGCCCGCTCCCACGATCAGAAATTTGCGCAGGCGCCCGATATCTCGCTTTTGCCAGCCTGCCGTCAAAAGTCGCGAGTCGCAGTCAAGTAGGCATAAAATTTCCGCAGTGGTGGCCAGCGACCAGCCGTTATCCCATGCCCGTTCTCCCATAGGTAGCGCCTTATCCAACTCATCGAGAAAAATACATCCTCCCGAATCATGCTTTCCAACGAACTTGCGAATGACCGTGAGGGTGGAGGGCTCGGCTCTCGCACCGGTCACAATCCATGAAGCGGTATTCACTCCCAGCAGGTGAAAGTTTTTTTCCGGCGTCGAGAGCAAATCGCACAAACGAGATACAACGGCGGTCTTACCGCAGCCACTTGGTCCCACGATTAAGGGTTTGGTCCGGGCCCTCGCGCCACCATAGGTGGACTCGTGTCCAGCGAGTTGGGCGAGGTCGCTCAACTGGGATAAAGCTTGAGCTTGGCTCTGGGTTAGGAAGCGCGGACCGATAGGATCCTGATCCTGCTTCTCAGATGGTTTTGATTCATGTGGTGTCATGGTGGATTATGATTTGTGGTTAGCAGTGATTCGCTGCTGCGCCCAAAGCCGGAGTACATCCCGGAACGAAGGAAAGGAATTCGGGTTGATAACGTAGGTGCTGCCCTGATGGAACCCGTGAAGGATGTCGATCAGGGGATGCGGCGCGTGTACGATAAACGAAAGATCATGGAAGTCCCGGAAGGTGCCGGCACGTCGCTCGTAAGTGCGATGAGTGCTGGGGCTGTCAGCAAAAGCGACCGGGTCAAGCCACGTATCCATCAGTGCGACCTGGGCTCGCGCCACGCCTTCGAGGTATTTGGCTAAACCGAAAAGGGAGAGACTGATTCGGGCAAGCGCGGTGTCATCCTGGCCGTCGAACCCCTCGACCACGAGGGCTCGCAGATTGCCGTCGATGGCAGGGCTCATCCCTGCCGAAAGCATCACCATAACCGCATAGAGCGCTTCGGGTGAGAGAAGATGGTGGACGTAGTCCACGGCGGGACCCGGTGTTGTCGGAGATGGCAGGTATTCCAGTTCCACTTCCGGGACGTAATGCGCGAGCAGAGATAGCCACCGCACGGCCAAGTCCCGCGCCCAACTAAGCCCTTTATAACTGCCGTGGCTAATCCTGTAATAAAGCTCTTCCTCCAGGCCAGGCTGCTGGGCCAACAGATGCGCAAGGTAAAGCTTGGCCGCCTGATGATTTATCCGCCCCCCTTGCAACTGCCGAATGAAACGAGCCTCTTGTTTCACGCACACCTTTTCCCAGCCATCTGTCCTCTCGGGCCGCTTGAGCTTTTTTTCGCAACTTAACTTCTGAAGGCTGAAGTCATGTAAGACGACTCGCTTGCCATCGGCATAGGGCCGCGGCTGGATTTGTGGGAGGGAGGAATTGAGAATATCCGTCAGGTGTTCCTGCCAGTTTCCTTGCTCGGTATCCGTCGTGATGACGCGAGTGTCCGGATAAAACTGCTGCATGAGCGCGGCCACTTCGGCAGTAAGATCGGGCGCTCTGGCGACGATGTAGTGGGGAGCATGGCGCGCAACAAGGATGAATAGCTTTTCGCGGGTCGTCGCGATGGCCATGACGGCGTGGCCGCACTCTTCCACGAAAGAGCATGCCGACGCCGCGAAGTCAGGTGAGGAGCTGTAGAGTACGATTTTCATTTTTGATCTGTGTAAAATGTCCGCGAGAAACGCACCTTTGACGGCGCCCATCCACGTTCCAGTTCTGCCTTTGCTTCCGGCGTTAGCCCCTCCACGTCGTGGATCTGCACGACGACGCATTCGCCACCCGCCTGCCTGCCGCTGATTTTTCTCCTAATCCGGGCGAGCACCTTTGGGTTTTGAAATTGATTGGACCATGGCTTTAAGGAAAAATACGTCATCTCAGTAGCCCCCCTTTTGCCGCCTGCTGGAGGTGCAGGCGGTACTCCAGGACCGTGCCGGCCAATGACCAGGCTTCTACCCACAGTTCGGTTAGCCCATAGGTGTCAAGCTCACTGCTGCATTCGCCGATTGCCTGCCAAGCTATTGTCCGCCACCGTGCCAGAGGCTCAATTTCTTCCCGGTCATCGGTCGAGACCTCCGCGCAGACCTTGCAGATACGGACGGCCTCTATCAGCGCTTCTCCCAGTTGGGGAGTCTGGAGCAAATTCCCCAGCGGTAATGCCTGACCACGATCCGCGATCGCGTGAATCTTGCTGTAGATGACTCCGAGCTTGATCTGCAGGCGTATCGATGTCTCCGTGGCCTCCCTGGCATAACGGGAAAGATCGCCCGCATAGAGGTTGTAGGTTCGAGCCTGCGGTTTGGACGTAACCTCGGGATCACGCTGCTGCGGCGGACGAATGGCATACGGGTGTTCGACCAAAAGCTGACAAACATAATTCTCGATCCACCGTACCCCTCCCATGGCAGCTTCAGCTTCCGCCAAAAGCTCATCCATCGGGCGCCTGCGCTTCAATCCTAACTGTACATGTATCCGCGTGATGGCTTCTTCGAGATCTTTACGAGTCGGCGTTTGCAGGACGACAATATCGGTCGAAAATCTGCTTAGGATCTCTTCCGGCAAATACCGAGATATTTGAGCTGCGTGGGTTGGTGCGCCACTACTGGTTTCGGTGAAGCCCAATGTCCCCCGCTGGGCGTCGCGGCGAACCTCGATCAAAGCGGCTTGGAAGGCACCACCCCCAATAATCATCACATGGGCACGCAGGCGACGAATGTCTTCGGCTGACCACTCATGTGCGGCAAGGCGAGCATCTGCCGACAGCAGAGAGATCATTTCCGCAAAAACCGAAAGAGACCAGGCGCTTTGGCTCAGGCTTTCCCCGGCAGGCACTAATTTGCAAAGTTCATCCGCAAAAATTATCCCGGAGAGACCATTGGCCGGTTTCAAAGATCGCAAGAAATCTCTGACGATGCGCAGGGTGGGCGGTCTTGCGGCTGCTCCGGCCACCAACCACGAGCCGCAATCCAGGGCCATCATTGGCACGTTTCGCTCGACGGTAAATCGCTGGGCAAGTGCCGTTTTACCGCTGCCGCTGCTGCCGATCACCAGGACCTTCCGACAGGCCGGCTGGTAACCGGCCATCTTGGCGTCGCCGCTCCTGCAGAACACGTCAGCGAGTTGATGCAGCTTGGCAAGGCCG
>Ga0182030_10028054_pt1 | contig 10087 bp, 6 predicted proteins | sample 812S3MmetaG_FD_121299 | JGI IMG/M metagenome (GOLD analysis project Ga0182030, IMG submission 121299) | Permafrost microbial communities from Stordalen Mire, Sweden - 812S3M metaG (Illumina Assembly) | ecosystem: Environmental > Terrestrial > Soil > Wetlands > Permafrost | place: Sweden... | reverse complement strand
TGCCGCAGCCGATGAGCATCACTGCCAACACCGCGCCCAAGAGCACCCAGGCGCTCAGGCGTACATGGTTCATCTGCCGGTCGCGAATCGAGCGCACTCGCAGATGCACCTCACTGCGAAAGCCCGGAGGAGCAAGCGAGAGGGAGTATTGAAACAGCGGTTCGAGGGCCGCCTGCGCGTGGGACAGCGTCTCGCCGGGCTTGAGGCGCGCAAAGGCGTACATCACATGTTCAGGAGAGGATTTGCGCTCGGCAGCCTCGTCCAGAGCCTCGGGAACAACCACGTCGGCGGCTTCAAGCGTGGGCATTTCAAAGTCTTTGGGCAGGACCCCAATCACGCGCGTCTGCATGCCGTCGATATCGATCAACTGGTTGAGAACTCGGGGATTGGCCCCGTAGCGGCTTCGCCACAGACCGTAACTGATGAGGGCAGCTTTCGGGCCATTGGGACGATCTTCTTCCGGCAGGAAGTTGCGGCCGATCATCGGAGCGATGCCGAGCGTAGGCAGGAAATTCGCCTCGACGCTGGCGCAACTCAGGCGCACGGGACTGCGTTCGGTGAGATCGCAGGACGTGACGCCGATTTCTGATGTAATCGACTCGAAGGGCTTCTGATTGTCCCGCCAAACGTAATACGACCCGCCCAGCATGAATTCCTCTGGAACGATGGGCGCAACGAGGCCGACAGAAACCAGCCGATCATCGTGCGCGTAAGGCAGCGCGCGGAAGAGGATGCGGTCGACCACGCTGAAGACCGCCGTGCTGGCGCCAATGCCGAGTGCCAACGTGACAATCACCGTAGCTGAAAATGCCGGATTTCGACCGAAGCCGCGCACGGCATAACGCGCATCCTGCATCAACGTCTCAAAGAACCAACTGGGACGCTGCCGGTAAGCCTCTTCCCTCGCCTGCTCCACGCCGCCAAACTCCACCAGCGCGCGCCTGCGCGCTTCGCTCGCAGAGACGCCGGTGCGCGCCTGAATCGACTGTGCAGACATGGCGATATGGAATTGCAACTCTTCGTCGAGTTCGGCCTTGCGGCCATGGCCGAAAACAGCACAAAGCCGCTGCAAGAGCCGCCTGCCAACAGATCGTATGCCAGTGCCCATCGATCTCCCTCCATCATCAACTTGCCAACGCTTACTCGCTGCGCAGCGCCACCGCCGGATCGACTCGCATGGCGGCTCGCGCTGGAATGAGCGTCGCCAACAGAGCCGCCAACCCAAGTAGAAGTCCAACGCCAACAAACGTTGCCGGATCGCGCGGACCGATGCTGAACAACAGGCTGCGCAGATACTGGGTGAGAGCTAGCGCGGCGCACAGCCCGACCGCACCGCCCAGCAAAATCATCCGGGAACCTTCGAGCGCCATCCAGCGCAGAATGGCGAAGCGGCTCGCTCCCAGGGCCATGCGCACACCAATCTCCCTGGTGCGCTGCAGAGCCAGATACGACGTTAGCCCGTAAAGTCCCACCACAGCCATGGCCAGCCCAGTCAAGGCAAAGAAGCCTAGCAGCGCCGTCTCAAAACGAGGCCGGTCCGCAAGTTTGCCGACTTGCCCCGCAAGCGTGTCGATCTTGATCGGAACGGTGGGAGCAATCTGCGCCATCTGCGCGCGAATCCAGCCCGCTGTGGTCTTGGTAGGAAGCTCGGTCGAGACCACCAGCATCGGAACCGGCATGCCCCAATCGGCGGGGACGTTGCGCCGCAGCCAGTAGACCTCGGGCAGATCCGGATCGGCGAGACCGCCATTCCTCACATTTTCCGCTACGCCCACGACCGTAACCCACGTTCCATCCGTGCCCGTACGGATACGCTGCCCAATCGGATTCTTGCCCGCGAACATGCGCCCTGCGGCGAGTCGGCTCAGAATGATGAATTGCAGCTTCGAATCCCGTTCCTCGTCCGTGAAATTCCGTCCCCGCACAATCGGAATCCGCAGCGCCCGGAAATAATCCGGCGTGACCCCCCGGTAGCGCACTGCGCCGCCGCTGCCCGGCTCCGGCGGGGCCTGACCCTCAACTGCGAAGTCCGCAAACCGCCGGGCGTTCTGGAAGCCGCCGCCCGGCGGCAGCGACTCGCTCCAACCCACGGCGCGCACCCCAGGCAAACGCCGCATGGCAGCTTCGGTCCGCGCATAAATCTCTGCGTGACTCGGGCCGCTACGGCTGACCATTCCCGCGACTGGCGCATCGTGGAAACCCGGCAGCGCGAGGCGTACCGTCAGAACTCCTCCCGCATCCATGCCCAAATTCTGCTGCTCCATATTCTGAAAACTCCGAAACAGTAACGCCGCGCCCGAGAGCAAAATCATGCTGATCGCAATTTGCCCGGCCACTATCAGCCGGCGCAGTCCGTGCTTACTGAATCCGACCGCAAACCCAGCGACGCCGCGCGCGGCAAAGGCCAGACTGCGCGGCCTCTGCCAGACGGGAATGAGGCCGATGACTACCCCCGAAGCCAGCGCCAGCAGAACGGCAAATCCGGCGATGCGCAAGTCGATCCGGGCCTTTTCCAGAAACGGAATGCCCGTCGGCGCCATCGCCACAAAGATTCGGAGCAGACCGGTGGCCAGCGCCAGCCCGGCCGCGGCACCTGCGCAGGAGAGCGACAGCGCCTCGGTAAGACTCTGGCTAACCAGGCGCAGGCGGCTCGCGCCCAGGGCCGAGCGCACCGCGAACTCCCGCTCCCGCGCCGCAACCCGGGCAATCGTCAGGCCAACCACATTGGCGCACGCAATCAGCAGCACCGCCGCGGCCGACCCCAAGAGCACCCAGGCCGCCAACTGCACGTCCGCAGTCTGGCGATCTCGCAGTGAGCGAATGCTGAGATGAAAATCCCGGCGAATCGGCGCTGGAATGAATGCTTCCTGCGTATGGCGGAAGAGCGGCTCCATCTGGGCCGTCGCCTGCGCGATGCTCAGCCCTGGCCGCAACCGCGCAAAGGCTCGCATCGGCTGCCCGATCCCGCCGTTCTGCGCGGCCTGTTGCGCGGCAGGAATCAGAGCCAGGGGGAAGAACACATCCGCATCCTGCAAAGTTGGAAGCTCAAAGCCCTCCGGCAAAACCCCGATCACCCGCGCCGGAGTTCCATCCACGTCAATCTGGCGATCCAACACGCTCCGGTCGAGCCCAAAATGGCTTTTCCACAATCCGTAAGAAATCAGCGCGACACTCGGGCCGTTGGGGCGATCCTCCTCGGGCAGAAAATTGCGACCCAGCGCTGGCGCAATCCCCAGAAGCGGCAGAAAATCAGCCTGAAAGTGAACGCAGTTCAACTGCGACGGATTGGACTCCACCAGATTGCAGGCATAGGGATTGGTGCTTTCGGCAGCCATGCCCACGAACGGCTTCTGATTGTCACGCCATTCGTAGTAAAAGCCCCCCAGCATAAACTCCTGTTTCTCCAGGGACTGCACCACCCCAACCGAAACCAGGTGATCTGCATCCGCATAAGGCAGGGCACGAAAGAGTATCCGGTCGACAACGCTGAAAACAGCCGTAGTGGCCCCGATCCCAAGCGCCAGCGTGGCTATCACCGTCAAGGTAAATGCCGGATTTCGGCCAAAGCCGCGCATGGCATAACGCGCATCCTGCAGCAACGTCTCAAAGAACCAACTTGGACGCTGCCGGTAAGTCTCTTCCCTCGCCTGCTCCACGCCGCCAAACTCAACCAGCGCACACCTGCGAGCTTCCCATTGCGTCATGCCTGCGGCAAGATTGGCCGCAATCGCCCGATCCAGGTGGAATTGGATCTCCTCGTTCAAGTCGCTCGCGGAACGGCGGCCGAAGAAAAAACTGGCGCGGCTCAGTATCTCGCGGAGCTTCATGCCACAGCCTCCCCGAGCACCAGCCCGATCGCCGCCACCATCCGGTCCCACTGTGCGAGTTCTTCCGCCAACCGCGCAGAGCCGGCGGCGGTCAACGAATAAAATTTGGCGCGGCGATTGTTTTCAGAAGCAGCCCACTCCGACTGGATCAGGCCACGATATTCGAGCCGATGCAGTGCCGGATAGAGCGAACCTTGGCCAATTTGGAACGCCTCTTTCGAGACCTGCTGAATGCGCTGCGCGACGCCCCAGCCATGCATCGGTTGGAGCGCGAGCGTCTTCAGTATCAGCAGGTCAAGGGTGCCTTGAAGCAATGTACCTTGCAGCAGCGTTTCCTGCAATAAATCCTTCGGCGGCGCGCTGTTGGCAGACTTCGTGAACGTCATCTTCCCCTCGTCAATCGACAAGACAAAAGTAACGCCTTCTCTTGTCGATTGTCAAGGGGAAAATCGAAGACGAAAACAATCGGGTCCCCAACGCCCAAGGATCATACTCGCGGCTGAGCGGCCGTGTGCGATGCCAGTTGCTCGCGCAGACTGCCTGCAAGGTCAGCCACCACGCGCAGCTTCTCCCGCATCGGCAAAGAAATCTCGCGGTCGGCCAGGGCCAGTTGCGAGTGCAGCAGGAGTCCGGCTACGGTGGATTTCAGTTCGCTGTCCATGGCTGCTGCAGCCGCCTCGCGGGCCAACGCCCGTTCCCGCTCGCGCCGGTTCAGCGCCATACGAATCTCTCGCGCCAGCCGCTGCGCCCCCGCAAGGGCGAAGTTCACCTGCACCGGAATCGCGAGGCCGGCATTCTCCCAAATCAGCTCAGCCCCCGCAGCATCGCTGTCGATGATCCCTTCATCGACTACCACTGCGGCAAACTCGGTGCGTTTCAGCGCGCTGACGGCCGCCTTGCGTCCTTGCGCCACCTCGCACCCCTCACAGTCGGGTCCCAGCAGCTTGACGAGCGTCACGGCGCAGTTTTCTGCGCCTTCCATCCCAGTTACGATCAGAATTTTCATATTTCTCCCGTTTTTGCCCAGACAGCAGTGATTCCGAGCGGGTTTGTCGACTATCAAGTGCATGCGAAAAAAGGCTAGCGCAGGCGCGGAACCGATTTTCACCGAAAATGAAACGCGCGTGTTATTCCTCAAGCAGAGGGTCGAGGATGCCGTATTCCTTCAGCTTGCGGTAAAGGGTCGTCTTGCCAATCCCAAGTAACCGCGCCGCCAGCAGCTTATCGCCGTTCAGCTTGCGTATCGCATTCAGGATTGCCTGCCGCTCCAATTCCGCGAGGGGAACCACATCCGCCGGGTGGTCAGCAGGCTGGGTCTCGACGACCGCCGCCACACGATGCGCATCCAGCCCCTGCTGCTGCAACTGCGTGGGCAGATCGCCAAGTTCCAGCACCGGACCGGAAGAGAGAGCGCAGGCTCGCTCTATGCAGTTCTCCAGCTCGCGCACATTGCCCGGCCAATCGTGACGCATCATCGTCCGCAGCGCCTCGTCGCTGAGCGTGTATTTGCGCGGCTGCCCTTTCGAGATCCGGTCGAGAAAATTCGCCGTAAGGAGGGGGATGTCCTCGCGCCGGTCGCGCAGCGCGGGCAGGCGCAGATTGACCACGTTGAGCCGGTAGAAGAGATCCTTGCGGAAGGTTCCCTTTTCGACCATCGTCGCCAGATCGCGGTTGGTGGCGGCAACGATCCGGGCCTTGATCGGCACCCGGTGCGTGGCCCCGACCGGGCGCACTTCTTTCTCCTGGAGCGCACGCAGCAGCTTGGCTTGCAAGTCCAGCGTCAGCTCGCCAATCTCATCCAGAAAGACGGTGCCGCCCTCCGCCGTCACAAAGAGTCCGTCCTTCGACTTGGTCGCCCCGGTGAATGCGCCCTTCACGTAGCCAAACAGCTCGCTCTCAATCAGCGTTGGAACGAGAGAACCGCAATCCACCGGCAAGAACGGCTTATAGGCATTCGGCCCATAGGCGTGAATGGTGCGCGCCACCAGTTCCTTGCCGGTCCCGCTTTCCCCCAGCACCAGCACCGGATGAGTGCTCTGCGCCACTTTGGAGAGGATCCGGTAGAGCTTCTCCATCTCCGCCGAGCGCCCGATCATCGACCCCAGCCCCTGGCTCAGCCTCAGTCTTTCGCGCAACTGGCGGCTTTCGGTGTCTACAGTCACCGTGGAAGAGGCACGCTCCAGAACGGCCGAGAGCTCATCCACGGCGAAGGGCTTGGTCAGATAATCGGCCGCGCCCCGACGCATAGCCTCAACGGCTGCATTCACGGAACTGGAAGCGGTCATCGCGATCACCGCCGTGGCCGGATGCAGCACCTTCACTTCGGAGACCAGCTCTAGCGCCTGATGACCTCCATAAGGGAGATTCACCAGCAGAATATCCGTCGCGTGACCTCGCAACAGGCTCCGGGCCTGCGCCAGATCGGCCGTAGCCTGCACCGCGTAGCCCAACGAAGCAGCTATTTCCGCGCAAGCCGAACGCACGGCCGGATCGGCATCCAAAACCAGCAGATGCATCCGAGCCACCGCGGACCGGGTATTCCCGCTCTCCTGGGCGGGGAGCGTTTCGGGAATTTGGGGAGGGTAATCCATAACGGTTGAGTGGAAAACTGTTTCGAGCATTGTATCCGCCTTTCCCTGACTTTGCTTGTTCGATCCGATACGGACGTTGGTTGATTGGTTCCGGGGCCATCCCAACCGCGAAAGTTGGCCCAGGGACGGAATTGGCATCGCCTCATTTGCTCGACGCGCCGTTCACCGGTAGCAGTGGAAACTCGACCAGGAAGACGGCGCCATGCGGTGGAGAACTGTTCCCACAACTGCCGGACCTCTCCGCCGCAAATTCAGACCCGACAGAACTTGATGCAACAAGACTTGAGCCAACAAGACTTGACCCGGCAAGGCTTGGCCCGGCAAGGCTTGGCCCGGCTGGATCGCCGATACGATTGGCGGCCCACACCGCGCCGCCCGCCGCTGCCACCAGCGAGCGCACAATCGAAAGTCCCAGGCCGCGATGCTGCGCCGGCCACGCATGGGCCGGGTCCCCTTCCGGTTCCAGTCCAATATGAGTGCTGTAACCGGGAGAAAAAACCGACTCCAGTGCATGCTCGGGAATCCCTGGCCCGTTGTCGGTGAAACTCAAAGTGAGAAACTCCGGGCCTTCCTCAATCGCAATCTGCAGATGGCCTCCCCCAGGCATCGCCTCGGCGGCATTTCGGGCCAGATTCACCAGCACCCTGGTCAGATCGTCGGCGGTCATCGCAATCGGGCGGGCCCCGTCCCCGCGAATCGATACTCCCAGCGTCACTCCGTGACCTAACATTGCCACCAGCAGATTGCGGTTGGCCTGCACTTCTTCGGCCAGATTTTCAACCCTCTGCCCAGAGATGAAAGCCTGACGATAACCGTTTCGCACAAAGCCTTCGTGTGCCTCTCCGGGCTGCCTCAAATGCTGCTGCCACGCCGGGGCTACTGAATCTCGACCGGGCTGAGCCGGGGGCGCGGCCTTCCGGTCCGGCTGCCAGCGCGACCGCAACCGCGCCCTTGGAGATAGCGCGACCGGCCTGTGACCCGGCTGCGGAGCGAGAAACAATGCGTCACCCGGACTCTCGAGCCGCGACAACTCCTCCAAAAGACGGCGGTTGGCCGCCCCCACGCGCCGCAGTTCTCCCGAATAATGGCGGAAGGAAGAGTGCAGAACCCCCGGCTCCTCCAGCAAGTCACAGTAAAGTTCCAGGGCCGCAACCATATTGCGGGCATCGTGGATCAGACCGGACATGCTTTCCGGGAACCGAATCTCCGGAAATTGCCCAGCGACGGGAATCGCAGGCCGTCCTGGCTCCCCTGCCGCGAACGACCCCAAACCCCAATCCCCCGGAATCCCGCCGGCCACTTTTGCAGTGCTACTTCCGGTCTCGCTTTCGGCTTCACTTTCAAACTTCTCTTCGGAGCCGTATCGGGACTCTGGCGCCCGCTCGGCGCCTGCAACGAAACCCGGCCCGGAATGGGGTTCGAGGACGGTCTCAAACCAACGGCTTCGACCGGGTACGTTGCCTGATTGTGGGCCTGGGTTCAAGTCCACGCGGTTCAAATAGGCTTCCGGCGACTGCCATCCTTCGGCTTGCGTCATATGGGTTCCCCTTCCTTTTCCCTGTTTCCTGTTGCCAATTCCACGCTCGAGTCCCGCCTCGCCCCGCACGGCGCGGCCCCTGACCTGAGCAAACCGCCTGTCCCCCAGCTTCGCCAAGCCAACTGCGGTCAGGCTACGACTCGATTCCGCTTTTGATCCGTATCGGACCCGCAATGGATCCGCATGAACCGCAATGCGAAGCAAATCCGGGAATCCTCAATTGCAGTGCCAAACTTGACTCTCTGAATAGCATTCGGTGTGCCAAACCAGAACTGGATTGCTAAGTTCCTGATAAGGAACATAGTTACCTCCAAATTCCTCAATTGCCACCAATTACGATTGGGTCGGGCCAAATCCCGAATCGGGAATTGGCCCGCACGCTCCGGCCTCCATTTGCTTTGCTTTGTGTCACTTACCGATGAATTCCCGCTTCGGGCCACAAAAGCCCCGCTCCCATTCCGGAACTGGCCCCCGCTCCCCGCGGCAACGCTGCCCCTTTCTCGTACAATCGCTCTATGGCCAACTCTCCCCATCCCTTCTTCCGCCACGACGGACGCGCCACAGACGCGCTGCGTCCGCTTACCCTTGAGCCCGGCTTCGTGCGCACTGCGGAGGGTTCTGTACTGATTTCGGTCGGCCATACCCGCGTCCTCTGCAATGCCACCATCGAAAACGGCGTCCCCGGATGGCTGCGCAACTCCGGCCGCGGCTGGGTCACTGCGGAATACGCCATGCTGCCCCGCTCTACTGTCACCCGCACCGCGCGCGAGAGCGAACGCGGCAAGATCGGCGGCCGCACCCATGAGATTCAGCGCCTCATCGGCCGCAGCCTTCGCTCTGTGGTGGACATGCGGGCGCTCGGAGAGCGCACCGTCATCCTCGATTGCGACGTCATCCAGGCCGATGGAGGCACACGCACCGCGGCCATCACCGGTGCCTCGGTAGCCCTGGCCATCGCGCTCGAGGCCCTGGTCAAAGCCGGAACCCTGCCCAAATCGCCGCTCAAGCAGCTCATCGCCGCAACCTCCGTCGGCATCGTTGAGGGCACGCCGCTGCTCGATCTCTGCTACGAGGAGGATTCGCAAGCCGAGGTGGATATGAATGTCGTCGAAACCGCCGACGGCGGCCTGGTGGAAACCCAGGCTACAGCGGAAAAGGGCAGTTACTCGCGAGCTCAGCTCAACAGCCTGCTGGACCTTGCGGAAATCGGCCTGCGCTCGATCTTCGCGGCGCAGCGACAGATTCTCGGCTGGAGTTAGGTCGCCGCGATCCGCTTCCGCCCTCTTCGCCCAAAACGAACCGCAAATCTGCGGATAAGTCGATGTCGCCTCTCGAAGCAGATGGAAAGTCCGCAATTTCGCCTCCCGGCAGAACGGAGACAATCATTGCAGACGAGCAAGTGATATTCGACTTAGAGCCTTGAATCGGCGGAAGCGCATCCAAAGACGAGTCCATACGTTCCGGCTCCTCTTGTTGAAATTCCATCTTCCGGTTTCGGCTCTGCTTCCATCTCTTGCTTGGCGCCGAATCGCTTGGCAAGCGTTGAGTAGCTGTCATCGTCTTAGAAACATCCAAGAAGCGCAACATAACTAAAGGGCCATGCATTCAAGTAACTCGCTGGCGTACCCAAGTTTTTCGAAGTAATGGAATCAAAGGGGCGATGCTACTTCAGGGCGCCAACGGCCACGCATGCCTTTCCTGCGAGTCTTCCCTTCGCTCCAGACCTTAGCTCCAGGCCTTCACTCCAGCAGCAAACACACCGTCCGGCGACGCTCACCTTATGTGAAGCAGGGCGGCAAGCGTCAACGTACCCGCCAAACCGGAGAGCGACAGCGCGATCTCCAGCACCGACCAGGTGGCCAGAGTCTCGCTCAGTTCCAGGCCGAAAAATTCTTTAATCATCCAGAAGCCGGGGTCGTTGACATGGGAGCAGAAGATCGATCCAGCCCCGGTAGCCAGCACCAGCAGCTCCGGGCCGAAGCCGCCGCCCATCCCGGCGGCGACTGGAGCCAGAATGCCGCTGGCCACCGCCATGGCTACCGTGGCCGAGCCGACCGAGACCCGCACCGTCGCCGCCAGCAACCAGGCCAGCAGCAGCGGAGAGAGATGGACGCCCAGCGCCAGCTCGACCG
>Ga0182030_10028053_pt1 | contig 10087 bp, 8 predicted proteins | sample 812S3MmetaG_FD_121299 | JGI IMG/M metagenome (GOLD analysis project Ga0182030, IMG submission 121299) | Permafrost microbial communities from Stordalen Mire, Sweden - 812S3M metaG (Illumina Assembly) | ecosystem: Environmental > Terrestrial > Soil > Wetlands > Permafrost | place: Sweden... | reverse complement strand
GTCCCTTGTTTTTGAAATAATCCTCGCATGGGCGAGGTTTGCCGGAATACCCATTGCCGCCGTCGATTGCGACGCCGAGCATCGAACTCTCAGCAAAAAGTTCCCCGAAGCCGCGTTTGTCGATGCCACCCGTTCCAATGACGAGTTCTTGCAGCTCATCATGGAGTTGCCGGACACGCCGATGGCCATAGCCGATTTTCCGGCCCAAGCCACCGACTTCCTCCTGGGCGCAATGGCCAGTCTTCGCGTCCTCGATGCGCTCGACGCCCGCCAGACGCGCATGACCGTTGTCATGTTTGCGGCGGATGATCCCACCTCCACGGCGAGTTTGGCCAAGACCTACCGCGCCTTGGGCGACCGCGTCGATTACTTGCTCGTCAAGAACCCGGCCAGGTTTCGCAGTCATGCCTTTGATGAGTCGGCTTTGGCCGAATTGTTCAAAAAGAACCGAGTGCCCGTCCTCGAATTACCGACCGTCACTGCGACTACCATTCAGGCCATCGAGCAGGCCAGTGCCGAGAAGAAAAAGCACCTGACCTTTGCCGAAGCCGCGAAAATACCGTCCATCCCGCAGATTTGCCGCTTCGAGATCGAGTACTTCCTGAATCGGATGCTCACACAATGCGAGGACGCCGCACGGGTGCTTGTGCCGGACCCGGCCATCATCAAGAACAAGGTGAGCCGCCCCACCGACAAAACCACCCGTCCCCCGATTGACGAGTTTAACCCGCTGGACGATCTATGAGTGACAAGGTATTGACCTACTTGCAGGGCGATTCACAGGGAGCGCGGCGCGATTTGATCGCCCATTGCTACTATGAGGTTGCCCAGGGTGATCCCAAGAGCGGCCCGGTGGTATTCGCCGTGCTGGTGAACGCCGCTGCGGAACAGTTCGCCAAAACGCCGCAGGAATTGCTCGGCGTCGTCACCGAGTTCAGGAAACTACTGGCCGAAGGCCGGGAAATGGAGGCTCGCATTCGGGAGCGAGTGGAATTGAGCAATTTTGGAGTCGTGGCTGAGTTCAAAGACGAGACCCGCAGGGCCAGCGATACCCTGCGGGAGATTTTTCGGTACGCCAAGGATGCGGGTGAATCCGCCAAGAAGACGGCGCAGGAATTGAGGCCGGTCATCGTCGAAGCCAGGAAGCTGGCGGACGACGTGACGCTTCTTCGCCGAGACTTGAAAATCCATGATGAGTCTCACCGGCAAATGGTGGAATGCGCCAACACGATTGAAGTCTCCGCACAAAATGTCCAGCAAACGGTGATGCATTCGACCAAGGAAAGCCGCGCGAATTGGATTACTCTCGGCCTTATGATCGGAATCTTTCTATCTGCCCTTTTTTCTCAGTTGCCTTGGTGGGGAGCTTTGCCCGCCTTTGCCGGGATCATTGGTTTGTTGCAGTGGCTTTCCCGCCAGTCTTGGGACTTCGTGCGTCGGTGGATCGAAAACAGGAGATCCTCTTCCGCGAAATCCGAACCTGCCGGGTAAATAACAACTGCGGTTTCTTTTTTGGAAAATGCTGCCGGGTTGCCTGCCAGAACACGCCCCGCAAGCAACGGGGATTTGTTCGCTTCGGTGAGAGATGTCTATCCCGGCTTCTGTGGTGGTTGCGTGGCCGGGCCGTGTTTTGATCTCGCCCCCCCGGGGCAATTTGGTATCAGCAACGGTTCATCGACGATGCGGCGCTTTCTGTTTTGATCTCGCCCCCCCCGGGGCAATTTGGTATCTCGACCGAGAAATTAGGGAGGTCCAACGGTCCGTTTTGATCTCGCCCCCCCCGGGGCAATTTGGTATCTTGGCCGCGTCATTGGTCACGCGCCCGAAGCTGTTTTGATCTCGCCCCCCCCGGGGCAATTTGGTATCCCAACACGATATTATGCCCGAGGACGTTTGCGTTTTGATCTCGCCCCCCCCGGGGCAATTTGGTATCCTAACGCCTCGCGCGTTAGCGTGGCCGAACCCGTTTTGATCTCGCCCCCCCCGGGGCAATTTGGTATCTTTATCGTGACTTGGAACGTCAACGGCTCGCAGTTTTGATCTCGCCCCCCCCGGGGCAATTTGGTATCCGCAACTGCCCTCGTTCCCGGCGGTCACCGGGTTTTGATCTCGCCCCCCCCGGGGCAATTTGGTATCATCGGCCTTACGCCGACACCGGCGCGAACCGTTTTGATCTCGCCCCCCCCGGGGCAATTTGGTATCGAGCTGTGGCTGCGGCCTGCGCCTGATGGAAGGTTTTGATCTCGCCCCCCCCGGGGCAATTTGGTATCCGATCCGGGAGAGCAATCAACTATCCCGCGTTGTTTTGATCTCGCCCCCCCCGGGGCAATTTGGTATCGTGCAGCACGAGGGGAACGCGGAGGGGATCATGTTTTGATCTCGCCCCCCCCGGGGCAATTTGGTATCTGTCGGTAGCACATTTTCCGTGCAATCTGCACGTTTTGATCTCGCCCCCCCCGGGGCAATTTGGTATCGACTTTTACGAAGAAATAATGTCCGCTTTCCGGTTTTGATCTCGCCCCCCCCGGGGCAATTTGGTATCGTTGAAGCGTAACAGCCAACTGCGCCACCTCCGTTTTGATCTCGCCCCCCCCGGGGCAATTTGGTATCTTGACTTCGCTGTCAGTCAAAGCGCAGCTTGGTTTTGATCTCGCCCCCCCCGGGGCAATTTGGTATCAATATCGGCACGGGTATCGGAACGTCGATCAAGTTTTGATCTCGCCCCCCCCGGGGCAATTTGGTATCTGCGAATCTTTTTTTGCTCAAACATCCGGCGCGTTTTGATCTCGCCCCCCCCGGGGCAATTTGGTATCAGTCCGTTCCAATCGGGCTGGTATCAATGGCTTGCCGTTACCAGACCTTGACGAATTCCTGCAATTCCCGCAGGCGTTGAGCAGTGGCGGCTATCTCGGAAATAATGATTTGCGCATTCCATGCCGTTTCCTCAAGGGGGAGCAGTCGGATATCGCCCTCGATACCGAGGGCCACTCGCCGCATGTAGCGAATGACTTTTTCCACTTCGTGGGGTTCCCCGGAAAAAAGATACATGCTGTATTGAACTCGCTCCCCTCCGAGCCTTTCAAATTCCTTGCGGAGCAAGGTCTGATATTTCTGCTCAGGGACATCGTAGGCCAGCATGAGCAACATAGGAGGTCAGAGGCAGGCATCCCTGGGATGCAGGACGAACGGTTGGAAGCTTTCTTTCCCATCCAGAGAGCGGACGAAGGATTCTACCATGAGCCGGATAATGGAACGGAGTCGAAAACCCTTGTCCCGGTAGAACCATTTGCCTTCGAGCATTTCCGCAAAATGACCCGCCATTTGTTTTGTTTCCTGCATATCATCCCAATGGCGCATGACAGTGATCTCCACGCAACTGCGCAACGGCTCAATCAAATCACACGCGAGGCTGGGGCGACTGCGGCGCAATTTATGGATGATGCCAATACCCGGGTCCAGACCGGAAGCAAGGCATTGCCATTCCAGAGCATGATACAAAAAGCCATAGCCATAGTTTAGCGCGGCATTGAGAGGATGATCCGCTTTGCGCTTTTCACGTTCGAATAAATCCTGAGCCATTGCGGAAAAATAACGTGGCCAGAAAAAGCGGGCGTAGCTGGCCTCTAGGCGAAGAATGCGATTGAACGAATTCTCTCTGAGCTGCGGTTTGTCGGTCAGCCGGGGGTCGAACGAACGGAGCATTTCATGCTGGTTGCAGACTTTGGTCCAGAGCAATCCGCTGGCCAATTGGGTGGCGCGTTGAGGGGACAGTCGACAGAGCTTCCATTGCGCGCTTGGGTTGACGTAACGAGCCTTGGGCACGAGAGTGAAACTTCGCCATTTCTTTTGCTGCTTGTCCCACCTCGACATGACCACCGGGCATTGGGTTGAGAGCATTTCCAAGGCGGTCTGGGACCAGTGGCATTGGGCTGCGAAACACTGAATGCTGCCGAGCGTTTCCACGGCGATTTTTTTGTCGCCGGAGATGAGCTTGCCCGATTCAACGCGCAAGTCCTGGCGTTCGGAGAGCAGGATTAAATGATAAATCATGCGACCTGCCCATGTGGAAGAAATCCATTAAAAAACTCACGTGGATTTCACTGTTTCGCTTGTATTTAAATTAAGCACATAAGCCAGAACCTCGGCGCTGCTTGGCTTTTGTTGCATGACATCCTTGTCGCAATTGGCCAACGGCGTAGCCGATTTATCTTTGAATTCCGCTAATTGAAATTCGATTTGGCCGTTTGTCTTAAGTGCAGTCACGCGATACCAAAGACAGCAAAAAACCTTTTCCTTTGGCTCGCAAATCGCACCATCAACGGTCAGGGGAAGCCTTAGTAAATCGCCCTTGGAGAACTTGCCCTTAAGTTCCAGATGTCGAAGAAAAGGACGACTGAACTTCGGTTTCCAATTCTCACCCCGCTTGCGCATATTTCTAATATTTCGGGGATGCGGGATCAAAAGTCGCTCGAAGACAGTTTTGAGCTTCCCTTGTTTGTCTTTGACGGAACCACTCCAGATTTCACACCGTAAATAACCTTCCGTTGCAACCTTGAAGCCAATCGGTTCTTTTTTGAGAGTATTGAAATGGGCAATCAATGAGGTTGGCTGCTCCGCGCCTGCCTGGACGGGAACCCGGTACACGGGCGTCCCATCGCCCAGCTTAAGCTGTTTCTGGCCACTATGTTCAGCCCAGTCTCGAATACGCTTCGATGAAAGCTTGACCGCTGGGATTCCTGAGCTAGCCAGCCACTTCTCGGCATTCTTTACCGGCACCGACGCGTCATCGGCATTCGTGGCGTTTTCTAGGAGCGGTTTGCGGGACCACAGATTGCCCTCCCGGTCCTGGCCGTAAATCGTCTCCTCCATCCGGCTTTGTTTCGACTTTTTGCGACGCGACTTGATAACCAGGCATTCATCCGATGGCAACCGCTCAAAAATCTCCGGGGCTGGTCCTGCTTTCTGTTGCGCCCTCATTTCAATGGACCCGGCCTTGCTTTCTGGCGGGTAATAAAAAATGCCCCCGTACTGAACCGTATTCAGTCCTTTACCCGGTGGAATGTATGAAAGTGTGATGGCGTCGTAGAGATGATGCCGCAGGTCATTGCGATTTTTTTTAGGTACGCCCCAGGCCTCACGGCAAACGGAGGTCATGTACCCGGTTGGTGTTCCGATGCGTCGCGCCATTTCCGTGGCATCACCCTTGATGTTCAACCAGTGGGCCACTTCATCGCGCAACTGACGGGCCAATTGAGCCATGCGTGTGGTATTTTGCCAGGGAGGACATTCGGCATCCTCACGGACAAATAACTCGCGCTTGGCGCGGTTCCATTTCATTTTCGACAAATACGGGTGCACACCGTCACGTCCGATGAATTCAAACGGAGTTCGTTTGCCTTTGTCAGAATTAGTCGGGCCGTGAGTCAGGACGAGATTGACCATTTCGCTGATGCCGCCGCGTTCGCGCGGGAAAATGTGGTCAATCTGAAGTTGAGTGTTAAGAGCGTCGCCCAACTCCTTTCCAGTGTAAGGGCAAAGTCCGTTTTGCTGATCGAAGAGGAGCAGGCGTTTATGGGCGCTCGAGCTGGATTTGCCTTTCAACTGCTCAAAGAGTTTGTCTTTAAAACTGCGCCGAGCCTTTTGGTCTTTTTGGATTTCCCTGGCCTCGTCTTTGTCGCGGGGGATGTCGCCGATGACCTCGACCACGACGTAATCGGGACACGCCTTGCCGTCCAAGTGTCCCTGGACCGCGTCATCGGTCATGAGCCGTTTTAAGAGGCCATGGACTGCCAGCTTGTCATTGCTTTGACGCGGACCGAGCAGAAACTCGACTTGTGGATAAACCCCATAACCACGCTCGTTGTCGCGTCGCAGTTGATAATAGTTTTCCAAATTGGTCCGAATGGATGTTGGATCAAAACTAGTGCCGTCTTGAGTGGCGGTGGCGTAAAGACGCTGAGCCGATATCGCCCCGAGAGATGCCCGCTTTTTCAGGACGATCATGTCCGGCTTCAGCAGGTCCCGCAATTGGTCAAAGAAATCTTCATTATGGGTTTCCTTGCGGGCCAAGACGACTTGGGTCTCTTTCTCAAAATCCCGGCGAAGGTTTCTGGTATCCATCCGGGGCTGTTTTGTAGCCACCGCCTGCACGTCTTCCTCCACTTTGCGGATTGTCCATTGAATGACCGCTGGAATGGCGTACATGCGAGCGCCGCTCTTTTCGATGAAAGTTCGTTCGGACAGAAACTGGAGGAGCTTGAATTTCCGAACATCCGGGTCGTCATTTGACGCGCATTTCATGTTCGGTGCGAGACCGAGACGTTCCGAATACGGGCACTCTTTGATTTTCCTCTCCGCCAAAGCGCCCGGTGGCTTTCGGTGGTAATCGAGAATTTCCTTCAATTCCGTCAGCGCATCTTCCAAATTTGTCTGCGCGAAATAGCGAGAGTTTTTTCGGCAAATTTCTTCGAGATGTTCCCGGACCAATTCGCGGGGAAAATTATGTTTGCGGGCGGGCGGGCGCAGATTCGGTTTCTTTTCACGGAAATGAGTTTCCAGCGCCTTTAAAATCGGATTTTCTGCGTAACGAGCAACCGCTTCGTCGATGGCAGCGTAAAGACGCGCCAGTTTGTCCTCGGCTAGACCCGACTCGGAAAGCAGGTATTTCAATTCCTTTCCGTATTCGGGCTTGCAGGCCGTGGTTCGTGCCCAGCTCAAGATGTCCCCGAAATTTAAACCTTCTCCCCAAGGATAGGTTCCTTCCTCGGTCAGGTGGTAGTCGTAGCCACGATGACACATGATATGACGAAGACAGACCACAAGTGCCTCCGGGCTTTTGAGGCCTTTGCCTTCGGTGATGGCATCCAGCCGCAACCGGAATGGTTCGTGATTGGGGGTGGCAAAGGGCGAGGTGGGCAGGCCATGTTTTTCACACCAGTGCCGCAAAAGGATATTCCTGCGCTTGCGACTGCTGCGAGCACGACGGGCGGAACGTTTTAACCTGCGATTCTCCAAAGGTGCCGTCTCAGGGAGTGTGAAAAGATAGGTTCGGGCATGAAGAGACTGCCGCCCCTTTCGCAGATAAATTCCGATGCCCTCCAAACCAATGTCAATTCCCAGGACTAAGGCAGAAGTGTAAAATTCGTGGTCTTTCCACGAGGAAGAGTCAGCCGTTTTGAGCACATACTCCATGCCTTGACCTTTAGCGGCTGTCGCTTAAGATAGCAATTAGATCAAAACCTGTGGAATCGTTGGCCTTGGAGAGCGACCCATAAGAACCCACAACTCTGGCACGGGGGCGTTTCGCACGCCCCCTTTTTTTGCTCGCTGCTACTCTTCATAGAGAAACGGTGCGATATTTTTGAAGAACAGATTATACCCATTTGCGCTCCGTCTGATGGGGCTGGACTCGTTGCCTTGCCCTGCTTCGCTTCATAACCTCATGAAGTAACCGTGCGGGCCGTCGCACCCTGTTTTTGTGGGTGCGAAAGCAGTGCAGGTGCCGCGCCACGCTTCTGCCGAGCCAGAAGCGCGGCACGTCGCCTGCTTTTGCTGGCGGTAAGGATGTCGCGTTTCGATCCCCGGCCCGAGGGAGGCGGGGGGCCGGGGTTCAAAACGCTGGAAGGAAGGCGGCTTCCGTTGGTCGCCGTCTGGGTTCGCCGTCCTTGCGTGCGTTCCGAAGCTGGTTTTCGGCGTTGGACGGGGCTTCTTCATATCGCCGGCAAACCGGAGATTGAACCATCCACCTTAATAGCCTATACTTCAAGTTGCAGGCATTCAACATGATCACCTACCGACATCAATCTTGGGAAGACAATGAGCGCGAGCACGCTGAAGAGCGTCGCTTGACGGCGGAGCTTATTGCGTCCGGCAAGAAAACCGCTTGGGAAATTCAGCAGGAAAATTCGCTCTTTCCGATGAACGCCAAAGTCGAAATTGATTGGGTCGATCTTTCCGAGCGTTTTGAACGCGCTCATGCCTGAAGAACGTCCCGCCACGGCATTCTCCGATGTAGCCGATGTGGTGTCGGTGAAGACCGACGATGAACTGCCCATGGTCGTAGGAGGTCATGCGGTCAATATTTGGGCTTTGGCTTACTCCTCTCGTCTTGGCCTTCAGCTCCAGCCGTATGCGCCGTTTACGACCAAAGACCTCGATCTTTGGGGGCCGAAGAAAATTTTGGATAGCCTCGCCAAGAAATACAACGTCGAGATCACCCTGTCGCCTCCTCGCAGCCCCGGCATTGGTTATGTCGTTATTCCCAAAGGATCTCTGCAATTGAAAGTTGAGCTTCTGACCGGCGTGAATGGCATCAGGCGCATCGAAGAGCAAAACGGGGTTCAACTCAGCATCCTCGGAACCAAAGTTCGGGTGCTGGACGCGATTTCCTGTTTGAAGGCAAAGATCGCCAATGCCGCCGGCATCGACCAGTCCAACCGCCAGGATGTCAAGCACGTCAAGATCATGAAGCTGTGCGCCCGGGAATTCGCCATCGACATGATCGCACAAGGCAATCAAGGCAGAATCAGCGAACGCCTTGCCGTCAATTATCTCGAAGATCTCCGGGAAACCATCATCGGCCCCAAAGCGGAATCGGTCACAAAAAAATGGGGCATTCAGTTTGACGACATCATGCCCCTCGAATCCATCCGGCAATGCAAGATGGAAAAAGTACAAAACTTTGCCCGCTTTCGATTGGAACAGACAGAAAGCCCCCAGCCTAAGATTGACTTTTCACCCCGGCAAGAACCCGGCGGCCCCAAGATGTCTCTCTGAGGCCACCGGGCAATTTCGCAACCTTAGGCAGGTACGACTTCAAACCATGCCTTTGCCGCTTCCGGCGTGACCAGTTCCCGATAATGGCCGAAGATCACTTCCGGCGAGTTGCCCGCTTCCAGAGCCACCCGCGCCGTATCGTGCAGGATGGCCAGCCGGTACGAGATGAACGAATGGCGCAGGCCGTTCTTGGCCCAGGTAAAACCATCGCACAAGGTCCGCGCCGCATGTTGCGGGCAGACATGGAGACAAACCGGCCCCGAGGCTTGCCGCAGGGGAGAGAGCCACAATTTGAGATTGTCCGAGATCGGCACCAAGCGCCGTTGCCGGGTCTTGGCTTTGCTCGCCGCTACGGTGATGTAACCGCGATCCAGATCAATCTCGCTCCAATCGAGCCGCTGCAATTCGGCGGTACGCAGCCCAGCGAATGCGCCGAGAGCCAGGTAGGGCCGCACGCTCACATCGGCTTTCTTGAGCAGGCTGGCGATGTTTTCAGGGGTGAAGATCGAAACGTCCGATTTCGTTTCCTTGTACCGCACCATGCCGGGGAACGGACTGTAGCCCTTAAGCAAGTGGCCCTGCTTTTCCGCCCAATTACCGCAGGTTCCCAGCACCCGCCGCATGTCGTTCTTGGTCGTCGCTCCGAGCTTTAGCCCACCGATCCACTTGTCTAGGGCCGGGGTCGCTAAATCGCTCAGGCACGAGCCGGGAAAGGCTTCCGCCATTTGGCGCGTGAACTTGCGGCAGAGGAAGACGTAATGAGGCGAAAGGCCCATCTGTTCCCGCGACTGGGCGAATTGCTCCGATATTTCACTCAACGGCAAGCGCGGGACATCTGTCCGATGATGCCGCAGGAAAAACTCGACCGCTTCCCGCAGGGTCGCTTTCCCGAGTTTCGTCACAGCTTGCGCGTGTTCCTCCACCGCCACATGTAGGGCATAACCGCCGACCAGAACCTTCCGCGCCGCGACGAGGCTTTCGAGTTCCGGCGTAGCCATCGCTTCGACCACTTGCGCGTCATTCGTCAACCCGCCGAGGATTTGCTTCGCTACCCGCTTCGCCTCTGCCTTGTCAGAAAAGTTCTTCTGGACCCGTCTTCCCGCCTGATAAAAGGCGAGCTGGTACATTTCTTTACCGCGATTGACCGATCGATAGAGTTTGACTGTCTGCTTCCCATTTGAGAATTCTGTCGCCATATACTGTTATGGCGGATGTCAACCAAACGCATTTGCTATGCGATTCGCTATGCACAAAGCCGTTGCTCGCGTAAGCAACTGTAGTTATAAGCCTTGTATATTGCTTGTCGAAGGAT
>Ga0182030_10028052_pt1 | contig 10087 bp, 10 predicted proteins | sample 812S3MmetaG_FD_121299 | JGI IMG/M metagenome (GOLD analysis project Ga0182030, IMG submission 121299) | Permafrost microbial communities from Stordalen Mire, Sweden - 812S3M metaG (Illumina Assembly) | ecosystem: Environmental > Terrestrial > Soil > Wetlands > Permafrost | place: Sweden... | reverse complement strand
GCCGTGACACCGGTTGATGTCGCGGGACCGTTATCGGTCGCTTTGATCGTGTAATCCACGATGCCACCTTCGGTCGTCGACGTCACGTTCGCGGTCTTCGCGATTGCAATGTCGGCGGTCGGGGTAACCGCTGCTTGAACGGTCAGTGACGCACCCACTTCTGAGTCACTTTCGGTGCATCCGCTCTGCGCATACTTTACGGTCGGAGCGATGTCTATCGTTTTTCCTTCCGTGCCCTTTGCCACCTTTGCGGTAACATCAAGCGTAAGGTATCCGCCATCATTCAACGTACCAACACTCCACGTTCCCGTAGAGGTTGCGTATGCTGAATTTGCATATGTTCCGATCGAAGGGCTCGCCGAAACGAAGGTGAGTCCCGTCGGCACGATGCCGGTGGCCGTGATGGTCGTCGACGCCGTGAGCGAATATGCGGCATTCAACTCGTATGTGATCGTCTCCCCCACCTGGGGATTCGAATCGCTCAAACTACCAACGCCCATCCCAGTGCCGATTCCGCAACTCGCGCTTCCCAAAGCTGGGGAAGCGGAAGCCGTCGTAATTGGACTGTTCGAGCTTGGATTGCCTGAGGTTGAGGTCGATGTATCAGCGTGAGCCACCGTGACCTGTGAAGTTCCGGCCATGAGGACCGGGCCTGGGACGCCTGAAGCGATCATGCCAAAGAGTGCCATAAAGACCAACCCCTTTGCCACTACCCGCTTGGGCGTGAAAGATTTATTGAATGTTTTTGACATTCTTTTTTTTAATATTTATTTTTTGCGACTCTTTGTTAAAAAATGTAAAAGAGCCGAAAAAATGTATTTGTTAAGGTGCTATGGGCACAAAACTAACTCCAATGTTTATATCATAAAGACGCAAAAATTGCAAGCCCTCCCCCATTGACATTTATATAGTAAATATGCTATGAATATGGCTGGTTGCAGCTCTTTCGCAACTAAATATCCTCCTCGAAAGAGAAGGAAATCAGAAGAGGTCAACATGAAGAAGCTGAGCTTTTCGGCTGTAGCTGTAATCGTTTTCGCCTTAACCGTCTTGTCTGCGCCGTTCGCGCAGGCACAGACCACAACCGCGCAAAGCACGGCGGCGCTCCAGAAGGCCACAGGCACCGCAACGGTGACCTATTCGGGCAACACGGGAACGGGAACCACCGGCGGCTTTGCTGCCGGCACGGGTTCGTTCGGCGGTACAGCAACCGATCCGACGAAAGCGAGTCTAACCGCGGCGGCCACAGGGGTCGGCGCAGGAACGGCAACGCAGGGCAAAACCGATGCCAGCGCCACAGAGAACTCGGTCGTGAGCGGCGTCGCAGCTGCGAACGGTTCGACCACCGATGCCAAGGTTAGCGGCGAAGCCCAACAGGGCAACGTTGCGAACACGGGTGCAAAGGGGGCCACCACGTTTGCAGGCGGCACTAACACCACCGACGGATCATTCAAAGGCTCCGCGAAAGCAACTGCTCCCCTCACCGGCACCGGCAACGGCACCGCAAAGGGAGCAACCACCGTCTCCGCGACTGGCGACGGAACCAATGACGCGAACGCAAAGATCACCTCGACCGGGTCGTCCACGGGGACGAGCAACTTCACGACCACCGCTCCGAACGGCACCCCAACGGTGTCATCCGCGGCAAGTGGTAGTGGAGCGGTCGCAGGGCAGGCCTTTGCCGGTAGCACGAAAGGGTCCTTCGCAGCAGGCGGCGTGACGGGAGGCGCATCGTATGGCGTCAAGAACAAGACCGGCACGACGGCCTCGGGCAACCTCAGCATGAACGGCACGATGAACGGCACCGTCGGCAAGAACGGATCCGTCGCGGCAAGCGCGACGATCGTAACAACGGCCACGGCAAAGTAGTCATCGCTCGGCAACCCTCACTCAACGGAAGCGGTGGTCCTCAAAAAACTACCGCTTCCAACAACCTTGATCCCAGGAGGGACCATGAAAACAAAGAGAGGAATGGCTCTTGCTACACTATTGGTGCTCCTGCTCGCCGCCACCTCCCTGGGACTTTCCCAGACGAATAACGGCGGCACAGGAAACACCGGCAGTGGCAACGGCGCGTCATCGAACGCGGGCGCTCAAGCGATCATCAACAACAACCAAGCCCCGGGGCACGCTGGATTTATCAGTGCCGCTCCGGGCGTGGGGATCACTGCGGTCCCCGGGTATGCTCCGGAAGACGGAGTGTGCTATGTCTATTGGCCCGCGATCATGCGCGTGCTAACGATGGAAGCAATACGATCGCTCGCAAGCGGAGCGAAGTACAAGGAAGGTCCGGACTTCAATTGGGCGGCGGCGTTCACGAATAAACCGAACAACGACCCAATCGAGCTCGTTCCGTATAACTCCGAGTCCAATAACACGTGGATCGGGGATGCATTCCTCGGTAGCGTCAAGATCCGAGGCAAGTACGGATACACTCCCGAACAAACACTGGCAGTGGCACTTCTTAAAGCGAAGGAAAAAACGCAGACAAGAAGAGTTGCTGTCGTTGGATGTTCATCAACGGAACTCGATACCAAGGCAGGCGGATGGGGTTTGGGCTTTTCGGGTGCGTACACGCCCCCGAGCGGAACCTATGCGAGCGCCGTAACGATGGGCATTTCGAGAGGCACATCACGCACAGGGAGAGAAGAACATCTCGTCCTGCACGTGATTGCTATGAACGACTGGCCTACCGATACGCCGCACGCGGCACCTCCAGCACAAGAAGCTCCTCCTCCATCGCCACAAGCTCCGGCGCAACCCGCACAGCAAGCTGCGCCTCAACCAGCACCAGCTCAGCAGGCTCCACCCGTTTCATCGGCGAGCCCGCAGACTGCGCCACCTTCTTCACCACCTCAACCTCAGCAACAAGCACCTGCGCCGGTAGCGGCACAGGCACCACCTCCAACGGCACCCGCGCCTTCACAAGCGCTGGAGTCGTTGGCATCAAGCAACTCGTGCAGTATCTGCGGTACCATTCCTGAATTCACGATCTATTTCTTGTATAACAGCTATGAGATAGATCCAAAGTACGATGAGGGAATCCGCGTGATGGCTCAATGGTTGAAAGACCATCCGAGCTGCAAAGTACAGGTCCAAGGGCATGCTTCGAAAGAAGCTTCCAAGGACTACAACTACGTACTCGGCAACCATCGGGCAGAAGCGGTCTACAACCGCCTCATATCCTATGGTGCGCCGCCGGACCCAAACGGACTGAATTACGCCTCTCCCGGGAAGGTTTTCCCTCGGGGCGAATACGGGGAACAAAACCGTCGCGTCATCCTGGTAATCCAGGGTCCCGCTTCGGGGCGATAACTGACTGGGGGTACGACTCTCGCGAGCCCTGCCCCCAGTTACCACTTTCACTTTCAACACTCATGTCATCCGAATGAATATTCGATGGCACGCCCGAATAGGCGAAGGAGTTTAAGATGAAACACCTACTGGCTTCATTCATCGCAGTGATGCTCGCCATCCCTGCGATCGCGCAACCCACCACCGGAACTGTCACGCTTCAGGGATACCTTGAGAATGAGTTCAAGGTGAACGACAGTGTTCAGGGACAGATCGACGCGGATATCTTCGCGCCGATCCAATCCGCACTTTCCAAAGTACCCGACGGAACGATTTCGATCGTTGTGTACGGGTATACGGATAAAACCGGAACCGTTGGCGGGAACGATGCCCTCGGCGACAGGCGCGCCGAACAGGTCATGAACAATCTCAAGATCCGGTTCCCGGGCGCGAACATCATCACCCAAACAATGGGCGACAATATGGATAAGCGCATGGTAACCGTCACGTGGACAGTCGCGGCTCCCGGGGTAACACCCGTGGCGACGCCGGCTCCCGCACCGACATCTACGGCAACACCGACATCGTTTTGGAAGACGACGCTGCCCTGGGTGATCCTCGTCGTTGTGGTCATCGTGATCATAGCGATTCCGATCTTCAGGGTCATGAGGACCCCACAACCTGCAAAACCCCAACCGGTGATGCAGGGTTCCCCCGCAGCGCCGTCGCCAACACCAGCACCAGCGCAAGGGCCGAAGTGGACCGCCGAGTTTGTCAGTGGCGGACGCATCTGCCAAGCCCTTATCACTCCGAAGGACGGAGGCTGGCTCTCCCCGTTTACGATAAACGGGAAGCCAATCCTCTTTCAAACGGAGAGCACGCTGATCAGAAAATCCTTGAACGGCTGCCTCACGCAGGATCAGTTCAAAGGTCAACCCGAGCAGCTGATCGCTGCCGGCAAGTTCCGAATGATAGGAGTGAAGTCATGAAGCAGTTTCTGAATTCCGCATGGGCGAAGGCTAAAACCCTTCCCCGCCCCTCGAGGACCATGGCCATCGCGGCCGTCCTCGTCGCGACGATTCTCGTCGTAGCGTTTGCCTTCTATGACATCGACGCTACGGCCGGAAAGCGCCAGGAAGATCAACAGCAAGCCGAAACAGCCAAAGCAGTCGCAGAAGAAGTGAAAGCAATCGCAGAAGCAGCGAAAGCAGAGGCGGACAAGCAGGCAACAGCGGATCGGCAAGCGGCAGCAGACAAGCTGGCGGCATTAGCGAAAGCTATTCCGCCACCCACCTCCCCGACGTCACCGAGCGTGGACGCTTCCGCCCTGGCGACTCCCAAGTCCGCCGCGGCACCAGCGCCCACACCCGCATCGACGTCCGCCGCGATCACCACGATGAACGTCGTGCACAAGGGCGAAGGCAGGGAGCATCCGATGATTCGCCAACTTATGGCGGACCCGGACATCCTTGCTGAGCCAGGCGACGACCTCGCAAAGATTGGCGTGAAACCCTTCACTGGCGATCGCGACAACGACAAAGCAGCATTCAAGCATTGGGCCGGAGTTATGGCTCATATCCTCGAGACTGCGAGTGGCGGGATCGGACCAAAGTTTCACGAAGAGATCCGTGTCAAGGCTCCCGAAACAATTGCGGTTCGCATTGAGAAGGATCCTACGGCTGGAACAATTCTCGTTGTGACGTATTCGGTAACCGCAACACAGTCGACGTCGCCCGAAACGGCGACAACGACTGTTGCCGGTACGAGCACCGCCACCACCAACACCAGCTTTACCGCTACGCAAGTCGTGTCGCAGACTGTCGCGACAACACTCGCGGACGCGCACTTTATCGGGCCGCAGGATGGTACGACCGCCCTGCCCGCCCCGTACAATCAGTTCGAGTACATGTACGTCGGTTAGACGGCTGTTGCCCTCAACCGAGCGCATGCGCTCATAGCACCTTGTAGCACACCACAATCTCCATCTTCCGACAGACGCCCGAATAGGCTCTGACAAAAAGAAGATCGAATAGTCTCTGTTCATTTCGGATGAATATCCAGATGAACCGCCCGAATAGGCGTCATAAGACGATGAAGATTGGAAACGTGCTTCGGTCAGCTCTTTTCAGCAGTACACGAACCCACATCTTTGCTTAACAGCGAATGATGTGGGTTCTTTTTTTTCTTCATACTTCACGGCCACGCTCCGGCCACCGGCGCAGACGCACCAATCATCCGCTTTGCAAAACACGACGCGGTCGTGTATCGTTTTTAAGTTCGCCGTCCACGACACCGACTGCGCGGGTATGGTTCAGTGGCAGAACGCGACCTTCCCAAGGTTGAGACACGGGTTCGATTCCCGTTACCCGCTCCAAATTTTAGACAGACGCTAACAGTGCTAGCCCCAGGATATTTTCTGAACCACCCGTCCTCTGCGTGGTTCAGAAAATATCCTGGGGCTAGCACTGTTACGCACTTGGACGTATAACTAGTAACAGATCCTCTATCATCGTTCGCATGAAGGAGTCTTCATGGCATTAAGAACCGCATCGATCTATCGTCCCCGCGATGGTGGAGAAGTTCGCTTCTCGATCATGAGCCGCCACACACTCGACGACGGCGTCACGCCCGATCCGAAGATCACGCGCGAGTCGTACGATGCGTGGTGGCCGGAACTCGCTCCCCCGCCGTCACTCATCGGTGCATATTACAAAAGGGGGTTGTCCTGGGAAGCATTCAAGGAAAAATTCGCCCACTACCTCTTATCACCCGATGCCCAGCAGTGTCTGATCTTGCTCGCGGAAATTTCCCATCATGCGGACATCACTATTCTTTGCAAGGAAAAAAATCCCGAACGGTGCCACCGGCGACTCGTCGCCGAAGCATGCCGGGAGATCGAACCGTCCCTGCAGATCATCATCGAGTGACCGCTCATCCGGCCACTCTTTTTTTATTAACGGTCATCTGCCTGGAGGCGAAAGGTATTTATTTTCCTATCTGCTACACTATAGAGAATGACACCAAGCACGCTGGAGGTCGTGAATACCGTCGCCCAGGTGGGATTATTCCTCGCCACGGTCGGCCTCGTATATATCGCCTACTATCAAGTCAACAAGATCCGCGAGCAGAGCAACGCGGATTTCATCGCGCGGCTCAACCGCGAATTCTTCTATGAGAACGAGACGAACCCCGGCATCCTACAGGCGATCGAGGAGCACCGGCCATTATTCAAAAACGCGGGCGGCAATTTCAGCGACTACCAGATCCACGCCTACCTGCGCTACTTCGAGATGATCGAGCGTTTCATCGCGAGCGGCATCGTGCGCATCGAGCTCGTGGACGAGATGTTCGGCGGGTACATCGCCCGCGCGTGGGAAAATCCCGAGATAAAAAAGTATGTGGACGAGATCCGGAGCAACAAAAAAGACAAGCGGTACTTCGAGCACTTCGAACAGCTCGCCAAGCGGATCCTTGATATAGAGAAACGATCTCGAGTTTAGATCGCTTCGATCTTGTCCGCAAGGGCCTTGTTCGCGTTAAAGACGGCTTTGGTATCTCCGTGCGTCAGCTCAACCTCTCCGGCCCATTCGACGATCGCGGCGTTCAACGCATCCCCTGCGGCTTTATCCGGAATGTACGTGTCGAGGCTTTTCCAGCTAAGGCCATTTATATTCAACGCATTGAATAATTCCGCCTTCGTCGCGGTTTTGTTGGCATCGAGACGATTGATAGTATCAACCGCCGCATAGCATCCTTTCTTCATCAATGCTTCGGTTGCTTCGTCGAGGCCCGCATCGGCATATGATTCGTGCTGCTCGTTAGTATCGCCGCGCCGGTCGCCAACTTCGACGTCAACTTCTTTTTTATAAAGACCCTCCGTTTCCATGGTTTTATAATAATTTAATTTATATTAATCCGTCGAGGTTGTGGTCGACGATTGCCCGGCGGGCTCGATGATCACCATCGTCTCCCCCGGCTTCTTGTAGTTGAAACGCGCGCGGAGCTCCTTTTCCAAATTCTGCGGGTTCGAAAGATATTGATTCTGCTCTTGAAGGCTCGTCTCCTGCGTCTGCGCCTTCGTAAGGTTGGCCTGTACGTCCGCCAGCTCGCTTCCCAACTGCCACTCCTGCGCCACAAATGAATACACCTGCACGCCAATGACGATGATGAAAAGGGACAGAACGACGATGGCGGCAATCTTCATGGCTTTAGTGTAGATGCTTGCGAAAAAGCAGGCAAGGGCACGAGCGTCATCCTTTCGAGGGACGCGTCGCGGTCTGTTGACCGCGCGCTTACGCTCGCCGCCTTCGCGGCTCCGCGATACCCTCGAAAGGATGACGCTCCTGCCCTTGCCAACCCGTTCTCATGATATCTACACGGACACCACCCAAGACAAAAAAAACGGCCTCTACTCACAAGAGTGAAGCCGCAGGTTGCGGGGTGGGCGATGAACCCAGGGACCTATTCCTCGTCCGGGACGTCTTCGAGCTCGGGCGCAAGTGAGACCACGCCATCCTTGCGTTCGTAGATATCACCGTCGGAACCGACGATGGCCTGAGCGTGAACGCCCAGCACCAGGAATCCGTTGCCATCGGGGCCGGCCGGGGTACTTGTTACGTCTTCGGGAATCTCAGTAGCTTGAGTCACGGTTCTGTCCCTCCTTGGGAACCGCCCTTATTTAATCCTATTCCTTCTATTTATACAAATCGTAACGGAAGGAGGGTGAGGTCCGAGCGCTTCTACTTCTTTAATATCTCCCTGAACACCTCCGGCGAAATATCCACGCGGGCGCCGGCCTGAAGGCGCTCCTTGCCCTTCTCCTGCTTCTTCCACAGCTTCATCTTGCGCGTGCGGTCGCCGCCGTTCTTGCCGAAGTTGCCGAGCTCTTTCTTCATTGCCGGGATCGTCTCGCGCGCGATGATGCGCCCGAGCGACTTCGCCTGAAGCGCCTGCGAAAATTGCATCTTGGGCAAAAGCTCTTTCAACCGCTCCACCGTCTGGCGTCCTTCACGCTCAAGATCTTTCTTCGGCACGATGCGCGTAAGTGCTGGCACCACCTCGTCCACCACCACGATCTCGAGTTTCTCAACCTCCGACTCGCGCTCCCCCGCCAGCTCGTACGTGAACGACGCATATCCCTGCGACACCGACTTCATGCGATCATCAAAATCCCGGATCAGCTCGCGCAATGGCATCACCGCCTGGATGAGCAAGTTCTCGCCGATATTCTTGACCTCGTTGATCTCCATATCAAAGATCGTTTGCATGTTGAGCACCGCGCTTAAATATTGCTGGGGCGTAAGGATCTCCAGATTAACGAGTGGCTCCCACACTTTTTCCGGATGATCGGGAAAATCCTGCGGTTGCTTGATGACGAACACGCGGCCCTTGTCCTGCACGCGATACGCGATGGACGGAAAGCTCGTTAAAAATGTTAAATTATATTCCCGCTCAAGGCGGCTCGAAATGATCTCGAAATGAAGCTGACCAAGGAAGCCCACTTTCAATCCGCGCCCGAGCGCTTCGTTCGAGTCCGGCTCGAAGCTGAGCGCCGCATCATTCAACCGCAATTTCTCGAACCCACGCTTGAGGTCGTCGAACTTGGTGTCGCCGTCCGGATAGAATGAGATGAACACGACCGGCGCCGGCTCGCGATAGCCCGGCAATGCAAGCTCGTCTTTGCGGCCGGCGCCGAGGCCGGTGGAATCACGATTCGCCAGGATGGTATCGCCGATGTGCACAAGCTCCGGCTCTTTGAGCCCGGTCGCGATGTAGCCGATCTCGCCCGTGCGCAACTTCGGCGCCGACTTCATATCCGGAGAAAAATACCCAACCTCTTTTGCTTTGAACCCGTCGGCGCTCGCCACAAGGTGCATGTCCTCCGTGCCGAACTCGCCGCTAAAGACGCGCACGTTCGCGATGATGCCTTTGTGGTCGTCATACGCCGAGTCGAAGATGAGCGCCTTGGAAATATTTTCCTGCCCGGCCGGAATGGCCGCGGCGCTTCCGCCGGCACTATGCCCCGGCGCACTGTATCCGTGCTTCGGCGGCGGGACAAGCTTGACCACCGCCTCGAGCAATTCCTTCACGCCCGCGCCCGTCTTTGCGGAGACGCGGAACACTTCGTCCGGGGATACGCCCAAAAGCTCCGCGGTCGCTTCAACCACTTTTTCGATGTGAGGCAGAGCGAGGTCGATCTTGTTTACCGCCGGAATGATCCGCAAACCGGCTTTCTGCGCGCCGCGCAAATTGGAAAGTGTCTGTGCTTGGATGCCCTTCGTGCCATCCACGAGCAGGATGCCGCCCTCGACGGCGTTCAGCGCGCGCGATACCTCATACGCAAAATCCGAATGCCCCGGCGTGTCGATCAGGTTCATCACATATTTTTTGCCGTCGTCCGCGGTGTAATCCATGCGTACCGGCGCCATCTTTATCGTGATTCCCCGCTCGCGCTCGAGCGGCATCCTATCCAAATACTGCGCCTGCATGGAGCGCATCGGCACCGTCCCCGTCATCTCGAGCAAACGGTCGGCGAGCGTGGATTTGCCCGAGTCGATATGGGCGATGATGACGAAGTTGCGGATATGTTCCATGGGCGTTTTCGCTCATCAGCATACTATTTTTCAGGCATAAATGACAGCGCGGAACACCCGTAATCCCTGCCCACATCACTAGGTTTGCACCCTGATTGCACCGGTTAGCGTTTGAAGAATATCTGATGGGGAGTTTTGAATCCGAGACGTTTTCTCGGACGGTCGTTGAGTCGCTTCACCGCATGGGCAATATCCTTTGG
>Ga0182030_10028049_pt1 | contig 10088 bp, 12 predicted proteins | sample 812S3MmetaG_FD_121299 | JGI IMG/M metagenome (GOLD analysis project Ga0182030, IMG submission 121299) | Permafrost microbial communities from Stordalen Mire, Sweden - 812S3M metaG (Illumina Assembly) | ecosystem: Environmental > Terrestrial > Soil > Wetlands > Permafrost | place: Sweden... | reverse complement strand
CACCGAAGGCGTCTGACCATCCGTCGATCGAACCAAATCACCTCGGGCTGCCTCCTTCACCACGAGCCCGTCCGGGTAGCTCGAATGATTCGGCACGATGACGCACGGACCGGTTTTCGGAATATTCTCCGTGCCGTGCACGGTCAACGGCAGATGGAAGAGTCTGAGAATGATGCGCACGCCAGCGCGCGCGATCGCCGCAGCCCACGATCGCCGCGGCAACACCGCGACCAGAAGTCACGGGCATGCGCCGACGCCAAACAGCACGGTCCAGAAGTAGCCTGCGTACGGGATGCCGCTGCGGTGGAGAAGGCGTGCGACACAAAGCCCCGCAATCTCCTGGGCACCGGGAGCAGGCGGAGCCTCAATTGAACCTAACTAATTGATGTAGAAGGGATAATTGGTAGCGGGGGAACGCTCCAGCGCTGTCCCGGCGTCCCGATTCGGCTGTGTTTAAACCCGCCCGATCCCTTGCTGCGACCTCGGCAAAGAGGCTGACCGGAGCAGTTCCCCCCCTTGCGTCTGCTGGGTCGCTTTAGGTTGCAAAATCGGCAAAGAGGTTGCTATCGACCAGCCTTAAATGCTGCTTCAGCACCGGGGCATCCAACGTCAACGGCCCCGCACCGTCGCCAGTAACCTCTAGCCCGCGAATAAACCCGGTATCCGCTCGTACACTTGCCAGCGGATAAATGTAGGTAACAAGCCCGCAGACCTCTGGCCTAAATCTGCCGCTATCGGGGCTGTCTATCGCTTTTACGATGTCGCCACGCGGCACGTTGATTAACCAGTTCTCGGTATGGTCTTCACCTGGAAAGAGCATTAGCCCATACATACTCCCGAGTGCAGTGCCTCCGGGCCCTAGCGAGACTGCGGCATTAACCGGTAAACCGCGGTTCAATTCCGCGCGTCGCTGCATCCCTAAAATCGAATGCTCATGCTGAGTGCTAAAAAAGGTTACCCAAGGGCTGAACTTGATGGTCATCGCCGGGGAGTGACCCACGTTTTGTATCACGACCTTAATAGAGACGCGCGCATCACCATTAGGTAAGTATTCCCAGCCGCCACAAACGCCGACCTTACATGATAGCCATGGACGCATCGAGGACACAGATGCATTGGCGGCTTTGGTCGCAGCATCGGCAGCCTTGGCGGCAGTATCCCCCGCTCTCTTGGTCTCCTCCCAGAGCAGGCTGGTCGAGCGCCAAAGCATAGAAGTGAAAAAAGTTAGCAGTCCGCTGAATAGCAGCGTAGCGAGGCTCTCCCAATGCTGCGCGAGAAAGTCCAGCGTTGCCCGGATTCCATGCATGAACAGCCAACATGGATTGAGTGTTGCCATTGTTTTCCGGGTGCGGACCTACCTGTCCGGGACTTCGGTGGGGCCGGGTGCCGGACCCGAGCCTCCCCCACGTGCAGCTGCCACCATCGCTAACAACCGTTCCGTATGTTTAACCTGAGCCTTCATCGCGTCGGCTAGTTCGGGCAGCGCCTTCAGCGACGCCTGATAGATTGCGTCCCGTTCCACAAACCCCTGTGATACATAGGCTTCAGTTTGAATGTCACCCTCCGACAGCTTTAGTCCTGTCGAAAGCATCATCCGATAAATTAGCGCCGCCTGAGCAACGCTGATGCGCCTTTGATGATCGGACTGGCCCTCAGCCGCTGGACGCTCACGAACGAGCGTATGGTATTTCCTCCACGCCTCCATGACCTCAGCCTGACTATTGAATTCGGCTGGAATCAGATTGATGGCCACGTTGTACTGCGCGTCGGCAGGCATATGCCGCGTCGCAAGGAGCATCCGCAGGATGACAAGTCGCCGGTCTTTTGTTCGACGGGTCTGCTCAAATATCAACGTTACGACCACGGCGCTTAGCGGCCCGAGAATAATCGCAAGTAGCGTTTGCCAGTCATTCATTGAATCTTACTCCGGCGCATTGCGGCGACCTCGGCTTGTACCGCTAATTCGCTTTTCCCGCTTTTCTATTTTTTGGTGGCTTCCGCAGCCGAGCTGGCAGTGGCGGCAGGGAGTTGGCTGTTGGGCTGGCTACTCTGTGCCTTACCTTCGGCTTTATTGTCTTGCCCCACGCTAACTTTCCCTTGGCCGCCGCAATCTTCTGACGAGCTGATTTCGTGATGCGCTTTTTCATTGTGCTCATTTGAGATCCGCTCCAGATTTACAATTGCAAAATATCCAAAACACAGAAAGCCCAGAACGGCCAAGGCACTGACAAGATTGTTCAATGGCTCAATGACTTTGGTGAGCTTAGGCACCTGTCGCGCCGCCGCCCAATCGCCACGACTTAACGCCTGAATAACGATATTGTAATTGCGTATGCTAAGGCCGTAGCCAACTATCGTTAGCAGCAGCACTGCGCTCCATGCTCCCCACGCGGCGACCAGCCATAAAATCTCGGACACCGTCTCGTGTTCAACGAGTGTCGACACAAAAGCAAATGACACGGTAAGTGCGCCGCCTGATACCAGCACGAGCGTCTTGTCGCGATGGGTCTCCTGCTCGAATTTGAATTTCGCGAGTGAATTCTGATATTCGGCAGCTATTTTCTGCGCCTCTGCCGCACTCGGAACGCCGTTCTTGCCGCTCACGGCAGCCCGCGCCCGTATCTTGACGCCGCCCGCACGTAGAGGCAGCAACCCAGAGTGTTACGCGGCCATTGAAAGCATGTGATGAGACTGAAGTGCGACTTTCTTATTGTCATGTGACTTAGCCTTCCCTGCGCAAGCTCGATGCCAGTCTGAGCGAGGCATCAGCTGAGGTCAAATGTCAGCCGGAATGCGTGGATTACACTTCCGGAGTTAAACGCCAGCGGCTATACGGCTCGGACCCGGCAGCAGCGCCACCGCCGCGCGCTTCGCGGCGAGCGATACCCGGGTGTAGTGGGCAGTCGTCTTTAGCGACCTGTGGCCCATCAGGGCTTGGCTAGTCAACGGATCGGCGCCGCCCTCATGGAGTGCGCTTTGGTAGCTGTGCCGGAGGTCATGCATCCGCAGCCCGCTCAGCTCTTCGCGGCGGCCCGGATTGGGAATCTTTTCGAGTAGCGCCGCGCGTATCCGAGCCCAGGTGCGTTCGACGTTGTTGAATAGCGGCTCGCCGTCCGCGGTGGCGAAAATCCAATCTGACTCGTCGAGCGCGGCGACCTTGCTCGCCTTCAAGTGGTCGCGCATCTCCTCCGCAAGCCACTCCACTACCGGCTCAACCCGACGGGAGTCTGCCTTGGGCGTGGTCACATCGCCGTGAGTCACAATGCGTTCGACGCGGAGCACGCCGGCTTCCGGGTCGCAGTCTCGCCGCTGGAGCCCTAGGGCCTCGCCCCGGCGCAGCCCGCAGAAGGCCATCAACATGACCGGCAACCGCTCGCGCGAGGTGATGGGGCGCTTGTTGGTCAGGTTCCGCCCAGTCGCGATGCAGCGGATGGACTCGAAGAGCTGCATCTCGTCGGGCGTGAGCGGGGTTGCTCGGCGCGCGTCTCCGCGCATCAGCTCACGACTGCGTCCGCGCTCTCGCATCCTGTGAACTGGGTTCGTGTCAATCCACTTCGCGCTCATTGCAGACCCGAATACAAAGGACGCTGTGTTGAGGATCATTGCGACCGTTCGGCTCTTGAGGTTGCCTTCCGCGATCAGCTCCTGCTGGAACTCGATGACCTCTAGCATCCCGATCTCGTCCAAAGGCGTACTGCCGAACCGCGGGTGCAGGTGGTGCCTTAGAATGCTGTCATAGTTGTTGAATGTCGTTTGCCGTAACTTGCCGCCCTTCACTTCCGCGCGAAGTGCCTTGAGCGCCAGCGCCGCAGCGTCCGCGAATGTCTGTCGGACGGGCACAGCGGGTTTAGCGACTCGGAGGTGTTTGCGCAGCCGCGGCTCTAAGTCCGCGTCGCCGCGCAGTTGTCCGTACCATTCCTTGCCCTTGTCGAGGGTCATCTTCCCGGCGCTGGTCCGGTACATTCGGTCGGACTTTGATTGATCCGGGACAATGGCCCAGACGGTCGCCTGAAAACGCCGCCGAAGGGTTGGCGCGCACCCGCAGTATTCGGTGGGGGGGTTAGCGCGCTCGGCGGCTAACGCCACCACGCGGTTGCAATTGTTAGCCTTACATCTCAGCGCCATTTTGTGACTCCTCGGTTTATGGATTAGCTCTTGACGGGTTTCAACGCATTGTCCTTCGCCCTCTTCCGCCGCAGCCGCTCGGCCAGCGTAAGTGCGCAGCCTTGTTGATTCGGCCCGTGCGGGGCGGGGCAGTAGGTTGGCTTGCGCCCGCGTTTACCGGCGCCGAAGTCCTGAACGACGCAGCGGCCGCAGCCCTCGCGGACGCACCGGACGATTCGCACCAGCGGCTTCTCGTCCAAGAGCCCGTCGAGCGTGAGAGCGAAGAAGATGTGCTCACCGGGCACGGAGCCGTCTAGCCGCAGCGCTGGGTCAAGCAGCTGGCGCCTGAATACAGCGAATTGCTCTTCGATCTGTGCGCTGAGCTTTCGGAAGCCCTCCCGGCGCGTCAGCCCACTCTTTATCGGGGAGCCGGCCTTTGTCCGTGGCGTGCTGTCGAGGAAGGCAAGAACGCCGGCGGGCGTAGTAGGCAACGCGGCCTTGCGCGGAGCTGACGCGGACGCTCGGCTTTTGAGGGAGTCAACGGTGGCTAGCCACTCTGTGGGCGAGCCTTCCGTAAGCAAGCGGAGCTTGGACTTGGCGTGGATCAGGTTCAGCGCCGATTGGGCCCGGGCGCGGATGAATTCGGTTCCTTGCGGGTCGGGGTCCCCGTTGGCGAGGGCAGCCAGCCGGTGAGCGGATTGGAGCATTTCTGCGTGGGTCAGCCTCATATAGGCCGAATTCTCGCTCTTTTCTTTGCTTTTAGAAACTATTATTCGTCTCCATACTGGATCCAGTTGCTATTAAATGATCTTATCTGATTGATCTAAATAATAATTCCTATGAAACTATTTTTATATTCGACGCCGGCGAAACCAACGTCTCCCGGGACGGCTGGCGTCATCGGTTCGGTTGTGCGGACCCCATTGAGTGAAGAGAGTGCGAAGCTTTTGGTTTGGGGGCCGGTCAAAGTGAATCCTGTAGCACCATTCCGTGAAATGCTCATATCCAAATACATCTCGGTAGTCCGCTCGACCCCAAACAAACATTCTAGGCTCTTCACCGGGATGTAAATTTCCGTAGTTAATGATCTTTGTTGCGAATGCCGTATTTACATTGAATGGCTCGCTGTACTCGACAGCGCTGGGACCCACAAACAAGGGTTGCAGCAGGGTCCTGGGGCGGTTGTAGTGATAGGTGAAGTTGTCAGGCAGGTCGCCACCTGGCTCATTCACGTTGACGTTTACCCACAGCGCATCAGTGGGAGTCGCGCCGCTGTTCTTCCATCGCGGTCGAATAGCAAAATACGTGGGAACGAGCGCCTTCTCGACCATCTCCCCATCGCCACGGTCGAACGTGCCGGGACTTTCGCAGGGTGATTCATCGAGGGTATACAGCAGAGTGTCGAACCCGTCGATAAATACGTGAGCGCGGGATTGAGCGCGAATGATCGCAGTTTGCGCACGGAACGTAAGCCACTGCAATCCGCCAACCACGGCGAGCGCTAACGTGAACCAAGTTACCGGATCGGGCCACTTGCTCGCCTGTGCCTGTGGGAGCTCAACAAACGCGGGCAGCGCCAACAATGAACATGGCGACAGCCACAACAATGCAAGCCAGACGCAGCGAAACGCCAGTGTTCGTTGACGGGTCATCCTTTCGTCATTTCTCGCGTAGGGCTCCCGCTAACCGAGCCGCAATAAGCTTGCCAGTCTCGAATACGCCGTTGACGAAGCCGATGACGGTGTACGGCAGATAACCCGCTATGCCTATAAAAGCAAAAAATCCGCCCACAACGTCCCACAGTCCGCGCACTTCGTACAAACAGCCAGACTGAAGCATGCAATCCCAATAGCGGAGGCCGAGTAGCCACAGCAGCAGCCATCCCGTCAGCGCGCCAACGAAATTCGTCCATCGTTGTTGCCAAAGCATGGGCTTATTGGTCTCGGTCACGCTGAAAATCTTCAGGGCGTTCCAACCTATTAAGCCGCTTATTACGACTGCAGCAGTCCAGTAGACGACCGCGACAACTATATAAACGCAATTGCTCATTTTTCTTCCCCGGTGTCTCCGTGGCTTAGGCCTGAGGGGATGTGGTTGAATATTACGCCGTAGGAGTAAAGTCTGCTCGGATTGAAGCAGCCAATGAAATTGAGCAAAGGCCGTATATATGGGTCGCGCAAGCAGAGAGAAGCGGAATAGACGAAAGTGCATGAGTAATGAGATCACGGTGGATGACCTCCAAAAGCGGCTGCAAGAAATCTATGCTGCCGTGGAGGAGGTTGCGGCCAATCCGCTCCTAAAGCCGCAGTGGGTTACCGCGCCGATTATTATTGGCGGTCAAGAAGTAGGCGTGTCTGGTAACTGGGACATTCAGAAGTCCGGGGCCAAACTTACAGTTTTTGCCTATTCAGCGATTGATGCTATTGCAGTTTTTTACGCGACAATGATGGGGTACGGCAATACACACGGCATTTCTGAAGATGAAGTCAATCGAGTCACTGACTTCGAGCCGCTTCGATTGATTAGGAATCTTCACAATACGAGGAAGCATCCTGAGATGAGAGGCGGCAATTCTGAGAAGGCCGTGGAACTTCGAGACTTGGAGGTCGGCCTCAATATGGGACCGCGGGCAATGTCTTTTGATATGACGCCCGGAAGAGCAAAGGGGCTTACTGATACAGGCGGCGCCGTGCTCACTATTGAGGGCAGCATAGTCAACGTGAACTCCAATAAGGTTGTCGGCTCGTTTAGCGAAGTGGTAGCCCAAAGTCTGGCCAGATGGGAAGAGTTCTTGGGTGGCCACAAATACTTCCGGAGCCGCCCCGGCGTTCCCAGTTAAATCGGGGCATCACTGCGCCGTCCGCGCATAACAGCCAACCCGCCGAGCAGCAGCGTCAGGCCGCCGAGGGCTGAACCCGGGTCGATCTCGGGGGCCGCGGCCGCAGTGCCATCTACCCAGATGCCCGCCGTGCTGCTGGTGGCGGTCACTTGGTAGCATTGCGGGCAGTACCCGAGCTGGGAGTCCGTGCCGACGAATGTGTCGCCGGCATTTGTCAGGTCGATGAAGCTTTGGATGTAGCCGTCCGCGGCCGGGGAGTTGCTGTTGGCGATGACCGTCCAGCCGACTATCTGACCGTTGACGGTGCTGAAGTCGAAGCTCGCCGACGGACCGCCGTAGGGCGTGTCGAGCCCGGAGTTCAGGACGGGGGTGCTGAACCCCCACGACAGCGGCGTCACGATCTGGTTCGCCTCGTTCGGATTCAGCGGCGCGGCCAGCACGATTTGTCCGGTGATGTAACCGGGCGAGATGCCTTGCTGCCCGCTGAGAGGCGCACCAGTGTAGGTCAAGGTTTGCTCTTGCGAATGCGCGTTCCAGCAGTAGCAGCAAAAGAGCACGAACAGCAAGTAACGCAAGGTTCTCATCTCCGCTCGCTCCTTATTCCGTTATAGAGGGCTGGGCCCATAGGCGAAGGGAATTATCGCGCCAAATCGCGCATCGCAGCGCCACCGCCATCGAAATCATAAAGTTGCATGTGGACGGGGCGCCATTGTTCGTCTTTCGACCAGCGACTACTTCTTGGGGGCCACGGCTCTCCTCAAAGTTCGCAACGCAGATTTCTGGTCGCCAACCTGCAGCTCCAGTATCGCCTGCTCGAAGTTAGCGCGTAGATATGTGATGGCGTCCGACCTTATGCCGGGCTCACTCGTGCCTAACTTTCGCCTCGACATAACATCTTCGAGAATCCTGAGCGCTTCAGCAGGCCGCCCCTGCTCCAGCTCGGCAATCGCCATTCTGGCGGCAACAGGCTCGGGCAATAATTGGGTGAGCTGGCTCATGCGCGGAGCTTACCCGAATCGCGCGTCACGGCTTTCTCCCCAGACTCATCCACGTCTCCAAGCACCGCGTGCTCGGGTTGAACGCGATCATCACCGCGTCCGCGAGGTTCGGGCTGCGCATGCCGTCCGGGGCTTTGTCGACGAGAATCTTGCCGACGCTGTTGAGACTGTATGTCACTTGGCTCAGCTCCATCGTGAGCTTCTGCAACTCCTCAAGTGCGGGATCAATCGAGATAAGGTCGTCGGCGTTGTACGGAAAGTGCTCGACGATGGCGCGGTAGGTGTTCTGAAACTTCAGCCGCAGTGCCCACCAAGCCTGTGCTTTGGCATTCGCAAAGAAGTCCATATTCTTGCGCCCTCGGACCATTTGGGACTCCGGGTCGCAGACCGCTCCCGAGCCGCGGAACGGCTGGTCCCTAGCGGACCGCATCCCGGACTTCTCGCGGTCGTCGCGTATACGGCTCGCGTCGCCCCGGACGCCCGCGCCAAGCCCGTCGGCGTCATAGAAGAAGGTCGGGTACTCATACGAGTCACAGAGCGTCAGCGCGCGCACGACGGTTTTGTAAATGTCGGAGCCCTTGCCGCTCCACGAGTGCAGGTGCTCCAGCAGGATGCCGTGGCGCCCGGCAAAGGCGTTCAGGTCCTTGCCCTCGTCGGCGACGTCGAGCCCGGCGCGTTTGAGCCCGGTGGGGACGATACCGAGCTTCAGGTGTGCGCCGATGGCGGCTTGAATCCACGCGCTGGGGATCAACTGCCCTTCCACCGAGCCGCGGTAGTCGATGTCGATCTCGCCCGCGACGGTGACAGGGTCGAGTTCGCGCAGTTGCTTCTCGTACCATTCCGACCCTTTGCGCGGATCGTCGCGCCAGTGGAACCGGAAGACCTTCACTCGGCCGCTGTGGCGCTTTTGCGCGAAGCTGTTCGCGAGACCGTTGGGGGTGCTCACGTCTATGCGGCAGTTCGTGGTGGCCGAGAGCGAGGCGTCGATCAGCTCCGGGTGTTCGAGGAACGCGGCCTCGTCCACGATGTACAAGCTCGTGCGGTCGCCGCGGCCGATGCTGTCGCCGCCCTCGCCTACGATGGCGGAGCCGGTACCCGGGAAGAGGATGCGCATGAACGGGGCGTGGCGGTCGAGCTGCCATCCACCCAGAAGCTCGGGCGGCAAGCGCGAGAGGAAAAACCGGGCCTTTGCGAAAAGGGAGCGCGGGGAGCCGAGGGCGTCCACGTACTCGACCTTGCGGCTGCCGAAGCCGATGACCATGCCCGGGTGGAAGAGACAGAGCGTGCAGGCTAATGCGACCATCAGCCAGGACAACCCGCTGTCGCGGGATTTCTCGATCAGCCCGGGCTCACCGCCGCGCCATCGCTCCATGACCCAGTTCACCAGCTCGACTTGCTTCGGGAAGAGCAGGAAGGGCATGTCGGGGGCCAGTCCGCGCTCGATGAGCCGCGGGTCAGTGGTCATACCCCAGTCATTTATGAACGCGGCCGGGTGATCGCGGTAGTACAGCTTCAGCGCGGAGATTGCTGCGGGGTTGTTGCGGATGGCGCGCAGGCGCTCTGTGCGAGCAGCGTAGGTGGGCAGGTAATTGGGGTTTCGCCAGTCGAACGGCATGAGCTGGGTGCTGTCGGCTGTGAGAGCGGGTTGATTCATCGGGCATCAAGCTCCTTTGGGAGAGGGTTGCGGGCCGATGCGCACAGCGCCGGGGAAGATGAGGTCGAACCGCTCACGCGTGGGTGCGCGCGGAGCCAATCGCCATCGCGGTGCACGGCCGGTAGTGGCGTAGAGATGGAACGCTGCGCAGGCCAGCAATTCGGCTGCGCATCGGGCCGCGAGCCGGCATGAGTCGCACGGCGCGGGGCCGACGAGCGCCAGCGGGCCGCTGTTGGATTGCAGGTCGGCGTCCATCGCGAGATCGAGCATCAGACCTCCAGCAGTGCCATGGCCCAATCGCCCCCGGGCGTCGAGGAGAGGCGCCCGGGGGTTCTCAGGTCGCACAGCGAGCCATGCGCGGCCCGCTGCGCAAAAGCCCGTCTCGTGGGCGTTCACGGCCGCTTCACCCTGCTCAAAGAAACTCAATGGAGGCAGAGCTGCGGCTGCTGTCGATGTTCAAAGGGCGCATGTCGATCAGCTGCACGCGCTCGGT
>Ga0182030_10028047_pt1 | contig 10088 bp, 9 predicted proteins | sample 812S3MmetaG_FD_121299 | JGI IMG/M metagenome (GOLD analysis project Ga0182030, IMG submission 121299) | Permafrost microbial communities from Stordalen Mire, Sweden - 812S3M metaG (Illumina Assembly) | ecosystem: Environmental > Terrestrial > Soil > Wetlands > Permafrost | place: Sweden... | reverse complement strand
TCTCGAAGATCTACGGGATGGCTGGCCTGCGTGCAGGCGCGATTATTGCGCGGCCGGACCTGATCGAAAAGCAGGGCACCTTCAGCTCCAGCGGAATGATGCCGACCACTGCGATGGCCTGCGCAAACACCAGTCTGAAGCTGAAGAATCTGGTCCCGGAACGGCGTAAGATCATCGCCGATATCCGGAACAGCACATTCGATTACCTGTCGAAGAACAACTTCCATTACGTTCCGTCCGTGTCGAACTGCTTTATGGTGGATACGAAGCGGCCGGGAAATGAAATCGTGACGGCGATGCGCAACGAAAAGGTGATCATCGGGCGCACCTGGCCTGCATGGCCGACACACGTTCGGGTCACTGTCGGAACTAAGGAAGAGATGGAGAAGTTCAAGGCAGCGTTCAGCAAAGTAATGAACGCCTGAAACTGGTAAAGGGAAAAAAAGGCCGCCGCCCTTTCGGGGGCGGCCTTTTTTTGAGCTTGCAGCGCCAGGCTTCTGGGGAGGCAACCACAGTCCCGCCGTTGACTGACCCCGTACCGCCACCGCCGCTAATATTGTCGAGAACCGCCGCAACCCCACGCTGGTATTCACGTCATAAGATACCCAACTAAGAGGCGAATAATTGAAGTGAACCCCTGGGGTGAGACACAAAGTTTAGGGGGTTATCGCCGTCCGCTGCAAAAGCATTGACCGGCGAGGTTGACGTGATCCAATCTGGAAGCACCTGAGCGGAGGATAGGGCAACGCAGGGAATTCACCAATACTGCTGCGGGCGTCCAGCGCGTCTATAATCAGAAACGCCTGCACTCGGCCCTCGCTTCGGATAAGGCGTCTCCTCAACGGTCGGGACGCCGCGATTCATTGTCAGCTGACGCGGCCCTGATTGAATGCTACTTTTGTAGGTCCATTCCGTGGCGACATCAATCTTTAATCAATTATTCTTAGAGACTTGGCTATACTGGCTGATATTTTGCATATTCGGGTTTGGGGAATCGCGCCTGTTGCGGCGCTGGTTTCCCTGTTTATCATCGCGCCCCTGATCGATGCCGCGACGTTCCCGTCGCCCTTCACGACCGTCGGGCCTGGTGCCGGAAGCGCGTCCGTCAATGTCACGCTCGGCCCCGCGTCCAGCGTGCCTTCGAGCAGCGCTGCGTGGCTTACCGTCAACCGGAGCGCCATCACTGGATCAACGAGCCTGACCTTCAGCTATACCGCGAATACCTCCACCAAGGCGCGGACGGCCGCTATCTCTCTCAATGGAGTTTCTTTTGCCGTCTGGCAAATGGGAGCCGGCGGAACTTACAACCAATGGGTCAATGGCGCTTACCAGCAAATATGGACAATCGCCGGCGTTGGTCCGGGCAACCCGAACACGCTCGGCGATGGAGGTCCCGCCGCGCTTGCGAACTTCGAGCCATTCGGGACGGACCTCGACTCGAACGGCAATCTATATGTTACGGACCCATACCACGGCCGGGTCCGGCGCATCGACGCTTCCACCGGCATTGTCTCGACGATTGCCGGAACTATAGCGGACTATTTCAGTTCGGGTGATGGCGGACCCGCAACCTCTGCTCCCTTTATTTTCCGATTGACGCGAAGCTGGACCGCAGCGGAAATCTGCTGATTGCGACCGCCTCCCCGGATTGCATGATTCGACGCGTGAACCTAGCGACCGGTATTATCTCAACCGTTGCCGGCAGCACCGGGTGTCAAGCTTTCACGCCGGCCGCAATTGCCGTCGACGCTCAAAATAACATCTTCATTGCGGACCCCGTCTCAAACCGAATCCGCATGCTTACCCCCAGCGGCATACTTTCGGTCGTCGCAGGAACCGGTACCCCGGGCTTCAGCGGAGACGGCGGAGCCGCGACGGTAGCCATGCTTAGCAATCCGCAGGGACTGGCCATCGATCTCCAAGGCAATATCCTGATAGCCGATGCCGGGAATCAGAGAATCCGCCGCATCGACACCAGTGGAAAGATCTCCACGATCGCAGGCAATGGCACATCGAGTTACGGGTCCGGTCTCGGCGGCCCGGCGACATCTGCTTCAGTTGTCAGTCCGCAGAAGGTAGCCATCGACTCCGCAGGCGTCATTTACATCGCGGAACCCACTACGAGTTTCAATGGGGACGTCTTCCGCATAGACCCTTCCACTTCCGTTATTACGCGTCTGACAAGCAACGCCGCCGGACAGTCCTTCGCCGCCGGCAGTAACCCGGCGCAGATCAACGTCGGGTCTGTTTTAGGTCTTGCGGTCGATTCAGAGAACAACCTCTACATTGCGGGGAATGGGCTCGACTTTGTCGATTTTTCAACCCCTCAGTTTACCCTCACCCCGTCGGCGGCCAGCATAAGCAGTGCATCCGGAACCGGTAGCCTGACTCTTACTGCCGCGTCTTCGGATGCCATCTGGATAGCTGCGTCGGACTCGTCATGGCTCACTCCGAGCCCTCTTTCCGGCGTCGGCAGCGGAATCATCGACTTAACTTTCACGGCGAATCCGACGGGCTTACCCGTCAGGCTGTGGTGACCACTGAGGGCGTGGTGGCGACCGTGACTCAAGCGGGCATATCCGCCACGCTCACCCCGGCAACCGTAAGCGTTCCCGCTGCTCAAAGCAGCGGGAACGCAATCCTCTCGCTTCCGGCAGGCACGTCCTGGATCGCGAACAGCGATTCGGCATGGCTCACCGTCAGCCCGATGACCGGCATGGGCGGTGCAAATCTCACCTGGCTGGCTGCGCCGAACAGTACAGCGGCGCCTCGCCTCGGGACCATCACGATCGCCGGCAAAACGCTCGTTGTCTCGCAATCCGGTTCCAGTGGAATCTTCAACCCGATCGGCACCGCGGGCTACGGCATCATCTCGACTGTGGCAGGCGGGGACACCGGCGGCGATGGCGGTCCGGCGAAGTCGGCCAAGCTCAACGCGAACACCTTCTCGCCCACGTTTGTTGCGGCGGATCATAGCGGGAGTTTCTATTTCATCGACCAAGCTGTCATCCGGCGGGTTACAGCGGCAACGGGAATCATCTCAACGATCGCGGGGATGGGATCGGTCGCGAGTGGAGCGGCGGATGGTGGGCCTGCGTCCGCCTCGCAGCTCAGCTCGCCCGCCAGCATTGCTGCCGATGCTGCCGGAAATGTTTTTTTCACGGATGTGAATCGCCTTCGCCGCATTGATGCCGTGACTGGGATCCTCACGACAATTGCCGGGGGCGATTCCTCCGGCTTCGGCGAAGACTTCGGTCCGGCTGCTGGTGCCACGCTCAGTTCCCCGGGCACCCTCACGATTGATGCCGGGAGCAACATTTACCTTAGCGATGTCGGCAACGCGCGTGTCCGCCGTATTGACGGCCTAACCGGAACAATTACAACGGTTGCGGGAAACGGCGCCTCCGGCAGTATGGTCGCCGGCGGTCAGGCGATTGCCACGCCGTTTCCCGGCCTGAACGGAATTGCGGTCGATGCTCAAAGCGACATATTCGTGACGACATACGGTGTGTATCCCTTAAATCCCGGACTCTGGCGGATCGACGCCTTCACGGGATTGGTCACGCAACTCGCTCCAAATGCGGCGAGTCCATTAATCGACCCATCCGGCAATTTGTACGTCGTGTTACCCGGCAACAAGATCGAGAAGGCAGATTCATCCAGCGGTGCCCTGACGTTTGTCGGCGGTTCCGGCAACGGGTTTGCCTGCGATGGCGGTCCGGTGGCAAACGCGCTATTTGGCGGTGATTTCGGTACTGGGATCAATCTCGCCACCGATGCCGCGGGCAACCTCTATATCGCTGACGCCGGTAATCAACGCATTCGATTCGTCGATCTGACAACTCCCCCGACCACGCTCGCGGCAGGTGCGGCCCGCTACTCCAACGCGGCGGCAACCGGCACTGTTGCCCTCACTCTGTCGGTTTCGGGAACTTCCTGGCAGGCCTTCAGCAACGCAGCGTGGCTGACGGTAACTACCCCCAGCGGTTCTGCGTCCGGCAACATCGGCTACAACATTGCAAACAACAACACTGTCTTCACACGAACCGGTATCATCACGGTCAACGGTCAATCGTTCGTTGTCACCCAGCCAGGTTCCAGCGTGTCGCTCTCCGCCGGCAGCACGGCAGTCATGGCCGCAGCGGGCACCGGAAACTTCAACCTGACGGTCACGCCCGCCGCGCCCTGGACCGCAGTGAGCTCCGCTTCATGGCTGTCCGTGGCTACGGCAAGCGGCTCTGCGAGCGGTACGATCACCTACGCCTGGACGACGAACACTTCGGCGAAGGCACGTACAGCCGCAATCTTTGTTGCGGGCCGCAAATTCTCCGTAACTCAGAGCGGGGCCGGCGGTGCGTGGGTGGACTGGAGCACATCGAGCAGCTGGGGCGAGATCCAGCACATCGCCGGCAATATCAACGGCGACTCGAACGCCGGCGACTACGGGCTGGCTACCGCAATGCAGGTAGCGCCAACAAGTCTCGCGGCCGATGCTAACGGTAATCTCTATTTCGGACAAGGCAGCCGTGTCCGCCGTCTCGACGCCGCGACCGGCAATCTATCTCCCGTCGCGGGCAATGGTCTGACTGCGAGTTCGGGCGACGGCGGCCCCGCCCTGCAGGCCTCTCTGCAAAACGCGGCCAGCGTCGCGATCGATAGCGGCCAGAACATTTTCATCGTCGATACTAACGCGATCCGGCGCGTCGACGCCCGGACAGCCATCATTACTACGGTGGCCGGTGGCCCAGGCGCCGGAACGGGCGGAGACGGCGGTCCGGCAACACAGGCGAGCTTTTCCAATATCCAATGGCTCCAGTTTGATGAAGCAGACAATCTGTATATCGGCGATTCGAGTGCACGGATCCGCCGTATCGACGCGCAAACAGGCATCATCACCACTGTCGCCGGTACAGGCGTCAGCGGCTATTCCGGAGACGGCGGCCCGGCAGTTCTTGCGCAGATCTACAGTGCCGATTTCACGGTCGATCCTTCGGGCAACATCTTCATTGCCGACACCACCCCCTGCTGCAACGGCTATTACTACAACAACCCGGCCTCCCGCATTCGCTGCGTAGACGCCGCGACCGGCCTGATCACTACCGTCGCAGGTACCTCGTCAAGAGGGTTCTCCGGCGACGGAGGTCCGGCGAATGCAGCCACGTTGTCAGCCGCAGTTGGCATTGCGACCGACCCGGTCGGCAATCTTTTCTTTTTCGACGGCGGAATTACAATTAACTACCCCTACAGCAACATTCCGCTCCGCATCCGAAAGATCGATGCCGTTACGGAAACTATCACGACCATAGCCGGTGGCAGCAGCACTACCGATGCCGATGGCGAACCGGCGATCTTTACGAGCCTTGCATCGGGAGGAGTACTCGCCACCGATGGCTCCGGAAATCTGTATCTGACGGAGACCCAGGCAATCCGCGCGATCGATTACACTACCCCACAGATCTCCTTCGCCACGCCGCCTGGCGCGGTTTCCCGCCACCACAACCGGCGGAAGCGTCGGCATCACCGTCCCATCCGGTTTCACGTGGACCGCAACCAGCAACGTGGGCTGGCTAACTCTGACAACCCCTACGGGCATTGGTAACGGGGCCGTGGCATGGACGCTGGCGCCGAACACCACTCCGTTTTCGCGCGTCGGAGTGATCAATGTAAGCGGGATTCCGTACATTGTGACGCAGCGCGGTGTTCCTTCATCCCTCTCTGCGCCTTCGGCACTGGTTACCAACTCTGCGGGAACCGGTCAGGTGAGTCTCACCACTGTAGCCCTTTGGCCCAATGGCACTTAGTTTTCCTCCGGGGGACGGACTTTGCGGAGAGGGAAGGCGGATTGTTTCCCCCAAATCGTCCGTGGCTCGGAAGGGCGTTTTCGGTTGGGCAGTTTGCACTGGCTCAGACTCCGCAGCAACAGTTTCCAGTGGTGTTCGAACTTCTCCGTTGAACAGCGCTGCGAAACCGTTCGCGTAAAAGCCCAAAAAGCCGCCTGTGAGCGCGAAAAGCTCAGACGCCTCGGATCCACTCCGATCTGGCCGGCGGCTTCGCCCATCACGGCCCGTATCAGGTTGTAGGCCGCTACAGCCAACAGCAGTTCTGTGGCAGCCATTTGCGGCGTTTTCGCACTGATACTGTGCAGTTTTACCTGCTCCTTGAGTGATCGGAGATCGGTCTCGATGAGCCATCTCTCCTTGTACAGCCCGGCGACGGTTTCTGCCCGATCTTGCAGAGTGGTGAACAGATACAGGGGTTCGGTGCCGATATCTCCCTCCACCACCAGGAGCCGACCCTTCAGTTTGGCTCCTTCCGGCAGATCCTTATTACTCAACCGGTCATGTCTGGTCGGCTCCCAAATGAGCCCAGAGCGTGCCCCACGCGCGATTCTTCCGGTTGAGGATTGCCCTGCGAGTGCTCGTTACAGCCAACGTGGCGTGTGGTCTTCGCTGTCCCATCCACCAGCTTATAGCTGATTCACGGACCACACCGCCAGGTTCGTTAAAGGATTTTAATTCTCAACAGCCTTTATGCTGGAATGAAGAACCGATTTCCCCATGCCCCGCGTTGCGCATCAGTCATCCGTTCTGGCCGCAACCGATTACTTCCCGAATCTGCAAACTCTCGACGTAGTGTTCACCAGTGGCGACGTCTATCGTTATTTGAAAGTCCCGTTGTCTCTCTATCGGGACCTGCTGGAAGCGGATTCCACAGGCACTTTCTTCAATGCCCATATCCGAAATCAGTTTCCTTTTCAATACATTGGCCGCTCAAACGCCCTCAGCACAGATGCCGTCTGAAAACTAAGTGCCATTGGGCCAGTGGACTGCTCGAAGCAGCGCCTCATGGCTGACCCTCTCGCCCTCAAGCGGCACCGGTAACGCGGTCGTCACGTATACCTTCACCGCCAACAGCCTGGCCGCCGGGCGCATCGCGACCCTTGCCATCGCGGGCCGTACCTTCGCCGTAGCCCAAGCCGGGACTGCTGGCCGCTTTATCCCTTGGGGACCCACCGCCCACGGCTGGATACAGTCTCCGGCCGGCAACGGACAGATTCCCCAGTACACCAGCCCTATCGGCGACGGCACCCCCGCAACTTTAGTTGCAATCTCGGCCAATGGTATTGGCGTGGATGGAAATGCGAATTTCTGGTTCACAGACACTTACCGCCAAACCGTTCGGCGCGTCGACTCAACCACTGGATACATCGGCACGATCGCCGGGACGGGAACTGCGGGCTACTCTGGCGACGGTGGCCCGGCTTCCACTGCAATGATCCAGGCAGGCCCCGTCACCGCCGATCAGGCCGGGAACATCTATCTCGCCGACAGCACGGATAACGTCATCCGGGAAATCAGTGCCGCAACCGGTCAAATCTCCACCATCGCCGGTGGTGGAATGGCGCCTGACGGTTACTCTGCGACGCAGGCGGCCATCAGCCAGCCCGCCGGCATGTTTGTGGATGCCGGAGGCAACATCTACTTCGCCGATTCCGGCAGCAACCGGATTCGCCGCATCGATTCCGCTACCGGCGTCATCTCGACTGTGGCCGGCAACGGTGTATTTGGAACGTCCGGAGATGGGGGTGCGGCGACAGCAGCCAGCCTCGATGCGCCGACCGGCGTTGCAATCGACTCGATTGGAAATATTTACATTTCCTCCGGGTCGCGAATCCGGAAAGTCAACACGTCGGGAAACATTACGACACTGGGCGTCGTCGCATCGTACGGGACGCTGGCCATCGATGGCAGCGACCATCTCTTTGTAACCACTGCGGGAGGTAATAGTTCCAGCTCTCCTCAAATCCAGCAGATCGACACGGCGTCGGGACAACTGACCGCCATTGTGGGAGGAGGGACTTACGCCTCAATCGGAGACGGGGACCGGCTGCTGGCGCCTATCTGAGGGGCTATGATCTCTTCGCGGCAGACCCTGCCGGTAATTTCTACGTCGCCGACGGTACCCGCGCCCGTTTCGTGGATCTGATCTCACCCTCCGCCAGTCTCGGCGCTTCGACAGCAAGCGTCAGCGCGTCAGCCGGCAGCGGTTCAGTTTCACTTGCCGTTACGCCCGCGGGGGCTCCGTGGTCAGCCTACAGTGACGTGCCCTGGCTCATTCTGACAGCTTCCTCCGGAACCGGTTCCGGGTCCATTGGCTACAGCTACGCGGGGAATCCCTCCACCAATCCACGTACCGGCGTCATTGTCGTAATGGGCCAGACTCTGACCGTCATTCAGGCGGGCGCAACCGGCGTGGCAGCCTCCGTCACCATCTCGCCGAGTGCCGCCCAGGCTTTCTCCACTGCAGGACAGACTACTTTCCAGCTCACCGTCAATCCGGCCGCGGCATGGATGGTCACCAGTACCGCTTCCTGGCTAACCGTTTCTTCTTCGAGCGGTTCGGCTTCGACGACGCTCTCTGTCTCCTGGACTACAAACACCAGTGCTGCCGCGCGAACAGCAGCAATCAACATCGCTAACGCAACTTTCACCGTGCTTCAACTGGGAACCACGGGCGCGCATACACAATGGGGCTCGACCTTCTACGGGGAGATCACCACGATTGCCGGCGGCGGCTCTGGTTCGAACCCTGGTGATGGCGGCCCGGCCGTCATCGCGAGCCTGGGGATCGGCATCAATTCGTTCACCGAAACAGCCGTCGACAGTAACGGGAATCTGTTTATCGCCACTCCGACCGACCACCGCGTACGGCGCGTGGACGCCGTCACAGGAATTATCACCACGGTCGCCGGCACGGGTACGCAAGGATTCAGCGGTGATCTCGAACCCGCGACCTCCGCCACACTTAATTCACCCACCGGCGTTACAGCCGATTCAGCCGGCAACCTGTATATCGGGACTCCGGCAATAACAAGATTCTCCGCGTGGATGCCGTCACCGGCATCATCACCACCGTGGCAGGTAACGGAACCGCATCGTTCAGCGGCGACGGCGGCCCGGCATCGAGCGCCAGCCTTAAGGACCCCCTCAGCATTGCGATTGATTCAGCCGGCAATATCCTGATCTCTGACTTTGGGAACAGCCGCATCCGGCGAGTGGATGCTGTCACTGGCCTTATCTCGACCGACGCGGGCAATGACCGCATACGTCGCGTGGACAATTCCGGGACAATCACAACGACTGCGGGCAATGGCAGCTATTACCTGGCGCTCGGCAACGGGGGGCCTGCCACCAGCGCGACGGTCTTTTCGCCGACAGGCGTCGCCGTAGATAATGCAGGAAACCTGTACGTCACCGACCATACGGCTGGCGTCCGCGTAGTGAATCTCATCACCGGAATTATTTCTTCGGTCACATCCGTTGAAAACGCCTGCTGCGGTCTGGGTGATGGCTTTCCCGTGAATCAAGTGACTATCAGGCAACCGTCCAATGTCGCTGTCGATGCATCGGGAAACCTCTACATCGTGGACGACTTCAACGGTCGGATCCGATTCGTGGATTTCTCCTCGCCCGCCATTACTTTTGCGTCCACCGGTGTATCAGTTCCCAGTACCGCAGGGTCCTCATCGGCCAGCTTTACGATCTCCCCAGCCGGCTCTAGGTGGCAGGCGACCTGTGCGGCGGCCTGGATTACCTCACAACCAGCAGTGGTTCGGGCAACGGCGCGATTGGCTTCACATTTCCTGCAAACAATTCCACAACCCCCCGCACCGCGGTGATCACGGTCAGTGGCCAGGACTTCGTTGTCACGCAGGCTGGTGCCGTCGCGTCCCTGTCACCCGCTACCCTCACACCCTCGAGCGCCATCCTGCCTGTAACTGCGGGCACCGGCACGTTCCAGCTTACGATCAGCGGCGCGTGGCAAGCCGTCAGTTCCGCCTCGTGGCTCACTGTAACGCCGGCAAGCGGCTCCGGCAATTCAACTCTGACATTTAACTACGCCGCGAACACTCAGGCGAACGGCCGCATGGCCACCATCTCGGTGGCCGGTGCGACATTTGCCGTCTCGCAGATCTCTGCTTCCGGACTTTACAGCCCGTGGAACTCGCCTGGATACGGCATCATTCGCACGCTGACATCTACCACCGGTCCCTTCGCGGTTGACTCGAACGGCAATCTTATCTTTTC
>Ga0182030_10028045_pt1 | contig 10088 bp, 7 predicted proteins | sample 812S3MmetaG_FD_121299 | JGI IMG/M metagenome (GOLD analysis project Ga0182030, IMG submission 121299) | Permafrost microbial communities from Stordalen Mire, Sweden - 812S3M metaG (Illumina Assembly) | ecosystem: Environmental > Terrestrial > Soil > Wetlands > Permafrost | place: Sweden... | reverse complement strand
TTGTAACTACAAAATCTTCCTCATGATGATTCTTATTTATCTCGGAATTATACCTAAATAATTTATTAAAAACTTTGTATATGGTATTAACATTTGATCTTGACCAAATATTATTTTCCGTCCCTGTAACTTTATCAATTGTAACATTTGATGCCGATACACAGTTATTTCCTATTAAATGTTTTGCATGAACTCCACACCTAATTAAAAGAAAATCACCTTCTATTGTATCATATGAACCAGAATTAACGACGGAATAGTCCTCGAACTTCATTATTTAAATATTGTCTGATTAATTTTATAATGGATTATATATACATGTATTTATAATTCAATTTTATAAACATTAGCTGCACAAATGTTTTGCAAAAATAATAAATAAAAAAAATCAAGAAAAGAGATCTCCGTCATCAGAATCCTGAACACGTTCGCTGGCCGGAACGTAAATCTCTCCAGTACCCCCTGCCATCTTAGCGAAAAACTTGTCACATGCGGAACAGTAAAGAGACCATCGGTTGAGAGTGTTGACATCACCAACACCGTCAATGTATCCCTCATACGTTCCCTCCTTGATGAACACTCGCTTATCATTGCAAAAACAGCACTTGTGGTCCAGAAGGCATCCCGAATGGATGTTGACACAAACATGACCCTTGTCATCCATGCAATCGGCACAAAACAACTTGTTCATGAAACCAGCTCGGATGATACCTCCTGTAGTTCCACAACGAGAACATGCGAACGACAAATGAACAACTGCAAGATGCTTCTGATAACAAGCATGACAATAACCATTGTACTTCTTGTACTTATCGGGAGAAGCAACAAGTTCGCTGCAAACCTTACACACACGCGTCTTACCCATTTAGATAGTTTTGATTATTTGATTAGCTCGCTCGATCGATTTGATTGATTTAATAGGACGCAAATTTACTTCAGTAGTATGATTAAAAGTTAAAGCATAAGGGATTATCAAGTAAAATGAATATTCAATTTTTTTATTTATATTTAGTGTTTATGGCTGGTAGTTTTATATTGAGATATTGAGGAGTTATAAGATTACCATATCTGGATACTTGCATCGTGGCAATTCTACCAAATGTAATAACATCATTAAAGACATTTATTTTTTCATATTTGTCTTTATTTGTACCTGTACCCGTATTTAAATTTTTATTTTCGTATAAATTAATTACAGAACTATAAATTTGTATTCTACATGAATGACATTTTGTAATTTTATTTTCTATTAAAAATTTTATACATTTATTGCAAACATAATGCTTGTTGTTGCATAAAATTACTATATCATTTTCCTCGACTTCATCAATACAAATTGGACATGTTTTGGTACTCATGAATTATTTTAATTATTTTAATTATTTATTATATAATAGAAATTAAATCTTTAAATTATGATGTTCAATCGTCATCATTATCGTATTCATAACCTTCTACACCATGAAATGATTCAATGTAATAACCGATTAAATCTCTAATTTTACTATTTGCTAAATTACGACTGGATTCTTGTTCATTAGGTCGAACCCAATCATAATCACTGACAATAATTTTCTTGTCTTTATTCCAAAACGGATAATATTTAATAGCTAATTCATTTGGGTCTATGTCACATTCCATCAATAAATCAGTTAATACTTTTGATTTGTCATGAATGTCTTGAGAGGTCAACTTATTATCATCACCTAATATAATTTTACCTTGTTCGATTTCTCTCATTGTTCGACTGTACATCATTGACCAATCCCCAGGACCGTTTAGTTTAACATCATGATGTTTTGCGATCGAATTGAAATCAAAATTATTGTCAAATGGTCCTGTGTTCCATTGTCCCACTGCTTTGTCACTGGATTGAACATTCGCATTTACAAACAACATTTGCGGATGAATTCTGTATGGATTTGTGAGCAAGCTTCCCGATAGGAATAAATTTTTATTTTTGTTGATCAAGTTTAATATTTTTTCATACTGTTCTGATTTACTGAATATATTTAAATTTATCGGGATACCTAATCCATGTATAAACATAAATTTATCACTTTTATAAGCCTTTCCAAAGAATTGTAAATATTTTGACATGATCTTATTTTATTTTATTTTGTTCATGAATGTTTTATAAATAAATTATTGTTCAAATTTTTGCAAAAATCTTGATTTTATTGAAATTCAAACAACGCAGAATCCAAAACATCTGTAGGAACGACTTGGTTTTTCTTTACGTAAAGGGCCTCAAGTGTTTGCTTCACAAAGTCCGGATTCCCCTGAGGACCCTTTAGAATTTCAGTCGAAATCTTGCTGTAAGTGTCATCATCCCACAAATCGATAACGTTTTCAGTTGATTCCTTTCGAGACCGCATGCCACGAATCACAGAATCGATTTCAAACGTCTTGCTTGCAAATGGACTTCCAATTTGCATTTCAACAACATAGCCAGTTGATGGTACGAATGCAAACATATAGAGAATGATGTCTTTCATCGGTGCACTAACTTTGGGTTTTCCCGATTCATCGACTTCAGTGATATGGTTGCGAACACAATAAACACCACCGTTGTCACGAATCACTTGTTGAATCTTCTCAACAGCATCATAAACACTAGATGCCTTGACTGGCACCCTCACAGCCGAAAAATCTGAAATAACCTTGAAGAAGAAATCGGCACCGCCTTTCCCCGCATCAAATCGAGCCAGACCACCTGAAAATTTTTCGTTCACGCGTTCCAATGATTTCTTAGGACGCGAGACAAAAGTCAAGTCTGTTTCCTTGAACATATCAATGAACTTTGAAGTACTCACATGGGCATCGGACAGAACTTGGTCAGAAATAAAGCTGAATGCTTCTCCTCCAGCGTCTTGATTGCGTTGACAGAGAGATTCCCAACGCTTATCTACCATCCATCCAGATTGAGACATATCGTTCAAAATGATAGATGCCATGGGAAGGATGAGATTCTTGAATGTAGCGACGGTTCTATTAGCATTAGCGACGTTATATGAGAATGCCATTATTAATTAGATCTAATTAATTGAGTTAAATCGAGCAAAATTAAGTACTTGGTACAGAGTTTGTATAATCAAGGTCTTTTTCTTTTTAACACTCCAATATATTGATAAATTCAAATTTATTTAGTTATTTAGTTATTTAATTATTTTTTACTTTTTGTCATTTTGTTACTTTTTTCAATAAGTTTTCTAATTATTGCTTTTTTTTTAATTTTTTGTTCTTCTTCATCTTCCTCTTCCTCTTCCTCTTCCTCTTCCTCTTCCTCTTCTTCATACTTATTTTTATGTTTATCATTTGTATATATATCATATAATTCCTCTTCCTCTTCTTCTTCATCAATAAATTCATTGATATCATTATGCTCAGGATCTGATCGAATATGATTGATGGTAACATCTAATTCTGGAAGAAGTTTAAGGATTGCATCCATAGTTGGTGTTCCTGTATACGGTATAATTGGAAGATTACGATTTATATTACGAACACTTTTACGTCTATTAACTAGATTTTTCGAACTATAATGAGGATCAACATATTTGTTATATTTGTCATCACAAACACCGTAATTGTTTGCATAATCACGAAGAGTTTGATAGGTGATAATATCGCATGGAGTGTAACCTAATGCATTTTCTTTTCTGACATAATTTGCATTAAGAATAGATTCAGAATATGCTAAATCATGATCGATTGTATTCGATAAAATTTCAGAGTACAGGGTAGGATCATTTGTTTTTCTAAGATGATCATTTGCATACTTTTTAAGATTTTCTTTGACTTCATAATTCTTCAACATATCCATTAAAAATCTTTTATATGTTGTATGGGAAACCATTTGCGGATCGTCCATTTCTACAATCAAATTATTAATTAGTTCATCATCGAATTTATAATCATGTGAAATTTTCTTTTTCGAATGGATCTCGATTAAATTTGCGCGATATTCAATGGGTCTGTGTTTAGTTGGATTTTCATAGTTAACGGTAGTATGTTTTTTGTACGAATCTTGTGATAAAATATTTTTTAATAATTTATTGTATTGTATTTTCGTTGAGTGGTTAATTTTATCTAATTGAATATTATACAACATGATTTCTACAGTTGACATTTCATTAACCATGGTAGCATCAGTGCATTTTATTTCTTTGACAGAATTAGCAATCAAAAAATTTTTAATTTTATTTTTTTCAGTGTCACCCATTTTCGAGTACTTGACAATAAATTCATCTACAGTAATGTCTTTGAGATATTGTGTATAATCGTCGCTAACATTTTTTCTAACATTTTGATTAATATCATCGGTTCCGTATAATTCCTCATAAATTGAGAATGCCGAATATTTAAGTAATTCTTCCTTACTGAATAGATATCTGTCTTTTGATGAATGAGTACAATATGCTAGTTTGTATAATTCTAAATTGTCCTCTTTCATAGCAATTTTCATTACATCTCTGTAATTTGTAGAATTCATTAGATAAGAAACGACATCTAGTCTACTTAACAGGGAAGACATCGTAAGATAATTAATCTTGTATTGATTCATATTCTTACTTCCAACTTTATAAATATCCTTTAGAAAAGCAATAACTTTATGTTCATCTGGTTCAAATAAAACCATCATGCATGTCGTATTGAAGCCGCACATGTCTGAGATCTGTTGTCCATATAGATTGTTTGGAGTGTAATTACCTTTCCGTATGGCTTCAAACAATTTTGGTTGACCAAATTGATTAAATTGATTCATGTCATAAAATTCTTTTTCTTTTATATATGACGTTAGTGACTTTCCGGTCAATGCAGTTTCCTCATGTTGTGAATCATCATATTTTGCTAATTTGTCTCCAGTAGCATATTTTACCATTGCATTTAAATTGTTAGAATCAAAATTAGTTCTAATAACGAGGAGTTTATAAATATTTTGAAGTGTATAATCTTGGAGTAATTTAGATAATTGCATAAATTTATCGAATCCATGTGATTCCCTAAATAGATACAATGGATTAACATTATTGAGAGTATCTTTTTCAACTAACAATCCAAATTGTTTTTTGTGTACATATTTTCCGATGCGTTCTGCTGTTTGATGTTTTAATGCCGAGCCATTGAATACAATTGTTCTATTTCTAATTTCAGAAACAGAACTTGGATCTACAATTATTTGATAACCATCGAATGCAACTTTGCATATGTTGATATCGAATTTATTTAAAATATCCGATATTGATTGCTTGTTTCCCGTATTTATAATTTGAACAGATTTATTATTTTTTGTTCTTATTGTCATAACTCCTTTCGATTCATGAATAACTTTTCCTTTTGTGAGACGAATAATGTAATTCGCAATTTCATCAATAGTTGATTGATCTTTAACTTTGTAAATATAAAGATCAACATCTGAACTCTTTTCAATATTATATAAAAGATCTAAAACATAACCGCCGCATATTACGACATTATTCCAATATTTAAATGTGAGAGGATCAAATAATTCATTCTTAATTTTATTTAAACATTTAATCATATGTTCATTGAATGGTGTGAATGAACGATTGACATGTGTTTCGTATAGTTTTACATTTAATTTTTGATCACATTCATTATTGTTAAAACTGTTAGTTAAATTAATATTGCTAACCGGAATTAAATCTTTTAAAGTTCCACAAAATGCATTTGACGATTTTTCCATTTGATTTGATTGTTTGTTGACTATTAATTATATAACTTAATTTATTATTACTATTTTTTTTTATTAATTATTTTTCAATTTTTTTATTTGAACACATGAGAATAAAAAAATTGAATTTAAATATATTCAAAAATGTATTATAATTATTATTTTACAATCAAATTCAATTAATAAAATACAAATAACAAATGGATAGTGTTGCAGATATGAATGGTATCACGACAGTCGCTTTGGATGTTAGAAAAAAGCTTGAATACTTAATTGGAGCATATTGGAAAGATATTTTAATATGGCAAATTTTTTTAGACCCAGGACGATTTAATGAAGATGTAAAAAAAGATAATACTGTCGGTTATGCTATTACTGATAAATGGACAGTGCAAGCTAGATTTACTGATAGTGACAAACGACACTGGTATAATTCTGATTATGATAGGCTAGCTTACTTCTTTTGTCCTATTTCAAGTAAAAACATTACTTACATAATTACAAGAAAACTTAATGATAAATATGTTACGATAGAAATAAAACATGATGATAATTTATTAGTCACAGATTTGTCAAAAAGTGATGATGTAACATTTCTTACTAAAATGAATTTAATTAAATTATATGATTTCTTCCGTGACGAATCAGATTTTAATGCACTAAAACCAAAATATAAGGATTTATATCTATTTAGTTCCAATTGTACTCATATGGTCGGTAGCATATCAGAGGATTTTTCTGATGACGAAGGTGCTGTGATTGGAAATAAAAGAAAATATAAAACAGTGAAAACTAAAAATTTTTGTAATATGTGTGCAAGTAATTATGAAGAGGGTTCTCTTATTCATAAAGGTTACAAAGGAGTTTGGATTTCTCCCACATCCATCGCTTACTTTGCAGATAATAAATTTTGGCACGAAAATGAATATAAATTATTTGTATTTAACAGAGCAATAAGGCCGCTAAAATGTGATTATAATAAACGTTTTACTGGAATTGATGAAAGAGAATTTGAAGAATTAAAGAAATTATGCGAAGAAAAAACTGGTGGCTGGAATAAAGTTCATGACGAAAGTTTAATAGTCAAATTGAGTGATGTCATATTTAACTATTGCGATGATGAAGGAAAAGAACATACTGTTGTATTAAATAAATGTGGTGAAAATAAAGACGAACCATTTATATCAAAAAATACGAAGGAATATATTATAAAATTACCTGATGATGTCGATTTTGTTGAATTACCTATTATCAAATTACCACTATTTGATAAGTATTAATATTTTTTATTTATTTTTAATTATTTTTATTGGTGTATTACTCAATAGTTTATAATTACGTGGGAAGTAAAACATTGAATAACAGAATGAAAACAATTAGTCTAGATAAATAAATATAATCATGATTATAAGAATTTCTTGCCAACATGGCCGATAAAAATAAATCTTTTCCAACTTCTGTCGAAGTCTTCAAAAAAATTAAAGGAAATAAACAAATATCATCAAGTCACATTGTTATAGGCTATTTAGATCGTATTTTAAATAAAAACTTGGAAAAAAGATTTTCGTCTTGGAAAGATATTAATAATGGTGGTGATATACCTTGGCACAGAGTTTATTACTTCAAATACAAAGATAAAATCATTTGGGATAGAAACACAAGATATTATGGACTTAATGATATAATTTCTCCAGATATAAAATTAGAAGAAAAAATAAGTATTCTATCGTACAATATTTTGGATAATGACTCATTAGAAAAAAGAAAAGAATTCATTGTTAAATATCTTTCAGAAAGTAATGCAGACATTATATGCCTACAAGAAGTTAATGAGTCAATCGTTGATTACATCAGAGAACGTGAAGAGTTTAAAAATTATGAAATCACTACAACAGATCTAAAAATTAATAATATTATGTTTTTAACTAGACAAAAAATTAATAATATTAGTTTAATAAATTTAAATTCATCTAAGCAAGCACTCAAGATCGTACTCAATGACCAAAATGATAATGAAGTACAATTTATCGGGATTCATTTAACTAGTGATCATCAAAGTAAAGCAGATGAGAAACGAAAAATACAGTTAGATGTTATTCTGAAAAATATCGATAAGAGATTACCCGCGATAATTATTGGTGATTTTAATATTACCGACGATAATATTCCTCAATTAGAAGGTTTTATTGATGTGACAGATAATAATAAGAAAGAAAGTACATATGATCCCCATGCGAACCAACTTGCGAAGGAAAATACAAATTCCAATTTGGCAAAAAGATATGACAGAATATATTTCAATAAAAATTGTGATGTCATAAATTTTATTGTTCGTTGTGATATCCTATTTTCAGATCATTATCCGATTGAATGCAGCTTACAGTTATCAGACAAAAATAATGATGACCAATCGAGATTTGTTGGCGATAATAAAAATACAAGTTTAATGTTAATAATAAAAAATGATGACAATAATGACAATAATGACAATAATGACAATAATGACAATAATGACAATAATGATATTGATCGGATTAGAAAAAAATATGATCCTGGTTATGATAGATGGATGGCACATTTAAATATTTATTATGGATTTTTAGATCTTGATGAATTAGACTATGCATATTATAAAATTGACAAATTAGTTCGTGATAAATATTTGGGATCAAAATTATTTTTCGATAGAGTAGATGTGTTAGAATTAAATAAATACAAAATGTTATGTTTATTTCCATCGATAGAAACAACAGAATTATTATTTAGTATGAGGAATGATGTCGGTGATCTTCTACAACTTCAGAAAACTAATTACACTCCACACATTTCATTAGGAAGATTTGATAATCAGGATGATATTGATATTAAATCTTTTAAATTAATTAAACATACTATGATTCTAAACACTATTCACCTTACAACCTATGGTAACGATAATTATGTCGAACCCATATTATGTATCAGTTCCAAAAATCATTATTCAAAAAGTGAAATCATACAAGAAATCGAAATGGTAACTGGGCAAAAGGTTTACATCGGTGGTTCCAGTATATTTGATATTGAAGAAAATCTGAATAATCATAATTACAATACTCCTTCAGACCTCGATATTGTTATATGTAGCAATCATAATACAAATAATACAAATAATACAAATAATACAAATAATGGGCAAAATGAAATTTATAAATTGATTAAAAAAAAATTAACTTTTACTGGATCATTTTATGATATTCAAATAATTCAAAATCAACATGCATCATATTTAAAAATGAAGTATATGAATAATGATTTCGAAACTAGTATTGATCTACATTTCCATGAGGGGAATATCGAAGATCTTGATATTATTCAAGCATCGAGGACTATTTATAATATGATAAATAGTATGGGAAAATTAAATGATTTTAAAAATTCGTTGGTAATTATCAAAGATTTATTTAAAAAATTGGGAATATACGGACAGTCTTTTTGTTATTTAAACGGGATCAATATTCTTATTATGTTAGCCCATCTTTATAAGAATAAGGATGTTAATAGTTCTACTGTTATTAAAGTATTTAGCAAATACTATTCTGAATGGCACTATCCGGATCCTATAATAGTAGGGCAAAATTTATCTTCAAAAAATGATAATAAAAGTAAATCATCCGGAATAATTAGAATTCCAAATGTCATTAGCCCGTACGATAATACTGTTAGAAATATAACAATGTCAACGTTTAATGTAACAATAAATGCATTGCGATCTGAACTTGATAGTTCGATGATTCATGGAAGTGATTCAGAATATGTATATGAATATTTGTTGGGTATTAAATGTAATACAAAACAAAAATTTAATTCAATGAAACGTGTTATAGAATCTCATATTTTAAATATTATCTTATCTTTTGAGATATTTGAGGGATCATTGAAAATTAAACCCATCGCAGGATGGAATGATAAAATTAAAGAGGAAGATAAATATATGTATGAATCGTATGTAAAAATTCTTTTAAATAAATCTGTATTGTGTCAACATATGAATAAATTAGAATCGAACATTAATACAATTTATCCAGACCAAATATTTAGACATAAGTTAAAATATTCTAAATAATCAAATAAATTAGTAAATAAATGTCATCCTAAAGTTTAGTTTATATACAAAAATAATAATATTTATAATAAATATTGTGAAATATTTATTATAAATATCATGAAATATTTATTGTGTAGACCATTGGGAGGATTGAATGATATACTATGTCAAATTAATAATTGTTATAATTATTGTGAAAAAAATTCAAGATGTTTATTGATTGATACATCATATAATTCATTTTTTAGATCATCATTTAGTGATTACTTTACTTTTTTAAACAATATAAAAATAGATATTATTTAT
>Ga0182030_10028044_pt1 | contig 10088 bp, 9 predicted proteins | sample 812S3MmetaG_FD_121299 | JGI IMG/M metagenome (GOLD analysis project Ga0182030, IMG submission 121299) | Permafrost microbial communities from Stordalen Mire, Sweden - 812S3M metaG (Illumina Assembly) | ecosystem: Environmental > Terrestrial > Soil > Wetlands > Permafrost | place: Sweden... | reverse complement strand
CCGACCACCCTTTACCTGTTCTTGACATATGAACGGGGACAGAGGATAAAGGCCAGGACGACCATTAAGGTTTTGCCCGAGCATTGGGATTTTAACAAAGGGAAATATAAAGCCATACTCAAAGGGAGTCTGGAACTTAACAACGAACTCGACACCCTCGCCAATAGCCTTCTGAAACAATACAGCAAGCTCAAAGATGAAAGGGAAACGCTGGACGATGCGGAAGTCCGGGCTTTACTGGACAGCCAAATCCTCGGCAATACGCCGGTAAAACGCAATTCTCTTGACCACGCCAAGTCAGAATTTGAAACAACCAAACAACAGATCCTTACCCCCGGCACCCTGAAGGAATATCGGACTGTATTCAAGAGTCTTGATGACTTCCAGAAGAAAGAAGGCAAGACCCTAACGTTTGGCAGTTTCAACCAGGCATTTTTTGACAGATATGAAAAGTTTCTGGTCAGCAAAGAACATCCCTTTCTCACCGAAGATGAACCCAAGCGTGGGCTATTCAATGACACGATCTTCAAATACTGCGCTACACTTAAATCCTTCCTGCAATGGAGCTACGAAAGCGGCTATCATCATAATCCGGCTGCTTTCACCAATATCAAGACCCAGATCAAAAGGAAGGCCAAGAACGAGATCGTGGCGCTCACCGAGGATGAAGTATTCCAGATCTTGCACAAAGACTTTAGGTCTCAACCTCGCCTGGAAAAGGTCCGGGATTTGTTTTGCTTTGGTTGTTTTACCGGCCAGCGATTCTCCGATATCATGCGATTCAGTAAGGATGACTTTGACGGAAAGAAATGGGATTTCATGTCTATTAAGGTGAAGAAAAGAGTTATTGTACCCTTCACGGGCTTTATTCATAATGCGCTGCCGATCCTGAAAAAATACAATTACAGCTTGCCGGTAATCTCCAACCAGAAATTTAACGAATATCTCAAAGATGTTGGAAAAATTGCCGAAATTGATTATCCGGTCAGGATAATTCGGTTTAGTGGAGTGAAAGAAGTGCAGATCCGCCAGCCAAAATATGAATTCATGTCTTCTCATATGGCCCGCAGAACATTTGTTACATTGATGCTTGAAAAGGGGGTGCCGATCACACTCATTCAAAAGATTACTCAACATACCGATCTCCGGATGTTAATGAAATACGAAAGCCATACCGAGAACGCTCTATTTGAAAGCCTTAAAAAGACTTGATCCTATATGCTGCGCGACTATATTATGAATAATTCGTTCCTGCGAAACGTGGGACTTATTTCCGGGGAGATCGACAATTACCCCAATACCCCCGGTAACTTTATACCTTATTTCCAGTATGAGATTGCTCCGTACCGGGACGATTTTATTCTATATTTCCCCAAACTTCCTAAGTCAAAGCTGTATTATAATTTCATTTTTCTTAAATTATGGGGGTATAATCCGCAAGATGCTGTCAAATTTATCGAACATCATTATGAAGCTTATCCGAACAAGAAAGACTTCCTGCTTTTCCTGAAAAGACAACTACAGCATAGGGCCGCAGGATTAAAAAAGGGGAGAGACCGTCTATCAATTACCACTATTTGTCTGGATTGGGTGGGCGAAGAATTAAACAGTCTTAAAGACGGGCAAAGGGTGATTGCTTACAACCAATTCATCCGGCAAGACCTTACTTTCATCATAAAGAACGAAATGCAGCATGCCGATTTGCGTCCTGGAGCCAATATTGCCCCGTCGGTCGAGCATTTAGCCGACAGAATTTCATCCAGCCTCCAAGCCAAATTGGATTCCATTCTTGAAAATACGGAATCAAAAATCATGGCGATGACTGATAAATATGAAGCAGGCAATATCCAGTTGACAAACGCTACCATGAAGGATAAATTAATCGGCCTGTTTTTATGCCTTAGGGATTTGGCCGGTAAGCCGTCGCGCAGGACTAAGGCGGCGGATTCCCTATTCTCCAATATGGATTTACTTGATATTGCCCAAATTCTTCGGGCCCATTTTGCGTCTTACAAGGGAATAAAGATTGATACTGTCGAAAGGCGGGTATATGATGTAAACTCCAAAATCAGATCTGAAAACCCCGGTTACGAGGAGCTTTCAAAGGCATTGCAGAAGTACTTCTTTAATAGCTAAACTCGATTGATAAAAGAGAAAGCATTTCTAATTACCTTTATTCCGGGCGGGCGGCTGAATATTTAGCTTTTCACTTCTTTTGCGGCCAGTAACAATCGTCCGGCAGGATACAAAGAGGAACAGGTAGTTTCGCCCGAACGTTTATTATTTGAATTAGTTCGTTTCCATCACGGGTGACCTTGAAATATAGGGAATTCCTGCTTAGTTTATATGGAAGTTCTCCTGGGCCATCAACATTATAAGCCGCGGTCAATTTTTTATCATTATTGAAAAAAAGGATTCTGCTATGCCCATGCATAACTAAAGCAGTCTGCACAGTGTAAAATTCTTTTGCCACATAGAAAACAACCTTCCCATTGCTATTTTTGATTACCCCAAGAAATGTCCTTTCGGAACGTGTGCTATCATCGACTTTTAAAATATTTCTATTCCTTATAGGGTGAGTTAATATATCCTCAAAGTCACGGATTTGCCCCAAGCAATTTATTTTAAAGATGGCAAATAAGGTCACAAATACCGCAGTCCCTTTTTTCATAGAACCTTGCTCTTTTAATTCTTCAGATATTTGGATGCGTTTCTTGCTGTTCCTTATATAATCCATCGGACAAATTCCTTTTCAATGATCCACTTGCCCTGCCTTTTTACAAGTAGGTATGTGTACCCTCCCCGTCCTATCAGCTCCATATCAAGGACAGCCTTTTGACCGTGATTGAAGAAAAGAGGAACAGAAAAGGTATAAAAGGGCTTATTCTTTTCTATAAAAGACAAGCTCAACGAATCTCCAATTTTGTATGCTTTATAAAAATCCCGGGAGGAAATAAGCCGGCTGCCGTGGATGAAAGAAGAGTCCAACCTTTTACCTGCACTCTTTTTACTATGCTTCTTTATTTCCCATTCTTCCTGTTTTGATAATCCAAAATCCTTTTGATATTCTGTCAAGCCATTGAGAGTAAAACGATGCAGGCTATCAACGATTGGAAATTGGATATTAATTTTTCCATTCAAAGCAACGAACGCTCCAGTAATCTCACTTTGTTGTGCTTGAACGTTGTGGTCGAGCGCCAGTAACGACATACTTAAAATAAACAAGTGAACTTTTTTCATTCTCATTTTTTTCAATACGCTGGGTGGGCGTTTGGACTAGCGACCTTTGTCCCGTCTCGATGACCTGCTCCGTCACCCATATTAAAGTCTTACTTTTTATAGTACTTTACTCTTGTTATCTTCACTTATTGGGATGCCTTTCTTGCTGGTCTTTATAAATTCTTTCCCAGGCTTGCTTCGTCAACATAACTAATTGATTTGTCTCACAATTCCAGATCGAAACATAGTCCTTGGACATAACGATGTGTTGTTTCCACTTGGCAATTTTTTCATAAAGCATAATCGTACAAATGTCAGTCGAAGTTATATAATCACCTGTTTCCGGCGAATGACTGTGCATTGTAATCCCAACTTCCTGGTTACTTTCCCTTCCATATTCAATTGGCATGATATTTTTGTGTAATCGCCTAACTCCTACTAGGATATCAGCTTCATCAAAGGAAAGTAAGTAATCATTGCCAAAAATGACAACGCCATCATTTTGAGGTCCGGTTAAAACATATACTTCTTTCCGGCCGTTGACTATTAAAGGAACAATATTGAAGCGGGTATTATTATACCCTTTGAATAAGGTATCGACTCCGATCTCTTTTACGGCCAATTGCCGTATGACGTATATATCCCTTTCATATCCTGAAAAATCTCGTTTCGCACTATCAACTTGTGCATTAACTATACGGTATGTGCTGTCAAATTTTATAGTTGCCAGTACCTGTGGATTTTCACCTTTTTCAAAAAAAATACATTTGCTAAAGCTACTGTCCTTATAAGAAAAATAGCCACCTATATTTTTCCGCTGTTCTTTAAATCGATCAAGAAAAATATCTGTACCATACCATGAGGCCATTTCTGATCTATAAAGTTCCTTACCTATCCTTGTTATTGAATCTGTAATTTCATCTGTTTTATCTTGCGCCAGAGAGGTTGAAAAAAAGAATAACAATAAAATTGGCGCGAATGTGGTTGCCATGCCTGATCTTCTTTTCATTTCTTAGCTATTTAGACAATATTAAACCTATGACGAATAATTCTATCAATTCTTATTATCTTGAATTGCCTCTTTAACCTCGTTGTTAGAATATTTATCCCGTTCCTTTATAACACTCATCAGCCATTGTTGATACATTTTATCCGGCATTTCCCGGTAGCCCAGGTTGAACAGTTGACCATACAATTCCTCCATTTGCCGGTAAATGATTTTATTACTCGTGTGCCTCTCCGCTTTTTCCCGTCCATACAACCGTTTTAGCGTCTCAGCTTTCATGAGGATGGCCTGTACATTGAGCGGGTAATATTTTAGTGCCAGGTCGCAGCAATTAAGAATAAACCCATCCGAATAATTATGGGTCTTGTGCTCGTAAGCCTTCGCTAGGTCAACCACACACAGCGTAATGTCTTCCGTGTTGCTCAATGTATCCATGTAAATCCCGTTTTGGATCGCTTTTAACGGCAAATACCCCGACGCCATGATCCACGCGTCTATGGGAAAACACCCGCTTGTCAATTCTGTATTATACCAGCCTATGCTTTTACATCTATTCTTGATGTACATATGATTAGGAGCAAGCGCCAGCCAGCACGGCGCCCCAAGCTCATCCGCTAGTATCTTGTAGAGATAGGGTAAGCTGTGGCAATTACCTTTATGCAGCGCCATCAATTTTGTGACAAACATATCGCTCCATTCATCCTCTCCAGAATAATCGTCAAAGTCATATGTATAAGGGAGATGCATATACCCGCCAGTCGAAGAAGTAAAGACTTTAATGGTATCCTTTAACAGCTTATAAATGGCGTAATTGTTGGCCACCTCATTGCTGTCCTGATAGCCATAATTACTCAGCGGATTGAATTTTTCCCAATCTTTTGCCAATTCCGCGAGGTCCTTGATGTAATGGTCGTACCGCTCATGGCCGATTTTGCCACCCAGGTAGGTGTTTTCCACCAGGTAGACAGCCTCTTTGAACGCCAGGGACCGGGAGCCAATCAAGGCTGAATCAAAAACAGCGTAGGCATGCTGATATGCCACGGTACTGGAATCCGCCTGAGCAAAAGCGAGACGGCTAAAAAATAAGCAGGAGACTAGTAGATATAATTTCATACGATGAGCTATCAAGGAAGACCGGCCTCATTCCTATAGGCATCTATCTTTCGCAAGCTAAAATTGTTCAGGCGCTGGGTTTTTTTGTACTCTTTATGTTGAAAGGTCAATAGGGTATCACTGCCCGAGTAAGAAATACCAATTGTGTCATTAATCGCAAGTTTATCCGGCTTACCGAAACCCGAGTAGACCCAGGCATAATTCATCTGTATCTTATCTTGAACGATATCCCAGGTTCCATGATAAATATCGACACCAGGCTCAAATTCAAAAATGATGGAATCGTATTTTGCTCGTGGATAACTAAATGTCGCACCCCATATTTCTATATGGTTGCTGCTATCAAAGTGCAACATTTTGAAACTAGCGTACCGCTGCACCGTATCCATATCCAGATGCCCCGAATTAGTGCTTTTCCAGATAATAGAGTCCGGAATCCAATATCCGTAAAGCGAAGGATCATACCTTAGCGGCCTACTTCCACTAGGCGAATTGCAGCAAATGAAAAATCCCAATATGGAAACCAAGAAAACATTCTTCACGGTAATTTATTTTGCTGAAGATAACTAATTAGGAACAACAACAGGAACATTCACCGAGAAGGGAACATCGCTTTTAATGTCCTTCCCCGATCCATTCCAGAAGTAATCAAAGACCTGTTCCGATTTATCGCAAATACAGCCATGTGTTCGGTCATACCAGGCATCTTTACCATGGAGATAATAGCCATTGTCCCTCGACGGGTCATAGGTCATATTCTCATCAACAGGATTTAAGCGTATTCTTCCTTGCCCGTAATCCCGATTGATATCCACTTCGTCTCCTTTTTGATTGATGCCATAGGTGCCAGCGGGTATTTTTTGAATGCCAAAATTGGGTTGAGGGTTTTCGCCATCTGATTCCGTAGGTTGCCCCTGCTTCATGGTGCTCCTGTCCCCTAAGTGCATCATGTAATCTCCATTAGGAACGTCATTAAAGCCTCCCTTAAACGGGTTGTTACCCGTCGCCCACCAGCCCGATCCCGTAAAGGCATCCTTTACGGTCAGCGCGACACTGTTCTGATTATAAACGGTGAGCGTGCCGGTTTCAGCGCCGAATTTATTTTTTCCTGTGGACGTAAAAGACACTAGCGCATCAAAACCGTTCCGGGAATGGGCCGTTTTCCCTTTTGCATTTGTATAGGTCGCCCGGTGCCCTTTTTGCCAATGCCACGATGATTGTTTCTCACCCTTTGCCTGATAATTGAACCAATCCGCTCCGTTCGGGTCTACCAGCAGAATTGGATCATCTTTTACGAATGCGTAGGGACTGACGGAGTAATTCTTGGGGGTATTGGCCAAGGGATCAACACTGTACCACCTGCTGCTGGAGGAATTGTCCGAATACTTCCCAAAGGTTTTGCTTCCATCGAGCAATTTTGAAATTTTTCGGCTCCTGCTGTTGAACAAGACTGAGCCGATGCGCTGGATGGTGTCATAATCAAATACCTCCACATATTTTCCGTTATAGCCCGTAAGTATCTTTGCTTTCTTTCCAATGGACTTATACGGGTTATAGTCCTGTGCCTGCAAAGCGGATAGACTGATCGTGAAAGTTAGGACGAGCAGCAGTTTGGTTGACGTTGGCATCATTCAAAGATTGAGGTTATTAATCCTTAATATTGTTTTTCAAAGTTGGCTTTGTTGTTCTTAAATGCTGAATTTCCCGCTGGAGCTTTTCCTGCATTTCCCGGCTGGACTGTTTTTTCCTTTCGGCCTCAATGGACTGTAGCCACCGCTGGTACGCCTCTTTCGGCATATCCTGGTAGCCGAGGTTGTCTATTTTTTGGTACGAAGCATTCATCGCCAAGAATGCTTTATAAACATCCGGATATTTGGGCAAATCACTTTCTTTTGGCCGACCGGCAGCATTGACCTTTTGCAGAAAGATATTGGTTTTCCGATTGGCATCTACGATTAGCGCTGTTAAGCTCGTCGGATTGATTTGCAAAATCCTTTGCTTCATCGCTTCCGCCAATTCATCGTAGGGAAAATTGTGCAGATACCCTAACAATAGGTCCGACAACATTTGTGCATATAGTTGTCGTTGGGAAAGAGTGTCAAGGTAGATTTTATGCTGTAATGCTTCAGTGGTGATAAATCCGGATTCAACCATCCAAGTATTAGATACTAGGTTGCCATTGGTCGTCTCAAAATTCACTAGAGCACCATTATTATCCGGAAACTGGACAAAAGAGTGCTGTGGGGACAGGGACAGATTGGCCTTAGCTCCAAGGTGCTCCGCGATTAACAAATATAGCAGCGGCATAGAATGGCATTGCCCTGTACCAGTCGCTAACAATTTTGAAACGAACATTTTCCTATAATCTATTTCTCCCCGTATATCCGTGAAGTCATATTTAATAGGAGGGACAGTTATTACTTTGCCTGATTGGGCGTGATAATATTTATTGGGCTGTTCGTATAACTTTTGGATACCATAGTTAAGGGCTGTATTATTTTTCCGGGGCAATCCTTCCCTCTTCAATATTTGCTGTACAAGATCTGCTCTTTCTTTTACGGCGTAGTCGAATTCGGCGAAAGTCAGCGAATCATTCAAATAAGCATTTTCGACAAAGAAAACAGCCTTTGTTATCGAAAAGCTATCAGGGTTCATTCTTGACAATGCAGCAAAAGCACCGCGGTAATGTTTGGTCTTTTTAAGCCATTCCATTTCTTCCCGATTCATTGAAAATTCCTTTACATCCCTTTCAATATCCGCTAGCTGACTAACTTGGCCGGGATTTGTTGGTCCCGGTGCCATATGCAGCTGTTCCAGCATTCTTTGATTACGTGCGTCAATTTCATTATGTTCAACCATCCCCATCTTCGGTATAAACCCATTTTGAATTGGGCCCGTCGGCTTAATACCAATCTGGATCGGCGTAAAAAAAGCAGGTTGTGGAATGGAAGGGATCATGGAAGATTGTGCCTTGGAAAAAAACGGAATTACCCCAGCCATCATGAGTAAACATAATCGCATAATGTAGGATAGACTTAACTGGGTAAATTTTTTGAAATTCATTCTACGGTCGAAAGGTAAAAAATATTGGGCCTGTCTAAAAATAGGTAAAAATCCTATTCCATTAGAATTGTAGCTAATTAAAATTAATCCACTCAAAAAATGGGTGTTTTTCACGTTTTTTCTTTCGGAAATTTTTAATATACACTGATTAGAGAACGGAAAGGAAAAGTAAGCATTAGGACAACGAAAAGAAACTACCGCCCTAACACAATCTTGTAAAATAGTTTTGCATCCTGCTCTAGGAGTAGCAAAATTCGAAATTTCTTAATTGCTGACTGTGGTTTGGAGCCGACTATCAATTTCGCCATTCCTGTCGAGCTATTGCTTATGTCCCGAATCGGCTGAATGGTCGGAAGTAGGATATACGCATCCACTTGGTTGATTTGCTGCGGAACAGAGAGGTTCACTTGTATGACCCCAAAGACATTTTTTGAGAAAAAACGATAGTTGGCAGTTTCCTGCGCGAAAACACTATTATCCGGTAAACTGGCCGCAAGCCAGCCTATAAAAAGATAAACTGGAAATGAAAGCCGAAAACAAATCCGGCAAGCAGATGGTTAAAGGAAGGAATATATCTCCATTTCTACAGTGTAAGGTTAGATGGTTACTCCTATAGCAATTTAAGTATTGTCGGAGAATATCCAAATTTTATCTCACGCATACTGCTGGCAAAAGGACGAACGAGCCGACTAACCTGACAAAATTCTAAACTTTCTTATAAAGTAAGTTTGTAACCAGTTTATAATCAATCAGATTAAGTTCGATTAAATCCCTGCGCAATCCCTCATAGGAATCCGTAAATCCGCATCGTTACTTTGGTCAAAACTGAATGTATGACCAATATTTCTCTCCCCCAAGAAGATGATTTCAAACGCTGGGTACGTGAGGTGCTCCGGGAAGAGCTGAGCCAGTCTTCCATCCCTGCAGCCCGACAAATGCCGGAAGAAACTCTTCTCAGCCGCCAGCAGATCGCCGCCGAGCTAGGTATTTCCTTGGTCACTCTGACCGACTGGATGAAGAAAGGTTTACCGTATCTCCGCCTAAACGGTCGGGTCTATTTCAAACGAACCGAAGTCATCGCTTCCATGAAACACAATGCGCTCAAAAAGATATGAAAGACAATATCCTTTCCTGCCGGGAAGCCCGGCAGATAGACATGGTGGGATACCTTGCTCAGCTTGGCTACCACCCTCAAAAAGTACACGGGACTGATCATTGGTATCTGTCTCCTTTCCGGCACGAAAAAACAGCCTCCTTTAAGGTAAATCAGCGGCTCAATATCTGGTACGACCATGCTGAAGGGCGGGGGGGTGACCTAATTGATTTCGGCACCAAATTCCACCAATGCACGATCCCGGAGCTATTAAACCGGCTTTCCCAATACCCGACCGGACCCACTTTTCTTTTTCAAAAGGCTTCGCCTTCCGGGTTTCCTGGTGCGGGTGAAAAAGAGGGGTCTCGCGGGGGTAAGATCCTGATTTTGGAGGCGCGCCCCTTACAGTCCCCGTCCCTGATCCAGTACCTCCTAAGTAGAAGCATTCCGCCAGATATTGCCGCCAGATCTTGCCAGGAGGTTGATTTTACCCTGTACGGCAAGCAGCAAACCGTTATCGGTTTTGCCAACCGGTCCGGCGGCTACGAATTGCGGAGCGAACATTTTAAAGGCAGCAGCTCTCCCAAAGACATT
>Ga0182030_10028043_pt1 | contig 10088 bp, 10 predicted proteins | sample 812S3MmetaG_FD_121299 | JGI IMG/M metagenome (GOLD analysis project Ga0182030, IMG submission 121299) | Permafrost microbial communities from Stordalen Mire, Sweden - 812S3M metaG (Illumina Assembly) | ecosystem: Environmental > Terrestrial > Soil > Wetlands > Permafrost | place: Sweden... | reverse complement strand
CTATATTGGTGGTGCCAAAAGGGGACTGGTGATTGGAGGGTGCCCGATGAAGGGGGCGAGACACTTCTTTATATATTATGCTATGAAAGGGCGAAGTGATATTTATTTTCTGTTTTGATGAGTTCAGCACAAGAAATGTATGGAGCAGGCGTTAACCTGAAAAACATTGCTATACTATCCTTCTGAATGAATGTGAGCATTATGAGACCATTTTATAGACTCAATGTAGAAGCTTCACTCTGTGATATATCACAAAGACTAGAATTATGTTTATATGCTGCAAACTATCTTATATATCATAGAAAATCATAGTAGAATTTGCATACATTTACCAACCTATACCATTAATGGTTTGACTTGGCATCTCTCGCTGGTAAGTCCAAAACATGATAATATACAACAGACATTGCCAATTCATGTACGACAGCAGGGACAGAAGGTATTAACAAAGTACTACCACAAGTATGTGAGGCATCTCGTCAGACAGTATAATGAATCACTAGAGAGAGAACAGAAAGTGATTGCAAGTTTTTGATATCATTGTAGACTAAGCTGCCCATAAGTCTGTAAAGCAAAGGTGGAGTAACGATCAAGTACACTCCTTTAGCAGTGCAAGGCATTCCCTCGTGCCATTCTCCACTGTAATGTCAAACGAGTATCTTTCCTTCGTAAGCACCGCCAAGTTGACCCCACCATACAGCCATGTGCAGAAACTACACATTCCAAATTTACCATGTCTCGGCTGGCTTGGAGGCATCTGCTGGTGCACCCCATTCTGCGGTGGCTGCTGGGGCGGCACTCCAGTCTCCAGATTCTCCCGATGCATCCCATGAGGCACCGGCGGCAGCAGTGGGTGTTTGGGCGGCTCCGGCGAAGGCAGATGCTGATGGACCAGCGACCTAGATGTTTATCAGAAGATGTAGAGCAAAGAGGGGTATATTCAACATACCTCCCAATCACCAGTGTTTGTGAAGCCAGAGTCAATAGCAGTAGCACCAACTTCATCAGCACCAGGAACCTTCTCCTCTGCAGTCTCCTTGTTCTCCTCAGCCTCAGGATCACGGTAGAAGTACAAATCAACCATGACATCCCAGTCGGTCTCACGCGAAGCGATTGATCCACGAAGACGGAGAACCTCACGAGCCAACATCCACCAGATCAGACCAATAGCATGACGACCCTTGTTGTTCGTTGGGATAGCAACATCGACGAATTCGGTGGGGGATTCGGTGTCACAAAGCGCAATGACGGGAATGTTGACGTAGGAAGCCTCCTTAATAGCTTGGGCGTCAGTGCGGGGGTCGGTGACGATGATGAGGCGGGGCTCCTTGAACGAGCGGGTGATGTAGTTGGTGAAGTTACCAGGGGTGAAACGACCTGCGATGGCGACGGCACCGGTATGCGCGGCGAACTTGAGGACAGCACGTTGACCGTAGGGACGAGCAGAGATAACACAAATATCGGCAGGGTTGTCGACAGCTGCGATGATGCGGGCCGCGAGAACGATCTTCTCCCTGGAGAGTTAAGATATTAGTTGAAATCTTTCAAAATGTATGTGAAGCTCAAGAGATAGTATACCAGGTCTTGCCAATATTAATAACATTGACTCCATCAGGGCGTGTCTTCCAGAGGTAAGGCTCCATGTGAACCTGCAAGTTCTTGCCTCCAAGATGGCATTGAGCGCTGAGAAGCATCTCAATATCTTGGGAGGTAGGGTTGAAAATCGGGGGAAGTTGAGAAGGAGCCATCTTTGCGACTTGACCGTTCAAATTGTCAAATCTTCGAAGATGGAGGTCGTTGGATAAGAAAGGAAATTTATTTCGCGAATTTCGATTTAGCACTGTGGGAAAAATAAGTTGGCGATACCCTAATTAATGTAGGAGCCTCAGTCGCAAGGCTGCAAGGCTTCCGTGATGATGCACTAGTCTTTAAATGGATTGGTACATTCTTCAGTCCCTAAGATAAATTTTGAGTCGACAACAGATTCAACAATCTCAATATGCCTCCTCGAATACCGTTAAGCTCACCTTTAGGGGTATCTAATTGTAAGTTGATTACTCGGCTCATCCCGCTGCTTCGAAACTGATCAATTCAGTATGCTTTCGTCCAGCTCCATATCCTTCCAATGGACTTCCCATTACATCGGTAGCCAATGCCTCATCTCTGGCCAAAAGAAGAAAGCATATGGATCCATATGCATTAGCACAAACGAAGCAAAGAAGAGCCGCGAACATAGCACGACAAGAGGTTCTTAGGAAAGAGAGAAAGGAAGCACTAGGAGATCCAGTCCGAGGCGTTCCAACACCATTTCTTGAATCTTTCGACAATGTTGGAGGATCCGCAGTACTCCATGATACCACTTCTACATCCTCACCCCAGGATGGCGTTCAAATTAAATCTGCTGATGATATTATTCTCAACCACTTTCTCAACCCTTCCGAACTCCAACAAGCCATCAACCGCTCTCATTATTTAGCAGAACCCGTAGTAAGCTCAATTGGAATCAAAGATCCTGTGGAACAGCAAAGGCTTCAAAGAGAACACCAAGACGGTCACGAGAGAGCTACAGCAGCGTTGTCTCGCATTGTCAGTTTGGCAAATGCTAGTCAGAAGGATAAGACGAGAGCCAATATCAGGAGGTGTATTGATACTTTTGGCCGACATAATACGGATTCAGTATTGAGGCCCCGAGCTCCAACAAGTCTTGAAATGGATGGGTCGGTGAAGCTGCCGGAGAAAACACCTAGGGCCGGACCGGATACTGGAAGCTCGGAAGTTCAAATTGCAATTTTGACAGCGAAGATCCGGGTTCTGGCAAATCAATTGGAGATGAAGGGTGCTCAAAAGGATAAGATCAATAAAAGGAATCTGAGGGTGTTGGTTCACAAGAGGCAGAAGTTATTGGCGTATTTGCGGAGGAAAGAACGAGGAAGTGATCGTTGGCAGAATTTGGTTGAGACGTTAGGTCTGTCTGATGGAACTTGGAAAGGGGAAATCAGCCTGTGAAATATGTGTATAAGATACCGGCAATGTAGAATAGAGTATGAGGTGTATGAAGCAACTGGACTCCCTGGCACGCTCAAGATATCAAGGTGTTGAATAGGAGAAGCCTAGGTAGACGAGCAAATGCGGACTCAATGCGTAATTTATCGTCGGAGGAACGTTTTAAGTGATTCTTTTTATATTTGCTAATGGCACAAAGTATTCGAATTTCCCTGTTCTCCCAGCGCCTTTCTGCCAAATCATGCCAAACAGGCAGCATTGAGCTGAGTTTCAACAAATGGGGTTTTAAAACAAATGCCAATCTAAAATACACTTATGTAGTTGTTAATGCGCTCCTTCTGGTTCTGGGCTATGCACTCAGCAATCCAGGTGATGTTGCGAATTTCCTAAGCAGACAATTAGTTTCTCTGCTCATAAATGCTTCGATGATAACATACCTGTTCCCGAAGCTTCACCCATGCATAGACAATGGCATATGTGAATTGTCTCGTGAAAGCACCCTTCGAGATATCCATTTCCTTTTGGTAGAACATATCCTCCAGGCTCTTTCCATCTCCGCCGGATCCTCCGCTCATATTACCGGCTCCAGCACCACTGCCTTGACCCAAACCAGTCTGATCGAAGTAATTTTTATAGTCATTGACACCATCCACAGCTAGTCTCACACCCTCAATATCATCCGCTCTCGATAGCATGAACATTCCCTCGGGATGAAGTCTGCCAAATCCGGGGTATAGCTTCTTGCGCTCTACTTTTGATAATTCCGTACCGAAAGAGTTGAGAGTAATGTTGATAGCTCGTCGATCGGACTCAAACTCAAGGATCTCCGACATGACTTCAGCAGTAGGGGTACCAGCCATATCCGAGTCCGTGTTAACAAAGTTGTAGAAATCTTCCAAATAGTTCTTGTATAGAGTATTCCGGACAATCTCAATGTTCAATTCGTCCAAATCTTGGTGACTCAAGCTTCCTTTGAAGTATGGCGCCAGAGGAGTTTCAATCAAGACACTGTTATAGAGTTCTTCGATATTTGTAGCAACGCAGAGGACCGGCATGGTCTCGAACCAGCCAAGGGGGTGGCATCGCTCAAGTAGTTCACGGGTATCTCTTTCATGTAGAGTGCCAGTGATCAAGAGCGCTACATTATCGATCATGTATCCGTAGGTGAGATAGTCCATAAACTTTGCCAGCGATCCAACGGCATTGGCTCTTAGGTAACGGAATTCTGAGATCAGTTTGTCGGTCGTCTTAGCGGCGAGGGTCGAGGTAGAAGGATTTGGTGGTAGTGATGCAAGGAAATCGCCATAGGCAGGGCCAAGTTGAAGCTTCAGGTCTGGTAGATATCAACGGAAATTCTGCTAAGATGTGGAATAGCCCACTCACCATCAATTGTCTCGCATTGCGTCAAGTTGCTGTAGTTTTGGCTTGTCAAGAGTCCATTGCGATAACCTCTGACGATGCCCTCAATGTAGCTAGTGAATCATCAGTTATTTGTTCAAATACCACCACAAGAGCTCCTACCCATTGTTGACATTGAAGAACAGGCCCTCCATCCTGATAGATTGTGGTCGGATTTATTGACGTTGCTTCGATGTTCAAGCTGCCTGGAAGCATTCAAGCCACATTCAATGAGGCTCACATGACCTTTACGCTAAGATTCTGGGGTCTGTCGCTTCCAGTTTGGAGCGAAACTTTTTTTTAATGAAATTCGAGAGCTTCATGAAAAGCGACTCTAGCACTAACTACAACCACAATTGAATTCCACCTTCCAAGATGGGGCTCTTCGTTCTTTCCGAAACCAGTGCTGGTTTTGCGCTTTTCAAAGCCAAGGACAAGAAGATTTTGAAGAAAGATGATTTTTCTGCAGAGGTAGAGACTGCGGAGGGCATTAATAGCCTGTAAGTGCAATTGATCTCTCTTTGCGTGCAATTATATGGTCCAATATATTAACATTTCTTTACCCTACAGCTTGAAATTGAAGCAATTCGAAAAGTTCGACAGCGCGGCAACTGCTTTAGAGGAAGTAGCTGCTTTGGTCGAGGGGAAAGTGTCGCCCATGCTGGCAAAGCTCCTTGACTCACTCAAAGATGAGAAAAAAGCTTCCTTGGCGGTCGCAGACCCAAAACTGGGACAGGCGATCAATAAATTGCCTGGAATCGCCTTGACCCCTATCTCCGACTCGAGCACCAATGACCTCTACCGTGCGATTCGTGACCATCTACCCTCTCTTATCCCAGGTCTCCTACCCGAAAACATTTCCACCATGTCCCTCGGTCTCTCCCACTCTCTATCGCGCCACAAGCTCAAGTTCTCGCCAGACAAGGTCGATACTATGATTGTTCAAGCTATCGCGTTACTCGATGACTTGGACAAAGAGCTGAACACATATGCTATGCGTGTCAAGGAATGGTATGGATGGCATTTCCCTGAGATGGGCCGCATTGTAAACGACAATCTTGCCTATGCTCGAGTTATCTTGAAGGTTGGGATGCGTACGAGCACCTCAACTATAGATTTATCTGAGATCCTCCCTGAAGAGATTGAAGCGGCTGTAAAAGCGGCTGCTGAAGTCAGTATGGGTACCGAGATTACAGAGGAGGATTTGGACAACATTCAGTTATTGGCTGAGCAAGTAGTTGGTTTCACAGAATACCGTCAGCAATTGTCAAGCTATCTTACAGCCCGTATGCAAGCCATTGCTCCTAACTTGACGGAGTTGGTTGGAGAGCTTGTCGGTGCCCGACTTATTGCCCATTCAGGATCGCTTATGAACCTTGCCAAAAGTCCTGCCAGTACAATTCAAATCTTGGGTGCGGAGAAGGCTCTGTTTCGAGCACTCAAGACGAAGCACGACACACCAAAATACGGTCTTATCTACCATGCATCTTTGGTTGGTCAAGCGACGGGAAAGAACAAGGGGAAAATTGCGCGTATGTTGGCAGCTAAGGCAGCGATTGGTCTTCGTGTCGATGCCCTCTCGGACTGGAGTGCTCAGGGTGAAGGCAAGGGTGATGATATCGACGAGGAAGAGAGATCTGCATTGGGTGTGAGCTCTCGTGCGAAGATTGAACGTCACTTGCGAGGCCTCGAAGGAAAGCCTCTGTTACCTCGGGGTGTTGCCGTCGGACCAAATGGCAAGGCAGTCACTACCCCTGGAAAGTGGGAGGTCAAAGAAGCACGAAAGTACAACCCAGATGCTGATGGACTTGCTGGCGATGAGCCTGCTACCATTGAACCTGTACCCGAGAAGAAAGTCAAGAAGGAGAAAAAAGAAAAGAAGGAAAAGAAGGTGAAGGAAGAAGAGTCGAAGAAGCCTCTGATAGAAGAAGTCGAGTCTGAATCAGAAGCTGAGAATTCAGATGAAGAGATGGCTGATGTCAATGTCGGCCTTGGTCTCTCAGCACCAGATTTGAATGGCAGGAAGGCGAAAGCTATTGCGAACAAGAGCAATGGCGCTTCAACTCAATGGCAATCTTCAATACTCGGTAATACCAAGGAAGCAAAGAAGCTGCGGAAAAAGGAACGTCACGAGCGCAAATTGGCCAAAGCGGCTGAGCGAGAGCAACAGAAGAAGGCTGCTGAGGAACAGAATAAGACGACTGTGAAGGTGGATGATGAAGGCCAAGACGAAAATTTTGCTGCCTCTTTGGACCTCAGTTTGAAGAAGTACAAGAAAAAGGTTGCGGCTGGCAAGATTCAGTTCAATGCAGACGGAACCCCATACTTGAAGAAGGAAAAGAAAGGTGATAAAACCGAACCTGAGTCAATCACACCTGTCTCGACTAAGAAGAGGAAGCTGGAGGAGGATGAGGAGAAGTCGGAAAAGAAGAAGAAGAAGAAGAGCAAGAGCTGATTGTAGCATAAAGATCCGGTGATCCACGGCGTTTGTTTATATCATGGCGTAAGGGGGCAAAGTAAGGGGTCTGTGTCATTATTGGATTACTAGGGCACTTGAGTGCTTTTTATAAAGAGTCGCCATTGCTAATAGCATCAATATCTACAAGAGCTCTGCAAATGCCAATGTGACTCTAAACTACAAATGCTTTCAGGCCTACCGTCCAAATTTGCTCTAGGCTGCTTACTCGCCCCTTAAAACACATTCTAAATCCACTGATCTGTATATATTCCTGGAAATTGAAACATTTTCCAAAAGGCCAATATTTCGAATTAAAGATTGTTGAACAAGCTCGATGAGAATGATTGAAGCCTTGCGCTAAAAATTTCAGCCTTGCACCCGCTTCTACTCCGCGATTTCTCCTCCCGAATACCAGACTCTCCCAACAATGATAAATAAATAATGGCAGACACAAGATCAAGATCGCGGTCGCCTCCACCCGTTCGAGATGGCCCCTCAAGACGAAGAAGCAGATCTCCACGAAGACGAGACGACGACCCAGACCGTCGCGGTCGACCGAGACGAGGAGGCGGCGGCGGTGGCTTCAGATGGAAAGAGAAACGCAGGGGTACAAATGAGGATGGGGAAAAGAGGTTAGAGAGAGGCTATAGGAAGCGTTCACGTTCACCACGGCGAGATCGAGAGCGGGAGAAAGAAAGTAAGGGAGTTTCAGTAGAGGATAAATTCGGAGTCGCAGACAAGTTTGGCACAAGTGCTGCCAAGAAGAAAGACGAGGAGAATACAGACAAACCGCCAGAGAGACTAGCAGCAGCAAAGCCTGCGGCGACAACGTATTCGGAACCGTTCATTACTGTGCATGTGAATGATAGGTTGGGGACAAAGGCAGCGATTGCATGTTTTGCGTCGGATTCGATCAAGTTGTTTAAGGCACAGGTTGCAGCTCAGATTGGAAGACAGCCTCATGAGATTATGTTGAAGAGGCAAGGAGAGAGGCCATTTAAGGATCAGTTGACGTTGGAGGATTATGGGGTTAGTAATGGTGTCCAGATTGATTTGGAGATTGATACTGGGGAATGAGGAGAATCACATTATGGGAACATGAGTTACGAAACACCTGCATAGGCTATGATTTGACGTTTTGGAAGCTTTAACTGTGTGAATTGGGAGAAAAGTTATATCAAAAGCATCAAACCCCAAAATGCCCTCATCTTAGCCTAGACCGTTTCCCGTCTCGTAAATTGAGATCCTCTTCCCAAAGTTCAGTTGATGCATTTAAAATTATGATATCAAAGAACATGAGAACTTCATCCTGCGCAAAGTAGAAAAATCGAAGGCTTTCTCGAGCTCTTATCGATAAGCAATCCCTGGAAAGCTCCCTCAAAAACCACCTCGTCTTGCCAACGACATGAAAACGACCAATGCACATGTTAACAACCCAACCGCATCTCCGCACGCGGCGGCCCTCTCCCACAACCGTCGAATACACCGTTTCAACTTCACCTTATCTCACACTTCCCCTCCGACTCCTAATCCTTAGCACCCTCCTCGCACGCATCCTCATCGGCCTTAGCGTCCTCCTCCTCCTCTACTCCCGCTTCGCCGCCTACTCTCCACCACCAAGCTACACCACACCCCCCGACGTCTTTACAATCTCCTACCTTCTATATCTCCTCACCCACCTCCTCCATTCCCCACTTGGCATCCTCTTCACCCGCATCTCAACCTCCACACCCCTAATCCTCCTCCTCCCGGTCTCCCTCTTAACACTCTACCTCATACTCCTCCGCATCCATACCAGCGAATCGCTCCTCATCCTCCGTGGTCTCGGGATCCAGACCTCCACATCCTCAGAAACATATCTTTCAACGGCGACAACGAGATTTATTCCCACGGAAAAGATTCAGGATATTTTTGTGAATGAAGCGTTCAGAGGGTACGAGGTGAGGTATTATTTGGTTGTTGTGGTGGAGGGGGAGGAGGATTTGGTAGTTGTTTTCCCGAGGTTGTTGCCGAGGAGGGAGATTGTGGAGAGGGTTTGGAGAGGAGCTAGGAGGTGTTTGTATGAGCCGGACGGGGGGAATGGCGTAAAAGGGTAGGGGAATTTAGCTGGAGACGGTGGTTGATGGAATGGGATGGGATGGGAGACTTGCTTCAAGTGCTGAAGAGGTCTTCATTAGCTGTATGATTAATTAGAATAGCTTGTGCATTACGTTCTATCAATATAATAAATTGAGGTGCAAGCGTGGCTGCATCTTCCAGCATAAATGCAATACCCAAATAGCAACCCTGATGACATACAATGCATGGTTATCCTGGATCTCTATTCTGCCAATATCCTGACTTATTTGGCGTCGATTCTTCAATCATCCAAATTATCACCCTCAGATTTCTTCGGTCTCCTCCACCCTTGCTCCTTGAAGTCTTCCACGGTCTCGAATCCTTTCCTCACTGCATATTTGAGATTGATCTCCTCTGGACTATCCATAACCTGCTTCTTCATCACGGGTATATACGTACCCTGAAGTCGAGGTATATCACCACCATCAAAGACCTTTTGACTCCTATTCGCTTTTTGGCTCTTACCAGGCTCTAGATCCGCAATTTTCTGCCCCTGGTTTGCAACAACGCCGATCAAAGTGCCAGTCAGCATCTCATCAATCTTACTCTCTCGCCAATTTCTCCACAAATCATCCATAAGCCCTCCAGCACTGTATTTTGTATCAGCACTTCGTGGGCCATCACCGACAAACAGCCATTGAAGGGCATCTTTTCTCTCTGGATCACCTGCCATGGGGAAAATGCAGTCCCATAGGACGAGAGGTGTGTCTGAAGCCATCTCATATGTTGGTCTTCGAGGAGTCTTCTCCACGTCCAGAAGTTCTGCAACAATAGAAGGTTTTTCTAAACCTTGGCCAACTAGAAACAATATTGCAACCATATGTCGAACTTGGTGCCATAAAAATGCCGAACCATGAAGTGTAAATGTATAAACCTTGGGGTTGTTCCCCTTTGAAATGGAAGAAGCAGATGGTAGAAAATTCGAACCATTAACGAAAGCCAATGCACCTGTATGGTCTTCTATCTCCTCAATATCCGCATGATAAATCAACCTCTCAAAATTCGTGATCTGCTTCCCACCATCAATTTTGCAGAAATTTCGGAAATCATGAACCCCCTCAAAATTCTTTGCGGCCTCCCTCATTGCCTCAATGTTGAGCCAACCATCCTT
>Ga0182030_10028039_pt1 | contig 10089 bp, 8 predicted proteins | sample 812S3MmetaG_FD_121299 | JGI IMG/M metagenome (GOLD analysis project Ga0182030, IMG submission 121299) | Permafrost microbial communities from Stordalen Mire, Sweden - 812S3M metaG (Illumina Assembly) | ecosystem: Environmental > Terrestrial > Soil > Wetlands > Permafrost | place: Sweden... | reverse complement strand
TGACTACCCGCACAAAAACGAGCGCGCGACCGTCACCGGAAAAATAGTGCTGAACGACCCACAAGCGCCGGACTTGCGCATGAGCAATCTGCTCGTCGGCCTCTCCGCGCCGGATTACGCGCCGGCCATTATTCCGCGCGGACGCGGAGCTTTCGGCGGTGGCTTCGGTCCGGCCGGCGGCGGCGAAGATGAAACCAATTATCTGCGTAACTTCGGCAACGTTGGTGGCGCCAACGGCGAACCCAATGCCACAAATCAACTGGGCACCAATCGTTTCACGCGTTTCGGAACCAATGGTTTCGACCGGTTTGGCACCAACAGGTTTCGTGGCCGCGGAGGATTTAATGCTGGCCCGCGCATCGTGGACTGGCAGAACGACGCGAAAAATTACGAATTCTGGGTGCGCGCCGATGCCGACGGGAGTTTTTCCATCCCCAATGTGCGCGCGGGGAAATATTCGCTCCACGCGATCGCCGACGGCGTGCTCGGCGATCTGACCGTGTCAAATATTGTGGTCGAGCCTGGAAAAAATCTTCCGCTCGCAAATGTGAACTGGCAGCCCGTGCGTTTTGGCCGGCAACTGTGGGACATCGGCATTCCGAACCGCGACGGCTCGGAATTTTTCAAAGGGGACGATTATTTTCACTGGGGCTGGTATCTCGAATATCCGAAGCTGTTTCCGTATGACGTGAAGTATGTCATCGGCAAAAGCGATTTCCACAAAGACTGGTTTTTCGAGCAGGTGCCGTACAACGAGGACACCAACAACATCACCGGCCGCGGCAACGGCAGCGCGACGACGTGGACGGTCGCGTTCGACCTGCCGCAGGCGCCGCACGGCAAGGCGACGTTACGGCTGGCGATTTGCGGGGTTGGCACGCGGACGCTTACGGCGGAAATGAATGACGAATCCATCGGCAACGTCAGCAACCTCGTCTATAATGCCACCATCAACCGCGACGGCATCGGCGGCTACTGGGGCGAACACGATCTCGCCTTTGACGCGTCGCTGATGAAGGCCGGCACGAACGTGTTGAGCCTGACCGTGCCCGCCGGAGGTTTGATGAACGGCATCATTTACGATTATCTGCGGCTGGAATTGGACGATGCGGCAACGCCAAAATAGGTTCGCTCCTCCCCAAAATATTTTGATGACACGACGGTTGGCACAGTCAAGAATATGCGCTTGAATCTGACTTGAGCCGCCATTCATGATTGTCACGCTTTTCATCCCCTGTTTTGTGGACGCACTGTTTCCGCGCGCGGGCATCAGCATGGTGCAAATTCTTGAGGGCCTCGGCCACAAGGTGGTGTGTCCGGAAGCGATTTCCTGCTGCGGCCAGCCGCCGTTCAACTCCGGTTACTGGGACGAGGCGCGGCCGGTCGCCGCGAAAGTTCTCGAGCAATTGAAGGATGCCGAGGCGGTCGTCATCGGCTCTGGTTCCTGTGGCGCAATGGTGAAGAAATTTTATCCTGAACTCTTCGCGGGCAAACCGCAGGAAGAACTGGCCAATAAAATTGCCGCGCGCACGTGGGAGTTTTCCGACTTCATCGTGAGCAAGCTCGGCGTCACGGATTTCGGCGCGAAGTTTCCGCACAAGGTCACGTTTCACGACGGCTGCCATGGGCTGCGCGAACTCGGCATCAAGAAATCGCCCCGCGCCTTGCTGGCCAAGGTGCAAGGGTTGCAGCTTGTGGAAATGTCCGAGGCGGAAACGTGCTGCGGTTTCGGCGGCACCTTCGCTGCCAAGTTTCCGATGATCTCCACCGCGATGGGCGATGTGAAATGTGCTTCGGCCGCCGAGACCGGCGCGGAATTCATTGTGTCGAATGACTCCAGCTGCCTGATGCATTTGCAAGGCCTGCTGACGCGCCAGGGCAAGCCGCTCAAAGCCATTCACCTCGCCGAAGTTCTGACCCAAAAATGAATTCTCAACCACGGATAAACACGGATGGACACGGATGGGAGGACGCGAATTGCGCTAATTATCGCGAATCCGAAAGCCCTGTCTTTAATTCGCGTCAATTCGCGTCAGTTTTTTTTATCCGCGTTAATCCGTGTCCTTCCGTGGTTCATTGTTTTTCCGCATGAGCACCTTCGCCACCGAGTTTCTCAAGCAGGCGCGCGTGATGACGGCGGATTTGCGCCATCGCCAAATCATCCGCACGGCACTGACCAATTACGAAGTCGTCCGCGACAAGCGCAAAGGCGCGTTTCAAAGCTGGGAGTCCGCGCGGCAGGCGGCGGCGGAAACCAAATGGGAAGCGGTCAATCATCTCGATAAATATCTCGTCGAGTTTGTTTCAAAATTGGAAGCGCGTGGAACCAAAGTTCATTGGGCCAGCACGGGGGCGCAGGCGAGCGAAATAATTTTGCAGATCGTCCGCGACAAGCAGGCGCGTTCGGTCATCAAATCCAAGTCCATGACGAGCGAGGAAGTGCATCTGAATGACGCGCTCGAAAAGGCCGGGCTGGAAGTCGTGGAGAGCGATCTTGGCGAGTTTATCATGCAACTGCGCGATGAACCGCCGTATCACATCGTGTTTCCGTCGATGCACCTGACGCGTGGCGAAATCAAAGAGTTGTTCCAGCGCGAACTCGGTGATGCGCCGTCGGATGATCCGCAGGAATTGACGATGGTGGCGCGGCGTGCGCTGCGGAAAAAATATCTCACGGCGGACATCGGTTTCACCGGCGCGAATTTCGCCATCGCCGAGACGGGCATGATTTCCATCACGGAAAACGAAGGCAACGCGCGCCTCACCGCCGCGTTGCCCAAGACGATGGTTTCGCTGCTCGGCATCGAAAAAGTTTTGCCACGATTGGAAGATCTCGCGCTGTTTTTACCGATGCTGGCGACGGCTGGCACCGGCCAGGCGTTGACGTGTTACAACACGATGTATGGCGGACCGCGCCAGCCCGGCGAGTGCGATGGCCCGGAGGAATTTCACGTCATCCTGCTCGACAATCATCGCACCGAACTGCTTGCCGACGCGGAGCAGCGCGACGCCCTGCATTGCATCCGCTGCGGCGCGTGTCTGAATGCCTGCCCGATTTTCCGCAACGTCGGCGGCCACACTTACGCCACGACTTACAGCGGGCCGATTGGCTCGGTCATCACACCGCATCTGCGCGGCTTGCAGGATTGGAAACATCTTTCCAATGCCTCATCGCTCTGCGGCGGCTGCACCGAGGCGTGTCCGGTAAAAATTGATCTGCATCATCATCTTTTGCACAACCGCCGCAATGCCGCGAAGGAAAAGCCCGCATTCTTCGAGCGGCTGGCATATCAAATTTTTGGCTTCGTCGCAAACCGTCCGACGCTGTGGGCGATTGGCAAAAAGATTGGACGCTTCGGCCAGCCGCTGCAAAATCTGGTCAATGGCAGCGCCTTCGATCCGGCGAAAGCCTGGACGCAAACGCGCGATTTGCCGCCGCTAGCCAAAGAATCTTTCAAAGACTGGTGGAGGAATCGGAAATGAGTGAACGCGAAAAAATTCTCACCCGCGTGCGCGAGGCATTGAAAGCACCCGCGCATTTTCCCGGTGCGCATGGCAACGTTGCTTTGCCCATATCGGCGACGTCCGCCTCCGCCGGCGCGCGAAAGTGGTTGCCCAAGGTCGGTGAAACTTTTGCCGAACAACTCGCGCTGTTTCAGGCGAATGCCGCCGAGTTGAAAGCGGAGTTGCAATTGCTCGCCAGCCGCGACGAATTAAGAGCTGCGCTCGCCCAAATGGCGTCGGACGGAAATTGGAAGCGCATCGCGACGCACCAAGGCGAGTTGACGAATTTTGCCTGCGCTGATTTGGGCTTGCCATTTTGTAGAACCGGTGGCGGTTACGACGTTCACGAAATGGAAGGCTGCGACGCCGGCATCACCGAATGCGACGCGCTCATCGCGCAGACCGGCAGCGTGCTGGTGACGAGCCGCAGCGCGGGTGGACGCGCGTTGTCCGTGCTGCCGCCCCATCATGTTGTAATCGCGCGACGCGAACAGCTCGTCGCGGATTTGCCGGCGGCGTTTTTGTTGCTCCAAAAGAATTACGCGCCGGATTTTCCAAGCATGATTTCCTTCATCACCGGACCCAGCCGCACGGGCGACATCGAACGGATTCTTGTCCTCGGCGCGCACGGGCCGAAGAAGCTGACGATTTTTTGCATTTAAGAAAAGCCTCCGTTTCAGGCGGAAAAGATATCTCACCGGTGGCGTAAGGATTTGCCTTAAGACCGGCCGATAGGGCTAAAGTCAAAGCTGCGGACGCCGATACTACAAAAGGTAATATTGCCTTAATGAATCCCTTGCCGGCCAAGCCTGTTCTGCGCAAAATCCTGGTGGTGGATGATAATCCCATCATCCAGCGCGCGGTTTATTTTGCCCTGCGGGACAAAGGTTATCTCGTGTTGATGTCCGGCACCGTCACGGATGCCCTGCATATCATCCGGCAGCAGCGGCCGGAGCTGATTTTGCTCGACCTTAATTTTCCGGCGGAGGCCGCAAATTTCGGCGGTGCCTCTTGGGATGGTTTTGCGGCCATCGAATGGCTGCAACGCACCGGCGATTCGAAGGACATTCCCATCGTGGTGATTTCGGGCAGCGATCCGGAGGTGTCCCGGCCGCGCGCATTGGCTGCCGGTGCCGTGGCCTATTTTACCAAACCGTTTGAAAAGGAGAAACTGCTGGCCGTCATCGTCGCCCTTTTGCGGAAAGACGCGGCTAGCGCATCGCCCAAAGCGGATTCGTCGCCAAACAGCGGCGTGCTGACCATGGCATAAAATCCATTTTCCGAATTTGAATCCGCGGCGGTCTGCGCTAAAATATCTGCCGTGAAAAGCAAAATCCTTTTGCCGGCGATCTTCATCGCGGTGTTCGCGCTGTCGCGGATCCCGGGCTGGCTGCCGTTGAATTTCAGCGCGGCATATGCGTTCGTTTTTTGCGCCGGCGTTTTTTTTCGCGGTTCGCTGGGCTGGTGGCTGCCGCTGGGAGTGTTGCTGGTCACCGATCTGGGTCTTAACTTTTATTATGCCGCCCACGGCGTGGCCGTTTGGGATGCGGCGAACCTGGAAAATCTGGCGTTCAATTACGTCGCCTATGCCGTTTTGATTTTTCTCGGACGAGGCTTTAAACCGCGATCATCATTTCTCGGCCTGCTTGGCGGCGGAATTCTCGGTGCCATCCTGTTTTATTTTATCACCAACACCGCCTCATGGCTGTTCAATCCGTTTCACAACCCGGAATACACCCGGAACTTTGCCGGCTGGCTTATCGCGCTGACCAAAGGCACGGGCGGCTTTCCTTCGACTTGGGAATTTTTCCGCAACACCCTTTTGAGTGGCGGGCTGTTCACGGCGCTGTTTGGCGCGGCCGGAAAACTGACCGCTGAATCACCGGCCGACAAAAATGCCGGAGCCCGCGCGCCGGAAGCGGAAGGTGAAACCGAGCCTGAACCGGAGGAAGCCAAAGCTTGAAGATTGGCGTCATTTCCGACACGCATGGTTTTCTTGACCCGCGCGTGGAGAAGATTTTTGCGGGCGTGGATCATATCCTGCACGCCGGCGACATCGGCAGCCCGATGATTGAACTCGAATTGAAATTCATCGCGCCCGTCACCCTGGTGCTCGGCAACAATGACCCGGACCTGACCTTCAAGGAAACGGAAGTGGTCACGCTGGCGGGCAAAAAATTTCTCCTTCACCACATTGTCAATCCGCGCGATCTCTCGGAAAAAATGGCGGCCCGAATCAAGCGCGACCGGCCGGACGTGGTCGTGTTTGGCCACACGCACAAGAATTTTTTGGAAACGGTGAACGGCGTTTTATTTTTCAATCCCGGTTATGCCGGCAAGCCCAAGTTCGGCGCGGAACGCAGCGTGGCAATTTTATATTGCGAAGCCCGCAGCATCCGCCATGATTTCATCGTCCTCTGAAAATAGCCATGAAAAGCAAAGTAAAAATCCAATGGCTCGCCGCTCCCGAAGCTCATGATTACCCGGCGGCGCTTGCTTATCTGAACCTCATCTACAACGACAAACTTGCCCGCGGGCTCATCGTGGCGCTCAAGTCCGAGCCGGTTATGCAGTTCAAGGCCAAGGATATTTTTCGCGCGTCCGGCTTGTCGCTGCTCGGCACCAGCAATTCACACGTCGAAAAGGACCGCGACAAAATCCGCGCCGGTCAGCCGATTTCACCCATTCTTTTGGTGCGCGCCACTGGCAACGGCAAGGTCATTATTGCCGACGGCTATCACCGGCTGTGCGCCGTGTATTCCTTTGACGAAGACGCCTTGATTCCCTGCAAAATTGCGTGAAGAAGTTTGTTTTGCCGGCAGCGTTGCCAGCCCGCCTCCAGATTTTAGCAATCCACATTTATCCGTGCGCCGCCGTGGCTGAGAATTGTTCGGCCATTTTTTTCACGCCGCGCAAATCCAGCTTGCCGGTGCCCAGCAGCGGAAACTGCTCCACGCGATAAAAGGCGTCGGCTTTCGGCTTCCACAAATTGGGCAGATCGCACGCGGCGAATTTTTCGAGGCACGCTTGCACATCATTTTCCGCGAGTTTGTGCAGCACCACCAGTCGCTCGCCTTTCTTTTCGTCCGGCACGCCGGCGACGACAAACAGCGTTTCGGGCGCACCCGCCAGCTCCTGCAATTTCTCCTCGATCTTCAAATGTGGCACCATCTCGCCGCCGATTTTGCTGAACCGACTCAAGCGCCCGGTGATTTGCAAAAAGCCATCCTCGTCGAGCGTGGCCACGTCGCCGGTGCAATACCAGCCAAGCCGCAAAACATCCGCCGTTTTATCCGGCAGGCCGAGATAACCGCGCATCACGTTCGGCCCACGCACCAGAAGCATTCCCGGCTCGCCGGCGAGTACCGTTTTTTCGCTCCACGGATGTTCCGGGTCGGTCAGCCGCGCCATCATGCCGGGCAGGACGCGGCCAATTTTTCCGCGCTTGCCGCCGATTTGATGAAAGCCCGCCGCGCGAAAATCCATGATGTTGACCGCCACCGCCGGCGCGCATTCCGTCGTGCCATAACCTTCCAACGGGCGAATGCCAAAATATTGCTCGAACGCGTCGGCGAGCCGCTCGGACAATTTCTCCGCGCCGACGATGACGAGTTGGAGGCTGCCGAAATCTTCCGACGGCACGCCGCGCATGTAAAGTTGCAGAAAAGTTGGTGTGGCCAGCAAAATCGTGACGGCGCTTTCCCGGACCAGCGCGCCGATGGCCCGCGCGTCGAGCGGGTTCGGATGATACACCACGCCGGCGCCGATTTCCGCCGGCAGGCAAAGCGTGACCGTGAAACCGAACGAATGAAAAAACGGTAAAATGCCGAGCAGCCGGTCGTGATGCGTGAAATTCAGGATGTGGCCGAACTGTTCGAGGTTCGAGAGGATGTTGTAATGTGTGAGCATCACGCCCTTCGGTTCGCCGGTGCTGCCGCTGGAAAAAATCACCGTGGCGAGGTCATCGAGCGCTACTTCCTTTTCCTGACCGGCAATTTTTTTCAGCAGGCTGAACGGCGCAAGCTTCGCCAGCAGCCAGGCGGAAAGTTTTTCAGTGGTCGTCGGTTTTGCGGCGAGGTCTTCGAGAAAAATCAATTCAGCCGGCGGCGTGAGCTTGATTTTCTCCAGAAATTTCCGCGAGGTGATGACGGTTTTAATTTCGCATTGTTTTGCGCACGCGGCGATGGTGGCTTCGGACAAAGTGTAGTTCAGGTTCACCGGCACCTTGCCGCAGAGAAACGCCGCGTAATTCACCAACGCGCCCGGCACGCTCGGTGGTAAAAAAATTCCGACCATGGTTTGTCCGCGCCAGATTTTTTTCAAACGACGCGCGAGGAAAATGGTTTTCACGAGCGCGGTGCCGAAGCTGACTTTGCCGCTGGTCGCATCGGTCATGAAGAAACGGTGCGGATGCCGGCGCGCGGCGCGGACAAAGTTGCGCGGCATCGGTTCCATTTTGGCGCGGCGGTATTGCCACGCATCGGCGATCAGCGCCTGCACGGCTTCACGCACTTCGAAGTGCGAAGCGCTGGCCGGCATCGGCGAACCAAAGCTCACCGTGACCGGATGTGGCAGGCGTTCGGGAAACCGGCGCACCATGCGGCCATGTTCAAAACTCGTCGGGCTGCCGAGCACGCCGTCGAGCGCAATGGGAATGATCGGCGCGTTCACGTCTTTCATGATGCGCTCAAAGCCGCGCTGAAATGGCAGCAGTTGTCCAATGCGCGTGATCTGGCCCTCGGCAAAAATGCAGACGACTTCGCCGGCGCGAATGGCGTCGCTGGCGGCCTGCAAGGAATGAAGCATTTCGCGCGGACGCTGGGCCGGAGAAATGGGAATGGCACCCAAAATTTTGGCGAAAGGTTTTATCCAGCGGCTTTCGTAAATGTCTTTGAACATCAAAAAACGGATCGGCCTGTCCGTCGAAGCGATGAGCAGCAGCGCGTCGGCGAAGGAAAGATGGTTGCACACAAACAGCGCGCCGCCTTTGGCCGGGATGTTGTCACGGCCGCAGATGCGGATTTTGTAAATCGTGTTCGTCACGCCCCACAAAACGAAGCGCAGCAGCGCGTCGGGCAGCAAAAACAAAACATAAACCGCGCCGAGAAACGTCAGCGCGCCGCCGACGAGAAAAATGCCGCGCGGCGAGAAGTGAAGTTTTTGCGCGAACAGCCAGTGTGCGCCGGAAGCGAGAAACACGCCGACAAATCCGGTCCAATTCGCCGTGGCCTGCACCTGGCCTTTGTTGTCGCGCGCCGGTCGGTGCTGCAACAGTGCGGCGATGGGCACGATGAAAAAGCCGCCGGCAAACCCCAGAAACGCCAGCAGGAAATAGGATTGTTCGACGGAAACCGAGTTTCGTGCAAGCAACGCGGAGCAGAGCGAAAGCCCGAACGCGCCGAGCGGTACCAGGCCGTATTCAATTTTGCCGCCGGAAAGATAGCCTGCCGCCACGCTGCCGAGGCCGATGCCTAGCGCGAGCGCGACGTTCAGCAGGCCGATGTGCGTTTCGGTGACGTGCAGGGTTTCCGAGCCGTAGAAAAATAAATTCAGCAGCAGCAACATGCCGAGGAAATTGAAATAGGCGTTGCCGCACAGCGCCAGCCAGAGCGGACGGTCGCCGCGCATGGCCCGGATCTGCCGCCAGATTTCGGCGGGAAAGTTGGGGTTGAACTTTTTTTGCGGACTCGCCGCCGGAATTTTCGTGATGCCCAGACAGGCTAAAAATCCCGCCACCGCCAGCGCGACCAGTACGCCGCCGGACAGCCACTGGCGTCCGCGAAAATGTTCCGACATCAGGGCGGCGGCGACGGTGCCGAGGATGATGGCCATGAAGGTGCCGAGTTCCAGGATACCGTTGCCCCAAGAGAGCTTCCGCTCCGGCAATAATTCCGGCAGCGAGCCGTATTTGGACGGACCGAAGACCGCGCTGTGCATGCCCATGAGGAACACGCTGGCGAGCAGCAGATTTTTGTTCCACGCCCAAAGTCCGGCGAAGACGAGCGACATGATGAGCAGCTCAAAGATTTTCACGCCGAGCATGACCGAGCGTTTGCTGCAACGATCTGCCAGCCAACCGCCAGCCATGGAAAATAAAATGAACGGCAGCGCGAACAGCGCGGCGATGGACTCGCCGTAGCTGTTTTTTTCTGCAAGCGTCATGCCCGTGCCAAACAGCGCCACAAAGACGACAAGGTTTTTCAGCACGTTGTCACTGAACGCACCTTGGAACTGCGTGACGATGAGCGCCCAGAAACCGCGGGTGGCGCGGGCGGATTCTGGCGGCGGACCATTGGCGTTGATTTTGGCTTCGTTCATCGGCGTCACCTTAACAACTAAACCGCGCGGGCGAGAATTGAAAAAAATTCGGCGACATCGTTGCCGGCGATGTCGTGTTCGCACCTTTTTCATTTGTCAGCCGCCGGGCGGGGGGCGTAGTCTGCACGGATGAAATCCCCGTTCCTTTCGCGCCGTGATTTTCTGAAAGCTTCCACGCTGGCCGTCGCGGGTCTGCCGTTTGTCGGTACACACGCCGCTGAACCCAGACGCAAAATTGGTTTCGCCTTGTGCGGCCTCGGCAGCTTG
>Ga0182030_10028038_pt1 | contig 10090 bp, 9 predicted proteins | sample 812S3MmetaG_FD_121299 | JGI IMG/M metagenome (GOLD analysis project Ga0182030, IMG submission 121299) | Permafrost microbial communities from Stordalen Mire, Sweden - 812S3M metaG (Illumina Assembly) | ecosystem: Environmental > Terrestrial > Soil > Wetlands > Permafrost | place: Sweden... | reverse complement strand
TCCCCGGTCGTGGCGAGCGCATCGCGCGCAAGCGGCCGCCGGAACTGGTGATCAAGCGCAAATCAAAGGGTGCCTGAGGGTACTATCTGAAACTCCTGACCGGAGACCAAGCTCATGACCGCGCCTTTTCCTCAAACGATGGACTTCTCAGGGCACAATCTGCCCTCCCGCATCGAGTGCGACATCTACGACCTGGTGGTCGAAGGAAATCTGCCGCCCGAAATCCGCGGCTGCTGGTACCAGTCGGTACCCGATCCGCAGTACCCGCCGAAGCTGGGCAAGGACACCTTCCTGAGCGGTGATGGCATGGTGCGCATGTTTGCCTTCGACGGCGAAGGCCACGTCGATTTCAAGCAGCGCTACATCCGGACGGAGCGCTGGCTCCTGGAGCATCAGGCCCGCAAGGCGCTGTTCGGCGCCTACCGCAATCCGTACACCGATGATCCGAGCGTTGCCGGCAAGCGCCGCGGCGCCGCGAACACGACCCCCGTCTTCCACGGTGGGCGCCTGCTGGCGTTCAAGGAAGACTCACCGCCCTGGGAAGTCGATCCCGTAACACTCGAGACCGTGGGCGAGTGGACCTTCGGCGGCCGCCTGCGCAGCCAGACCGTGACCGCGCATCCGCGCCTGGATCCGGCCACCGGCGAGATGCATTACTTCGGCTACGAGGCCACGGGCCTGGCGAGCACCGACGTGTCGTACTTCGTGACCAATGCCAAGGGTGAGCTGATCCGCGAGGAGATTTTCAAGGTTCCCTACTGCGCCCTGATGCACGATTTCATCGTCACCAAGGAACACGTGGTGTTCCCGGGCTTCCCGATTGTCGCGGACCTCGAACGCATGAAGGCGGGCGGAGACCACTGGGGCTGGGATGCGACCAGGGAATCCTTCATCGGCATCATGCCGCGCAACGGCTCGGTCAAGGATATGCGCTGGTTCCGTGGCCGCGCCTGCTCGGTGTTCCACTTCATCAACGGCCACACCGAAGGCAACAAGGTGCACGTGGACATGTGCGTCAGTGACGTGCCGGCCTTCGAGTTCATGCGCGAGGCGGGCGGTCTGCACATTCCGCAGCAGCAGGTCGGCGGCGGGCTGGTGCGCTGGACATTCGATATGTCGAGCGACAAGGACACCCCGGAGGAGACCTCGCTCGGCCCGCCGGCGGATTTTCCGCGACTCGCGGACAAGGACCTGATGGTCGACTACAACGTCGCCTATCTGGCGCAGGTGGACGTGCGGTTCGGTCCGCCGATTGTCTCCGGACCGGTGGGTGCCGGTTTCAACACCCTGGCACGCCTGGAGGTCAAGACGGGTCGGGTGACCACGTACTTCCCGGGCCTCAACCGCACCATGCAGGAACACGTGCATGTGCCGTCGGCCAGGCCGGGTCATGAGGGCTACCTGATGCACATCATCGACCGGCACGACGAGAATCAGGCCGAGGTGCATGTGCTGGAAGCGGAGCACATCGAGAAGGGTCCGATTGCGACCATCAGGATCCCGATGCGCCTGCGTTCCGGCGTGCACGGCAACTGGGCCTCGGCCCAGCAGTTGTCCGGTCGCGTGCGCGCATGAGGCGGATCGTCATCACCGGCGCGTCCGGGGCATTCGGGCGCATGGCGACCGAGCGGCTGCTGACCAAGGTGGAACCGTCACAGCTCGTTCTGGTGACGCGCAATCCGGCGGCGCTTGCCGATCATGCGAAGCGTGGTGCCGATGTGCGTTTCGGGGACTTCGACAAGCCGGAGTCCCTGCGCGAGGCATTCGCGGACGCCGACCAGCTGCTGCTCATCAGCACGCTGGACGTGGGCGAGCGCCGCCGCCGCCAGCACCAGAGCGCGGTGGACGCCGCCGTGGCGGCAGGCGTGCGGCACGTGATCTACACCTCCAGTGTCGGCATCCACCCGCGCAGCCCGGCCTTCGTCATCGCGGATCACCTGTTCACGGAGGAAGCCCTGCGCAGGAGTGGCCTGCAGTTCACGTTCATGCGCGACGCGCAGTACGCCGAGGTGATCACGACCATGATCGCGCCGGCGGCCGTGGCGACCGGGGAATGGATGTCCAGTGCCGCGGACGGCTGCATGGCCTTCATCTCCAAGCAGGATTGCGTCGCAGCAGCGGTGGCGGTACTCACGACGCCGGGTCACGAAGGCGCGGTGTACGAGATCACCGGGCCCGAACTGCTCACCTTCGGCGACTGCGCACGCATCGCCGCGGAAGTCACCGGCAAGCCCATCCGGTTCGTGAATGTCTCGCACGAGGCCATGCAGGCGCGCTTCGATGCGGCCGGTGTGCCACGCCGCCATATCGAGGGCACCGTGCACCAGGCGGCAGGCGCCTGGGGGAGCGAGGAGATGATGTCCTACGAGCGCGGTATCCGTGAGGGCTACTTCGCCGTGGCTTCGCATCATGTGAAGCTGCTGACGGGTCGCCCGGCGCGTTCCCTGCGGGAGGTCTACGAGGCCACCCGCAGCGCCCTGCCGGCATAATCGCGATGACCAAGAACGCGGCCAGCGTACGAACCCCGGAAGAGCAGCGCAACCTGGACCACGTGCTGGGCATGTTCCGGGATGTCCTGCAGCCGCTGGATGCCGATCAGGTGGACCGCTACATTTCACCGGACTACATCCAGCACAGTCCCATGGCGGCCCCCGGCCGCGACAGCCTGCAGGCATTCCTGCGGATGGTGCGCGCTGCCAGTCCGAATTCGAGCCAGCGACTGCTGCGCGCCTTCGTCGACGGCGATCACGTGATCCTTCACTATCACGTGAAGAAAGACCCTGAGGATCGCGGCTTCGTGGTGATGGACATCTTCCGTCTGACCAATGGCATGGTGGTCGAACATTGGGATTGCGTTCAGGACGTTCCGGCGCATTCACCGAATCCCATTGCAATGTTTTAGGAGAGTCAGCCCATGCTCGTGACCATGCTGTGGATCGTACTGGTGATACTGCTCGCCCTGTTCGAGTACCTGGTGTTCGGCTTTCTCGTGGGGGGCGCCCGTGCGCGCTACAAGGTTGCGGCGCCCGCCACGAGCGGCCATCCCGCTTTCGAGCGCACCTTTCGCGTCCACTACAACACGCTGGAGCTGCTGGTGGTGTTCATCCCCGCCATCTGGCTGTTTGGCCTGTATCTGAATCCGCGCTGGGGCGCCATCATCGGCGTGGTGTTTCTGGTGGGCCGCGCGCTGTATGCCGTCGGCTACATTCGCGCCGCGGAAAAACGTGAGCTCGGCGCCACGCTCTCCTTTGCCTCGGTGGCGGTGCTGCTGTTCGGCGCGCTGTTCGGTGTCATCCGCGTGCTGTGGACAGTCCCGCGGTGACCGCCGCCGTCCCCGGCCACCGCACGGGTGGCGAGGCACTCGTCGATTCGCTCATCGCCCACGGTGTGGACACCGTGTTCGGTTTGCCCGGCGCCCAGACCTACGGTCTCTTCGACGCCCTGCATCGGGCGCAGCCCCAGGTACGCACCGTGGGCGCGCGTCACGAGCAGGCCTGCAGCTACATGGCCTTCGGCTACGCCCGCTCGACGGGCCGTCCCGCGGTGTGCACGGTGGTGCCCGGACCGGGCATCCTCAATGCCGGCGCGGGCCTGCTCACGGCCTGGGGCGCCAATCAGCCGGTGCTGTGCCTGACGGGTCAGGTGCCCACAACGTTTCTGGATCAGGGGCGTGGCCATCTGCACGAGATGGCGGATCAGCTCGGCACGGTGTCGGGATTTACCAAGTCGGTCGCGCGCATTGAACATCCGGCGCTGGCGCCCGGCTTGGTGGCCGAGGCCTTCAAACAGATGCGTCAGGGCCGGCCGGGTCCGGCCATGCTCGAGATGCCCTGGGACGTGTTCACGCAACGGGCGGCGGTCGTGCCCGTCGCGCCCTACAGCGGCCCGCTGGCGCCGCCGCCGGATACCGAGGTCGCCGCGTCCGCCGCGCGCCTCATCGCGAACAGCCGGTTTCCGATGATTTTCGTGGGGGGTGGTGCCCAGGGCGCCGCTGATTCCATTCGCGAGTTTGCGGAGCTGCTGGACGCGCCGGTCGTGGCGTTCCGCAGTGGTCGCGGTGTGGTCGGGGATTCGCATGAACTGGGCCTCAACATTGCCGCGGCCTGGCGCCTGTGGCCGAAGACGGACTTGCTGATCGGCATCGGAACGCGGCTGGAAGTCCCGGGCTGGCGTTGGCCGTGGCGGCCGGCAGGGCAGAAGACCATCCGCCTGGATGTCGATCCGGTGGAGATGCGCCGCGCACCGCCTGATATCGCCATGGTCGCCGACGCCGATGCCGGCGTGCGCGCACTGCTGGCGGAGCTGCGCAAACTGTCGGTGCAAACTGGCGGACGCCGCGCGGCCATACGCGAAGCGCGCGCCGCCGCGGAGGCGGAGATCCAGTCGATCCAGCCGCAGGTCGGGTATCTGCGCGCGATTCGGGACGTCATGCCGGAGGACGGCATTCTCACCGATGAGATCTCACAGATGGGCTTCACGTCCTGGTACGCCTATCCGGTATACCAGCCGCGGACCTTCATCACATCGGGCTACCAGGGAACGCTCGGCTCCGGATTCCCCACTGCGCTCGGCGTGAAGACCGCCCACCCGGACAAGGCGGTGGTGGCCATGTGCGGCGACGGCGGCTTCATGTTCGCGGTGCAGGAACTCGCCACCGCCGTGCAGTACGGTATCGGCGTCGTGACACTGGTATTCAACAACAACGCCTTCGGCAACGTGCGTCGCGACCAGCGCGAGCGTTTCGAGGGACGCGTGCTGGGTTCGGATCTGCGCAATCCGGACTTCATGAAGCTCGCGGATGCCTTCGGTGTCCGCAGCGAGCGGGCAACCTCACCGCAGAGCCTGCGGCAGGTGCTGTCCCGTGCCCTCGACTCGGGCGCACCGTGGCTGATCGAAGTGCCGGTGGCGCGCGATTCTGAAAGCGATCCGTGGCAATTCCTGCAGCCCAAGGCGCCCGTCTGACCAGTGCGATGTCCGCCCCGCGCGCTACCGTGGTCCTGGTGCACGGCGCCTGGCACGGGCCGTGGTGCTGGGAACTCCTGGCGCCGTACCTCGAGGCACAGGGGCTGGCGGTGCAGTGTCCGGCATTGCCGAGCGCCGGCGAGGCGCCAGCCGGGCTTGCCGAAGATGCCAGCCATCTGAGCGGGGTTTTGCGCCACATCTCAGGGCCGGTGGTCCTGTGCGGGCACTCCTATGGCGGGATGGTGATATCCGCAACGGATACCGGTCAGACGGACATCCGGCGGCTGGTTTATGTGTGCGCGTATCTGACGCAGGCCGGCGAGTCGCTCGAATCCTCACTGCGCAATGCCGGAGAGCGTCGCCCCGGGCACTGGGTCCGGCATCTGCCGGACGGTCGCACTCAAGTGGACGCCGAACGCGCGGGCGCGCTGTTTTACCACGACTGTCCTGACGCGACCCGGAACTGGGCTATTGGGCAGCTGCGCCCGCAGTGGGCGCGGGTTTTGGCACAGCCGGCCGAAGTTCCGGCGTGGCAACGGCATACCACTACTACGACCTACGTTGTGTGTAACGCGGATCGGGCGTTGGCGCCGCGCATCCAGCGCGAGGTCTACGGCCCGCGCGCGCAACAGGTTGTAACACTCGACAGCGGTCATTCGCCCTTCCTGTCGCAGCCGCGGCAACTGGCGCAGGTACTCGCCGCGATCCGGCTGTCATAATGGCCTTGGCCCGCAACCCCGACACGCCGGCGCTGCAGGCCTACGCCCTGTAACCTTCGGCTATACTGGAGGGCCCGGACTGACCGATCCCGCAGGAATGCGCACCTTAGGCGAGAGTGGCGGAACTGGTAGACGCGCTGGATTTAGGTTCCAGTGGGGTAACCCGTGAGGGTTCGAGTCCCTCCTTTCGCACCAGACCGGTTTGGTTTCACAACAGGATTTTAGTGGTATGCAGGTATCCGTGACCGCAACTGGTGGGCTTGAGCGCCGCCTGGAAGTTGCCGTTCCCGCCCAGGCGGTGAGCAGCGAAATCGAAACCCGGCTGAAGCAGCTCGCCCGGACGGCCCGCCTGAAGGGCTTCCGCCCGGGCAAGGCGCCGTTGCCGGTGGTGCGCCAGCAGTTCGGTAATCAGGTGCGTGCGGAGGTCGTCAGCGACCTGATGCGCAAGTCCTTCGCCGAGGCGGTCTCCAAGGAGCAGCTGACGCCGGCCGCCGGTCCCCGTATCGAACCCATCGCGATGGATCCCGGCGCGGACCTCAAGTACGCCGCAGTGTTCGAGGTGATGCCGGAAGTAAAGGTCGCACCGTTCGAGGCCATCCAGGTGCAGCGTCCGGCCGCGCAGGTGACCGAGGCCGACGTCGACGCCATGATCGAATCCATGCGTCGCCAGCGTCCGGAGTTTGCCGGGGTCGAGCGTGCCGCGATGGCCACTGATCGGGTGACCGTGGATTACGACGGCACCGTGGCGGCCGGGCCGTTCGAGGGTGGCGAAGGCCGCGATGTGCCCTTTGTCATCGGCGCGGGACAGGTCCTGCCCGAATTCGACGCCGCCGCGACGGGCGCCACCGCGGGGGATACCCGCCAGGCCACCATCACCTATCCGGAAAACCATGGATCGAAGCTCCTGGCGGGCAAAACTGCCCAGTTCACGCTCGTGGTAAAAAAGGTCGAGGAACAGTCGCTGCCGCCGGTCGATGAGGCGTTCTGCCGCGCCTATGGCGTGGCAGAGGGCGGCATCGAGACCCTGCGCACCGAGGTGCGCTCGAGCATGGAGCGGGAGATGAACTCGGTGATCCGGGGCCGGGTCCGCAGCCAGGTCATGGAGGCGCTCTACCGCAACAATCCGCTGGAAGTGCCCAAGACGCTGGTCGCGGACGCGGCCCAGCAGATGCAGGTGGATGCCGGTCGCCGCGCCGGTGCGCGCGATGTCAGCCAGTTGCCGCCGCGTGAGCAGTTCGTCGAGCCGGCGCGTCAGCGCGTGGCCCTGGGGATGATCATGAGCGAGATCGTCCGCAGCCAGTCACTGACCCTGGACCGCACCCGGGTGCAGGGCCGCCTGGATGACCTCGTCGCCTCGTTCCCGAACCCTGAAGAGACCCGCCGCTCGTACCTGTCCAATCCGGATGCGATGCGCCAGATTGAGTCGGCGGTGCTTGAAGATCAGGCAATCGATGCCATAGTGGAGAAGGCCGGTGTCACCGAGCTGGCTTCCTCGTTCCGGGAGCTGACGGGATTTGGTCAGAATGAAGCACCTAACGGGAGTTTGGCCACATGAATGAGCGTGCCCTGAACCTGGTGCCGATGGTCGTCGAGCAGACCGCCCGCGGCGAACGTGCGTACGACATCTACTCGCGGTTGCTCAAGGACCGGCTGATTTTCGTCGTCGGTCCCATCGACGACTTCATGGCCAACGTCGTGGTGGCCCAGTTGCTGTTCCTGGAGTCCGAGAATCCGGAAAAAGAGATCAACCTGTACATCAACTCCCCCGGCGGCGTGGTGACGGCGGGCCTCGCGATCTACGATACCATGCAGTTCATCAAGCCCGCTGTCAGCACCATCTGCACCGGCCAGGCTGCCAGCATGGGTGCCGTGCTGCTCGCCGCCGGCGCCCATGGCAAGCGCTACTGCCTGCCCCATGCGCGGGTGATGATCCACCAGCCCCTGGGTGGGGTGCAGGGTCAGGCCAGCGACATGGAAATCCATGTCCGGGAGACCTTGGGGGTCCGTGACCGGTTGAACAAGATCCTGGCCAAGCACACGGGCCAGAGCGAGGAGAAGATCAGGCAGGACACCGATCGGGACAACTTCCTGAGCGCCACGGATGCCGTGGCGTACGGGCTGATCGACAAGGTCCTGGAAAAACGGGGTGACGCGCCGCCCAGTTCTAGTGCGGGCAAGTGATTTTGGGCACCAATACTGAGAGCAACAGCACATCGCGGGGCCGCCACGCGGCCACTGCTTTGCCTGTGGCCTCAGGCGCGTGCTATAAGGAAACGGCCCTCTCTTTGGGGGTTTGTCCTGCGGCGCAAATGCAGCACGAGGGCTAGATGACTGAAGATTCCCGCGGCCGTCACGACGACGGCAAACTGTTGTACTGCTCGTTCTGCGGGAAGAGCCAGCACGAGGTGCGCAAGCTCATCGCAGGACCGTCCGTGTTCGTCTGCGACGAATGCGTGGAGCTGTGCAATGACATCATCCGCGAGGAGCTCGAGGACCGCGCCGAGCGCGCCCGCGACAAGCTCCCCAAGCCGCACGAGATCAAGAAGGTTCTTGACGAGTACGTCATTGGCCAGGACCGCGCCAAGAAGGTGCTGTCCGTGTCGGTCTACAACCATTACAAGCGGCTGCAGAGCCGCACCGGCACCGTCCGCAAGGACGACGTCGAGATCACCAAGAGCAACATCTTGATGATCGGCCCCACCGGCTGCGGCAAGACCTTGCTGGCGGAGACCCTGGCGCGGTTGCTCAATGTTCCCTTCACCATCGCCGATGCGACCACGCTGACCGAGGCGGGCTACGTGGGCGAGGATGTCGAGAACATCATCCAGAAGCTGCTGCAGAAGTGCGATTACGATGTGGAGAAGGCCCAGACGGGCATTGTCTACATCGACGAAATCGACAAGATTTCCAGGAAGTCGGACAATCCGTCGATCACGCGTGACGTGTCGGGCGAGGGCGTGCAGCAGGCATTGCTGAAGCTGATCGAGGGCACCGTGGCCTCGGTTCCGCCGCAGGGCGGACGCAAGCATCCGCAGCAGGAGTTCCTGCAGGTCGATACGACCAACATCCTGTTCATTGTCGGCGGCGCCTTTGCCGGGCTGGAAAAGATCATCCAGAACCGTACGCAGAAGGGCGGCATCGGCTTCACTTCCGAAGTGCGTGATGTCACCAGCCGGCCGCATGGCAGCGACCTGTTCCACGATGTCGAGCCGGAAGATCTCATCAAGTTCGGGCTGATCCCCGAATTCGTGGGCCGCCTGCCGGTGGTCGCGACGCTGGATGAGCTGGATGAGACCGCGCTGATCTCCATCCTCACCGAGCCGCGCAATGCTTTGACGAAGCAGTATCACCGCCTGTTCGAAATGGAAGGCGCTGAGCTTGAGTTCCGGGAGGAAGCCCTGAAGGCGGTGGCGAAACGCGCCATGCAGCGCAAGACCGGGGCGCGTGGCCTGCGCACGATCCTGGAGACGGCGCTCCTGGACACCATGTACGACCTGCCGACCATGCGCAATGTGCAGAAGGTTGTGGTGGATGAGACCGTCATCGAGGGCCAGTCCAAGCCGTACGTGGTCTATCGGACTGAAGACGAACCACGTCGCGCCTCCGGCAGCGCGCACTGAACGGTGCGCCTGCTGCACCCCGGTGGCGACGCTTCCCGGGGTTCAGCTGCCGGCTTCCAATTCTGTGGACCCGCCCCGTTGAAACGACGTGGCGGGGCCCCAAATCCCCGTTATATTAGCCACGTGACAGGTGTGCCGGGCGCTGCCGCGCCGCGCATGCCTTAACCTTTGCATCAGCGAGGAATTCGCCATGTCCGAACCGGTCTCCACGAGCTCCAAGGCAACCACCGCCCAAAGCGTGCCCGTGCTGCCGCTGCGCGATGTAGTCGTGTATCCGCACATGGTCATTCCGCTGTTCGTCGGGCGCGAGAAATCGATCCAGGCGCTCGATGTCGCCATGCATGGCGACAAGCGCATCATGCTCATCGCGCAGAAGCAGGCCGATGTGGATGACCCGAAGGTCGAGGATCTCTATCGCATCGGGACCATCGCCACCATTCTGCAGCTGCTGAAACTGCCGGACGGCACCGTGAAGGTGCTGGTCGAGGGTGTCGACCGCGCTCGCATCGACAAGCTCGAGGCGGGTGATTACTACAGCGCCGATGTCACGATGCACACGGACGGCGAGACCTACGACGAGCGCGAGATGGATGTGCTCGGCCGCTCGGTGATCTCGCAGTTCGAGCAGTACGTCAAACTGAACAAGAAGGTGCCGCCGGAAGTGCTGACCGCACTGGCGGGCATCGAGCACGCGGGTCGGCTCGCCGACACGGTCGCTGCGCACATGTCCCTGAAGCTGGGCGAGAAGCAGAAGGTCCTGGAGATCCTGGACGTTCGCAAGCGCCTGGA
>Ga0182030_10028035_pt1 | contig 10091 bp, 8 predicted proteins | sample 812S3MmetaG_FD_121299 | JGI IMG/M metagenome (GOLD analysis project Ga0182030, IMG submission 121299) | Permafrost microbial communities from Stordalen Mire, Sweden - 812S3M metaG (Illumina Assembly) | ecosystem: Environmental > Terrestrial > Soil > Wetlands > Permafrost | place: Sweden... | reverse complement strand
GACACGATCGACCTGGCCGGCATCGCCTACAGCGCCGACGAAACGCTGAGCTACACCGTCGCCACCGGCGAGTTGGATGTGATCAGCGCCGGGGGCACGGTCGCCTCGGTGTTCTTCGGCCCCGGCAACGCCGTGGTGAACGATCCCTTCCATATCAATCCGGACAGCGGCACAGGCATCGCCATCACCAATGACGCGCCGTGCTTCCTGCGCGGCTCGCTGATCCTGACCGAGCAAGGCGAGGTGCCGGTGCAGCACTTGACGATCGGCCAGACCGTGCTGACCGCCGCTTGCATCGCAAAGCCGATCACCTGGATCGGTACCGGCCGTGTGGAGGTCAAGCGCGGCCAGCGCAGTGCCGCGACGCCGGTGATCGTGCGCCGCGGCGCGCTGGGCAACAACGTGCCAAACCGCGACTTGCACCTCACCAAGGGACACGCGTTGTTCGTCGATGGCGTGCTGATACCGGTGGAGTTCCTGGTCAACCATCGCTCCATCGTGTGGGACGACCACGCGCAGACGGTCGCGTTCTTCCATATCGAGCTGGACACGCACGACGTGCTCGTCGCCAACGGTGCCCCAGCGGAGAGCTATCGTGACGACGGCAATCGCTGGTTGTTCGAGAACGCCAACAGCGGCTGGGGCCAGCCGTCGAAACCGGTCTGCGCGCCGGTGCTGACCGGCGGGCCGATCGTCGATGCGGCGTGGCGTCGCCTGCTCGATCATGCGGGGCCGCGGCCAGGCCTACCGCTGACCGATGATCCCGATCTGTGCCTGCTGGCGGACGGGCAGCGCGTGGCGCCCGCGGCGCTGTATGGCGGCGCCTATGTTTTCCGTCTTGCGCGTGCCCCGGCGTCGGTGCGCGTCGTCTCGCGCTCGGCGGTGCCGGCGGAGCTCGGCGTCGCCCGTGACTCGCGGGAGCTCGGTGTGGGGCTGCGACGGATCGCGGTGCATCAGGGCCGGCGGTGTCGCGTGATGGAAGTGGCCGACCCGTTGCTCTGCCAGGGCTTCCACGAATTCGAGCCTGAGTCTGGGTTGCGCTGGACCGACGGTGACGCAACTCTGCCGCCGTCCCTGCTCGTGGGGGTCGGCGGGCGCCTGGACCTCGTGCTGCATGTCGGCTGCACGGCACAGTACCCCCTGCTAACCCCGCTCGGGATAAGGCCGGGGCTCTGCCCTGTGCAACCGGCGACCTAGGTCACACTTTAGGTCGGCGAGGTGGGTGACGGACCAGATTGAGGTCTGTACCGGGCGGAGTCCCGGCCTAGCCACGCCCGGATCGTTGCCCAACTGCCACAGTCGCGCGTCAAAGTCATGGTGCCAAGACATCCGCATATACAAATTTTGAGCCGAGTTGTAACGAATTATTCTCGATTCCGTGATCGAGGGCCGGAGGGCAGCAGGGAGATACCTAGTCGCATGGCTAAACAAGCGAAGCGGTCGAAGGCCTCGTCCGCGGGACCGCGCGTCAAATCGAAGGAGCCCGCGGCCAGGCGTCGCGCGCCTGTCGCGGATGCCGGTCCGTCATCGATGGATATGCTCAAGCTTCAGGTGAACTGGCCGCGTCGCAAGCAACCGGTCAATTTGCGGATCGACAGCGATATCATCGACTGGTTCCGTCGTGGCGGTTCAGGCTACCAGACCAGAATGAACGCCGTGCTCCGCGCCTTCGTTGACGCTCAGCCGAAGCGGCGGTAGCCCTGTCGGTGTGACACGACGCTATGATGCGGTGCTGTTCGATCTGCTGACGGCGCTGCTGGACAGTTGGACGCTGTGGAACGCGGTCGCTGGCGACGCGGAACGCGGCGGCGCGTGGCGCGCGGCCTACCTCCGCATCACATATCGCAGCGGCGCCTATCGTCCGTATGAGGACCTGGTGGCCGAGGCCGCGGCGGCGGTCGGTCTGCCGCGGCATCTCGCGGACGAGCTCAATGCGCGCTACGCCGAGCTGCGTCCGTGGAACGATGTATCCGATGTCTTGAGCCAACTCGCGGGCGCGGGATTGCCGCTTGGTGTTGTCACCAATTGTTCGGAGCGCCTGGGCCGCATGGCCGTCGCGCAAACCGGGGTGCGCTTCGACGTGCTTGTCACGGCGGAGCGGGCCGGCGTCTACAAGCCCGATCCGCGTGCGTATCTGTTGGCGCTCGACGACCTGGGTGTCGCAGCTTCCCGCTGCCTGTTCGTCGCCGGATCAGCCTACGATCTTGTGGGCACCGCCGCCGTGGGTCTCTCCACCTACTGGCACGACCGCATCGGCATGACGCCACCCGACGGAGCACCCACGCCGCTGGCCCACCACGCAACGCTGCGCCCCCTGCTACCCCTGGTAGGTTTCGGGCCGTAGGCCGTGGTCCGTAGGGCGGAAGAGCGAAGCGTCATCCGCCATCACGGACCCCCTAACTCGCCATCCATCCGCCATCGATCGGCAGCGTCGCGCCCGTGATATCCCGCCCCGCCGGCCCACACAAAAGCCGGAGGTCAGCTCTTCGATACGTTCCAGAACGTCGGGTACGGGCTGCGCACGATCCCCGTCACCGCCGCACGATAGGCAATCGGCAGGGACCATTGCCCAACAGGGATGTATGGCACCTCCTCCCACACCGTGCGCTGGATGTCCTCGGCGATCTTGCGCTGCGCCGCCAGGTCCGGCGCATCCAGCCATGCCTCCCGCAACGCGACCAGGCGCGGACTGGTGGGCCAGCCGAACCAGCCGTTCAGCCCGCTGCCGCGGATCATGTTGTTACCGATCGGATTGGCCAGGCCCAGCCCATCCGCCGTGGTGACAAACGTGCTCCAGCCACCTTTTTCCACCGGCTCCTTGCTGGCACGGCGCGAGATCACCGTGCCCCAATCGGTGCTGGCGTAGTCCACGTTCAGCCCGACGCGCTGGTACACCGCGTTGGTCACCTGCGCGACCGCCTGCAGCGACGGATAGTCCGACGGCGACAGTAGCACCACGCGCTCGTCGTGATAGCCGGACTCCTTCACCAACTGCCGCGCCCGCGCCACGTCGCGCGCGCCCGTCAGCGCATCCAATCCCACGGTATTGGCGAGCGGCGAGCCCGCGGTAAACACACCCACCCCGGTCTGCGCCGAGCTGCTCTCGCCGCCCATCACTGCGGCGACGAACTCCGCCTGGTCGACCGCCGGCAACAACGCGCGCCGCAGCTTCAAATTGTCGAATGGTGGCTGCAGATGGTTGAACACGATCACGCCGATGACGCCGAACGGATCGTTGGTCACGACGCGCAACGCGGGGTTGCGCCGCATCAGCGGCAGCAGATCGATCAGTGGCTGTTCGACCCAATCGACCTCGCCGGCCTGCAACGCGGCGCCGGCGGTGGCGGGATCCGGCATCACCTGCCACTCGACCCGGTCGAAATGCACGACCTTGCCGCCGGCGGTGAAACTGGGTGCCTCTGGGCGCGGGTTGTACTTGTCGAACCGCGCGTAGACCGCGCGCGATCCGGCGACCCATTCGTTGCGCACGAAACGATAGGGGCCGCTGCCGATGATCTCGTCGATCTGCTTGAACGGATCGGTCTTCGCCACGCGCTCTGGCATGATGAAGCAGTTGTTGTTGGCGATCGCCATCGTCACCAGCGGGAACGGCTTGCTCAGCCGCACCTCGAAGCGGCGATCATCCAGCGCGCGCATCTCGGCGACCCGCGCGCCCATGATCTGGCCGAACGCATCACGCTTGCTCCAGCGGTCGATCGAGGCGATGCAATCGGCCGCGCGCACTAGGGTGCCATCATGAAACAGCAGCCCGTCGCGCAGGGTGAAGCGCCAGGTGAGCTGATCGGCCGAGACCTCGTGCCCGGCGCACATCTGCGGCTGTGGCTGCAACGCGGCGTCCACGCCATACAGCGTATCCCACACCATATAGGCGTGGTTGCGCGTGACATTCGCCGTGGTCCAGATCGGATCCGGACTGGTGAGGTTGGCCTGCGGCACGAAGCGCAGCGTGCGTGCGGCGGTGCCCTGCGCGACGGCGGGTCGGGCAAGGGCGATGGCCGGCAAGGTCCCAAGCAGAGTTCGGCGTCGCATGTGGATGACCCCCGGCTATAACGCGAGTAGGTGTGACGCAAGGCAGGAGGCGGCAGCGTATTTCGATGTGCGCAGGAAAATCCAGCAGGATCGGCGCGGGGCCGCGCGCACCGTCATGGACGACCACTCTCACCGTCATGGCCGGCACACTCTCACCGTCATTGCCGGGCTTGACCCGGCCATCTGCGCACGCGCTCTGAAACGCAGGGGGCCGGCCATAACCATAAAGCAACGGTCCCCTGGCTTGGGAGTTTCCCGCCGCCGGCCCATAATCGCCGCACGAGCGGGGAGGGGAGGCACCAATGGACTACACAACCCTGGGGCGAACGGGGCTGAAGGTCAGCGTCGCCGGGCTGGGCTGCGGCGGCAACAGCCGGTTGGGCCTGTCCACCGGCAAGACCGACGCCGAGGCTGTGGCGCTGATCCGCGCCGCGCTCGATCTCGGGGTGAACCTGATCGACACCGCCGCGGCCTACGGCACCGAGGGCGTGGTCGGCCAGGCGCTGCGTGGCGTGAAGCGGGAGCAGGTCGTGGTCTGCACCAAGGTCTCGGCACAAAAGGGCGAGAACCAGTTCACCCCGGAATGGGTGGTGCAAAGCCTGGACAATTCGTTGCGCACGCTCGGCCTCGACCACGTCGACGTGTTCCAGCTGCACGCAGTGCCACCCGCCTCCTATGAGCACGCGCGCGACGTGATCGTTCCGGTGCTGCTGAAGGAAAAAGCCAAGGGTAAGTTCCGCCATCTCGGCATCACCGAGACCGCGCCGAACGATCCGAACCAGGACATGTTGCATCGTGCCGCGCGCGATCCGCAGTGGGACACGGCGATGATTGCCTTCCACATGATGCACCAGGTGTCGCGTGAGCGCGTCTTCCCGGCGACGCGCGCGAATGGCGTCGGCACGCTGATTATGTTCGCGGTACGCAGCATCTTCGCCCGGCCTGAACATCTGGCCAACACGATGCGCGAGCTGGCGGCGGCTGGGAAGGTGCCGGCGTCGCTCGCCGCCAGCGACGATCCGCTCGGCTTCCTGGTGCACGCCGGCGGCGCCAGTTCCATCACCGATGCGGCCTATCGTTACGTGCGCCACGAGCCGGGCGTCGATGTCGTGCTGTTCGGCACCGGCGACCAGGCGCATCTGCGCACCAACATCGCCTCGATCCTCGCGCCGCCGCTGCCCGAGGCGGACCGCGCAAAGCTGGCCACGCTGTTCGGTCATCTGCGCGGCGTTGGCCTCGACCTGCCGAACCGCACGCCGCGCCAAGCTGCGTCGTGAAAGCGGCCGCACCATGAAGTTCGGCCTGCGTTACTGCAACACCGGTCGCTACACCGATCCGGCGCGCGCGATCGAGCTGGTGCAGGCCGGGGAGGCAGCCGGGTTCGAAAGTGCCTGGACGGTCGAACACACGGTCATTCCGCGTGGCTATCAATCGACCTACCCCTACACCGCGGACGGCAAGCTGCCGGGTGGCGAGGGCGACTTCGTGCTGCCTGACCCGCTGATCTGGATGGCCTATGTCGCGGCCGCAACGACGCGCATTAACCTCGCCACCGGCATCCTGATCCTGCCGCAGCACAACCCCGTGGTCTGCGCCAAGCAGGTCGCCACGCTCGATGCGATGTCGGACGGACGCGTGTTGCTGGGCATCGGCGTGGGCTGGCTTAAGGAGGAGTTCGACGCGATCGGCGTGCCATTCGACGACCGTGGCCGCCGCACCGACGAGTACATCGCCGCGATGCGCGCGCTGTGGTCGGCCGACGTGCCAACCTATCATGGTGAGTTCGTCAATTTCACCGATGCGTTCATGCGTCCCAAGCCGAAGCGTGGATCGGTGCCGATCATCATCGGTGGGCAGACCCCACCTGCCGCGCGTCGCGCCGGCCGGTTGGCGCAAGGATTCTTCCCCGGCCGCGGTGTGCCGCTCGATCTGATCGAGATTGTCCGTGCCACTGCGATCCAGCACGGGCGTGATCCCGCCGAGATCGAGATCACCGTTTCCATTCCGGATGATCTCGCGGAAATTCCGCGCCTGGCCGCGCTTGGGGTGACCCGCGTGCTGGTGCCGGTCACCGGTGTCGCCGGGCTGCATGGGGTGATCCGAGGTGCGGACGATGTACTGGCGTGGCGCGATGCGATCGCGCGCTACGCCGATGTTTAATGGTCGATGACGGAATGAAAGACGCACCGACCTCTCCCGTCATGCCGGTGCTTGTCACCGGTATCCACGCCTTGACTTCGTCCAACAGGGGCAAGGCGTGGATACCGGTGACAAGCACCGGCATGACGGGGGACCGCGTATAACAGGAGGCAAGCATGGATTTCGGCATCGGTATTGCCACCTCAGGCAACGCCTGGAAGCTCGCGCAGCGGGCCGAGGAGCTCGGCTTCACCCATGCCTGGTTCTACGATACGCAGATGCTGACGGCGGATTGTTTCGTCGCCATGGGCGCGGCGGCGGTGAAGACCTCGCGCATCCGCCTCGGCACCGGCGTGCTGGTGCCATCGAATCGCATCGCCGCGGTGACCGCGAATGCCTTTGCGACGCTCAATCAACTGGCGCCCGGCCGGATTGATTTCGGTGTCGGCACCGGCTTCTCGGCGCGCCGCGCGATGGGTCTTGGCGCGATGAAGCTCGCCGACATGGATGAATATATCCGCGTGGTCTATGGCCTGCTGAACGGCGACACCGTCGAGACCGAAATCGAGGGCAAACCGCGTAAAATTCGTTTCCTCAATCCGGAAAGGGGTCTGATCAACACCGCCGATCCGATCCGCCTGCACGTCTCCGCCTACGGCCCGAAGGCGCGCGCGCTGACCGCGCGGCACGGCGCGGCGTGGATGTGTTTCGTCGACACGGTCGATCGCGGCGAGACGTGGTTGCAGGAGATGCGTACAGACTGGGCGGCGGCAGGGCGGGCGCCTGAGGCGCTCTATGCCACCGCCTGGGCGCCCGGCTGCGTGCTGGCGCCGGGTGAGCCGGCCAACAGTCCGCGTGCGATCGCCCAGGCGGGACCGCGTGCCGCGGTGTTGCTGCATCGCGCGGCCGACGTGGCGATGGCCGGCTGGCAGAACACCTCCGATGTGCCCGAGGCGGTCGCGGCGCAGGTCGCCGGCTACATCGAGGTCGCCCAGCACTTCGAGCCCGCGGACGCGCGTTACCTGATGAACCATCGCGGTCATTTCGTCTTCGTGAAGGATGAGGAACGCCCCTTCATCACCGCCGAGCTGATCCGCCGCACCACCTTCACCGCGACCGAGCCGGAGATCAAACAGCGCATCGAGGCCCTGCGCGACGCCGGCTACGCGCAATTCGTCATCCCAATCACACCGGGGACCGAGGAGGCGATCGAGGACTGGGGCCGCATTCGCAAAGCCTTCGCCTAAAACGATAACGAGGAAACGACATGCAATTCGGTTTCAACCTACCCCTCAGTGGCCCTGTGCTGTCGCCCGAACACATCACCCGCCTGGCACAAGCGGGTGAGGCGATGGGCTACGATTTTCTAACCATCACCGATCATGTGCTGCTGCCCGACATGTCGGCGCCCGGCTACCCCTATTCGGAATCCGGCGAGTTCATGTCCTCGGCGCCGACGCAGCGGCACGAGCAGCTGGCCGCGGCGGCCTTCATCGCCGCGAAAACCTCTCGCGTCCGGATCGTTCTGGCGGTGCTGGTGGTGCCGCATCGCCCCGCGGTGCTGGCGGCGAAGACGCTGGCGACGATCGATTACCTGTCCGGCGGTCGGCTGACGGTGGGCATCGGTGCCGGGTGGTTGGAAGCCGAGTCCAACGCGGTGGTGCTGACGCCGTTCAAGGAGCGCGGTGCGGTGACGGACGAGTACGTCCAGGCGTTCCGCAAGCTGTGGACTGAAAAGAAGCCAGTGATCGACGGCAAATACGTCAAGGTTGACGGGACCATGTTGATGGACCCGAAGCCCATCCAGCAGCCGATCCCGATCTGGGTGGGTGGTGAGAGTGGCCCATCGCTGCGCCGCGCCGCGCGGCTGGGCGATGCCTGGTACCCGATCGGCAGCAACCGTAACGCGCTGTACGACACGTTGCCGCGCTTCGCCGCGGGCATCGCGCGGCTGCGCAAGCTGACGGTCGAGACGGGGCGGCCGGAGAATGCGGTGGCGGTGACCTATCGGGTGAAGCGTTACGGTCCCGTGGTGGGCGCGATCGCCACCGACGGCGAGCGCCGGCTGTTCTCCGGCAATGACGCCGAGATCATCGGCGATTTGCGCGCGCTGCGCGATCTCGGTGTCGTGGCGGTCGATTTCGATTTCGAGATGGATGATGTCGATGCGTCGTTGGCCGAGATGAAGCGGTTCCGGGAGCAGGTATTAGCGAAGGTGTAGGACACCTCTGTCATCGCGGGGTGCCGGCCTGCGTCATCCCGCGAAAGGCTTTTTTAGCACAACGGAGATTTCGTACGTATTTTCATACTGATTGACGATCTCAAACGCGAGGTTGTCGCGCGCAATAGCGTTGCTGAGAAATTCCATGAACGTCGGCGCGGTCCAGCAATGAAAATGAATGCTGTACCGCATTGCCATGAGCTTGGCCTTTTCGGCGTTTGCGACCGCGCCAGTCATCTTCCCGGCATAAGTCACCCATTCCCAGTAATGATGCTCCCGGCTGACCTCTGGCCCTTCGACATCATCTCGTACCACGTGCGCGAAATCGGTCAACATGCGGCCATGGTCCCAGCTTTCCGGGTTGGCCGTATTGGGGATCGCCAGTAGCACATGTCCCGCGGGCTTGAGCACACGCGCGAAATTCCGCAGCGTCGCCAAAGGATTTTCGCAGTGCTCCAGGAAGTGCGAGGCAATCACGAAGTCCTGCGAACTCCCCGGTACCGACGCCAACCGTTCGCCGTCGTCAATGATATCCGGGTCACGGATCAGGTCGGCGCGTGGCAGCAGTTCCGGATAATGCCGCAGCAGTTCCGCCTTGCCGAAGCGGTCTACGTAGCGGACGGTTGCCACCCTGGTATCAACCGGGTATGGCGCATCCAGCGCACCGACTTCTAGCCCCCCCCCGCACGAAACGTTGCGCCTGCGTCTCGCGGCTGCTAACGACATCGCCGCCGATGATGGTCATTATGTTCCATACCGATATCTGCACCAAGGTCCGACAGCGTGCCCGGCCGCGGAGCCTATGTTAGCACCCGGGCTTCGTGTTCGGCAACGTCGAGTTATCCCAGACCCGGTCAGGTGGTGGTGGACTGGCTCTGCGACAGGGCGGTGACCCCAAGGAAAGTGATGTGCGTATTGTCCGCCAGCGTGATCTGCGTATTGCCGCCGCTGACGACCTCCGTGGCGAAGGCGTTGGCAATTGCATTGGTTCCATAATTCTGCACCGCTACGTCATGGCCGGGCTTGTTCCGGCCATCCGCGCAACGATGGTGCCGTGATAGATGGCCGGGACCAACATGGCCATGACGGATGGAGCGGCCCGTGCCGTACGTCAGTCATTCCGCCAATTTGTATAAAGCGTCACAGTCGTTGCGAACCGGCGGTAACCCGTGTCATTGCGAGGAGCGCTGCGACGCGGCAATCCCTTGGTCGGTGGGCACCTGGATGGGGATTGCTTCGCCTGCGGCTCGCAATGACAGGGGCGCGAGATGACTACCCCAACAACGCCTGTGCACACGCATCCAGGATCTCATCCGTGTCCATCCCGTATTCCCGATACAGATCCGGAATATCGCCACCCTGGCCGAAATGATCCGGCCCCAGCGGCACGACGCGCTGCCCGCGCACCGCCCCGAGCCACGAATGCGACGCAGGGTGCCCGTCCAGCACCGTCACCAGCGCGGCGCCCGGCGCCAGTGGTGCCAGCACATCCTCAATATGCGACCGCGCCCCGCGTTCCCCCGCCCGGCGTGCCCGCAACGCCTTGGTCCAGCCCGCATGCAGCCGGTCCGGGCTGGTGATCGCCAACAGCCCCGCCCCAGGTTCCTCGGTCACCAACTCGGCAAACGCCGCCTCGGCCTCGAGCGCCACCGGCCCTTGATAGCCGATCGCAATGCGCGCG